>Ga0136586_1000029_pt1 | contig 35146 bp, 24 predicted proteins | sample AntRauMFilla1562_FD_104926 | JGI IMG/M metagenome (GOLD analysis project Ga0136586, IMG submission 104926) | Saline lake microbial communities from Rauer Islands, Antarctica - Metagenome Filla 1 #562 | ecosystem: Environmental > Aquatic > Non-marine Saline and Alkaline > Saline | place... | reverse complement strand
GTTGGATGCAAGTAACTGCATAGCGTGAGATCGTCATAGCCAACAATAGCTACTTCTTCTGGGATACGGACATTTGCTTTTGCGGCAGATTTAAGAAAACCCAATCCCATATAATCGTTACTGGCAAAAATAGCCCTAGGCTTTATTTCAGCGCTATAATAATCGTCGAATGCCTGCATACCACAGGTTGGCGTATAATCACCGTTAAAACTCCAAACTAGTTTCATTTTAGAATTGTGTGTTACATAATCAATGAAGCCACTTTTTCTGAGTAGAGCCTCGTGCCTATCTGTTGGACCCACAATAATGCCAACTTCGTCATAGCCTCTGTTCTCAAAATGTTTAGCCACCATATAGCCGCCCATGTACGAATCGAAGGTAACGGTATCAATAATTCTATGAAATACGGGTGCGATTGAGACAACAGTAAAGTCTTCAGGCGTGTTTTTGACCAATTTTTGGTAGGCTTTTTCTGATAAATCGGTAACAAATAAGATTGCGGCATCAAAAGAATGTTTAACTAAGAAGTCTAAAAACTCCTCTAAACTCTCTTTAATGTTTGCGGTATCGTACAAACACAGATGAACGTCTAAAGAGGTAGCTGCATCTGAGATTCCTTTGAATAAAGTGGAGTAAAATTCTTGCTCATAAAAATCGGTTAACAACGCAACTTGAAGTTTCTTTTTGTAATTATAAGTGGTGTTAAGAAGTCGGTTATTTACTTGATAATTAAGCTCTTGAGCCGTTTTAATGACCAAGCTTACATTATCTGAACCTAGTTTAGCTTCGCCCCTTAAGACCCTAGAGATAGTTGAAACGGATAGGCCTGTTTTGTCAGAGATGTCTTGAAGTGTGGTCTTCATGCTAGTTGCAGTACGGTGATTAGTTGAAAATATTCCCGTCATTATAGCGTATAAGCGATAATTTTTCTAATGCTTTGGTAAATATTGGTAATAATTTTTCCCACACATTATAAATTTTTTTAATAATGCGGTTGAATAAGCGAGTAATATTAATATCTAAAATAGCAGTTTTGGGAAAAATTCCCACAAATTGAAAAAATATTCTCTTAAATATTGGAAAATTGGAAGCGTTTCTATAACATTGCTGAACAAACTTAAAATTTGCTTTTGTTGGCACTACTAAACAGAAGCATGCAAGTGACTAACCCCTAATAATACTTAATATGGTTCATTCAGATACTGTTAAAAAGCGCTTACAGTGGTCTTTTGGGCTTCTTTGTACACTACTATTTGCTACTAGTGTACTACAGGCCCAAAATAAACCCGTAATAACTGATAATTACATCTTCTTTATAGATGGTGCAAATGTACTTATACCGACTTTAGACGGTGCAACGGCTAACGACCCTTTAGATCCTACTTCAAACAATAAAGTTTTTGCTGTAAGAACAGGAGGTTGGGCTGAGAGTGGGTTTGTATGGCCAGATGGTGGTAGAGACACATCAGGAATTGATATGTCTGCCATAATTGGAACAAACTATGGTGAAAGTGATACGCTTTATGTTCGTTTCCTTTCTGATTCTTCAAATGTTGGCAGACCAACCTTCTTGTCTATGTTTGATTCTAGAACAGGGCTAACGTATGGCACTGACGATTTACCATTCCGTTTGTTATGGCAAATTCCTGATGAGATGCTGAACAACCAATGGCACGATATGGCTATTCCACTTCCACCATTAACAAGAGCAGCTTTAGATTCGGCACAAATTAGCCGTGCTAAATTAGATGGTTCTCCACTTGATGTTGAAGTAGATTCTTTATTACTAACACAATGGCAAATGCCAGGCGCATGGTCAAATGGCTTTGGAGTTTTCTCAACAACTGATCCAGAGTACAAAGACTTTGATTTTGAAGCTGTTACTAGAATTGGTGCATTTTTTGATTTCGAAGGTGCTGGTCCACTTTATTTTGATTATTTCTCTATAGGTGTGCCACCATCTCAACTTGTTGACTCTCCTCCTTCGGCAGTTAGTTCAGTTGGTGTAACCAGTGCTACGGGTGAAAATACTGTAACTTGGCCTGCACTAGATGGCGCTGGCGGTTACAATGTGTACTTTAGTGAAAGTCCTGTTACCAATATAACCGCACCTGGTGTGCAATTTCTTGGCTCTTTTGCAGCAGATGCAACTCGCGAGCAAATACATTCATTAACTGCTCCGCATCCAAACTTGGCGCAAGACTTCACCTCACATTATGCGGTAACGGCAAAATCACCTTTTGGTGCTGAAAGCACGCCTGCTCAGGGTACGGTAACAGGTAGAATTAAAGTGGCTGAGAACTACGGTTTTGAAATGACCACTGAAGCATTGGATTCGTTCTACTCTGCTATTGAAAACGGCAATATGCCAACAGGCGCAGAAGTAGCCGCTTTCTTCCCAAGCACATATACGCCATTTACTATTGATTCTAATAGAATGTTTGATGCTGGTGGCGCCGACCTAGTTACTGGTGATGATGATTTATCTGGTAAACTTTGGTTGGGCTTTGGCGCTACTGATAAAGAATTAGTTTTCTATGCTGAGATTACTGATGAAATTCTTGTTCCGCCTTCGTCTAACGGTACTAGAGATACTGGTGGTGCTTGGAATTCTGACAATTACGAAGTAGGAATAGGCAACTATTCTCCTGAGTCGTTTATCATAGGATCTACAAATCCTGTTATTCCATCACCAGCAGGGTCTGTTGGAGAAAATCCAGATTATCAGTTCCGTATTGGTTTCTTCAACGGTGGCGATGGACCCTTTGTTCATGACAGCTGGACTCTTAACGGAGAGGTTCCATTCTCACAAACAATTATTGATACTACTCAGGCTGGTAGTTACAGAATGCTAACCATTCTTAATACTACCTACTTAACAGTAGAATCAGCAGCTACACCAAATGATCTGTTTGTTTTCCCTACGGGCGAAGAAGTTAAAACCTATCCGTTTAACTTTGCGATTAACGACGCTGACGCCACAGGTGTTAGAGAATCGCAAGCTACTTGGTCTACAAAGTCTGATAATCTATGGTATCAAACTCCTTCTCAATGGGAAGTGATAGCTTTAGTTGGTAAAGACGCCCCGGTTTATTCACCAACTTCTATTGAAGATGATGTGGTATTACCTAGTCAAGTTGTATTGAACCAGAATTATCCAAATCCGTTCAACCCTACTACAACCATTAGCTTTACCCTACCTACAACGGCTAACGTTACACTTGAAGTATTTAATATGCTTGGCCAACGTGTATCTACTTTGGCGGCAAATAGAACTATGGCTTCAGGCCAGCATTCCGTTGCTTTTGATGCCGCAAACATGCCTTCAGGTATGTATTTGTACCGTTTGAGTACTGGTAACTTTACAAGCACCAAAAAAATGATGCTTCTAAAATAATTCAAGCAGGCAATTAATCATTATAACAAAGGGGTATCAGCATGAAGGTGCCCCTTTTCTTAAATCAAATAAGCAATGAAGCAAAAATTATTGCATCTATCCTGTTTCATTTTACTCCTTTTTTGCCCTTTATCGGTACTTTTAGCTGGTACAACAGGCAAAATTTCAGGAACAATTACAGATGAAGACGGAATTCCTATTATAGGCGCACAGGTATACATTGATGGTACCACTATTGGTTCTCTTTCTGATCTAGACGGGAACTACAATATTTTAAATGTTAAACCTGGTACTTATACACTTGTAGTAAGTTATTTAGGGTACGCTACATCAAAAACTGAGCAAGTAAAAGTAAATGTAGATCAAACTACGCGAATTGATGCAAAACTACGTGAGGCCACTATTTCAGGTGAAGAAGTGGTAGTAACAGCAGTACGCCCAATTGTAGAAAAAGGCCAAACTACTACAACAGCCTATATTGACGCAGCACAAATTGAAGCATTACCAATTACCAGTATAAACGAGGCTATTAATAACCAAGCTGGTGTTGTTGATGGTCACTTTCGTGGTGGTAGAATTGGCGAGGTGGCTTACTTAGTAAATGGCGTGCCAATTAACAATGCCTTTAACAACAACGCTTCTTTTGAAGTTGAGCAGAATATGGTTTCTAGCTTAGAGGTTATTAGCGGTGTTTTTAATGCTGAATATGGCCAAGCTCTTAGTGGGGTAGTAAATATTGTTACAAAAGGCGTTAGTGACGATTGGTCGGCTAGCGTATTGGCTTACACTGGTGGTTTTGTTAGTAATAGAGAACAAGAATTTGTTTCTAGAAATACGGGGCCAGGCTCATTTCTAACTGTCGACGATTTTGGCACAGAACAAGTTAGCTTCTCTGAAGCGTCTAATGTTGTTGGAACCAATGACGTTCAACTTTCTGTAGGTGGGCCATTAATTAAAAATAGGCTTGGTATTCAAACTACCGTTAGGTATTTCGGTGAAGAAGGCCATTTGTTAGGAAGAGATCTATTTAGACCTAGTGATCTGTCGTTTAATGTGAATAGTGGAGATCCTGAGAGTTGGATTATTAACTCTAATGGAAGTGGCGATTTTGAGGCAGTAAACTATTTTGATCGGTATTCTTTAAATACTTCTTTAGTTTTTGAAGCAACTAGCCGTTTCAAAATAGATTACAACCTCTTTCTTCAACAACAATCAGGCCGTAATTACGACCACTCTTTTAAGTACAATCCAACCGGAATTAATAAATATCACAACTTAACGCAAACCCACATTTTGGGAATGCGTTATGCTTTTGGGGATAAAACTTTTGCTAACCTTTCTTATAGCTTGCTACGTGACGAAGGTGAATTTAGGCTTTACGATGATCCATCAGATCCGCGTTATGTAGATCAGAGATTTGACGATACTGAAGGGGCTTTTTCATTCAATATGGGTGGAAATTATCTTTTTAGTAATCGTGAAATAACCACAACGCATACAGTAGTCGCTGATATCACATCTCAATTAAATAATTCTGTTTTAGTTAAGGCAGGATTTTCTACTCGTTTACACGACTTAGACAATGAATCATTTGGTATTCGTTCAGATGCTAATACAGGCTTCCTTCCTGAAAGATCGGATGATCCATTCCAAAATTTTAAGTTAGATGTGAATCCTTACGAGTTTGCGGTATATGCCCAAACAAAAATCGAGTATGACGACCTTATTGTAAATGCAGGTATACGTTACGATTATTTCCAACCTGATTTTGTGGTAACAAGAGACTGGACACAGGCGGTACTACTAAATATTAATGATCCAGCTAATCCAGGGCAAACTATTTCAAACAGAATAGCTGCGCAAACTACTTCTCAGTTTAGCCCACGTTTTGGTATTGCTTTTCCGATTTCAGATCAAGGAGTACTTCGCTTTTCAGCAGGACTTTTCTTTCAAACTCCTCAGTTGAATTTGATTTTCCAAAATGCAGAGTTTGAACGTAACCCTACGGCAAATCCGGCTTCTTTTGGAAACGCAAACTTGAAGCCTGAGCGTACATTATCATTTGAAATAGGTTTGCAACAAGGTATCACTAAAGAAGTAGGCCTAGAACTTACCCTTTTCTCAAAAGATATAAGAAACTTAACAGGTGCTGAGTTTGGTAGAGCAACTGATGGGCAGAACATTACTCGGTTTATCAACTTAGATTATGGAACCATTAAAGGAACTACCTTTTCACTCTATCAGCAGGGAAGAGGGCCACTTAGCTGGACTCTCGATTATACCTTGCAGTTTGCAACGGGTTCTGCATCTAATCCAGCGGAGGCATTTAACCGTTTCCAATCTGGTTTAGAACAGATTATCCGACTACAGCGAGTAGATTGGGATAGACGCCATGTATTGAATACTACATTTACTTACAATACAGACTTTGGTTTAACCATTTCTAACATTAACAATATTAGAACGGGTACTCCGTATACAACGCAGCGAAATCTCTCCCAATCATTTATTCCAAACAACCAAGATAGACCTCTTGTAATAAATTCTGATTTTCGATTCTACTACAAACCGCCGAAGCTAAAACAAAATGCTCAGCTATTTGTTCAAATTGATAACGCATTTGATACAAGAGTACATAATGGGGTTTATTCTGATTCTGGTCTAGCTACCGAGTCAGTGTTTCACTCAAGGTTAATAGATGCAGGCGCAACCGCTGGTGGTTTGAACTCAATTCAAGAGTTCTATCGCAATGCTGCATTACTAGGTCCACCAAGAAGTGTGTTAGTTGGCCTTAGCTACAAGTTCTAAATCTGTTTAAAATCTATATTTTCTTTAATAATGATTAAATTTAAATACCTATTGGTCGCTTTTGTGCTCCTTGCTTTACCTGCAAAAGCACAGGAAATCCCAGACGAATACAACGGTGTAGTTTACCGTGGAGCCATTGAAAATGTTGCTCGTGGTGTAGTTGATGGTAACCTTATTGAAACCAATTTTAGAAATCATGGTGAAATATCTAGGTTTGGTGATATACCTTGGGGTGTTTGGCCACGTAATATTGGTGGTCGCCATATTGATGGTGTAGGCATAGTAATTTCTGGTATAGTTGTAGGCCAACGTGCTAAATATGCTGACTTTTATGGTGAAGGTGTGCAAGATACAGTGCTTAACCCAGTTATAATTAACTACAGAGATGCTGGTAAACGCCAAAGCCCTATAAACGGTGATCTTTGGGGGTGGTTACCACTTCCTGGTTTTAATAATCCAGACAGGTTAGACCCTATAACTAGTGTTAGAACTCCAACTCCTGCTATTAGTAGTGATCTTACTTCATGGCCGCAATTCTGGCCAGACCGCATTAACGAAGAAGTATTTGGTTGGTCGGGTTCTTGGAATGGTTTATTTGGCCGTGGCGTACTAAATGCAGATCTAGAATCCTATTATGTCATGGATGATTTCTCTGACATAGAATATGCGATTAACCCGGCTAATGGTCTGCCAATTAGCCCTTTCGGAGTCTTCTACCCAAATCCTAACGACTCTACTATGGGCGGTCTTGGTCTACAAGCAAGAGTTCGTATACTACAATGGGCAAACGTACTTGCTGAAGATGTAATGTTCCTGCTTTATAACATTGAGAATAAAGGGGAAACCAGCCACAGAAGAATGCAATTTGTGCAAATTGTGGATTATGGTTTAGGTTCAGATGAAATTGATGACAACGCTGCTTATGATCCTTTATTAGATGTGGTATATGGTTGGGATAGTGATGGAATTGGTATCAATGCTACCGGTGGTGGTCGTTACGCATTAGGCTATACAGGTTTTGCCTTCCTTGAATCACCATCTAATGATGATAATATGCTAGATGATGATCAAGATGGTATAACAGATGAATCACGCTTTGATGAGAATTATTTCTTAATTCAAGGCGAAGCGCAGATAGAAGCTTATGCTAATGCAAACTATATTATGCCAGATTTTGAGGCTTTTTATAGTGTAGTAGCTAACAGACCGGCATTTCAAACAGGTGTTTGGTACACTACAGATGAAAATATGGATTGGGTTGGCTTTGAAGATAGCAACAATAATGGCAGCTGGGATGAAGGTGAACCTCTCAATAATGACGTAGGTCGTGATGGATTAGGCGTATTTGACCTAGGCTATATTGGAGCGGATCAAGGCGAAGCTGATGGTATTCCTACTCAAGGAGAGCCTAATTACAATCAATTGGATGTAGATGAATCTGATCAGATTGGTCTAACAGGCTTTGATTTAAGTACCCGTCCTTTTTATGAGTCAGGTGATAATTTACGTGATGACTCCTGGTTATTTGAAAGGATAGATGCAAGCCGTTTTGAACTTGGTCAAGAGCCAGTGCAAAGTGTAGCGGATGATGAGCCTTTTGCATTGTTCTTGTCTGGAGATGTACAGCTATTAAAAGGTGAGATTGATTTTTTCTCAACTGCTTGGATATTTGGAGACGACGTAACTGATTTCTTTAAAAATAGACGTACAGTACAGAACATCTATAATGCAGATTACAACTTTGCTCAGCCTCCTGTAACGCCAACACTGCTAGCTGAACCAGGCGATAGGCAAGTAATTTTGTCTTGGGATGATTTGTCTGTTCGTAGTTTTGATCGTTTTATCCAAGACTTTGATTTTGAAGGTTACAAACTTTATAAAGGTACAAATGCGTTACTCTCAGATGCCCGTACAATCTCTGATGTAAACGGTACGCCTACTTTCTACAGACCAATTGCTCAGTATGATTTAGATAACAACATTCAGGGAAATATCTCAGTACTAGAAAATTCAATTTCTTACAATTTGGGAAGCAACACGGGTCTAAAGTTTAGTTATGCAGACAACGATGTGCAAAATGGACGAACCTACTACTATGCTATCGTAGCTTATGACCGTGGATTTATTCCAGACCAAGGCTCTATATCGGCAGGAATCGATCCGCAGGAGAATGTTTTCAATATTAGTGTTGATATTTCTGGGAATGTAACGGCCACGTCCAAAAATGCGGCGGCTGTAACTCCACGAACAATGCCTGCTGGTTTTACTGAAGGAGGTGCCACTACAGACCTCACCAGAATAACTTCTGGTTCTGCTTCTGGCTCTGCTGTTGTAGACATTGTTTCCAGTGACTTAGTTAAACCAGAAAATGTCTATAAAATCGAATTTTTCGATACGCTTTCAAGCAGCGGAGATATTGGCATAACTTCAGAGTATCAGTTCATAGAAATGAGCAATATGGACACCCTAATTGCGCGCACTTCTTACGCAGAAACAACACCCATAATTGACGGCTTTTCTGTAACACTAACCAACGTTACTGATGTAGATATTCTACCAAATAGAACAGGATGGGTTTCAAATGAAGGAACTGAAAATGAGTTATTTGATTTAGATGCTACAAAACTCGACGGTTTTGCAACTGATTGGGTAGTTGAAGTTGGGCCTAATGAATTAGCCTCTTATGTAAGGACAGATTCTGATTATGAGCTTATTTTTGTAAATCCTGTTGACTCAACGTATAGACCTCCACGTTTACTTGGAGGTGGATATTCACGCTTTGATATTCCAGTCTATGCATACAATCTTGACGAGAATAAACAGTCTGAAATCTTTATCGTAGACACCGATGATAATGATATTTTAAGCGAAGGTGATGAGCTTCATATTACTGACCGTGAAGGAGTGCGATTTAAATCTCGATTTACCGTAAGGATTTCAAGTGGTAGCATTCCTCCATCTGCTGGGGATAAAATTAGAATTAGTTCAAAAAAACAATTTCGAGCAGGCGATTATTTCCAGTTTGCTGTACGTGGTGCACTAATTGATACTGATTTAGCTAAAGAAGAACTGAAAGAAATCTATGTGGTACCTAACCCTTACATAGGCGCCGCCTCATGGGAAAAACAGGCCTCTACATTATCAATTGGACGTGGTGAGCGTAAAATCAGTTGGTTTAATCTCCCACAAGAGTGCACTATTCGAATATTTAATGTACGTGGCGAAAAACTAAAAACAATACGTCACAACGGAAGTGTTACAGATGGTTCTGCATCTTGGGATTTGCTATCAGATACCAACGAGGATATTGCTTATGGCATTTATTTCTACCATGTAGAAGCCCCAGGCATCGGTTCTTTCAAAGGTAAATTTGCGGTGGTTAAGTAATGGAGCATCTAACATTGAAAAAAATTAGCCTACTATTTTGCTTACTACTTTTAAGCTCAACCTGTTTAATCAACAACAAGTTAGACGCACAAAGTAGAATAGGTACAACAGCCGCGCCCTTCTTAACCTTAGGTGTTGGCGCAAAAGCTTCGGCACTTGGCCACGCAAATACGGTTATGGCTAATGGTGCAGAAGGTTTATTCTGGAACCCAGCAACCATTGCTTTAAATGATGAAAATGGGGCTACTTCTGGTCTTTATTTAGCATTTAACAACATTTTTATGGATGTTGAGTCACAAACAGTAGGTTTGGTTCTAGATATGGGCGCTAATCGGAAAATCGGTTTTGGGCTCAACTATATCGATTACGGCAGAATGGATGTACGTACGGTTGAGGAGCCAATGGGTACGGGCGCTACTTTCGCCTCACATGATTTAAGTGTAGGCTTAACCTACGCCCAAAACTTAACCCCATCATTTTACTTCGGTGGTACGGCTAAGTTTATTCAACAACGAATCTATGATATGAGTGCGCAAACCTTTGCGTTCGACTTTGGGTTTGTGTTGAAAACCGATTATCTAAACGGTTTATCTGTCGGGGCTTCTATCAGTAATTTTGGTGGTGCCATGCAAATGGACGGAATTAACTCTGAGTTTAACTTAGATATTGATCCAACTTCTGAAGGCAATAATACCCAAATTCCTTCCCGAATCTTTATGGACCGTTGGGATATCCCAATTTCTTTCCGCTTTGGCTTAGCCTTGCCAGCATATACCTCCAAGAACTTAGACTTAGTGCTAATGTCTGATGTACAGCAAACTAATGATAACGACATGAATATTGACAGTGGAGCGCAGTTGAGTTACAAAACTAAAACGGTGCAATTCCACATGCGTGCTGGCTATAGAGACTTCTTGCTAGACGAAAGTGCTTCAGCACATTTTTCTTATGGTGCTGGTTTGATGCTTAAGACAGTGAACGGTCCTATATTAGGCTTCGATTTTGCCCAAGTTCCATTTGATTTTTTAGGAACCTCAACCATGATAGATTTTAAAATTTACTTCTAATCGTCTATGACACCTTTATTTTTGGGCCGCTCCTTCAAAGAGAGGCCTTTCTTTTTTGTCTGCCTTTCAGCAGTATTCGTATTTCTGCTAGCGTCATTTGCTTGCTCCAGAAATGATGCATCACAAAATGCTATAGAAGAAGATCAGCAGACCTTATTTACTGTGAACGATATTGAAGTATCTAGCTATGAATTTAATCAAGCCTATTTACGCTACATTATCAAAAATGGCAGAAATGATACAAAAGATGAGCGCTATCGCTTTTTAGCAAGGTGGAAAGAAAATTTATTGTTGGCAGAAGAGGCTATTGATAATGGTTATACCAAAAACCCCATCTATATAGAGGCTACTGAAGCCCAAAAAAGAAAGACTATAGCTGATATTTATTTTGTGAAGGAAATGAATGAGTTGTTACCAGAAATTACCGATGACGAGCTGCGGCTGGCTTTCGCAAAATCAAAGCGTAAAGTCTATCCAAGGCAGCTGTATGCCACCACAAAAGAAGCGTTAGTTCCCTATTATCGAAAGTTAGAAGAAGGGGCTAACTTCATTAAACTAGCCAATGAATTTTACCAAACAGCTAGCTATGACTCGCTAGCCGGATCTCTAGGCTCAATTGGCTACTACTCCGTTGATGACGCATTTGCAGAAAAAGCCTTCTCCTTAAATAAGGAAGAATACTCTGAGCCATTTCAAAGTAAATTGGGCTGGCATATTATTTGGGTGGAGCACATAATTTTCGAGGCTATGCTTGCAGAAGATGAATACCAAATAAAAAAGGAGGGAACCTTCTCGAAATATAGAAGTAGAAAAGCTAATTTATATGCAGGTGATTATATAAAAGATCAAATGCAGAAATTGGAAGTTTTACCAAATAAAGAGGGTATACTTTCGCTTAAAACTCAGCTAGAAAAAGTGGCGGCCAATCAAGAAACTCAATCTTCGCTTGAACAGATTCCCCAAACAACTAACCCAGAATTTTGGGAAAGTGATGCGATATCTGAAATAGCTGATGAATTCGACAAAAATATGTCTTTAGCTACATATAAATTTAATGGAGAAATACTAACTTTTACTGTCGCAGACTATTTGTCTTGGTTACCTTATTTATCTGCAAATGAATCTAAAGCTCGCACTGGAGCATCTTTGGGTAGAGCTATACGCAATGAGTATTTTTATAAAAAAGGTATTGAATCGGGAACAGATGAATCTTTTGAAGTTCAACGTATTGTTAGAAATAGAGGATTGGATGTACTATCGCAATTATATCAAAAAGAGATTATTAACCAAGCTCTGCAAGACACAACAGCTGTAGAAATACCCACTTGGTTTGTAGATAGGTTATTCCCGAATCAAGGTTATAAGATGAATGCTAGCTATTCTTTCGTTAAAGCTACAGACTCTGATAATGCAGTAGCTTTAAGAAAAAAGTGGGAACAGGAAAAAAGTAACCGTTCAATTAAAGGATTAAGTAAGCTTAATAACCAACAGATGGATGCAAACACTCCACTTTTTGTATTGATAAGTAAAGCTTTAATTAATAAACCAATGGTTGCAAATTCAAAAGAATATGGTTGGATTGTTTTAAACGTGGAAAAACGAGAGTTTCTACCTTTTAAATCACAAACTATGATAGCTAGTGAAAATGTGCTTCAGCAACAGTATCGTGCCTACTCGGCGCTAAAAGACAGTCTTACTAAATACGACGCTCAATCTAAAGTTCAAATTGATACCACTGTTTTCAACCGAATGTATCTACTACAATAAAATAGGCACCATTGCAGCGCCTGTGAGTTTAAATTAGTTCGATTTCTGGTAAACACGAACGTAATCTACTTCCATTCTTTGGGGAAAAACCGTAGTTCCGTCTGGATTACCAGGCCAATTACCACCCACAGCTATATTTAATAGTATGTGGAAAGATTGATCAAATGGCCAACGTTCAGGCGCTAAGTTTGCCGGTGTTACACGGTAAAATAGCACGTCATCTACAAACCAGCGAATACTGCCTTCCTCCCAAATTATCTTAAAGGTATGGAAGGCTTCATTTAAGTTGCCATTAGGCAAGAAATAACCCGTGCCCTTAAAGCTGTTATTAGGCCAGGTTTGTCCAAAATGCACCGTTCCGTGCGTCTCATTTGGGATATGCATAACGGCTTCCATAATGTCAATCTCGCCACTTCTAGGCCAACCTCCATACACGGCTTCCTCTGGCAGCATCCAGAACGCAGGCCATAAGCCTTGGCCTACCGGTAATTTTATTCGAGCCTCGAAAATGCCGTATTTCCAATTGCCATTTGGTAGGTCTGCTGTTCTAATTCTTGCTGAAGTATAATCCCTACCAGAAAAGTTTTGCTCTAGTGCAGTCATCTTTAGCATACCCTCACTCACTTCTAGATTTTCTGTTCTACTGGTGTAGAATTGCAACTCATTATTTCCCCAGCCATTTAGCCCAAACTCAGCACCATCGCCATTTTGATGCGCCCATTTTGTGAGGTCTAAGCTGCTGCCATCAAATTCATCGTTCCAAACCAAGGTGTATCCATCTATACTTGGAATGATTGGCGATTCGTCTATTGAGGTAGAATCATCTCCGCAAGCATAAAATGCCAAGCTCATTATTAAGGGTAATAGTAGTAGTCTCATAGTCGAAGTGATTGATTGATATAGCGATTTATTAATACAATGTTGAACTAGATTTAATTGTTGGGAATGACCCAGGTATTTGTGGATAGATTCACAGATCCCTGCATTTCATATTGAACACAACGATCTATGATAGCAATTCCTTTTTCTGCCATCTTATCGAAATTATCTAGCCCATTATTTGGGAAATTTTGTCGGGTTCTATGAATATTAAATCGATTGGAAAAGCGTTGACCAAATAAAGCTTCTATTTTACTTTTCCCTATCATAAAGCCTAAAAGCCCGCCCCATGTTGCTGTGGGGTTATCAGAGTCCCAGCCGCAAAGAGTACCAATTTTTATGGTTTCTTTGAGCCTTCCTTCCCCCCAAAAAAGACTAATTAAACTAGCTGCATAATTTATGCCTGCTGCAAAACAACCATTACAATACAAATTTTGTGAGCTAATGGTATAGCCGTCTTTTTGCTCAACTTGATAACGATGATACACCATATCTCTGGCTTCTTCCCAAGGTAAACCTTCTTGATATAGCGCATAGATAAAGTCGTACATTTTAGCAGGGTAGGCACTGTCTGGAAGCGATATTCTAGCTTCGTTAGCCATCCACTGGATTCTATTATTAATGGCAAGGTTTGGCTTTGGAATAGCAGCCAATGAATGCATTTGCACATAGAAATGTGCAATACTGGCAGCTTCTTTAGCGGCAGTAACTCGAATGGGTAAATCAGCAAGCTTATAAGCAATGTCTGGTCTAGCCGGAGCAAACAACCCAAAAATCTCGGTAGTTAATTGGGCGTCAATCATGGCAAAATGGGGGTTATTTTGCGGGATACTCGTAGCAGGTGCAAGCATTCCTTCTCTCATTAGATCAAATGCTTGTTGATTAGAAATCCATAAATAGTTCTCTTCTTCCACAATAATATGCTTCAACCAACCATCTCTAATTTGCTCTGCGGTGAGAATACTGCTTTCATTCTCAAAAAGTAAATGCTGATACATATACTCAATATCAGTATCGTCATCAGCTCCCCAAATATCAGTAGTATCAGCAAATATAAAATCTATAGTTCTAGATAAATCACTAGGTACACCTTCACCCCAGATACTTGGTTGATCAATTCCTCCCCAATTATCTCTAGTGTAAAATGCTCCAGTTTTAATTTCACCAATATTTCCAATTTTGTCCATCTCTGTTACCAAACCCGTCCAATTTGCAATACATTGACCTAACCAAAATCCAGCTAATTTATCTACGTATGCTGCCCTATCTATTATTATGAAATTTTTTTCACTAGAAATACATACATAATTTAATGTATTTTCTTGCTCAATAGTATCGGCTTGGCAACACATAATTAACCAAGAACCACAAAAAAGTAGCATGAAAAATGGCCAAGAATAATGGTGTTTTGTGTTGATCAAGGAAGGCAAAATACTACAAGAGGTAAATGATAGTTAATAAATATTCCCACATTTTAAATAAAATTTCTCAAAGAAGCGCTTTTAATCATCAAAAACCTTTACTTGGTGAAATACTCATTCCAATAATCAGTTAACTGTTTATCTACTGTGAAAATTATACCCCCTTTTCGCCTTGTCTCTTTGCTATCTAGCTTATTTTTTTGTGCAGTGCTAATTGCTGGATGTAGCAAAACAGTGCCAACTTCTGAAGAAACTTCTTTAAAAGAGCTGCATACTGTTATTAGCTATAACATTAAGAATGATTATGATAAGACTGGTCCAAATAACTGGTCTGAACGTAAGCAGCAAATGGGTCTTATGCTCAAAGAATGGTCGCCTACATTTTTGGGAATTCAAGAAGCCTTAGAAAATCAAGTAAGCTTTCTAGCAGAGGCCTTGCCAAACCATGCCGTAATTGGTGTTGGCAGAGACGATGGGAAACAAGCTGGTGAGTTTTGCGCCATTTATTACGATACCACACAATACAGATTGATTGAGACCAAAACTATCTGGCTTTCAACTACACCCAACCAAGTATCTACGGGTTGGGATGCTGCCCTTCCCAGAATTGCTACTTTTGGGCTATTCATCAATAAAAGCACCAACGATAGTTTATTAGTCTGTAATACCCATTTCGATCATATTGGTGCTGAGGCTAGGGCAGAATCAGCAAAGCTCATTATTAAAGAAATGGCTCAAAGCTCTGTTACTAAACAACTGCTTTTGGGAGACTTTAATGCCACACTAGATCAACAACCTATACAACGAATTACGTCGGTTTTAAGCAACGCTCAGGCTCTTTCCTCAACTACAAATACTGGACCTTTGGGCACATTCAACGGATTCAATAAAAAGCACGACAGCAGGATTATTGATTTTATTTTTTTAGGGGGTTTCCCTGAAAATACAGTAACAGACTATCAGCATATAGACCCAAGACTAACTAACGGGAATTTTGTGTCCGACCATTTTGCAGTTATGGCTAAAATTACGTTTTAGGCTGCCTTCCCACTAATTTTCCAATGTTTTACGGTATTTATCGAAATAGATTTTAGCGTTCACAGAGTCCTTTCTAATAGCGTAGAGTCTAGCAAAATTGTACAAGGTACTAGAATCATCAGGATTGATACTTTCCGCTTTTTTTAACCAAAACTCTGCCCGTTTTAGATCTTGATTCACTAAATAGAGTGCGGCTAACGAACTAGTTATAAAGAGTTCTTTTGGGAAATTTTTTGCAGCCAATTGAAGAATTAAAGCCGACTGCGAATCCAATTCTCGGTTATTTAATGCGTAATTAGCCCCTTTTAACAAGAGATTTTTGTTAAATAACTGCCAATAGGCTAAAGGCACATAATGCTGCATTACGCTAAGACTATCACCTTGAGCCGTTCCAGAATTGATAATATCTGTTAACGAAAGTGAGCTTTGGCGCTGGGTTCTCCAGGTTAGCGCAGCAAGAGAATCTATAAAAGAGCGATTTAGCTGCTGATTATAATAGCTCTCAAAGCGGATGCGTTCTTGATCTGCATTCTGATTTTTTACGAAAGGATAGCCAAACAATAATCTTGAAATTTGTACCTCAGCATAGGTTTTATCAAAAGAACTAAGAGCCAAATCTAAAGAAATAGTGCTGCTTGAAAGGTGATTTTCTAGCTTTGGATGTGTAGCTGCTATACGCTCATAAAAGAGTTTTCCGATGGCTTGGTTGGCTGCTGCTGTGGGATGTAAATGGTCGGTAAACCAATTGTTACCCGGTATTCCATTTACTGACTGCTGCTTTGCAAGTTCGTAGACATCAACTACATAAGAGTGATCTAGCTGTTCATAAGAAGCAATAAATTTGTTTAATTCTTTGGGCGCCCTGAAGCGAATACCATCGTATTCTTTTGCTAACTCGAAATAATGAAAAGCACTATCACTTTTGTCTTCTCTCAATAACACATTCGCTTTTTCAAATGAAGCCAAGGCAGCGGGGTTATCGCTCATTGGCGCTTGGTCAGCCAAGTTAGAGGCAAGAGTTCCCAAATAAACCGGAATATTTTTTTCTGTAAATGCAAGAACCGTGGAAGTCAGATTAACGTCAAATTGCTCAAGTCCGTCATAGTATATATCGCCTTCAAAGCCTATGCTAGCCTCTTTAACTACCTCTGCCATTAAGGTTCTATTTTGCGTCTGCTCTTTCTTTACGCCAATAAAACGTTCTATAAACTGATATAGCCTAAGGTTTTTTAAATGCAATATTAAGCGCTTAACACCAATTGCATTTCCTAACCCAAATTGAGAAGTTCCCACTCCAAAAGAGCCATAAAATTCATTATGTCCGGCATAAATCACTACGGCATCAGGCTCATAAGGCAGTATTCTGTGGGCAACATCTTGTAACACATAACTGTTAATGGCAGTCATTCCCAGATTTATTACTTCGATGTTTAGGCCTACTGTTTCCGCTAATAAGCTGCGTTCTAGATTTGCAGCAAAACTGTGATAATAATTATAAGGAAACCCCTGTGCGCTTGAACCTCCTAGAACAAATACCCTAAACGTATTCCCGTCTTTTTTATGTAAAAAAGTATTAGGCGCAACCTGTGGCCTAAAGGCAGGAAAATAGCGCGTGCTGAAAGAGGGGTTTGCAATGAGTTGGTCTTCATGCTCCGGAACAGCAATAAATAGCTCTTGGTACTCAGCTCGGTAGTCAGAAAGGCGAAGTAGTACCTCAATACTGAATAACAATGCAAGCGGGAAGGCTAGAATTATAAGCCAGAAGAAGGATTTTTTTAGGAATGTTGGACTAGGTTTGGCCGTCATAAAAAAGCAATTTTGCGCTAAGCGATGTATTAATTGATAAAAATTATACTATAATTAGGAATATTTATTATCTAATAAAGCAAGATTTCAACCTAATATCGAGTTTAACTATGAAAAGAATAAATTTTCAATTAGCCCTATTAGTGGTTGCTGTTATTATTGCTAGCTGTAGTAACTCGGCAAGTTCTGCTCAAGACGACCCTCTTGAGCAAGAAATTGTTGAAGTGTCGAAGTTAGTTAATGCTCTTGAAGAACGAAAAAATGCTAACAATTATTATGATGATAAAAATGCAAAAATAGCAGTGTCGGGAAGAATCAAAAGTGTCATTATCAATGTTTCTTATTCATCAGGGTAGCTAAACTGGATTTTATTTTTTCAAAATCAATGAAAAAAAGATTTTAAAACCTATTAACTAACACCTGTTGATAAATCGGGAAATACCTTTGATGTCAGCGATCAAGACTTATGGACAACACGCCGTTTTAAAACTACCAAAATAGAAATACCCCTTTTGCATCATATAGCAGAGCAGTTGAATATAAAATTGATGCAGCCCAAAAAACCATCCAAAAAATTTGGGAATTCATTGTCAATAAGCGTTTTTTTACGCCTAATACAGGCGATGTGGACTATTTTCCAGAAACGGGAAATCGCTTGATTGCTTTTATGTGGGGTTCTGCAAACACACCTAGAATCGTGGAAATCAACGCATATAAATAGGTTTTATTCGAGACAATTATCGATCAAGCTCAAAATTTCTAAAGATCAGAAAAGGTATATCTTTATTAATTCCCAAATAAGTGAAAATTTTTCTCACAAATATGAGATAAATTTCTTACCATCGATGCATAACCTTAATTTTTTTTGATTTATGGAAAAGCGATTTTTTGTTAAACACACCCTTCTTTTGGTCGTTGGTCTTTTACTATCGAACCAATTATCTGCGCAAAATCAGCTTTTAAAGCCTGAAATTGAAGCCAAAGTTGACTCTGTTTTATCGCTAATGACCTTAGCAGAGAAAGTAGGACAGCTCAACCAGCATAATGGAGCTTGGGAATTTACCGGCCCTGTACCCGAAGGCGACTACCAGCAAGAGCGCTTTGAGTTGCTCAAAAATGGTGGCGTTGGCTCAATGCTTAACGTAACCGGTGCCGAAGCAACTAGAGCAGCACAAGAAATTGTGATGGAGCACAGCCGACTTAAAATCCCACTGATTTTTGGCTATGATGTAATTCATGGCTACAAAACCATGTTCCCTATTCCATTAGCTGAGGCCGCCAGTTGGGACTTAGCTGCCATCGAAAAATCTGCCAGAATTTCTGCCATTGAAGCATCTGCTGCTGGTATTAACTGGACCTTTGCACCCATGATGGATCTTAGCCGTGACCCTCGTTGGGGCCGTGGTATGGAAGGTGCGGGTGAAGATCCTTATTTAAGCGCATTGGTTTCCGTGGCTAGGGTAAAAGGTTTCCAAACAAACGACCTGTCTACCTATAACTCTATTGCTGCAACAGCCAAACATTTGGCAGCTTATGGCTTTGCCGAAGCAGGTAAAGATTACAACACTACAGAAATTAGTAACAACACCTTGCTGAACATGGTTTTACCTCCGTTCAAGGCGGTAAATGATGCTGGTGTTGCTTCAATGATGAACTCTTTCAATGATATGTGGGCAATTCCTACCACAGCTAGCCATTATTTGCAGCGAGAATTGCTGAAAGATGACTGGGGATTTAACGGTATCATTTTATCAGATTGGGGCTCAATTCGTGAAATGATTCCTCATGGATATTCTGAAGATCTAGAAATGGCTGCAAAACAAGCCATTTTAGCCGGTAATGACATTGACATGGAATCGGAAGCTTACCAACGTCACTTAGTAGCGTTGGTTGAGGCTGGTGAAGTTCCTATATCTGTGGTAGACGAAGCGGTATCAAGAATGCTGAGAATGAAATTTTTACTAGGTGTTTTTGATGATCCATATCGCTATTCAAATGAAAAACGCGAAAAAGAACTCACCTACACTAAAGAACATAGAATGGCAGCAAGAGACGTTGCCAAAAAATCTATTGTTCTGCTAAAAAATGAAAGCAATTTACTTCCCTTAAACCCCACTAAAAAAGCAACCATTGCAGTAATTGGTAAACTAGCCAATGATAAAGATACGCCAATTGGTAGCTGGAGAGGCAGAGCAGAGGCTAATTCAGCGGTTTCTTTATTAGAAGGAATTAAAGCTGCTGTTGGCAAAAATGTAACCGTAAATTATGCACCAGGTTATGTATTAGCCGTTGGCGACCGCACCTTTATTCATGAACTGCAATTTGGTGATGATGACGGTTCTGGCTTCGATGAGGCTATTTCTATCGCAAAATCAGCAGATTATGTGATTATGGCTTTAGGCGAAGAGGGCTTCCAAACGGGTGAGGGACGTAGCCAAGTAGATGTTTCTTTAAAGGGTCGCCAGGTTGAACTGATGAACAAAATATTGGCCGTGAATAAGAATACCGCTATTGTTTTAATGAATGGTCGCGCCATCGTAGAGCCTGAACTTTATGACAACCCAAAAGCGGTTGTTGAAGCATGGCACTTAGGAACTGAAGCAGGCCATGCCATTGGCGATGTGCTATTTGGTAGATACAATCCTGCGGCAAAAATGCCAATGACTATTCCAAGACACGCTGGTCAGATACCAATCTATTATAATCACAAAAATACAGGACGACCAAGTACAGGGCCCAATGACGCCGGTTTAGTATTCTGGAGCCACTTCACAGATGAGTCAAACGACCCGAGATTTCCATTTGGTTTTGGTTTGAGTTACACCACCTTTACGTATTCTGATATGAAGCTTTCTGCTGCTTCAATGGGGATGGATGATGAAGTTACACTATCAGTTAAATTGACTAACTCTGGTAAAATGGATGGTGAAGAAGTTGTTCAATTCTACATAAAAGATCATTTTGGCTCAACTATTCGTCCGGTAAAAGAATTAAAAGGCTTCCAAAAAGTTATGCTGAAAGCAGGTGAGTCTAAAACTATCAGTTTTAAAATAAATGCAGAAACCTTAGCGTTTTATGGTGCAGACCATACCTTTAAAGCAGAAAAAGGGGCGTTTACCTTCATGGTTGGCACAAACTCAGATGAAGTTCAAGAACTGCCTTTTATGCTAAATGAGAAATAATATGAGCTTTCTTTGGATCATGCTGTTGACAGCTTTTGGCTTTTTTACAGCTTTTTCCAAGGATTCTGTTCAAAACTCAACTTCTGGTTTCTATAAAGCTCAGGGGCCAAACATACTGGATGCGACAGGAAAGCCAGTCGCGCTTCGCGGGGTAGGCTTAGGAGGCTGGCTTATGCCTGAAGGCTATATGCTCAAAATCGCAGCGCCAGACGGTGGCTCACCAACTAGTATTAGAAATCAAATAACAGCCCTAATTGGCGCCCAAGCCACTCTAGATTTTTACGCACTGTATCAACAAAATTACGTGCAAGAAGCAGATATCAAGGCACTAAAAGAATGGGGCTATGATCATATTAGGCTGCCATTCCATTATAAAGTTTTTTATGACCCAGACTCAGATCAATTTCTAGAGGAAGGATTCTCACTGCTAGATGATTTTATTGGCTGGTGCAAGAAATACGATTTAATGATCATTCTAGGGATGCATGCAACGCCGGGGGCGCAAAATCATTTGAACATTTCTGATAGCGATGGCACAGCAAGATTATGGACAGTGCCTGATCCTTACCAAATACAAATTTTGAAAATTTGGGAAGAGTTTGCTGCACGCTACAAAGATGAAACCCAAATTATTGGCTTCGATTTAGTAAATGAGCCTGTTTTACCAGATGAATACAATGTGGCGTTGTTTCGTAAATTTTATGTAGATCTTATTAAATCCATCCGTAAAATAGACCGCAATCATATCATGTTTGTAGAGGGTAATTGGTTCGCTACGGATTTCACAGCTTTAACACCACCTATGGATGATAATATGGTGTATACGTTTCATAAATACTGGAATCACACTTCACCTAGTACCATTCAGTACCTCACAGACATCAGAAACGAATACCAAGTGCCCTTATGGTTAGGCGAAACAGGAGAGAACAGCAATAGCTGGTTCTATGAAGTCTCCAGAATGGTAGAAGCCCGAAATATTGGCTGGAATTGGTGGACCCACAAAAAGTATGATACCCTAACTGCGCCGCTTTCTGTGGTAACAAATCCAGATTATGAAGCTGTTCTAAGCTACTGGCGAGGTGGCCCAAAACCCACAACAGAAGTTGCTATCAAAGGCCTCATGCAAATGGCTACAGACCTTCATATCGATAAAAGTGTTTACCGACCAGATGTTATTCCAGCGCTCTTTGATCCAGATTTTAACTCAAATCCTGAGCCATACACTGCGCATAAAATCCCAGGAACTATTGCAGCTGTACAATTTGATTTGGGAAATCAAGGAATGAGCTACAACGACACCGATTATATTAATACCTCTGGTTCTCCTGGCGGCCCAAATATAGGCGGTAGTTTCCGCAACGATGGCGTAGATATTGAGGTAACCAAAAACTCTGGTGGTTTCGACTACATTGTTGGTTGGATTGCGAATGGTGAATGGCTAGAGTATATCTATAAGGCTACATCTAGCAGGCAAATGGAAATGTCAGCACGCATTGTAGCGCCCCAAAATAATGGGAAAATGAGCGTCTTTATAGACGGCAAAAGGGGCCTTAATAACATTACAATTCCCGCAACGGGCAGTTATTCTACTTGGCAAACCGTTTCTTTAGGCAAAATAAATATCGAAAGTGGTGAGCATAAGCTGCGTGTAGTTTTCGACGCATTTGGCTTCAATTTGAATGAACTTATATTCTCATTAACAAGCGATTAAAATTTTAAATAGGTGCTTATTCCTTAAGAATCTAGTATTCTCAGTCACCTATTATCAAACCCTTGCATTACTTAATCAATTAAGCGAAAATTATGGCTAGCGGACCTGTTTCTCAACCTTCCCAAACCGGTAACTCAGACGGTAAATCGTATACCTTTGCCTTTAGTGCATTAACCATTTTGTTCTTCATGTGGGGCTTTTTAACCAGTTTAAATGATATCCTCATTCCGCATTTAAAAGCTGTTTTTGATTTAAGCTTTACCCAAGCATCCCTCATTCAATTCACTTTTTTCTCTGCTTACTTTATTATGTCCATCCCGTCTGGGAAGATCATTGAGTACATAGGCTATAAAAACGGCATTGTAGCCGGCTTAGCCACTGCTGGCGTAGGCGCTATGATGTTTTATCCCGCAGCAGCCATGCCGTCTTATCCGTTATTTCTTGCGGGTTTATTTGTTCTAGCTACTGGCATAACCATTCTACAAGTTGCAGCAAATCCCTATGTATCGGTTTTAGGTACACCATCTGGTGCATCAGCAAGGCTAAATTTATCTCAAGCTTTCAATTCACTAGGTACAACCCTAGCACCAGCATTCGGTGGCTTGTTAATTTTGTCTGCCACCGTTTTCACAGTTGATCAATTAGCCTCTATGAGCGGCGACGAGCTAGCCACGTACAAAGCCTTAAAAGCTACCACGGTTCAAATTCCGTACATTGGCTTAGGCATAACCCTATTCATTATGGCGGGTATTTTCGCCTTCCTAAAGCTCCCAACCATATCAGAAATTGACGAGCGAGAAGATCATCATACCTTTTCCGAAGCGCTGAAAGTTCCACATTTATTACTAGGCGTGATAGCCATATTTGTTTACGTAGGTGCAGAAGTATCTATCGGATCGTACCTAGTAGACTTCATCATTGAGCCAGATATTGCTGGACTAACAGAAAAAGCTGCTGCAAGTTTAGTTTCCCTGTATTGGGGTGGCTCAATGATAGGCCGCTTCTTGGGTTCTATTCTTATGGGCGATGCGGCCAATAGCAGCAAAAAGAATCTTTACATATTTGGGATTTTTATTTTCTCTGTAATAATTGGCTGGTCGTTTACTCAAGACCTAATGTACACCGGCGTATTTGTTGGCTTTGTGGCATTAAATTATATTCTTTTCTTAGTGGGAAAGGGTACACCGGGTAAAACACTGGGCATCTTAGCATTAGCCGCTTCTATTTTGAGTTTTACTACCATCTTTTTCTTTGGTATGACCGCAGTATGGCTAATTCTAAGCGTTGGCTTATTCAACTCCATCATGTTCCCAACTATTTTCACCTTAGCCATTAAAAACCTGGGAAGATTAACAGGCAAAGGTTCTAGTCTGCTGATAATGGCCATTGTTGGTGGTGCCATTATACCGGTTATGATGGGCTTTTTAGCCGATAATATAGGCCTGCACAAATCATTTTTCTTGCCAGCCTTGTGCTATATCTATATAGCCTATTATGGTTTTAAAGGCTCAGATGTCAAAGCATAAATAAGACGCTGGTTTCCGTAAGACAGATTAGAAGCGGACAAGAACAAAGCTTGTCCGTTCTAACAACTAAAAACTACTCTTTGCCGAACAGCCCTTCTTCTTCAAGAAAATCTAGGGTCTCAACGGCATGTCTGAAATGTGGAATAACAATAGAGCCACCAACAAACATGGCGATATACAAAGCTTCCACTATTTGTTTTTTGGTCCAGCCCGCTTTAGCAACTTCTTCTAAATGGTAGTCAATACAGTCGTTACATCGCAGAACGGTAGATGCTACCAAACCCAAAAGTTCTTTGGTCGGCGCATTTAGCTCACCTTCCCGGAAAGCAGAGGCATCCATGCTGTAAAATCGCTTTACACCCAAATGCTCTAGATCTAATACTTTTTCGTTTAACGCCTTTCGTTTTTCACGAAACAATTCTAATCGGTTTTTTTCCATCGTGACATTCAATTTTTGTATGTTAAGTGCCAATAAGATACGTTTTTTGCTTCTAGCTCACTTATATGAAAGCCCGTAGAGATATTGCTATTGTCGGAGCCGGTATTACCGGATTAATTATTGCCTATCAACTCAAAAAGATGGGCCACAATGTCCGTGTGTTTGAGTCTGCTAAAGAGGTTGGCGGAGCCATTAAAACCGTTAAAGATGAAGGCTGGCACACAGAGATAGGGCCAAATACCGTTCTGTTAAAAGATCAGAGAATCCGAGATTTCATTGAAAATGAACTTGGTTTGGCAGAGCAGTTAATCTTTGCTAACGATAAATCAGCGAAACGCTATATCGTTAAGGATGGGAAGCCACAAGTCTTACCAACATCTCCGCTTGCCTTTCTATTTAGCCCTTTTTTCTCGCTTAGCGCCAAAATTAGGCTACTCAAAGAACCTTTTATACCGGCTAGAAGTATAAAAAACCTTGAGGAAGAATCGGTTGCAGATTTTGTAAACAGAAGACTTGGCAAAGAGTTTTTAGACTATGCGATTAATCCATTTATTGCTGGCGTTTATGCGGGAAACCCCAAGCATCTTTCTGTTAGCCAAGCTTTCCCAAAACTTGTAGAGCTTGAACAAGAATACGGCTCGTTGATCAAAGGGCAGATAAAGGGCGCAAAAAAACGCAAAGATGCTGGAAGAGCAAACCCAGATAAAGCCCGAATTTTTTCTTTCAAAGATGGACTTCAAACCCTTCCCAATAAACTGGCTAGCTTGTTAGCAAAAGAACTCCGGCTCGACCATCGAATTACCCAGGTTAAGCCTAAATATTTTAGCTGGGATATAACCCAAATTCACAACGGCAGATATATTGAAAGTCGCTTCGATAAGGTGATTTTTGCATGTGGGGCCCAAGGGTTAAGCCAAATAGATGGGCCTTGGGTAATGCCACCAACAGAACGGGTTATCCAACCGCCACTTTCAGTAGTTTCATTGGGTTTCAAGCGCAGCGACATTAAACACGCTTTAGAAGGCTTCGGGATGTTGGTTCCTGAGGTAGAAAACAGAAAAATCTTAGGGTGTCTTTTCTCATCCAGCTTATTTGAAGATAGAGCGCCTTATGACCACGTTTTGTTAACCTGTTTTGTGGGCGGAACTCGCCAACCACGGTTAACAGAAATGGCCAATCAACGCCTTATAGACATGGTTTACCTAGAGTTAGATGAGCTTTTAGGCATCAAGGGGCCTTATGTATTTGCTAGGGTAGACCGTTGGAAAAAGGCCATTCCTCAGTATAATTTGGGTTACGAAAAGATCAAAAACCTAATAGGTGCCGTAGAAGGGGAAAATAAAGATCTATACTTTGCCGGCAATTTTATGGAAGGAATTTCTGTGGGAGACTGTATGCTTCATGCCTTTAAAATAGCAGAACGAATTAACAACGAACCTTAACAATTAAGTTTTCTAAACATGAATACGCCCAAAAAAATTGCCATCATAGGTTTAGGTTGGCTAGGAAGACCTTTAGCATCCCTACTAAAAAAAGATGAATGGTTGGTGAAAGGTTCAACTACTCGCTTTGATAAAGCTGATGTTTTACGCAATGAAGCCATTGAAACCTACGTCTATCACTCCTCTATTGGGGTGCAATTCCCGAAAGCACTATCAGATGCAGATGCACTTTTTTTGAACGTCCCGCCTGGCATAAGAAGTGCCCTAAATAAAGAGGCTGCAGCTAGAGATTACGTTAAAGAAATGAACAAAATTTTAGGGGAGTTTGACTTTAACAGAACGCATTTAGTTGCTGCTTCATCTACCTCCGTTTATCCGGAACAAAACACGCTATTGGATGAATCTTTTGGCGCATTGGGTATTCCATCTGGTGAAGCAGGTGAGGCACTTAGAGAGTATGAAAGAAACTGTTTAGACATTGGTGGCCCAAATACCACTATTCTTCGATTTGCTGGCTTGTATGGGCAAGATCGACATCCGGTTCGGTTTTTTACGGGAAGAGATAAAATTCAAGGAGGCCAACAACGCGTAAATATGGTCTCCAAAGAGCGCTGTTTAACTGTTCTTAGAAATGTGTTTAATAAACCTGTTTATGGCGAAATTTTGAATGTAGTAAACTCTGATTACCCAACAAGAGAAGAGTTCTACACAAAAGCATGCAAAGAATTAGAGCTAGAAAAACCGCAATTTGCTCCAGACGGGAAAACGGCTTACGGTAGAATGGTGTCTAGTGCCAAGATTGAAGAGCTAGGTTTGGTTTAGTGCAGGTTTTTGGCTTTGCTGAGGTTTGAGGTGAGAGGTGTCGCTTCGCTCTCTAAGGTTTGAGGTTAGAGGTGCCGCTTCGCTTAGGTTAGAGGTTTTAATTCTTGTCAAAAAAACAGAAAAAAAATTAATTAAAAGACTTGTAACTAATTGTACTACCTGAACATAAATTTTTTAGGGAAACCTCCAACCTCCAACCTCCAACCTCCAACCTCCAACCTCCAACCTCCAACCTCCAACCTCCAACCTCCAACCTCCAACCTCCAACCTCCAACCTCAACATGGAACCCCTAACTAATTAGTATGGTTTCTGTAGTGAATAGAAATTAAAATAGAATTTTCCCATGTCGCAAATTAAAGATAAAGTAGTTTTCATAGCCGGTGGATCTGGTGGAATAGGCTCTGCATGTGCAAGATTGTTTGCCAAAGCAGGCGCAAAAGTAGTTATAACGGGCAGAAATCTTGAAACCGTACAAACTCTTGCCAATGAACTAAATGCAGCAGGTTACACGGTTTACGCCAAAGAAATGCAAGTTACAGATTTAGCTTCTGTTTCTGATGCAGCGCGCAGTACTTACGAAGATTTAGGAAGTATCGACGTTCTGATTAATGCATTCGGAATGGGCGTTATTCAGCCATTGCTAGATATTAATCCAGACAGTGCAAAAGAGATGATTGACGTTAACGTCTTTGGTACTTTTTTAGTTACCCAAACCGTTTTCCGATTTATGAATGAGCAAAAGTCCGGCAGAATTATCATGTTCCCAGGCACAATGGGTAAATATGTAATGAAAAATGCCTCGCTTTATGCAGCAACCAAGCACGCATTACAAGGTTTTGTTAAAGGACTGATAGAAGAGAATAGAAGAGTACCAATTGGCTTTACATTAATGTACCTAGGCGGAGTAGACACGGACTTCTGGGATGCGCCAACCGTAGAAATGCGCGTACAACGCGACAAGATGCTAAGCGTTGATGAAGTAGCTAAAGCGGTTTATTACGCAGCTTCTCAGCCTGCTGGCAGCGTACTAAATGAAGTGGTAATGCAACCAGAAAGCCATCAATTAGTGTAGACAACTTTTACGCCACAACTAATATATTGACAAAAAAAGGACACTATTTGTAGTGTCCTTTTTCGTTTAAACTAGCTTAACTCAATTAATCAGCAGCTATCAGGTTATAACACCACCATCTACACTCAAGGTGGTTCCCGTAATAAAAGTTGCTTGGTCAGAGGCCAAGAAAACATACGCATTTGCTACATCTTCAGGGGTCCCTAGTCTTTTTAGGGGTGCTTTTGCTGCTAATTTCTGTAAAATATCGTCCGGCATATCTTTTAGAATGTCCGTGCTTATGAAGCCAGGTGCTACCGCATTAACCCGAATACCTTTACTTCCTAACTCACGCGCCCAAACCTTGGTCATGCCAATCACACCCGATTTAGTAGCCACATAATTGCTTTGTCCGTAGTTACCGTACAGGCCAACAACAGAGCTAGCATTTAGTATTACGCCAGAACCTTGCTCAACCATTATGGCAGCAGCAACTTTCCCGCAATTAAAAACCCCTTTCAGGTTCACATTTATTACGGCATCCCACTCGTCATAGCTCATCTTTAAAAGCGATCGATCTTTTAGAATTCCCGCATTGTTTACCAAAACATCAATGCTTTTAAAACGCTCTTTGATGCTACTAAAACAGGCTTCTACAGCTTCAGAATTGCTTACATCTAAGGTGTAGGTTTCAATTTCATAGCCTAATTTATCTAGCGCTAATTTGGTTTTAGATAAGGCATCTGGGTTAATATCTACTATTATCACTCGGGCATTTTCTGCTGCAAAAGATTGTGCGGTGGCTCTTCCAATACCATTGGCGCCTCCCGTAATGACAATAGTTTTCTTCTCAAGACCGGTAATTATTGGCATATCATTGATTTTTGAACATAATTGAAGATGTGACTCATGTGCAGTAACCTAAATGGTATAAGCTCATTGATTTAATGAACTTAAGATTAAAAATAAACATTCTTTAAAAAAGCGCTTTTTTTATTAAATAATAAATGCTATTTCAATTTGTGGCTAATCCCACTATTTTTGGCAACAATAATTTTTTTTGGGTTCGAGTATTTAGCGGCTAATATAAATGAACTTATACGTATATCGATTTTTATATACCGTAGTGATTACGGTAATTCTCTTACTATTTGTGCCAATTGACAATCTTCATGCTCAATTTGGTATCGGTGTTTCTTATGAAAAAAGGGAAGTAACCACAGGAAACAGCCTTTCATCGCCTGAATATGGCTTTGGTGTAAGACTAGAGAATGATTTTGGCCCAAGAATTCCGTTAATAAAATTGGGCTGGCGTATTTATGCTAGTGCGTTTTCAATGGAAGAGGAATTTAATGAGCAGTTAAATGATGTGCTTGAAAACAATGTAAACGCCGTAATTGTAGACGCCGGTTTCTCTCTTTTCTTGGAAGTTAAAATGCCGCTCTTTGTTAATCCTTATGCTGGTGCAGGCCTTGGCTATGAAAGCAGAAACAGTTCTCTGACAAGCGGATCACTTGAATTACTAAATGAAGAGACTACTGAGCTGCAAACTTTGCCAATGAATATTAATAGTAATGCCCTTTATTACCACGGTTTTGTTGGCATGAAACTATCTCCGATACCTATTTTTAAGCCTTTTGTTGAATACAGATATACAGGTGTGACTGAAGTGGGCGATTTGAACAAAATACCCGGCCGGCTTTTATTTGGTATAACACTTGAATTCTAAGCTTTGGCTTTGTTTGTTGTAAATAGGCCAAAGTAAAAAGAAGAATAAAGTCCTAAATCCTCTATATTCGCTTAAGACTCAACTTTAAAACTGTTCAGTAGTAGCGCTCTCACAAAACTTTCTAAATAAGTCATACAAATGAAAAAAGCTCTCAGTCTACTATTTACTAGCATTCTTTTCATCTTGCTTTTATGCAGTCAAGCCTACGCACAGTTTAGTATTGGTGCTTCTTTAGAGCGTAAAATTGATGATGGCAACCTCAGAGGTGTACCAAAAAATGGCATTGGAATTCGAATTGAGAGCGGAATTGGGCCAAAAATACCTCTTCTTAAAATTGGCTACAGAATTCATGCTAGTGCCTTTAATGCTGAATATGATTTTTCAGACAGTGTTAGTGATTTATCCAATTTGAATCGCAAATCAAATGTATATGATTTTGGAGCGGCTTTAGTTGGTGAAATTAAACTCCCATTTTTGGCAAACCCCTACGCAGGTCTAGGTATAGGCTATGAAGTGCAAAATATCACTGCCTCAACTTATAGTGGGCAGTTTCACGATAAACTAAGTAACGATGGTATCGCAAAATCTATTGCACCAGCCCTTGTTTCAATTGAAGAGAATAGTTTTTATTACAATGCTTTTGTAGGACTCAAGTTTACGCTTATTCCTATTCTGCATCCTTTTGCAGAATACCGTTTCTCCGGTTTCACCGAATTAGACGGAATTACAGACTCACCTGGCCGATTTCAATTTGGAATTATGTTAGATTTCTAGAAGAAAAGCCAATATTTCCCCTAAAGTCTATTTTTCCACACTTAAACTATATTTTTATTCGTGGCCTCACCCACCAATCTCCCACCGCAAAAATTAGTTACACATCCCTCAGAGGTTGAACTGCCTAAGGCTCAGCAACTAGAGCTAGAGCAGTTCAAGATCTTATGCACTCAGTATATAGGGCAGTGTAATGAGCAACTTATTGAAGACGCATATAAATTGTGTTTTGTAGCGCACAAAGATGTTGTTAGAATCTCTGGAGAACCTTACTATCTGCATCCACTAGCCGTTGCTACTATTGTAGTGAAAGATATTGCCACCGACGACGTTTCTGTGGCAGCAGCTTTGCTACATGATGTTATAGAAGATACAGACTATACTCTCAGAAATATAGTAGATTGGTTTGGGGAAGATGTGGGCGTAATTGTTGACGGTGTTACCAAGATTTCGGATGTCTTTAAAGACAAAAACACCAAGCAAGCAGAGACTTTCATGAAGTTACTGCTCACTATGTCTAACGATTTGCGTGTGGTCTTAATAAAGTTTGCTGATCGCCTGCATAATATGAGAACCATTCATCACGTTACGCGCGAAAAACAGCTCAAAACAGCTTCCGAAACAAAGTTATTGTATGCACCTTTGGCTCACAGATTGGGCTTATTTAAGATTAAAAGTGAATTAGAAGACCTTTGTTTTAAAGTAGAAGATCCCAACACCTACAAATTTATTGCCCGAAAACTCAAAGAAAAAAAAGAATCTAGAGAAGAGTTTATCAATGATTTTATGGCTCCTATTAAGGAGAAATTGGTAGAACAGGGCTTTAAATTTCAAATTAAAGGCCGGCCAAAGCACCTATTTTCCATCTACAAAAAAATGGTAAATCAGCAGAAACCATTTGAAGATATTTACGACTTATTCGCAATCAGAATAATTCTAGACAATCAGCATAGTGTAGACGATTGTTGGCGCGTTTACTCCATTTTTTCCAATATGTACACGCCCATTCCGGATAGACTTAGAGATTTTATCAGCAAGCCTAAATCCAACGGATATCGCTCATTGCATACAACCGTAATGACCCCCAGAGGAAGACGCGTAGAAATTCAGATTCGTACCTTAAATATGGATGAGGTTGCGGAAAGAGGCCTTGCTGCTCACTGGAAATATAAAGAGGGAACCAATAGCACTACGGAAGTTGATAAAATCTCAAATTGGTTGCGAGATATTATTGAAAAAACAGACGCAGATGATGTGCCGCAGTTTGTTCAAGATTTTCAGCTAAATCTACAAACAGATGAAATTTATATATTCACCCCAAAAGGCGAAACCGTAACGCTGCCAATTGGCGCAACACCCCTAGATTTTGCGTTCGAAATACATACAGCAGTAGGCGAAAAAGCTCGGGCAGCCAAAGTAAACGGGAAAATGACGCCCTTACGCCATAAATTAGCTATGGGTGATCAAGTAGAGATCATAACGGCTAAGAATATAAACATTAGCATAGACTGGCTAGATCATGTTGTTACCCACAAAGCGCTATCTAGAATAAGACAGTTTGTTAAGAAGCAGGAAAGAAAGATACGGGCTGACGGCAGAGATTTACTGTTAAAACGCGTCAAAGATTTTGACGAGCATACCGAACAAAGAGAGTTAATGCCTTTTGCTCAATTTATGGGCTATCAAAACTTAGAAAGTATCTATACCGATTTAGGTACAGAACATCTAGATAGTAGAAAAGTTGCTTCTGAATACGAGAAATATGTCAAGAAAAAAGATGATCTCTCTTCAACCTTGCCAGAAGTTCTAGATAACAACAAAATAGAAGAGCAATTTTTACAGGCGGCTAGAGATATTGCCACCACACAAGGCGCATTGGTTATTGATGGTTCTATGAGCGACCTGAAATACTCGTATGCAAAGTGCTGCCATCCAATACCAGGTGATGATGCCATCGGTTTTGTGAGTAAAGCCGGTGAAGTCAAAATCCATAGAACCAATTGCAAGAATATGCAGTACTTACTGAAAACGGCTGAAGAGCGTGTTGTTGATGTTACATGGGTAAATAGTATTAGCTATAAGTTCATGGGAGCCATTAAGTTCGTAGGAGAAGATAGAGTGGGTTTAATAAACGACGTAACGGAAACTGTATCTAAATTCTTGAAAACTAATATACAAGCGCTAAATATTAGTAGTGATTCGGGAATGTTCGAGGGTATAATTTCGATTTATGTAAGAGATCGTATTCACTTAGATCAGATAATTAACAAATTATCCAGAATTTCAGGTATGAAGTACGTCTATCGCTACGAATAATCTGAAGTATTTTAGACCCTATCTCAGAGCCCTTAAATGAAAAAGTCCCTTTTCCGAGCAAAAGAACTATGAAAACATATACCAAACGTGATTTAGTGCGTATTATTGCAGATCAACGGAAAGAACCTATGGTGCAGGTAGAATCAATGGTAGATGATGTTATTAGGGCATTCAGAAGCGTAATGTTAGAAGCAGATCCAGAATGTAGAATTGAAATACGAGATTTCGGGGTCTTTGAAGTCAAGACCACAAAAGCCAAACCAAAGGCTAGAAATCCAAAAACAAACGAAGTTATTTATGTTCCCGCACATAGAAAAACCCACTTCAAACCAAGCAAATTGATTAAAGACTTCCTAAAACAGCCATTAGATATTGAATAAAAAACACTTTAAATACTGGCATATTTATTCAAATTCTATCCATTATGTAGAATTTTCTATAAAATGTTTGGTTAAAAAAAATGCAGGAATCAACCAATATTTTGTTGATCAAGCTTTATCTTAACTGAAAGTTATAAATTCCACCAGATATTAAACCATGTCTATACTGCCTATAGTTACCTATAATGATCAGGTGCTACGAGAGAAGACTATCGAAGTAAAAGAGCTAACTACAGAGGTTAAACAGTTCATAGAAGATCTTTACGATACAATGTACAATGCAGATGGTGTTGGCATAGCAGCGCCACAAGTGGGTAGTTCACATCGAATATTTGTAATAGATCCAGACGAAATTTCAGAAGATTTGGAGGGAAAGGTTTACGGACCAATGACCTTTATAAATCCTAAAATCGTTAAAAAGTGGGGAGAAGAGAAACCCTACAGAGAAGGATGCCTAAGTTTGCCAGATTTATTTGAGGATGTGAAGAGACTGGCATCTATCGAGGTACATTACCTAAACGAAAATTTTGAAGAGATAGTACTAGAAGCAGATGGGTTTTTAAGCCGAGTGATCCAACACGAAATTGACCATTTAGAGGGCATCCTTTTCATAGATTATTTAAGCCGATTCAAGAAAAGAATTGTTGCAAAAAAGCTAAAAAAAATTCAGACCGGTGAACAAGAAACGGCTTATCCATTAGTAGAAAAAGGCTAATTATTAATCAAAAGATGCCACTTATGAGAGTCGTTTATATGGGTTCACCAGACTTTTCGGTTCCTGGTTTACAAGAATTACATACCCAACTCGCAACAGAAATTGATATTGTTGGCGTAGCATCTAATCCGGATAAACGCCGTGGTAGAGGTACTAAAACGTCGCCCACACCCGTAAAAGCTAAAGCCTTAGAGCTAGGCATTCCCACTTTTGATGTAGATAAAACTTCAGATCCAGCATTTCATCAATGGCTTAATGCACTAAAACCAGATTTATTAGTGGTAACCGCTTTCAGAATTTTGCCTAAAGAGGTTTTAGCCATTCCTAGTGTTGGCTCAATTAATATACATGCCTCATTATTACCCAAATTTAGAGGCGCGGCACCCATTCACCACGCCGTTATGCAAGGTGAAAAAAAGACCGGACTTAGCTCCTTCTTTCTAACTAAAAAAATGGATGCAGGAAAGCTCATTCTTCAAGAGAAAATTACCATCGGGGGAAATGAAACCACCGGAGAAGTCTACAATAGACTGATGCATTTAAGTGGCTCATTCTTGATCAAAACCCTATCAAAAATTCTACATGAGGAGCTTCAGCTTATAGATCAAGACGAAAGCTTAGCCTCACCAGCGCCCAAATTATTTGCTGAACATTGTGTTATTGATTGGACTAAATCTCCAGCACAGATACATAATCAAATTCGTGGATTAAGCCCATTTCCTGGGGCTTATAGCATAGCAAAGGATGGGAGTAGGTACAACTTTATTCGTAGTTCATTACCAACTTCTGAAGAGCTAGCTATTGCTAACCTTTCCAAACTGAAAGTAGGAGAAACGGCAAAGCTAGCAGGCAAGATGCTGATAAAATGTGGTACTGAACAAAATGGCGTTTCGGCAATCTTTATTGAAGAGATAAAACCAGAAGGCAAGCGCGCAATGAGTGGTTTTGATGTTATTAACGGGAAGGCTGACTTAGTTTTTTAACGTCATTCCCGCGAATGCGGGAATCTAGAAATCTAGGGCTTTAAATTTAGCTATAACTGTCTTTCCCCAACGATCCGCCTGAGGCGGGGAGTGCAGGGAATCTATTAAAGACAAAAAAACAGTAATTAAACCCTCAAATCTGAGCTTTATTTACTGGATCTCCGCTGCGCGAAGATGACGATCTTGGGTCATTCCCGTGAACACGCGAATCCAGTAAACTATTATCAATCTTTCTTAGAAATGAGTAAACGCCTGAATTGCAACACGGTAACCTTTTTTTATGCGTTTTCTATCAACTTCTATGAGATTAGTAATTTCATATTTTTTTTGATATGTGGTATTTTTTTTACAATAGCTTAACCACTAATGAAAAATCCATGTATTATGTTAAAATTTATTCCCTTACTAACCATGCTAATAATGCTGATATCTTTAGATAGTAGTACTATTAAAAGTGTTAACGCATCAAACCATGTAACCGTGCTAGATGAACAGGCTACACCTT
>Ga0136586_1000021_pt1 | contig 40967 bp, 34 predicted proteins | sample AntRauMFilla1562_FD_104926 | JGI IMG/M metagenome (GOLD analysis project Ga0136586, IMG submission 104926) | Saline lake microbial communities from Rauer Islands, Antarctica - Metagenome Filla 1 #562 | ecosystem: Environmental > Aquatic > Non-marine Saline and Alkaline > Saline | place... | reverse complement strand
TTCGATATCAGCATGCAGCGAGAGAAGTAATCCCGCCCTCGGTACATTTAATTCGCTTCGCTCATAAACACTCGGGCTACCTTCGATATCAGCATGCAGCGAGTGAAGTAATCCCGCCCTCGGTACATTTAATTCGCTTCGCTCATAAACACTCGGGCTACCTTCGATATCAGCATGCAGCGACTGAAGTAATCCTTAAATATAAAATTCCCCTTTGGCCATCAGAACACTAGTCCCACCCACTTTGATAGTGCTAGCCATTCGGTTTCCCTGAGCATCAGACTCTATGTTGAACGATAAATTTATAGTAGATGGCCTTCCCATTTTAACGCCCTGAGTAATAGTCCATACGTTACTTTCATTTACATTACCATCCTCATTTTGCTGCGGAAAATACCTGGCCAATAATCCACTTAAAGCCGCTGCAGCGCTTCCTGTAGCCGGATCTTCAGCCATGCCAATACTTGGACAAAACATACGCGCATACACTTGCTTTTTTTGCGCATCTACAAAAGCGAAATAGGTAAACTTGGCTGCTGTTCCCTTTAAATAATGTGCCCAAGCCGTTGTATTCATCTCAGCCTCGTCAATTGCTTCTTTGGAACTTGCAATTACTAACCCAAAATCTAAGCCTGCATTTCCCAGATGGGTTTCTACGTGCGGATGGAAGTCACTCTCATTTAAACCCAATACCGATGCATAGCTATCTGCCTTTATCAAACCTAACTTTAAAGAAGATGGAACCGCAGCGGTTAAAGTCGTTTTAAAAAGTGATTTACCTTTTACTTGGACTTGCTCTACATCAATGGCAATATTCCCCACTTTTTCATCAAAATAGGTGCTAAATGTCAGCTTTTGTTCCGCTGAGACAGGTAAAAACCCAATAGTTGCGAGTAATGCCGCCGTTCCCACATTTGGATGTCCCGCAAAAGGCAACTCTTCCTCTGTCGTAAAAATCCGAAGCTTAGCCCACGCATTTTCATCAGCCGATTTACACACAAATACCGTTTCTGCTAAATTCATTTCTTTAGCTATAGCCTGCATTTGTTGGCTGCTAAGTTGGTCGCCATCTAGAAAAACCGCTAAGGGATTCCCCCCAAAAGCGGTGTCGGTAAAAACATCAATCAGGTAATAGGTAAATGTCGACATAAAATTGTAGTGCTTAATCATGAGGAATTACTAAAAATTTATCCGTTTAAGTTACTAAATAAGCAACCTCAAATACCTTTGAATACCCTATTTTCCTTTCACAAAATAGAACCCCCTTCGTATCTTTTATGTCCACTACCCTAATTTTAGCCATTATCATAGGCTACTTTTTTTTACTGCTACTAATTGCTCAATGGACTGGCAGAAACGCCACGTCAGATAGTTTTTTTACGGGAAACAGAAACTCGCCTTGGTATGTGGTGGCTTTTGGTATGATTGGCGCTTCCCTATCTGGCGTAACTTTCATATCTGTTCCAGGTGAGGTTGGTAATACCGCTTGGGGTTATTTTCAGATGGTATTGGGCTATCAAGTGGGTTATTGGGTTATCGCAATGGTGCTTTTACCGTTGTATTATCGATTAGGTTTGGTTTCCATTTACAGCTATTTAAAAGATCGTTTTGGTGTGGCTTCCTACAAAACTGGATCGGCTTTTTTTCTGCTCTCCCAATTAATTGGCGCCTCGTTCAGACTGTTTTTAGTGGCAGGAGTCCTTCAACTGGCCGTATTTAATACATTGGGAGTCCCTTTTTGGGTTAGCGTGCTAATTACCATTGCCCTCATTTGGATGTATACCTTTAAAGCAGGCATCAAAACCGTAGTTTGGACAGATACCCTTCAAACCTTCTTTATGCTTGCAGCCGTGGTGTTTACCCTATTTATTGTAGCGGGAAAATTAGATCTGGGCTTCTTTGGTGTAATTGAAACCGTAGCTGCTCACCCCTTTTCCAAGATTATAGAAACCGATTGGCGCAGCGGTCAATTCTTCGCTAAACAATTTCTATCTGGCGCATTTATAGCCATTGTTATGACGGGTTTAGATCAAAATATGATGCAAAAAAACCTGACTTGCAGAAATCTCAAAGATGCCCAGAAAAATATTGCTTGGTTTAGTCCATCATTAATTCCGGTTAACCTACTTTTCTTAGCTTTAGGTGTACTTTTATATATTTATGCAGAGCAATTTGGCGTAACATTACCAAGCAGAACCGATGAGTTATTCCCCTTTTTGGCGCTCAATCATTTTGGTACAATAACGGCTATTTTCTTTCTTTTGGGAATTACCGCCGCGGCCTATTCTAGTGCCGATTCTAGCCTCACCTCACTCACCACCGCATTTTGCATCGATTTTCTAGCTGTTGACATCGCCAATCAAGAAAATACTAAGCGAACAAAACTTTTTGTTCATATTGGGTTTTCATTTGCTATGTTTGCGGTCATCATGCTTTTTTATGCCCTAAACGACAGCTCAGTAATCAGTGCTATTTTCCGTGCAGCTGGCTACACTTATGGGCCATTACTCGGCTTATTCGCCTTTGGTTTATTCACTAAATATAAAATCAATGACCGTTGGGCGCCAATCATTTGTGTAGCCTCACCAATTCTTTGTTACATCATTTCGAGCAATTCAGCAGCGTGGTTTAATGGCTATCAATTTGGGTATGAACTGTTGCTACTAAACGGCGCCTTTACTGCGTTGGGGTTGTATTTTATTCGATTAGGCGAAAAATAATTTCAATCCTATACAATAATAAAAATTAAATTTATAATTAGTTTGATATTTACAGTATTTTATAAAAATCTAAATTTACAATAGAAAGATTAAGAATAGGTTAATAACTTAAAATATGAAAAAAATACCTTTATATTCAGTGCAGTGTTTTTATTGATAAACTGTCAAGTACCAGCTCAATATATAGCTAAGGCGCACAACTTGAACCGAAACGGCGAATAGACAATCTTGAGAATAATCTACAATACAATTCAATTCAAACTATTGGCCTATTGGCGAAGATAACCATTTGTAGCCGAGATACTCTTTTAATCATTTCCAAGCTGAAAGCAGCCATCCCAGACACCGCCTTAGCTAAATTTTGGACATAATCGCACAATCGCGGTTATCGAGCGTAGCCGAGATATTCTTTTCTAAATCAAACAATTGATCCTATTCAGGCGTATAGGAACATTAAAGCAGTTTTATTAGTTTAGTATGTACACAAAGCCAATACACAGTACAATGCAATTGAGCAAAGTCAACACCTATCTGCTGTAAAAACAATCACCGACCTAAATGGATTAATATGAAAAGTCCACTATTTTTTTTAATCATCAGCACCATATTAATTGGTTGTTCAACGGTAAAAGATGTAGCCGATAGCGCTAGAATGACCGATTATAACAGAGTTATTGATGAAAAAGATCTGAACTATGAAGAAACGCTGTCTGCTGTTGCGCTAAATAACGGTAACAAAGAGGTGAGGAAATCCGCTGTTGTTAAGCTTAGTTCACAGTCTACATTATCATTGGTTGCGTTGAATGATAAAGAGCCAGAAGTAAGAATGTTTGCAGTGCGTAAACTTACAGATCAGTTAACATTATCTATTGTTTCATTGAATGAAAGTGACAAAGAGGTAAAAACACTAGCTATCAGCAAGCTCAATTCGCAATCAACACTATCAACCATTGCGTTGAATGACAAAGATCCAGAAATACGGTTAGCTGCTGTGCGTAAACTCATAGATCAATCGACGCTGCCAATTATTGCAGTAAATGATACTAGTAGTGATGTCCAAGCTCTTGCCATTAGCAAGCTTAATTCTCAATCTACACTATCAAAAATAGCGCTAAATGAAAAAGATCCAGAAATCAGATTTCTTGCTGTGGCAAAACTTATTCTTCAATCACCACTATCTACTGTAGCATTAAACGACCTTGACAACAATGTTCGTAGATCAGCAGTGGAAAAACTAACAGATCAATCTACTCTATCAATAGTAGCTTTGAACGACTTAGATCCTGATATCAGAAAATTAGCCCTTAGAAAGCTAGATTGATTTTTTTGGACATTCCCAAGCTGAAAGCAGCCCTCTGGGATGCTGCTTTGGCTAGATTCTGGACATAATCGCTTACTCGTTTCCCTTTTCCCGTTTAATCAACACCAAGCTGAAAGCAGCCCTCTGGGATGCTGCTTTTGCTTAGAATTTCCCCATTTTTCGTTTCCTAACTTCCCTTAAATGCACATCCCAGATAACCCCTTCTTAGTTCAGTCAAAACTTCGCCAACTTTTTGAAGCGGCGCCCAAAGATGCTATAAACCTGGGAATTGGTCAGCCTTCTGAAGACACTCCAGATTTTGTTCGTGAAACAGCTGCAAAAATCGTATCCGACAGGTCAATAAACCTAGGCTACACCTTAAATGCGGGCATTCTTCCCCTTAGAGAAAAACTGGCTCACGAATTTGGAAAAGGCGTAGATGCCAGCCAATTTTGCGTTACTGCCGGAGTTCAAGAAGCCTTATACGCCCTGTTTTATGTATTATTAACGGAGGGAAGCGACTGCCTACTGCCAGATCCAGGGTTTTTGACCTACCCATCGCTTGCCGGACTCGTGAAAGCAAAACCTCGGTATTACAAAGCGTTTAAAGAAGAAAACTATCGCTTCAATGCCGATGCCATCATTCAGGAAATTCGCCCTGAAACTCAAATGATCTTAGTGGCTCATCCTTCAAATCCCACCGGATCAAATGCCGATGCCGTTGAAATAAAAAAACTGCTCGATTTCTGTAAAAACCGACTTGAAGGCCCAATCTGGATTGTAGCAGATGAAGTCTATTACGGCATGCACTACGAAAACTGCGCCTATGTTTCCGATTTCTGGGAAGACTACCCCGCTATGGTTGTGCTTCGCGGAGCCTCAAAAAGCCATCACATGACAGGCTGGCGACTGGGTTGGGCCATTCTTCCACCAGAACTAGCAAAAAAATACATAGCGGCTCATCAATATATTTGCACCTGCGCTAATGCCTTAGGACAATTTATTTTAGCCGATATTTGGGGAACAAAAGAAGATTTAGATTGGCGCGCTTTCCAGAATAATTTATATCGGGAAAAAAGAGATTTGATTCGTGAGCAGCTAAGTCCACATTTTAAATTATATGGCGGAGAAGGCGCTTTTTATTGGTTAATTGAACCCTTTACCACTGCTATCGAAGATGATGAAAAACTAGCCTACGATTTAATGCTAAACGGCAAAGTAACCACGGTACCTGGTTCGGCATTTGGTGAGCAATCAGCTGGGATGATTCGCCTGAGCTATGGCCCATCAAAAGAAAAACTTATAGAAGGCTGTAATAGGCTAGTTTCCTTTATGCAAGACTAAGTTCTTTACATTATATTTAGACTCTTAGCTTTTGGGTTTAAATACCGCTTTTGAGCAAGCCCTTTTGTTTGTTTTTGGACAACCTATTTTCTCGTTTTAATTAATCTATATGTTTGAAGCTATTATTTATGAGCCTTGGCCATGGTACATCGGTGGGCCAGCCATTGGTATTTTTGTAACCCTACTTTTGTTATTTGAATCTAAGCAATTAGGTATTTCTTCAAGCTTCCCTTTTATGTGCAATAAAATAATGCCCATAAAAATGGACTATTTCAAGAACCAAGAGAAAAATTCTTGGCAATTCTGGTTTGTAATAGGCTTAGTTATGGCTGGTTTCATCATTGGAATAACTATGCCAACCTACCAGGTTCAAATTTCCCAAGATACTATTGAACAGCTTTCAAGCATTGGTATTTCTGAACAGTATGGCTTTGTACCTCAAGAGTTATTTCAGTTTTCCAAAAAATCAATAATGCTGCTTGGTATTGGTGGACTTTGTATTGGCTTTGGTGCTCGCTATGCAAATGGTTGCACAGCGGGCCATGCAATAATGGGTTTTGCGCAATTAGCTCCGGCTTCAATTCTTGCAACTATAAGCTTTTTCATAGGCGGATTGTTAGCTACCTATTTCATTTTACCTTATCAGTTTTAGGAAGAGTTTATGCGTCCAAATCTTAGATATTTGCTGTATGGCACCGTTTTTGGCATCATTTTAATTAAAGTTGAAGCTATTTCTTGGTTCCGAATTCAAGAGATGTTCTATTTCGATTCATTCCACATGTATGGTGTTTTGGGAAGTGGAATACTCACTGCTTTTTTAGGACTTCAACTCTTAAAGAAAACGAAGAATATTTCGCCAAAACCCAAAGCTTTTGAATGGAAAGCAAACCTAATCGGTGGCCTACTTTTTGGGCTTGGTTGGGGAATTACTGGCGCCTGTAGTGGACCTTTATTCACACTTATAGGACTACATATTTGGCCAGCCTTTATAATTCTTATGAGTGCTTTTGTAGGTACCATTCTTTATGCAGCTACCAAAAAATACCTTCCCCATGCCTAAACAAAAAAAATACCGCATAGAAACTCAGCTCATTAGAAATCAAGTAGCACGCACCGAAAATCGCGAGCATTCCGTGCCATTGTATTTCACATCCAGCTATGTATTCGATGATGCCGACCACATGGCAGCTTTATTTAATGATGAGCAAGAAGGTTTTATTTACAGCCGATATGCAAACCCAAACGTCAGCGAGTTAGTGCAAAAAGTGGCTGCAATGGAGGGAACTGAAGACGGTTGGGCAACAGCTTCTGGTATGGCTGCAATATTTACGACTTTTGGTGCCTTCTTAAAAAGTGGCGACGAGATTATATCCGCTCGTTCGGTTTTTGGCTCAACACACAAATTATTCACTGAGGTATTCCCGAAATGGGGCATAAAAACCAACTATGTAGCATTTGATGATCTAGAAAATTGGGAAGCTTCTATTACGCCTCAGACCAAAATGATGTACATAGAAACGCCTACCAATCCAGGCATCGACATCATAGATATGGAAGCTGCCAGCATCATAGCAAAAAAGCATAACCTCATTTTTGTAGTTGATAATTGCTTTGCAACACCTTTAAACCAGCAGCCCAAAAAATTTGGCGCAGATCTAATTATACATTCTGCCACTAAATTCTTTGATGGACAAGGCAGAAGCATGGGCGGCTTAATTTTGGGAACTAAAGAACATATTAAAGTCATACAAGGATTTGCGCGGCACACAGGTCCAGCCATTTCACCCTATAATGCTTGGACACTATCTAAATCGTTAGAAACCCTAGCAGTACGTGTTGAACGTCATAATCAAAATGCCTTTGAAATTGCTAAACGCCTAGAAGACCACCCAGCAATTGAATGGGTTAAATATCCTTTCCTCCCTTCCCATCCACAATATGAAATTGCTAAAAAACAAATGGATGGCGGTGGCGGCCTCGTTACCTTTGAAATAAAAGGCGGATTACCCAAAGGAAAGGCCTTCCTGAATAGACTAGAAATGCTCAGTTTGTCAGCCAATTTGGGTGATAGTCGCTCTATTGCTACACATCCTGCTAGTACAACGCACTCAAAGCTTACGGAAGAAGACCGCCTTAAAGTGGGTATTACGCCCGGCCTAATCCGTATTTCTGTGGGACTAGAACATGTAGAGGATATTTGGGAAGACTTAGAACAAGCGCTTTCTGTTTAGGTTTAGTGTTAGTGGTTGTACAACAGATTTTTAGTTATCCAGTTATCCAGTTACCCAGTTATCCAGTTATCCAGTTATCCAGTTATCCAGTTATCCAGTTACCCAGTTATCCAGTTATCCAGTTACCCAGTTATCCAGTTATCCAGTTATCCAGTTATCCAGTTATCCAGTTACCCAGTTATCCAGTTATCCAGTTATCCAGTTATCCAGTTATCCAGTTATCCAGTTACCCAGTTACCCAGTTACCCAGTTACCCAGTTACCCAGTTACCCAGTTACCCAGTTATCCAGTTATCCAGTTATCCAGTTATATAACTTACCATTTAATGAAACTGCTTAATTAACAAAAGAATAAAATCTCATTGACAAAGTCAGTTTCTTAGATTTGAATAAACCCCAGTGGAGTTATATGGTATAACAGTGGACGAAGTCCGTCGAAGAACGAGCCCAAATTCCTCCCAAACCCTGGAAGCGTTAGACGTTAATTGCACAATAGAATCTAACTGAAGCGTAATGGTACGTGAACAACAGAGGTCTATGGTTGAAACCGAATCAGAACTATAACCTTGCCAACCCTTTGGAAGTAATCGTCCAATCAATTGAGCTAAGCACTTATTAATTATTTTGCAAATGTCAATAAATCCAGTTTATTACACTATGTTAGATTTTATATATAGGTAATATCGCTATATATGAAGATAAAATTAGCTTATAAACCTAAATCAAAATCTATGGATCATCAGTTTAAACCCGAAAGCTTAATGATGACGTATGGCTACAAGCCAGAGTTATCCGAAGGAGCCATAAAATGCCCGATTTTTCAAACTTCTACCTTTGTTTTCAAAAAAGCCTCTGATGGTAAAGCTTTTTTTGAAGTGGCTTATGGAAAACGAGAGCAAAAGGAAAATGAAGAATTAGGCCTAATTTATAGTCGTATAAATAATCCTGATCTAGAAATTTTAGAAAACCGACTATGCCTTTGGGATAAAGCCGAACAATGTGCAGTTTTTGAAAGTGGTATGTCGGCCATTAGTACCGTTTTACTGGAATTTTTAGTACCAGGTGATGTGGTGGTTTACAGTAATCCACTTTATGGGGGAACCGACCATTTTATGAATCATTTCCTGCCAAAAATGGGTATTGAAACTATCGGGTTTATGCCAGGCGAAGAGACAGGCGCTTTATTAGTTAAGTTGAAAGCTTCGGGAAAAGCAGATAAGGTCAAAATGATCTATGTGGAAAGTCCGGCAAATCCAACCAATGATTTAATCGACATTCAGGCTTGTAAGACCTTAGCAGACACGCTAAAAACTGATGATAAAGAAGTGCTAATTGCCGTAGATAACACCTATATGGGACCTCTTTGGCAGCATCCACTAGAACACGGCGCAGATCTCATCATGTATTCTGCAACTAAATATATTGGTGGTCATAGCGATGTAATTGCAGGTGCGGTTTTGGGAAATAACGAGTTAATGAAGCGCGTTAAAACACTTAGAACATTTTTAGGAAATATGGCAGGGCCTTGGACAGGTTGGCTTTTGATGCGTAGTCTTGAAACCCTCAAAATTAGAATGGAGCGCCAACAAACCAATGCGGTTGAAGTAGCCGATTTTTTAGTGAATCACCCGAAAGTAAAGAAAGTGAACTACTTGGGTTTAATTGAGGAAAAGCACCCTTCTTATGAATTGTATAAGCGCCAACATAAAGGAAGCGGAGCAATGCTTTCTTTTGATATTGAGGGCGGTGAGGAAGAAGCCTTTAGCGTATTAGATAACCTTAAGCTCATAAAATTAGCCGTTAGTTTGGGAAGCACAGAAAGCTTGGCTGAACACCCAAAAAGCATGACTCATGCTGGGGTAGATGAAGCGCATTTAGCGCATTTAGGCGTAACTGATTCACTACTCAGATTATCTGTTGGCGTAGAAGATCCTAAAGATATTATTTGGGATTTACGTCAAGCTTTAGCTCACATAGCTTAATTGCATAAAAAAAGAGGCTAATCTATTGGTAGATAGCCTCTTCCTTAAATTATAGCAGCAATATACCTAGTTAGAAATAACCGAGTTAATCCAGCTAATTTGATCTGTGATACTTATAAAAATGGAAATATCTCCATAGCTACTATCTTTATGTCCACGAATGGGTTCATCAGCCCCACCTGATAATACACCTGCTACTTTCCATTCGTTATTAACTTTCAAAAAAATTGGGCAGCCGCTATCGCCTTCAACCGTAGTTCCTTCAAAAGGTAAAGCCATAGCAGATGAGCTTCCATCCCCAAGTAAATTTTCGTCTATTGATCTGTAATCATCACCCAAACTATTGACCAAACCTCCAGCATCATCAAAATCTGTTGCTAGAATAGTTCCTGAGTAAGTTTGACCGTTAGCACTGCTTTGTAAGCCTGTTGCAATGCGATCTAATGTATTTTCAATGGCATGTCTTTTAGAAAATAATTCTGGATTTTGCCCATCTAGTTCAGAGTAATCGCCATAACCAGCAAACCAAACCTGATTCCCAACACTAACTTCTGAGGTATTAGCTAACTTTGCAGGAGTTATGGAGCTAATTGGAGTCTTTAGTTTTACCAGACATAGATCATTTGCCGATTCAAAAAGATCATCTTGTGCTAACCAAGATGGGTGGAAAACAATGCTTTCGACTTCTAGTTCTAAAACTGGGTTATTTGGGTCTGGCCCTACTAAAACGATAATACCAGCAGCAATAGCAGGAGTTGTTTGTTCGTCAGAGCTGAAAAAATTATGCCCCGCAGTTAGAATCCACTCATCGTCGATAAGAGTACCTGTAGCTACAAATTCGGCATCATCAGAGCCATCTAAGCTATAAGAAAAAGCAACTATTGAATTAAAATCTGGGTACGAATTAGTGTTGTAGGGTGCTGCATTCGTAGCAACTGCTTCATATTCCGAGAGACTTTTGTCTGATCGAATACCAAAAGTTGTTGGGATATTCGGGTCAAGCTCTTCCTCTGTTCCTGCACAAGAGCTAACCAAGAATAGAATGGCTAGTAGATATAATAAGCTCGTTTTAACTGATACTGATTTCACGGATACTTTATCTATTTAATTATTTATAAAATGACGCTAAATATGCTAAAAAAATACGTTATTTGAAACCCGAGACTACACCTAAGTACATACATAACTCAAGACAAAAGTTAGGATTGACTACTTCCCAGAAAAAATAAGTCTTACTATCAGGGCAAAAAAAAAGCCCACATTTTCATGTGGGCTTACTATAAAAAGCATTGAAAAGACTAGTTATTTCTTGTCTTTATCATCTTCTTCGTCAACTACTTCGAAGTCAGCATCAACAGCATCATCGTCAGTAGCTTTAGCCTCACCAGCAGATTCATCTGCGCCAGAGGCACCAGCTTCTGCACCTGCTTGTTCAGCGGCAGCCGCAGCAGCATACATTTCCTGAGAAGCGTCGCCCCAAACTTTATTTAGTTCTTCTGTAGCTGTCTCAATCTTAGCTAGATCTTTTTCTGCATGTGCAGCTTTTAGCGTAGTTAAGGCTTCTTCGATAGGCTTTTTCTTTTCGTCAGAAATCTTGTCGCCGTACTCACTCAATTGCTTTTCTGTTGAGAAAATCAATGAATCAGCTTGGTTCATTTTTTCAATTTCTTCACGAATCTTCTTGTCGTCGTCTTCATTTTCTTTAGCAGCATTTTTCATTCTTTCGATTTCTTCTTCTGATAAACCAGAAGAGGCCTCTATACGAATGCTTTGCTCTTTACCAGTTGCTTTGTCTTTTGAAGAAACAGAAAGTACACCATTAGCGTCAATATCAAATTTTACTTCAATTTGAGGAATGCCACGAGGCGCTTGAGGAATACCGTCTAAGTGAAAGCGACCTAGAGTACGATTATCTATCGCACGAGTACGCTCACCCTGAAGTATGTGGATTTCTACCGATGTTTGGCTATCGCCAGCTGTTGAGTAGGTTTCCGTTTTACTTGTAGGAATAGTAGTATTAGCGTCAATCATTTTGGTCATTACCCCACCAAGGGTTTCAATACCTAATGACAATGGAATTACGTCTAAAAGAATTACGTCTTTTACGTCGCCGCTTAATACGCCACCTTGAATTGCCGCGCCAATAGCTACGACCTCATCAGGGTTCACACCTTTAGAAGGCTCTTTGCCGAAGAATTCTTTTACTACTTCCTGAATTTTAGGAATACGTGTAGAACCACCAACTAAAATTACTTGGTCAATCTGTGATTTATTTAGTCCAGCGTCTTTTAGCGCTTTTTTACAAGGCTCTAGCGTACGTTTTACTAAATCGTCTACTAATTGCTCAAATTTTGCACGAGTAATATCAATATTCATGTGCTTTGGCCCACTTGTGTCTGCAGTGATATACGGCAAATTAATAGTGGTTTTAGAACCAGATGAAAGCTCAATTTTTGCTTTTTCAGCAGCATCTTTAATACGCTGCATAGCCATAGCATCTTTGCGGATGTCTAAGCCTTCTTGCTTTTGGAACTCATCTGCCAACCAATTAATAACGTGACTATCGAAATCGTCGCCACCAAGGTGAGTATCGCCATTGGTTGATTTCACTTCAAATACGCCATCGCCTAACTCTAGGATAGAAATATCGAATGTACCACCACCTAAGTCATAAACGGCGATAACTTGATCGATGTCTTTTTTGTCTAAACCGTATGCTAGTGCAGCAGCTGTTGGCTCATTAATAATACGTTTGATAGTTAAACCGGCAATAGCACCTGCTTCTTGCGTAGCTTTTCTTTGAGCATCGTTGAAGTAAGCAGGAACCGTTACAACAGCTTCTGTTACCGTTTCTCCTAGATACTCTTCGGCTGTTTGCTTCATTTTTTGAAGAACCATTGCAGAAATTTCTTGTGGTGCGTACTGTCGGTCGTCTATACCAACACGTACAACGCCATCGCTACCTTTTTCAACTTTGTAGCTTACTTGCTTTGTTTCTTCTTTCACTTCGTCGAACATACGACCCATGAAACGCTTCACAGAAGCAACCGTTTTAGCTGGGTTTGTAATTGCCTGACGCTTTGCTGAAGCACCAACCAAACGCTCACCGTCTTTTGTGAATGCTACAATAGAAGGAGTAGTTCTACCACCTTCAGAGTTTGGGATTACAACGGGGTCGTTTCCTTCCATTACAGAAACACATGAATTGGTTGTCCCGAGATCTATACCTATGATTTTTGCCATAATACGCTCTTTTTTGCGTTTATTTGATGTTTGTTAAATTCTTCTACAACCTTATTCAACTTCAATGTCGTTGGTACTTTCCTTAGTAACCTTAGGTAGCTCAACGCTTAGCACACCCAAATTGAATTTTGCTTTTATACCAGATTTGACCACCTCACTAGGTAAGGCAAAAGATCGGGTGAAAGCCCCTACTAAGCGCTCTTTCTTTTCAAAAGTGGCGCCTTCAGGTAGGTCAATAGTTCGTTGACCACTCACACGAATCACATTCTGCTCCAACGCAACCTTGATATCTTTACGTGCTAAACCAGGTAGGTCTATGTTCAAGTGATATGCTTGTTTTGTTTCCAAAATGTCACATGCTGGTAAATAATCCGTTTTGTCCCCTATAACAGGTACAACCTTGTTAACCAGTTCTTGAACTTCTTTGCCTATTCGTCCTAATTCTTTAACGATATCTATGTTGTATATATCAGCCATAATTGTAGATTTTTGTATATACAAGTATCAAGCAAAGTGCCAAGCATCCCATTATGACGTATTGGCAAAGCTATACAAACAGCCCGCAAAAGAGGTGACAATACCGCACTTACTTACGACATTGCCACTAAGAATACATTCAATAATTACAGTAAATCAGCCAAACTTTCTTCTAAATCTTCAAAAGTGAAGCTAAAGTCTGCTTCTAATAAAGCTTCCGGCTGCACACGTAAACTATTTAAAACGGGTTGTGCAGCTTCCCCTAGTATTATGTTCAAGGCAAATTTTGGCGCAGCGATCCAAGAGGGTCTATTCAACACCTTACCAATGGTAAATGAAAGCACTTCATTGCTAACAGCTTCAGGTGCACAAACATTATAAGGGCCTTCAAAGCTTGTATTCTCTATGGGAAACGCAATAGCACGAACGGTGTCATGCATGTGAATCCATGGCACAAATTGCTTGCCATCACCAATTGGTCCACCTGCAAATAGTTTGAATGGAAGCACCATTTTTTGTAGGGCTCCATCATCAGGGTGCAGTACAATACCTATTCTTGGTATGGCCAAACGTATGCCCAATTCTTTTACTCTATGCGCTTCTTCTTCCCAAGCCAGGCATATCTTGGCCAAGAAATCGGAACCAGCTGCGCTATCCTCAGTTAATAATTTATCTGCACTATCTCCATAAATGCCAACGGCAGAAGCCGATATAAATAAAGCCGGTTTACTCTTTGCTGCAATAGCTGCATCAACCAACATTCTAGTAGAATCTACCCTACTAACCATTAAACGACGTTTAATTTCATCGGTCCAGCGTTGGCCAAAAATACTTTCTCCGGCTAAATTAATTACCACATCTGCGGTTTCCATAGAAGCAATTAGCGCCGTTGCATCCCAAGTTATAAACTGCTGGTTGTCTGCTTTTTCGCTTTCGTATTTTTTGGGATCTCTAGTTACTACTACCAATTCATGGCCTAATTCTAACAAATAGGTTCTTAAAAACCCACCTATAAAGCCTGTTGCACCGCTAATTACTATTTTCATAATGGTTAATCTCTTTGCTGTTAATGAACTTTAAACATACTAAACTAACTCATATTTCGCCAAAGAAGATTCCATTTGTACGCCTAGCCCAGGTAAGTCTGATAAGGTTATGGCAAACTCTTCATTGGTCTGTAATTTTGAGAAAGGCATATCTTTTATCAATACATGCCCGTCTAGATCTGCGTACTTAGCTGTTGTGCCAATTAATGCGCCTGCAGCTATAGCCAACGACGATTCTAGCATGCAACCAACCATTACTTCTAAGCCTTTTGCCTGTGCATCTCGGCTTAGTTTTAAGCCACCTAATACACTGCCAATCTTCATTAATTTGATATTAATGATATCAAAAGCCTCTGCCAGATAATTCAAATCTTCTTGGCCTTCACAACTTTCATCGGCACAAACAGGCAATGGCGATTCTTTTCTAAAAGCCACCAAACCTTTTCTGTCGCTTGCTGCTAATGGCTGTTCTATCAATTCAACACCAAATTCTACCATTTTTTCTGCCATTTTTAACGCATAAACCGGATCTTTCCAGCCTTCATTAGCATCTATTCGAATAGGTTTGTCTGTGTACTCACGAATTTTAGCCATCATAGCCAAGTCGTTTTCCCCACCTAATTTAACTTTTAATATCGGGAAGGCTGCCGCTTCCTTTAACTTGCCTTCAAGCTCTTCAAGTCCACTTATTCCTATAGTGTATGTAGAAGCTGCCGTAGTTGGTGTTGAACAACCTAGTAATTTCCAAAGTGGTTGATTGTATGCTTTACCATGTGCATCTAATAGTAACATTTCAACGCCAGCAGCATAGGCACCGCCTTTTGGGTAGTTTTTGCGATAGAAATGCTCGATAGCGCTAAGGTCTTTCACATCAACAACTTCTATTTCCTTTTTTAACTGATGGTAGTGTACTGAAGCGCCATCTTGGCTTTGATTATATCTTGGATTAGGCGCGCATTCACCATAAGCAATGCCAAAATCACCTTCCAAAATCAAAACCACATTTTTGGCCGCATATTTGGTTCCCCTTGCAATAGTGAAAGGATGCAGCAGTGGAAGGTCGACAGAATGTATGGATAGTTTCATAGCGTTTTTTCTTGGCATAGTTAGGTTAACAAGTTCAAAAGACTGCCAGAAAATACTACTTCTAGTACTTAGATAAAGGGCGACCAACCAAAAGCCGTTGCTAATTTGAAAAAGGCTAAAATTGCGGGTGCTACAATCAAGGTTGAATCAAATCTGTCATAAAAACCGCCATGTCCTGGCAATAAGGTAGAAGAATCTTTTACTTCAGCTGCGCGTTTAAATTTTGATGCCGTTAAATCGCCAATTGGGCCAAAAATACCAGCTAAGATTACCATGGCAATCACTGCTATCCAATGAATATGGCCACCACCAGGTAGTAATAGAAGTGCTATGCCGTAGCCTACAAAAGACCCTATAAAGCCACTAAAAAAGCCTTCCCACGATTTTTTTGGACTAATTTTAGGCGCCATTTTGTGTTTCCCAAATTTTCTTCCACCGAAATAGGCAAATACATCATTTCCCCAAATCATCAGTAAAACCGTGAAAACAATGAACATACCTTCCTGATTATTCCCTAAATCTCTCAACATCCACAAACTTAATAAGCCAATGGGTGCATACATGCCGCAAAAAGTGGTGTTCAGTAACTGCGCTAGGCTGTCTTCCCGTTTACTAAATAACTCAGCAGATATCATTACTAAAAAGATCAAAATCCCGAACATCATGGGTTCCGGAATAAAAGGCGTAACAAAAAACCACAGCGTTAAAATCATAGCGATGGAAAAATTTATCGGATTATTAGCGTATTTAATAATCCGATAAATCTCTACTTGGGTAAATAGCGTAATAACGAGCATGAAGGCCCAAAAGTAGATCTGTCCTTTCCAGGCCATCCAAAGAAATAAAGCCCCTGCGGGAATAGCAAATAAGGTTCTTTTAACCAGCTCAGTCATTTTCTTCTGAATCTTGGATATCAGCGGATTCGAAATCGTCGACCATTTTTTTTGCCTCACTGATAAACTCTTCAGGAACGTAAAGGTATATTTGGGCCATTAAACCCACATTTAATGAGTATGCACTATCTTTTTTTGAGAGAATTTGGGAAGGGATATTGCTATCGTTTAAGTAAGCTTTAACCATCTCTACATAGATACTGTCGTTGTGTTGAAGTACACATTCCCAATTAGGAATGGAGTCGGGTTTAGGATCCTGGAACATGCTCTGGTGTTGGTGGAGATAAAGGGTTAAGTCTTGGTTTTCGCCATAGAATATACGCCATAGAAAGTGCTGCTACCAATGATAGTGCAAGTAACCAAATTGGGGGAAGGCTTACTACCTCTGTATCTAAATGTTTAGCGGTAAATTCTGGGAATAGCCTTGGCGCCAAAGATAATAACCCATTATTGGCGGCGTGTAAAATAATGGCCGGCCACAAGCTGTCAGACTTTATGGTTATCCAGGCTAATAACATGCCTATTATTGATAAAACAAGTACTTGGGTAAGTCTTACGTGATAAAAACCAAATAGTAGCCCTGAAACGATTATTGCAGCCGTTGTGCCCATTTTTTTGTCGAATACCCGCAGCATTAATCCCCTAAACATGATTTCTTCACAGATTGCTGGCGTTATAGCTACGTGCAGGAAAATTACCCAAGATGGAGTGTCTCCCATAAAAAACTTCTCTAGAATTTGTATAGAAGCTTTCTCCATTTCTAGCATGAAATCTGGTTGTGGCATAAAAGCGTTCACATATTGTACGCTCATCAAAAAGGGGTATGCTGTGAATAAGAGTACTAAACTTACTAGTGTGAATGGCAACCAGTCTTGAATCGGGCGATTATTAAGCCTAACAAAACCAAACCTGCTTTGGCCGTTACTGAATATGCCTGAAACCAACCAACTAAGGAAACCAATTACCACAAACTGGCCTACCGTATTGCCGGTTAGTAAATAAATGGGTTGTTCATTAATGCCGTTCATTAACGCCATTGGATCTGAAAGATCAACCGATTCAAAGGCTAGATACACCCCAAAACCGACCAATCCCCCCACAATTTGAAATAAGATAAAGGCCATTACAAACCACACCATAAGCGGAGTAATTAGGCCAAAACCATTTCGGTAAACCCATGCATTGGGAGAGATATAATCGGTAGAGAAAGTGTTCATTAATTCAGTTTATATATTGGGAAGTAGAAGTGTGTTTGGCTTACAACTCTTCTTCTTTCTCAGCAAATATTTTAACGCCAACCATTCCAGCTAGTGCCATGATTATACCGCCAATTGGCAGTGCAAACAATAACTGACCCAAACGGCCACTTAAGGTTAATGTTTTGGCATACTGACTTTCCATACCTTCTAGAATTTCATCAGTAAAAGCAGGGTTTGCTTCAAAATTTCTCATGGTTGCTTCTAAGTAATTTTTATACATATCTGCATCTACTACTAGCCATAGTTCTATCAAAACAGTAGCAGCAAGTGTTGAAACTATAGCAGTATACAAACCAATTAGTGCGCCTTCGCCTAATTTCATGCTTTTATCTTCCTGCGTTCCTAAATAGTGTTTTACGGCATACGCACCAACAGCTAAGCTTAGTAAACATGATAAAATGCCTACTACAATACTTTTTATATCTACTATCGAGGTAGATGGCTCAGCGCTAATGGCCATATTTATATTTACCACTTGAATAATGGCAGATAGCAAGCCTAAGGCTAAACCTACTTGTATTGCCGTATTAAAGTACAGAGATTGTTTTGATGGTTGATTCATTGTTGATTGGGTTAAGCTAAATATTAGAGTAATATGTAATTAGTTGGCAGGTACTTTTTTCTGAAAGTTAGCTTCAAAAAACAGCGCTATTGGCAAAGCTAATAGCAGCCCACCGAAAAAGCGACTTTCAAGGGTATTAGTCCATATTCCAATTGAGTTCAAAAATACGTCTAGAATATTCAAAAACAAGGCGATAGTTAAAAAGCCTAATACCGTTTTTTTTGAATAGCGCGGGCGTACGGCTAAAAGTAGTAGCCAGTTTCCAAATAACATGGCATAAAAGCCAAAGCATCTGCTACAGACTGCCATGGTTAAACCCGTTTCTGTAACTACAAAAGACCGGAGCGGATCTTGATGACAGACACCACTAAATAGGCTGTGCGCCCATGGGTATGGCAATGTAGCGAGCCAAAAAAGTAGCCCGCTTGCTACGAATAAGCCAGCCCAAAGAGACGCATTTTTCACCTGCGCAAAAGTTTATTTAATGGTGCTGAATAACATAGTCATGTCTAGGGCTGCTACAGAATGGGTAATTGACCCACTTGAGATAAAATCTACGCCTGTTTCTGCAATAGCAACAATGGTATGCTGATTTATATTGCCTGAAGCCTCTAGCTTTACACGGCCTTCGTTAATTTTTACGGCTTCGCGCATTTTTGCAGGAGTCATATTATCGAGCATAACTATTTGCGCAATTTGGCCATGCTCATGGTTTGCTTCTAGCACGGTTTTTAATCCTTCAATATTTGGTACTTCAATCTCAACTAGAATATCATCACCCAATTTTTTTGAAGCTTTGTGTTTTTTTACCGATAGTAAAGCTTCTAAAATGCCTCCAGCAACTTCTATATGGTTTTCTTTAATCAAATAGCGGTCATAAAGCCCCATTCTATGGTTCTGGCCATTACCAAGGCGCACCGCCCATTTATCTAAGTAACGGTGGCCTGCCAAGGTTTTACGGGTGTCTAACAAAATAGCCTTTGTATGCGCCATCATTTGCGCCATTTTGAAGGTGTTTGTGGCAATACCACTCATACGCTGCATACAATTCAGCAATAAACGCTCGGCACTTAATAATTGACCAGCATTGCCTTCTATTAACATAATAGTGTTGCCGTATTGAACCGGACCACCATCTTTTTTAGTATTGGTTATCTTAGCATCAGGCACCATTTTAGTGAGTATGTATTCGGCTACTTCTATACCCGCAATTACCCCATTTGCTTTGGCTAAGATTTTAGCTTCGCATTTTTCTTTATTGGTGTAAATAGCTTGGGTGGTTATATCGCCACTGCCTAGATCTTCTGCAATAGCTAAGTCTAGTAAATCAATTGCTTGTTGGTGCATCTTAATGGTTTTTTTGGTTTTTATTGGTCACTGCTTGTACAAATCCTGCAAATAAGTCGTTGCTTCTTTGTGGGCGAAAAGTAGCTGTATTTATGAAGCATAACTCAACTTTTCCCTCAAAAACTATCTGGCTCTTTTCGTTAGTTATGCGGCTGTATATGGCCATTCTGGTGGTTGGAATTTCATATACCGATAAGGCTACATGGTAAATTTCATCATAGTTTAGGGGCCATTTGTACTTACCCTCAACTGTAGTTACTGGCATTAAAACACCAGAGTCTTCAATCTTTTTGTAGGTTACACCAAACTTTCGGAGCCATTCTGTTCGTGCATTTTCCATGTACTTGAAATACACCGAATGATGAACTCTTCCCATAGCATCAATGTCATAATAACGAACCCTACTTGAGTGCTCAAAAGTTGCTATAGGCTCAGATTTAGGAAGATTAAAAGCCATTAAATTACTCCCAAGCACCCATAGCTGAATACTTATCTATTCTTTGTGCTATTAACTTTGATACGGAAAGTTTATCAAGTTCTTTTACGCTCTCAAGAATTTGATTTTTTATTGCTTCAGAAGATTCTGTAAAATTTTGGTGTGCCCCGCCAAGTGGCTCAGGAATTATGCCATCTATAACTTTTAGTTCTAATAAATCTGGTGCCGTTAACTTTAGGGCCGATGCAGCTTGCTCTTTAAAATCCCAAGTTTTCCATAAAATTGAGGAACAAGACTCAGGTGAGATTACAGAGTACCAAGTGTTTTCCATCATATAAACTTTATTTCCCATGCCAATACCTAAAGCGCCACCACTTGCCCCCTCCCCAATCACTATTGCAATAATTGGCACTTTTAAGGTTGCCATAAGCTTTAGGTTGGCAGCAATGGCTTCGGCTTGTCCACGTTCTTCAGCTTCTAAACCAGGATATGCTCCGGGCGTATCTAAAAGCGTAATTATTGGTAAGTCAAATTTCTCTGCCATTTGCATTAGACGGAATGCTTTGCGGTAGCCATCTGGTTGTGGCATTCCAAAATTTCTGTAGCCACGGTCTTTGGTATCTCTACCTTTTTGGTGTCCAATAATCATGAATGAACGGCCATTAATAGTAGCCATGCCCCCAACAATTGCAGGATCATCTCGGAACTTTCTATCGCCGTGTAACTCCATGAAGCGATCTGTCATTATACTGATATAGTCTAGCGTATAAGGACGATTTGGATGGCGTGCCAATTGCACCTTTTGCCAGCGCGTTAAGTTGCTAAAGGTTTGCTTTCTCAGCTCAGAAACTTTCTGTTTCAATCGAGCAATTTCTGGAGCCAGCAACGACTGACTTTCAACCTTTAATCCACTGAGCTCATCTATTTTTTGCTCTAGTTCAGCAATAGGTTTTTCAAAATCCAGATAATGCATAATAGCCGTTAATTTGTGTTAAAATACTTTTTTAGTGCTAAAACTTGCCAAAAAGGCTTCTAATTTTCAATTTCCATACTCTGAAGACCGCCTCTCTCACAATATGCTTCGACATTTTCGATACACCTTCTTCTCGTTCCCTAAAGATAATGGATACTTCACTGAGTTTAAAGCCTGCTTTCCAAGCTCTAAAATGTACTTCAATCTGAAAAGCATAGCCATTAGATTTCAGCGTATCTACATCTATTGCTTCTAACACATTGCGGTGTATAGCTTTAAAACCTGCTGTGGTATCAAAAACCGGTAAGCCTGTAATAGTTCTGGCATAAACATTGGCCGCATAAGAAAGCAGCAATCGAGATAATGGCCAGTTTATAATGCTTATACCATCACAATAACGAGAACCAATAGCCACATCTGCTTGCTTAGACTCTACTTGAGCCACAAGTCTTGGCAGATCATTAGGGTCGTGCGAGAAATCAGCGTCCATCTCACAAATTACCTCATAACCATTGGCCAAACCGTACTTAAAGCCTTCAACATAAGCGGTGCCTAAGCCCAATTTCCCCTGTCTTTCAAGGATAAATACGCGGTCTGAGAATGCAGCCATTTTTTCTTTTACGAGCGCTGCCGTGCCATCTGGGGAGTTATCTTCAACAACCAAGACATTAATTTTTACCGGAAGCGCCAACACCGCATCTATCATGCGCCCAATATTTCCCACCTCATTGTAGGTGGGAATAATCACCAATCGCATGGTATTTTCGTTGAGTTGTGCCATTGTTTTTGTTTTGTCCATTTGCATTTTGCTATGTACTGTAGCCGCGGCTTTTATTGGCCTTTTCCTTTAATCACTACTAAAAGTGTGTTTATCAAAATTTTAAGATCCATCCGTAGCGATCTGTTTTCTACGTAGAATAAATCGTACTTCGTTTTCTCTTTAACATCTTCTAAAGTAGCGTCGTACTTCCATTTAACCTGTGCCCAGCCGGTTATTCCTGGGCGAACCCGTAATCTACGAGCATATAATGGAATTTCTTGCATAAATCTGTCTACAAAATATTTACGCTCTGGTCTTGGTCCTACCAGACTCATATTCCCTCTTAATACATTAACAAATTGGGGAACCTCATCTAAACGCAGGCGTCGCAACCAATAGCCAGTTTTAGTAATTCGGGGATCATTTTTTTGCGCCCAAACAGGCCCTGTTTTTTTCTCCGCGTCTTGGTACATAGTTCTGAACTTGAACATCAGAAACTCTTTGCCAGAGCGCCCCACTCTTTTTTGGGCAAATATAATGGGTCCCTTTGAATCTAGCTTTATGAGTAGAGCAACTATCAATACTATTGGGAAGGTAACAACCAGAAATACCAAAGGAATTATTAGATCCATCAAGCGTTTAGCCGCCTTTTCCCATAGTGGCATTGGGTCTGTGTTCAATTCAATTAGTGCCAACCCAAAAATTTGGTTTGTCTTATTTAGCCCACTAACTACTTGATGAAAATCGGGGACAATTTTGATGCTCAAATCATCAATTTCTATTTGTGAGAGCAGTTTTACCAGTTCATCTCGTTGTTCTGGCTCTAGTGCAATAATTACGTCTTGCACTAGATGCGCAAAAACTAGGGCTCTCAAGCCTTGCATGTCGCCCAAAATCTGCGCTTGTTCAATGCCTTCAGCAACTTTTCCATTCACCCGCACAAAACCAATTACATCGTGGCCTAAAGTTTTTGTGCGTGCTAAATCTCTGTAAACACTCAACGCAGATTCGCCCGTACCAATAATTAACGACCGGTGAAGCCCGCGCCCTCTGTTAGCCAAGGCTCTCTGCACCGTTCTATGGATAAAGCGGTTGAGTGTCATGCACCCAAAAGTTATTCCCCAATAATAGATGGTAGAATGAAAAAAGTTGTCAAAGAACAGCACTTCCATTCCTATTATCAGAAAAAATAGAACTAATACCCCAAAAACCGTAGTTTTGGCCACTTTCAACATCTCATCTAATCGAGAGATGAGGTAAAGATTTTTATAAAGACCGCTGAATGCAAATACCACAAGCCAATAGCCACAATGAACAAGACCACTGCTAAAGAGTAGTTCAGGCTGCACAATAGCTGCTACAAACGACAAGTCTACACTGATAACCGCAAATGCATACCATGCAAGTGCCAGTGAGCTGATGTCAGCCAAGCCAGTAAAGGCTATAGTTTTGAAGCGTTTAGCCTCGTTCAAATCGTGAAAAAGTTGAGTACGTGAGTAATTCTAATATTCCAATAATAGGTCTACTTTAAAGAGTTAATATAAAACGAAGATTTTCACAATAGCTAACATTCTATTTTGTTCTCATTATTATTCAAAGATCAAGCTACAAAAGCACGTCTAGGACGCCTAAAAACGGATCATGGCACAATTGAAACGCCAATTTTTATGCCCGTTGGTACGCTTGCCACAGTAAAATCTGTGAGCCAAGCCGAACTTAAAGAGCAAGTTAAGGCGCAAATTATTCTTGGCAATACCTATCATTTGTATCTGAGGCCAGGCAATAAGCTGATGTCTGAGGCCGGTGGCTTGCACCAATTCATGAATTGGGATAGACCCATTTTAACAGATTCAGGCGGCTATCAAGTTTTCTCTCTATCAAAAAATAGAAAACTCGAGGAAAGAGGGGCGCATTTTAAAAGTCATATAGACGGCTCTAAACATCTATTTACCCCTGAAAACGTTGTGGAAACTCAACGAGTTTTAGGCTCTGATATTATGATGATTTTCGATGAGTGCCCGCCCTACCCTTGTAGCTACGAGTATGCAAAAAACTCTATGGAACTCACGCATAGATGGGCAAAAAGAGGTCGCGGAGCCTTTTTAGCTACGCAGCCTAGATATGGCCATAAGCAGGCTCAATTTGGGATTTTTCAAGGAAGCTGCTTCCCAGATTTGCGCAAACAATCAGCGGAATTCATGGCCGAGCTTGACTTCGAAGGCATTGCGATTGGCGGGCTTAGCGTTGGCGAACCCATTGATTTAATGTACGAAATGACCGATTTATCCACCAATTACATGCCCGAACAGAAAGCACGCTACTTAATGGGCGTAGGAACGCCTGCAAATCTATTAGAAGGTGTTGCACGTGGCGTTGATATGTTTGACTGCGTAATGCCAACAAGAAATGGCCGAAATGGCATGGTTTTCACCCGCAACGGTACCATAAATTTGCGCAATGCTAAATGGAAAAATCATTTCAAAGCTTTTGATGCAGATTTCCCTTCACCACTATGCAATGAGTATACCGCCGCCTATATCCATCATTTATTCAGAGCTAATGAAATTCTGGGTATTCGTTTGGCCTCACTGCACAACCTGATTTTTTACTTATGGCTAATGGAAGAAGTTCGAGCAAAAATTAAAGACGGTAGCTTTGGCAGCTGGTACCCTGGAATGGTAAAAACCTTAGAGACAAGACTCTAAAATCAAAATCAGCTTACTTCATGGCATTTTTGAACAGATTTGGACGTCTTAGCAAAGTTTTGACTAAGATGTCTAAATCTAGCCAAATAGAGTAATTTTGCAGGTAAAATAAATCGAAGCTGTGGTAATCTTCCCCACTAAAACCAGAATTTGGATTTATTTGTACCAAACCCGTTAAACCTCTTTTATAGCCAAAGTTGGTGTCATTTTTTTTCGTAAAAAGTGGCGCCCCTACAAAAGACATTTCCCCTTTAATGATGGCTTTCAAAACGCGTTGTAAATTGCGTTTTGTGGCGGCAGGCGTCTCGCTTTTTTCAACCATTAACTGCGTCGATTTCCCCTCAAAGATACTAAGTTCAACCTCTTCATAAGTAGTTTCAGAATCGCCATTCTTTGCGGTAAACAAGCCATAAATCCCCCATAAAGGAAGCGCCAAAGAAAGATCAAGTGCTCGCTTTAAGTAGGGGTTCAATCCCTTAAAAAAGGTTAATTCAACGTCAATAACAGCTATATCTTCTAAATACTCAACATTACTTTTTCCCAAGATATAATCCATACTATCGGGTACAATTTTTACGATTACATTTTCAGATGCACCAATTGCTGGCATTACTTCTAAAATGTCTTTGTATTTCAACGCATGCATCATAAAATGAACTTGTGCCACACGGTAAGCCCGCACTAATTCTTTAAGCTGGCTTAAATCACCAATGATAGGAACACCCTCTACCTGAGTAACCGATTTATCATGTGCACTTTGGGTTATTACGCCTGTTAGCTCGTAATTCCAACCCGGCTGCCGACGAACTTTTTGTATAAGTGATGCCGTTTGAACAGGATCATAACCCACAACCAACAATCGTGTGGTTTTTAAATTCCCCGGAATTTGTTGCGAGTTCTTTAAGCTGCTTTTCTTGAAGGTATAAATAATGACAAAGAGCGCAATATCCACAAAAGCACTAACGCCAACTATTAAGCGGGAAAAAGCAATTTGTTTGATGAAAAAAGAAATGACTACCAATACCAAAAAGGCAAAGAATAGGGTCTGAATTCTTGCAACAACACCATAACGCTGTTTTTTTAGTAGGCCAAACCGAGGGGCCAAAAAGGCATAAGCCAAACTGACTACTAAGTTGGTCCAAAAAAATCGAAGGTAACTGGGTTCAAGCAATTGTTCTGGTTTAATTCCATAGCGCAATAAGTAGCCTAGAGTTAGCGTTGTATTAATCAAAACCAAGTCTAACATCAAGGGTCGCAGCCTATTAACCACCATAGAAAATAGATTTGCTACTATTTTTAGCCAAACAGCCACCCAAACAACGCTTTTGAGAAGACTTAAATATCCCGTTGAAAAATGTTTGTCGAAATACAGATATAAGGCTTGGTTAAAGCTTTTTATGTAGGTTATGTCGTTTTGTTTGGCACTTTCGCCTTTATAATGAATAATATTAGTGGTGGGCAAATACACAATTGATCTACCTTCTTCATGCACCCTTTTACACAAATCAATATCTTCTCCGTACATAAAAAAGCGTTCATCAAAACCTGCTAATTGTTGTAAGAGAGCAGTTTCAAAAAACATAAAGGCCCCAGATAGCACCGCTATTTCACCCGACTCATTTTCATCTAGGCTATTTTCATAATATCCCCCAAAAAAAGCAGACTTCGGAAACAATGCAGTTAGGCCACTTGCTTTACAAAAGGAATTCCATATTCCCGGGAAGGCACGTTTTGATTCTGGCGCATAACTCCCATCAGCATTTAGAATCTTACACCCCAACGCACCTACTTTTGGGTTGGCTTTCATATACTTGATGCAACTTTCTAGCGTGTCTTCGCTTACCAGCGTATCTGGGTTTATAATTAAGGTAAACTGCCCTTTAGCTTTTTGAATAGCTGCATTATTTGCCTTCCCGAAGCCTACATTTTCCTTACTTTTTAAGTAGTTTACATTTGGGAAGCGTTCTTGTAGGTAAGCAATAGAGCCTTCAACAGAACTATTGTCAACCAAAAATATTTCCATAGAAATATCTTCTGCAGCTCGGTATAATGAGGCAAATAAATTGGCTACATATTCCTTTACGTTGTAATTAACCACAACAACACTCAGGTCAATATTAGTAGGTTCACTCATGGTTTATATAAGCTTTTCAACGTATTACCACCAATTTACCTACTCTGCTATCACCGTTATCGGGGTTAACCGCAATAACTAGGTAAACACCACTAGCTAACCTCCCGCCATCTTTTCGTTGAATTTGCCATTGGGTGCGTCCGCCTGTTGCCGTAAACTGATCTACTAAAACACCATCAACGGTAAGAATTTTTACGATAGATTTTTCTGGCAGACCTTCAATCGTTACTTGATTGCCCATCTCTCTGTTATAGTTGAATGGATTTGGGAAAGCAGAAAGCTCTGCGCCTTTATTGGCTGAACTGGCTAATGTGGCGGTTTTATAACGCATCAAACCCTTATCTGTGGCTATATACATATCACCAGTACTTTTGTCGAAGGCTAAATCAATTATAGCATCAGACAATAACTCGCTGTTTGCAGCCGTAAAATGCGAAACAATATTGCCGCCAAGTTCATCTAAAACCCATAACCCATCTGAAGGTGTACCAACCCACTTTTGGTTTGCGCCGTCAACTTCCATAGTATTTACATTTATTTCTGGCAGTAAAAACGGCCGATCTGCACTTGTATCAGCATTTATTAGCCATTGAGCGGTGCGTTCGGCCCTTCCACCTTGAATAATAAATTCCGGGAAAATAAATCGTGCTATTCCACTTGCAGTACCTATCCAAACTTCGCCATTTTGGTCTTCAATTAGTGCATTAACGGTTTGTGAGGGTAAATTCCCAGTTAACAGATCTGTTGTAAGTCGTATAGATTCATCATCGCTGAAATCTGCGGGGTCTCCTGTGCTTGCCACCACTAAACCTGTACCTGATGCAGACTTCAAAGTCATCCATTTATTGCCATTTCTGTCTATTAGCAGCTCTCTGTACACATCTGCCGTACTAGTTGCCGAGAATATCGGTAGGGACACCCAACGATCATTTTCTTCGTCATAATAATGTAACGGCCTATTCGAAAAATGACTTATGGCCCATAATCTACCCTGTGGATCCGTATCAAAGCCATGAATTACCGAATAATTGCCGCCACTTACGCCAACTACGCCTTCATCGATTCGGTAAGAACTGAAGTTTTGTTGTTCGTAATCATAGCGCAATATCCCTTTACCCCAACTCCCAAAAAAGTAGGAATTTTTGAATGTCTCAGATCTAAAAACACTTCGGAAATCAGCTGCCCTAAACGCTGGCACGTTTAATTGGGACCAAGAAGTCCAAGTATCATCTATGGCGTCATAAATCTGTACGCCCCTACTTCTGGCAATTTCAGTATCAACTTGTGGTTGGCCGGTTGTGCCTGATAGTAAAACCCCATTTTGCTGATCAAAGCTTAATCCATCAAAAAAGTTGGATGAAGGGCCTTTTTTAGGTAAGGTGCTTATTTGCCCATCGAGAGTGTTTACCTGAGCAACGCCTACATTTTGGGTGCCAACCAGTAATCCCGCATCAGGCACTGCTAAAAGTGCCGTTAATGGTGTGTTAACGGCCAATTGCACTGATTTGTAGACGCTTTCTTGGATGGCGCCATAACGCAAAAGGTTTGCTGCAACTCCAGCGGTATTCTCCTCTGCATTGGCAGAAGAAAGGGCATATAAAAGGCCTAGTTCTTGATCTAAATGAAGTTGATGTGCGCTTGCAATAGGAATTGAGCTTAGCTCAGAAGTAGAAATATTCAATAGTTTTAGCGAATTAGTAGTTGATACAATTAAGCTTTGCTCGCTTAGTACCATATCAAAATGCGAAGCTGATGAGCCTTCACCCGCTGCAAAAAGAATTTCTTTTCGCCAGTTCTGAGGTAGTGTCAAAAAATCGATGTCAGCTAGATTTCCAGAATAAAGGCCATCATTTCTAAGCACATAAATCCGATTGCCCACAATACTAGACTTTTTAATTGGGATGGCGGGGCTATTTTCCACAAATACAGTAATGGTATTGCTCACAAATCGTCCCGAAATATTGTACACAACAACCCCAAAATCTGTGGAAATCCATAACTGATTGGGATCTGCTGGATTTATGCTCAAATGGTTTATTGATTTTGAATTGTACCTAGTTGATCGAAAAATATCGTCTATTCTAGTAATTTTCGACGATGCTAGATCAAAAAGATCAATCATCCCATCTCTGTAGCCAATAATGAGGGTCTCTAACTCTGGCGATTTAACCATAGCTTTGGGATCTAAAGACTTATACAAACCACTGATTGGGTCTATTTGTTCGGTAATTTCGAGTGTAGATGCGTCGTAGGCAAGCAAACCACCAGTGGTGCTAACCCAAATACTATTGGTATTTGAGTCGTAGAGCATAGCTCTAACTGAGGTGGTTGATAAGAAAGACTGCCACGAACCAATAGTCTGAGACTGACCAAAAAGCGGCTGCACCGCTAGCCAAAAGCCTATTAATAGCAATGAAGATAAATAGATACGAGGAAGCGATGTATTGGAAAACACTTTGGAGTTCTTAATGAAAGAGAGATAAAATTTAGTAGCTTTATCGCGTATCAAATAGCACGGATTCGTTAAAAAATATATGCTTGAATTTAGTACCGTGTAAAATGAATACCAAAAATTGCTTACAACCATTTACAATACAATTTGCAACCGAGCTTATATATCAAACGTAAGTTGGCACCAGAACATAAATCGGTGTGATTCTTATGGTTAAAAAAATTGTTTATCTCTCTTTCATTACCTCTTTAGCTTGGCTGACATCTGCTAATGTAGCAATAGCGCAAATAGCGGCTGCTAGTGCATTTACTGGCAGTAGCATTAAAGTAAACCAAGATGAGAACCTACTGTATGCCAATAGAGTAGAAATGGCCATTGGTAAAAAACTGATTATCAAAAACATTAAGGGCAACATTAGCATTAATGGTAATAATAACAGCCGAGAGTTACAGATTAACGTTTGGCAAGAAAAAGACATAAGCTTATTAGATAGAGGCCAATCAGCCGAGGCCGGTGTACGAGTTTGGACACAAGACGATGAGCTTAATATTGAAACCATTTCCAGTTCCTATAATAACCGCAGTAAATTCTCTGCAGCCTACAGACTTGAATTGTCTATTCCCAAAGGTTTACAAATTTATGTAGACAACCAGTTAGGCAATGTTACCATCAATGATGTTTCTGGCACTTTAGCCGTTGCAGTCTCTCAAGGCAATATTACCATAGAAAATAGCGTTGGTGATACAAACTCTAGGGTTAAAACCTTTAACGGAGATATCTATGTATCAAATTATGGCGGCCACTTAATGGCTTTATGTAGTTTGGGCGATTTAACCCTAAGCAATGTAAACGCAAACCTACGAGCTAAAACTAAGCAGGGTGATATAGACGGAACCAAACTAAGCGGTACTATAATCTTTAAAGTTACATCTGGCGATATAGATATTGAAATTAATGATAATGTAAAGCTCATAAATTTAACCAGTATTGGTGGTAACATAGACGTGAGAGTTAATACTGGCCAACTATTTGACCTTGAATTGGCCGGTTCCGAAATTGATTTAGACGATAGAAACCGATTTATTGGATCTAGGAATACACGAAAAGTATCCGGTAAAATTGGGAGTGGCGGAACCCCATTAATTATGAGCGCCACTGGCGATTGTAACTTAACAATCAGAGACTAGCGCCCAAGGTGAGTCCATCGCAAATAAACATATTAACCCTTTTAAAATCTCGCATTAAGCAACGATGGATTTTAGCGTTGTTGCTGCTAAGCTTAAATCTGCTATGCAGTGGTCAGCTGTATGGGCAAATAGACTCGTTACTAGATTTTAATTTTGATTTTTGGGAAACAGCAGAAACCAGCCTAAGCATTGAAGACCTTGATAATGCAAAAAAACTGGCTTTCCCGAATGATCAGATGCGTTTTTCAAATGAAGACCTGCCTAAATGGAAGCTACCTGAGATAAATGACTTTAATTTGGGGATTGTAAACACCATGCTAAGGCCAACTGATATGGCTTTTCTTGATTGGAATGGCATTGGTTGGTTTAGGTTAGAATTAGAGATAGATCAATCGCTTACTGGCAAAAAGTTGGCTTTAATCCCAGAACATCATTTTGGCGCTTCAGAGGTTTATCTAAATGGTGAACTAATTGGGCGTTACGGACATATATCCCCAGATCCCGATTCTTGTGAATATGCGCAATCAGGCAGACCATTATTGCTATATTTTTCAAGACCAGGAAGGCATATTTTAGCCATACGGTATGCTAATTTTGAGGCAGAGCGCCTAAGTGATCAAGGTTTGTACCCTGGCTTTAGGTTTAGAATAGGCGATTTTCAAACGCACTTAGATAATTGGTTAACGGAAAAAACCCAAGTTGGAAGTGTTAATCTATTCATACTTGGGGCGCTGATTGCCGTAACCTTAGTGCATTTTTTGCTCTTTGTGTTCTACCCCATCCAAAAAAACAACTTCTATTTTGCCCTATTTACCGGAAGTTTGGCTCTTTTAAGTCTCTCAGAGTACATGGTTACCTACATAACCGACCCTTTTCAGTTCTTGATATGGTTCAAGCTCACAGATCTTTCCTTAGTAATAGCCCTATTAATGGCACTCCGTTTTAGTTATGAACTATTCTATGCTAAAAAACCTATGCCCTATTACGTATTACTTTTCTTTGCCATACTGCTAGGTCTGTATTACTGGTTTATTCCGTACCCAATAACACAGCCTTTAGATGTATTTGTGATATTAGTAGTAGCAGAGCTTTTGCGCGGGTTGATCAGAGCTAGAAACAAAAACAAAGAAGGCTACTGGATTATTGGAACGGGTTTAGCTGGCTTTATGCTGGGCTTGGTATTATCCATATTAGAAGACGTGGTATTTCTGCAGAATATAGGAAATATGGCCAAGTCGGGTGGAACTGGCTTATTAATAGGTTCACTTTCTATCTTTTTGTCGAGAAATGTTGCGGTCACCAATAAACGCTTGCGAACCAATATTCGCCAAATTAGGCAGCTTGCCCGCCAGAATATGGAGCAAGGAATGCTAACTAGGCAAAAAGAGCTCCAAAGAAAGTTATTAGCCACAGAAAATAACCGAAAGACGGAAGAGCTCAATCAGGCTAGAACGCTGCAGCTATCAATGCTGCCAAAACGCCTGCCTCAAATATCTTATCTAGATATTGCTGTACACATGGATACGGCTTATGAAGTAGGTGGCGATTATTATGATTTTGCGAAATCTAACGGATCTTGTTTAACCGGCGTGTTTGGAGATGCAACAGGTCATGGAATGGGAAGTGGAATTCTTGTAGCAACGGTTAAAAGTCATTTTGGGAGTTTATCTGAAGAAGTAGATTTAAGCCAAATTATGAATAAGATTTCAAAAGGCATCAGAAATATGGGCCTAAAAACAACCTTCATGGGCTTAATAGTTTACAGATACCATTTTGAAACAGGCCTTTTTGAATACACATCTGCAGGTATGCCACCAATCTTTCTGTACAATGAAGCTGCAAACACCATAGAAACGCACACCGTTAAATCCTTCCCTTTAGGAACCCCTAGAGATTTTCATTTTGGCGTGAATACACTTCAGCTGTCCAAAAACGACACTATCTTACTTATGACCGATGGATTGATGGAGCTTTTTGATAAAAAGCGCAACATGTTAGGCTTAGAAAAGGTAAAAGACCACTTCGAGTCAATGAGAGATAGTAGTCCTTCAGAAATTATTCTAGGCTTACGTTCTCTAGCAAACCATTGGGCTGGCGAGGGAAAACCCAACGACGATATAACGCTAGTTTGCCTAAAGAGGCGTCAATAAACCACTTATTTTCAGAATTGAGAGCACATTATGCAAAATGGGAAATTACGTACTACTCTAGTTGCTTTTCTAGCAATTTTCACCATCTCAATAACCTCACTTTCTGCTCAAGATTTAGAGGAGTTTGATCAAGATCCTTTTTTCTCAGATCCACTTAGCAGTTTTAGAGATTTACCTCAGCGTTACACAAAAAGAGTACGCACGAACATTATTAACAGCACTTTTGAGGGGATAGATCATCAGCACGGCTATGATTATGCTGCTTTTAATGCGTTGAATAGATACGGAACCATGGGAGCCTTGTCTCCTATTCGTTTTAATAGAGTTGACGGTTTAGTTGTGGGTTTTGGCTGGGAAACGCAACAATTTGAAAATAATGAGCAAATTTTTGACCTGAATGTAGCTGGAAACTTATCCTATTCTTTTGGGCAAGATGAGTTTCAATATCAATTGGCACTAGAACTGCCCCTAGCTAATAGCCTACTTATTGGTGCAGAATGGCATAACCATACAACCACTACCGATACGTGGAAAATGGGTGCAAAAGAAAGTGCTGTATCTAGTTTTTTAACCGGTTTTGATTACCTAAACTATTTTTCTGCTAAAGGCTTTTCTGCCTATGTAACCACTAAACCAAAGATAATTCAGCTTTCAGCTGGCTACCATTGGAACAGATATAGCTCGTTGGACCTACAAACACGCTATTCTATGTTTGGTGGGAAGTCTTCAGTAATGGATAATACGCCTATTTCAGAAGGTAAAGCGCAAAGCGTAAGTGGTATTCTTAATTTTAACCCTAGAAACCTCCAACTTATTGAAGGCTTGTCGGTACAAGCTAGTTTATTTAGTGAAATAGCCGATCATGGTGATCTAGACCTCGGAGATCTTCGCTTTAACCGTTACATAGCCAATGTTAAATCATACCTAAGACTTGGCAACAACGCATTGATTAACTGGCGTGGAATTGCCTATGCAGTTACTTCTGAGGGTGGAAATATCCCCATTCAATTTAATGGTACTGCTGGTGGACCTGGTACCGTAATGGCGCAACCATTAAATAGCCTTCAAGGCACCCATTTGCTTGTTAGCAACCTTGAATTAATGTTTGGAAGAAAAAAAAATATTAATGTTATTTGGTCAAGCAACGACCATGACTACCTAGATTTTGACATAGACTTCGATATTGATGATCCTGTATTAGGGGTTTTTTGGGATTGGGGAATGGCTTTAAATCCAGCAGATAAATTTTCTAATAATCCGATGAACGGGTTTACGAATTCTTTAACCGAAGATCTAATGCAAACCGTAGGTGCCGTTGTAACTATGGGAAGCTTACAATTCCGACTAGGTTGGGACCCAAAAGATTTCAATCAGCCTGCTGCATTTTTAATTAGGCTGAACCCACGTTTTTAATATTTGTGAAAAAGCGATAAGAATCTATTGTACCAGTGAATTGTAGTATATGATATAAATAGAATCAATTTTTTAGGGTATTTACTTTTAATACCATTATGTTTACTTGAAATCTAAGCCCTATACTAAAGTATGATCATTCTAAACTCATAATACTATGCAGCAGTTAGACAAAAAGATTCGATTAAAACTTGAGCTGCTTAATGCAACATGCAAAAACCTTCCTATTGTAGTTTATACAACAGACAATAATAACGTCTGTACAATAGCAGATGGGAATGAAGAAATCATGCTTGGCGATATGCATGCTTTTGAGTTAGTAGGCAAAACTATTGAAGAGATATTCCCTGATAAACAAAGCATTTTAACGGTACATGAAAGTGCGCTAAAAGGCTATCATGGCTCTTATGAATGGTATGTAAACGACATTGCCATTGAGGTATTTGTTAGGCCTTATGTAGAAAGTGATGGCACAATTTCTGGTAGCATTGCGGCAGGAATTGACGTATCTGATAGTAGAAAATTTGAAAAACAGCTCATAGACTCTAGACAAAAAGCCGAAAAAGCCCTGAGAATTAAAAGTGAGTTTCTAAATGTGATGTCGCATGAAATCAGAACTCCTTTAAATGCGATTATTGGAATTAGTCATTTGTTGCTTGAAGACAAGCCAAATCAATCTCAGCTAGAAAATTTAGAAATTCTAAAATATTCAGCTGAAAATCTACTTTCCCTAATTAATGATGTGCTGGACTATGGGAAACTTGAGTCTGGAAAAGTAAAATTAGATCTGCGCCCAGTTCGTATAAAGCAATTGGTTGATTCCAGCATAAAAGCCCTAGAATTAAAAGCTCGGGAAAAAGGCCTATTACTAAAGTGTATTTATGATCAAGATATCCCAGAAGGCATAATTACCGATTCTACAAGATTAAATCAGGTTATAAACAACTTGGTTTCAAATGCGGTTAAGTTTACAGATAAAGGCTATGTAACCCTGCGTTTATTATACCGCAATTTACCAGCTAATAAAGTGGCTATACGCTTTTTAATAGAGGATACTGGAATTGGTATAGCCAACGAAAAACTTGAAACCATTTTTGAAGAATTTATCCAAGCTGATGATCAAATTAACCACAAATATGGTGGTTCTGGCTTAGGCCTGTCAATAAGTAAGTTTTTGGTTGAATTTTTTGGCGGGAAACTAGCTGTAAACTCTACTGTTGGCAAAGGTTCTGTTTTCCAATTTGAACTCATTTTTGATAAAGTAGATTTAGCAAAAGAGCCAACTGTTGAGCCAGTTGACATAAATGATCCACTCACTAATCTTGATCTAGTTCGGGTTTTACTTGTAGATGATAATAGAGTAAACCGTAAGATCGCCGCTCGCTTTTTGAGCAAATGGAAGATGGAAGTTTTTGAAGCTGCTGACGGAATGGAAGCTCTCGAAATAGCCAAAACAAATATCTTTGACGTTATTCTAATGGATTTACAAATGCCTATAATGGATGGCTATGATTCTGCTAGGGCTATTATGGCGTGGAATAAAAAGCATGGTAAGTTTGTGCCTATTATTGCCGTAACCGCTGAAACCATGGACGATGTGCGTACGCTAGTAAATGATATTGGAATGGTAAATATGGTTAGCAAACCCTTTAAACCAGACGAGTTATTTAGAGTAATTAGTGAGGCTACACGAATTACGAATTAACAAATTTCCTGCAAAGCAAAAAAAAGGGATTCAAAATTGAATCCCTTTTTTTGTTTAACTATTTATCATTTCAATTTCTATTTCTGTTCAAGCATTATAGATACGGCTTTCTCTAATTGTGCGTCGCCAGCTACTCTATAGTTGGCCGCGTTTGGTACAATAACGTCAGGTATGGCGCCTTCCATATCCATATTTTGGTCGTCTGCTTTCACAAACCAACCACGGAATGGCTTTCTCAATCGGCTGCCATCAATCATGCTTTCAGAACCTGTAGAGATTACGGCACCAAATGTTGGTTGACCTACAAGCGTGCCAATGCCTAAATTTTTATAAGCGTGCGAGAAAATCTCAGCATTTGAATAACTACTAGCATTACATAATGCGATAGAAGGTCTGGTCCAAGAGGCTAAAGGTAAACGCTCAGAAAAAGGATAATAATCACGGAATTCCTTTTTCTCTTTTTCTAGATTTTCAGCAGCACCACGTGGAATAGTGTATGCGTGTTGGCGAACATTTAATACAGCCATCAAGTAATCGGTTGTGAAGCCACCACCATTCCAGCGAACATCTATAACAATGCCTTCTTTGCCATATCCGGCAGCAGTAAGCTCTCTTTCAAAGCGCTCAAAACTTGGCATATTCATACCGCGGATATGAATGTAGCCTAATTTCCCACCAGATTGCTCTTGCGTTAACTTTTGGCGAGAAGCAACCCATTCTTCATACAATAAAGTGCTTATACTCGATTGTGCTCGAATAGCTATTTCCTCATCTCCACCCTTCTTTCTTTTCACATTTAGTAAGATTTCTTCATCAGCTAAACCTTCAAAATGCTCATAGAAATTAGCTGTTTCGCTCAATTTTATGCCATTAACATGGGTAATAATATCGCCTTCATAAAGTCTACTTTGTGGGCGATGCGCTGGTCCACCTGGGATAACTCGCATTACTTCTACGCCCTCGTTTTTAGGGGTGATTTCAACACCAAGTAAACCCGTTCTTTCACGCTGCGTTTCTTCACGATCTGAAGAACTTAGGCCCATGTGAGACGCATTTAACTGACCCAGCATTCTATTAAACATAGACTGAAAATCTGATCTAGTACTTGTGGCTAGTGCAATTGGTTCCCATTGCTTGCGTAAGGCAACCCAATCTCTGCCATGAAAATCTGGATCGTAAAAATCGGTATTCATAGAGCGCCAAGCTTCATTAAATAATTGCTTGGTTTCTTCGGTATAATCAATTTTCATGCGAGCACTAAAGGCCACATTTTCACTTTTATCATTCGAGGTTTTCATCTTATTCAAACGTCCTCTTGTAATATAGTACAGGTATTTGCCGCCATCAGCCATCTGAATGCCATAAGGATTTTGACCGTTCTTGGTTACCGCTTCAAAATCCTCCCCATTCCACTTTATTTTATACAGATCTCTGCCGCTTCTGTTGGTTCCCTCGGCTACAAAATAGACGAATTCCCCTTTATCATCGGTTCCGCCAATACTCTCTGTTCCAGGGTTCGAAGTTAGCTGTACCAAACGATCATGAATTTTGTTGGTATCAATCTGTAATGGCTTTTCCGATGCATCATCTTTCTTTTTGTCGGCTTTAGAAGGCTCTTCTTCAGAGTAATAGCCATCTTTGTGATCTTCGCTAGATTTTAGCCAATCCATTTCTGTAAGCCAAGCAAACCATATATCGGTATCACTGTTATTTCGGTCACTCTGGAAAAACAGCTTAGTACCATCAGCACTCCAACGTGGTGAGCTATCTCTTTTTGGATGCATTGAAACATTGTAGGCATCAAAATCTCCCCACATTTGCTGAACAAAAATCTCGTAATTAAACTCAAGATCCGCTCTGCTGTAGGCAATCCATTTACTATCAGCACTCCATTGAATATCAGAAGGCATATTCCATCCTTCAAGCAACACTTTTTTGTTTGAAAGCTTGCCGTTAGCGGCTACATCAACAATAACAAATTGACGACCTTGCATATACAGCATTTTCTTGCTGTCTGGTGATATAACCACACCAAGCTCATTATCAGCAGTATTGGTAAGTTTACGAAGTCCGTGCTTCAAACTTTGAACAACATCAGCTTTCTTTTCATCGTTAGAAAAGGCCATGTACAATTCATAGTTTCCATCTCTATCAGACGCAAAAACTACCGTGGTATCATTTAACCATGCTGCATCTCTATCGCGGTACGAATGATTAGAAAGGTTTACCGTTTTCTTTTGATCCTTTTCTGTTGCAGTCGCAAATATTTCGCCTCTGATACCAACTAGCGCATTCTCATTGTTCGGACTAATAGCATATTCTTGGCCACCATCGCTAAACTCTTCTGATACAACAGGATCAAAACGATAATCTGCTGGCAAAGATAATTTGATGGTTTCTGCAGATTGGCCGTTTTTTTTCATTTTTAACGCGGCGCCAACCGTATAAACAGCATCTGACTTTAGGTTCACATCATATTCATAGATACCCATTTCGCCTTCATTGGTAACTTGCTCAATAGCATTTGATGTTAAAGACATTGAGTGAATATTATACTTGCCAGAACGAGCACTAATAAACATAATTTGGTCATTTGAGCTCCACTTTGGCATAAAGTCGTTGCCATCAAAATTGGTGAGCTGCTTATAACTTTTTGTCTTTAAATCATACAACCAAAGGTCTAGATTTGCTGAGCCTGTGTACGCTTCACGCTCAATTCTACAAGAACCTTTCACAAATACTACTTTTTGTCCATCAGGAGAAAGTGCAGCATATTTACCTAGGGCGTCCATAGCTCTGCTTGGAGTTCCGCCTTTATCAGACATAATTTGTACCTCAGCGTCCCATTCTAGGGCACGGAAATCTCTATTTGAGCTAAACAATATGTTGTCATTAGACCAAGACGTCATTATATCTGAGCCTGATCGGTAAGTAAGCCTTTTTGGTTGATCACCAGTTAAAGGCATAATGAAAATATCGTCATTGCCATAGCGGTTACTACCAAAAGCAATATGCTTCCCATCTTCTGAAAAGAATGGTCTATGGTCGTAAGCTTCGTGGATAGTTAGCCTTTTTGCCCCATTTTGTTTGTTCCAGGTCCAAATATCGCCTTGATAATTGAATGCAACGGTTTCGCTATTTGCGGATATTGCGGGATACAGAACAACAACATCCTGTGCTGATAGCTCTTTAGAGGGGTATAAAAACACAAATAGGGCAATAAAAAAAGCACCCATCGTATTTCTAAGTGAGATTGCATAAAGTGACTTAGTCATACATTTACATGATTGATTGAAGGGAATGATTATACAGTATGAATTATACTAAAAATCTGCAAGTAACGCTTCGGTTTATCCCATCAGTTTATTGTTGTAACTCTTTATGGGAACGCATTAATTGGAAACAAGCTTTATATAGTGCCTTTAAATTCGTATTTTGGGCTTTAACCTATTAATTAATTTATCTCGTTTTGGTTTATAACTTTACTCAAGAGAATTTTCTTGAAAGCAGTGCAAGTATTGATGAAGTAGCAGCCTTTTTACACACCAACTTAGAAGAATATGGAGATGACTTAACATCCATCAAAAAAGCTATTCTATATGTTAAAGAACGTGACGGACACATATTAATTGTTCGTAAAGAAGACGCCCAAAATGGTGAAATAGTAGGCGCAACCGTGATTAATAAGACGGGAATGAATGGATACATTCCTGATAATATTCTTGTTTATATCGCTACAAGTAAAGCAGTAAGAGGACAAGGTGTTGGCAAAAGAATAATGAATTTTGTACTAGAGCATGTTGAAGGTGATATTGCATTGCACGTTGACTTTAAAAATGAGCCTGCAACAAAGTTATATGAAAAACTAGGTTTTTCTAAAAAGTATTACGAAATGCGATTAATCCGCTCAACTAAATAACTTCCCAATGGCTTTTCTTACGATGAACAAAAAAAAACTACGTGAAAACCACGAGTTTTTGAAAAAAAAAATGTCAGAGAATAACATTGAATGGGCAATTGTCACTAAACTACTATGCGGAACAGTTGCATTTTTGAAAGAGGTGATGTCGCTTGGAGATCATGCCTATTGTGATTCTAGGCTCTCAAACCTTGCAACCATTCGTGAAATTAACCCCGATGCACGCACAATTTACATCAAACCTCCTGCTCATGAGAATGTTGAAGATGTTATTGAGTATGCCAATATTAGTTTCAACACCGAGTTTTCTACCCTGAAACAGCTATCCGATATGGCTGTGAAAAAAGATAAAATCCACGGTGCCATTATAATGATAGAACTGGGTGATTTGCGGGAAGGAATTATGGGCGATCACCTCATAGATTTTTACCAAAAAATATTTGAGCTGCCAAACATTGACGTTGTAGGTATTGGTACAAATCTGAATTGTTTGCATGGCGTTTTGCCATCTGCCGATAAACTCATTCAGCTTTCACTGTATGCACAAATGATTGAGCTTAAATTTGGGAAAAAACTGAAATATATCAGTGGCGGAACTTCCGTTGTTATTCCATTGATTAATAAAAAACAGTTACCAAAAGGAATAAATCACTTTCGTATTGGTGAAACACTTTACTACGGTGTAGATCTATTTGAAGAAAAAAAAATTGAAGGAATGCACGACGATGTTTTCGAACTTCATTCCCAAATTATAGAAATCACCAAAAAACCGATGACTCCTATTGGGGAAACAGCAGCCAACCCTTCTGGCGAATTATTTAGTATTGACGAAGACAAAAGAGGCTTAGAAAGCTACCGAGCACTTATCGATGTGGGATTACTAGAACTAGATAAGCGATATATGGAGCCTGAAGATCCAGATATTGTGATTATTGGAGCCAGCTCTGACATGATGGCCATAGATCTAGGCACGAATCCAAAAAATTACAAAACCGGCGACTATCTGCAATTCAAAACCCCATATATGGGTGCACTCGGATTAATGAACTCTCCGTATATTGTGAAGAATGTAATTTAATAGTTGTTCGTTTCTTTACTTTTTTCTTTAATGCCTTAAAACGTTTGAACTCTGATACCATGCAAACAAAAGATTTACGTTAGAAACAGCGATTTTCGAATTACAAAAAGGCTTTTGGAAAACTAGAGCAGGCTGTAAAGCGCATCAATGCAGACTTTACAGCAGGTGATAACGAGAAAATTGCAAAAGACTCATTCTTAGATGATATCATAACGGAAGGGCTTATTCAACGTTTTGAATACACCCACGAATTAGCGTGGAATGTGATGAAAGATTTTTTGACAGAAGTAGGTAGTTTTCAGCTTTTTGGTTCAAAAGATGCTACTAAAGAAGCTTTTGCCGCAGAGCTTATTTTTGATGGAGATATATGGATGGAAATGATAAAAAGCAGAAACAGAACCTCCCATACATGCAATCAAGAAATAGCCGACGATATTTTCCTTAAAATTTCAGCCAATTATGAAAATTGAGACCAAATGGATTACGGTTTAAAGCTTACTACAGTACAACTAATTCAAGCAATATTTAGTCAACACCCTGACATAAAATCGACCTATCTATTCACC
>Ga0136586_1000020_pt1 | contig 41549 bp, 26 predicted proteins | sample AntRauMFilla1562_FD_104926 | JGI IMG/M metagenome (GOLD analysis project Ga0136586, IMG submission 104926) | Saline lake microbial communities from Rauer Islands, Antarctica - Metagenome Filla 1 #562 | ecosystem: Environmental > Aquatic > Non-marine Saline and Alkaline > Saline | place... | reverse complement strand
GTCACTGGAACATTAAGTCACTGGAACATTAAGTCACTGGAACATTAAGTCACTGGAACATTAAGTCACTGGAACACTAAGTCACTGGAACACTAAGTCACTGGAACACTAAGTCACTGGAACACTAAGTCACTGGAACACTAAGTCACTGGAACGCTAAGTCACTGGAACATTAAGTCACTGGAACATTAAGTCACTGGAACATTAAGTCACTGGAACATTAGGTCGCTTTTTTAATACGTAAACCCACCCAAACGCCTGTAAGTACCAAAAGGCCGGTAGTCCAGAAAGCTAAGGGCGCATTCACGCCAATGGCAAAACCACCCCAGATTGGGCCTAAAACCCTTCCCAAACCGCTGATACTCTGACTGGTTCCCAATATTCTACCTATTTGTTCTTCAGGAGCTACTTTTGAGATTAAGCTGGTTAAAGTTGGCGTATTCAAACTGTTCCCGAATACTAAAACCGTAAGTGCTGCACTTAAAAGCCAAACTGATGGCATAAAAGGAATTAGCACCAAACCTATGGCCATAAAAATACAACCGACCGTATATAAACTGGTTTCGGAAAAACGTTTGGTTAACGGACGTATTAATCCACCTTGAGTAATGATGGCTACAACACCAATAAATAAAAATTGCTGAGAAACCTGCGTTGCATTCATATCCCATATTTTCTCGCAAAAAAGCGAAAAAGCACTGTATAAACTGGCTTGTCCAAAGGCTTGTGAAAACATACCAAAAAGCATAATAGGCAAAACAGGCTCATTAGTTAAGGTCTTAAGCTCAGCCCAAAATTTGGGATCTAAAATACTTCTGCGTTTGTCTTTTTTGGTTTCCTTCTTTTTTTCAGCCGTATTTACCGTTTCCTTTAGCTTAAAAACTACCATTAAAAAGCTGCTGAACGAAAGTATTGCGGCAAAGGCACCGGGCACTGCATACCTATGCGTCGCTAAGTAGTCTCCAAAGGGGTTATTAAAGACGGTTTGTATAAAATGAATTACTGTATCTGATATGAGTAACCCACCTAATGCAGGGCCTATCATAAAACCCACGCCAAAGGCTACGCCAATCAAAGCCATACCTGAACTGCGATTCTCTTTATCGGTAACGTCAGCAATATACGCTTGTGCGGTAGAGATATTTCCGCCCATAATTCCCGCTAAAAGCCGAGAAATAAATAGGAGCGCTAAAGATTCTGCAAGACCAAATATGATGTAGGCTATTACCGCACCAAAGGTACTTAGAAGCATAATAGGTCTTCGCCCAACCCGATCGCTCAAACTTCCCCAAATAGGAGAAAAAACCAGCTGTGCAAGCGAATAAATAGCGTAAAGTAAACCCACCATTGTTGGACTGGCGTCATACTCTAGCGCAAAAAAGGGCATTAATGGTAGTACTATACCAAAGCCCATTAAATCTATGAGTACTACTAAGAAAACCGTAAATAAAGCGCCTTTTTTCAAGGTGGTTTTTTTAGTTCCAGAATCTAATGGCTGGGAAGACAGTTGATTGGACAAATTCGACAAAATAAGCGGTTTATGCTCTTCCTGGCATCGGAACTTCACCAGCTTCAGTCATGGCTTGAAGTATGCGCTCAGTAGCAAAAATTACTTTGTCTAAGTGGTTGTAGTCCATTGCGTTATTCAAGAACCAGCTCTCGTAATTTGATGGTGGAAGATACACACCTTCCTCTAACATTCGATGGAACCACTTCCCAAAAAACTCGGTATTGGTTTTAGAGGCCGTATTGTAGTCAATTACTTGCTCGTCACAGAAGAAAAAGCTAATCATTGAGCCTACTCTGTTTACCTGATATTGAGGATAGTACTTGCGGAAGAGGTTTCCTAAATTGCGCTTCAAATAGAGGGTTTTTTCGTCTAATGCTTTGTATGGCGGATTGTCATTAAGCTCAGAAAGCAGTGCAAAACCTGCTCTCATAGCTAGCGGATTTCCACTTAATGTTCCTGCTTGATAAACAGGGCCAACAGGTGCAACCACATTCATAATTTCTGCCTTCCCACCGTAAGCACCAACAGGTAAACCGGCGCCAATAATTTTGCCGAAGGTTACTAAATCTGCCCAAACTTGGTAGTAGCCTTGTGCACCGGCTTTACTTAATCTGAAACCTGACATAACCTCATCAAAAATAAGCACAATGCCGTGCTCGTCGCATATAGCTCTAAGCCCTTCTAAAAATCCGTTGACTGGGGGAATACAGCCCATATTGCCCGCAACGGGTTCAACAATAATGGCGGCAATCTCATTTGGGTTGGCATCAACCAGTTTTTGAACACTAGCTATATCATTGTAGTCAGCTACTAAGGTGTCTTTGGCGGTTCCTTCGGTAACTCCAGGGCTTGATGGATTACCCAAAGTTAGCATGCCAGAGCCAGCTTTGATTAAAAAGGAGTCGCCATGGCCGTGGTAATTGCCTTCAAACTTGATGATTTTCTCTCTTTTGGTGTAGCCTCTAGCCACTCTAACAGCACTCATAGTAGCTTCTGTACCAGAATTTACCATACGAACTTTTTCCACATTTGGCACCATTTCCGTAACCAATTTGGCCATTTTTAGCTCGGCTTCTGTGGGCGCACCAAAAGAAGTAGATTTAGTTAATCCCTCTTTAATAGCCTCTTCAACCAAGGGGTGCCTGTGGCCTAAAATCATTGGCCCCCAAGAGCCTATGAAATCTATGTATTCGTTGCCATCTACGTCAGTAAGAATGGTTCCCTGTGCTTTATCGAAGAAAATTGGGTTTCCCCCAACTGACTTAAAAGCTCTAGCAGGAGAGTTAACCCCGCCAGGAATAAATACTTGGGAATCTTTGAAAAGTTGCTCGCTTTTAGCAATAGAATACATATAGTTGAGTACAGACTTGGATGGTGATTTAGCATGGAATTAATGCTGGGCATTAAATTCACTCTAAAGATACTAAACAAAGAATATGAATTGTGTATGAAAGCAGCTTTTCCGATTAAGAATCGCTGGTGTTTAGTGAATAGGTAAAAAAGGATTCCTAGCATACAATCCGCTAACGTACCGAAAGCTTTCGGGAATGCGGAATGACGAGCTGGCGAGAATTCTTCTTTTCTCGTAATAATCGCCTTCCCGCATAATTGTACAATCTAAAAAACTACCACTGAAGGCAATCCTGTGAGCTCAACGGAGTCGGGTGAACAATACCACGATCCGCGCAAGCGGAGAGTAATCCCACAAATTCAACGGAGTCGGGTGGAGTAATACCATGATCGTACAATCCAAAAATTAGATTCCCAAAAGACCTGAGTTTCAGGCCTTGGCTTTCTTTAACTTGATATGAAACCAATTACTAAAGTCAAGTTTATCAAGAAGCTATGTATCAACCTGTACGACCACGCAGACGCCGCCAAAATGAAGCAATAAGAGCCATGGTAAGGGAAAATGAACTAGCGGTAAGCGACCTCATTTGCCCATTATTTGTGGTTGAAGGCCAGAAGGTGAAAGAAGAGATAAGCAGTATGCCTGATTATTTTCGATTTTCTTTAGATACACTAGAAACAGAGCTGGAAGAAATTGCAGCCCTAGGTATTAAAGCGGTTTTGTTGTTTGTTAAAGTGCCAGATGATCTAAAAGATAATGCAGGAACTGAGGCTCTAAATGGTAGTGGATTAATGCAGCGAGCTATTCGCTTGATTAAAGAGAAACAGCCTGGATTATATGTAATGACAGATGTTGCCCTAGATCCATACAGTTCATTTGGGCATGATGGTGTTGTAGAAGAAGGCCAAATAGTTAACGATAAAACGGTTGAAATATTAGCAGAAATGGCTGTGAGCCACGCAGAAGCTGGCGCTGATATGGTTGCTCCGTCTGATATGATGGACGGTAGAATTGGTGCTATCCGCTATGCACTAGATGAAGCAGGATTTATTAATTGTGGGATAATGAGCTATACAGCCAAATATGCGTCTGCTTTTTATGGCCCATTCCGAGATGCTTTAGACTCAGCTCCTGGTTTTGGCGACAAGAAAACGTATCAAATGGATCCGGCAAACTCATTAGAGGCATTAATTGAGGCCGATTTAGATATACAAGAAGGCGCAGATATTCTTATGGTTAAGCCAGGCTTGCCCTACTTAGACGTGGTACGAATGCTGAAGGAGCACTCTGGGTTGACAATAGCAGTATATAATGTGTCAGGGGAATATGCCATGATCAAAGCTGCCGCCTTAAAAGGCTGGTTAAATGAGCAAGACGCCATGATGGAATGCATGACATCATTCAAAAGAGCTGGCGCAAATCTAATAGCAACTTATTTTGCAAAAGACGTGGCACGCTTGCTCAAGAAGAACTAGTCAATTAATCAATTGTAAATGATACCTTTTAGCGAATGAAAAGTATACCATTCAACTTAAAACTGAAGAGAAAAAAGCGTAGAATCTATATCTTGCTTTTCGTTTCAGCTTTACTGACGTTTTTAATGGTAGCCTCCTTTAACTACTACTTATTAGAAATTAGAAAAAATGAAGGCAGCATATTCTTAGTGCTTTCCGAGCAGCGCTCTGCTAGCCAAAATGTAATGAATATGCTTTTTACAGAAACCAATGATGAAGCCTTTTATCAGCGAATTCACGAGAAAGCGGAAAATTGGTATGTAAATCATCCACTTTTCTTTAGGCTTGTAAAGGAAAAGAATAAGCAGGAAAAAGACGAGATAATTGTAGATAAAACGATATCAGAAATGCAAAAGCTGTCCAAAGAAATTGATGATCTTATTCTTGGAATAACGAATAAAGAGCAGTTAGATGCAATCATTCCGCGTATTGTTCAACAGCAAGATCAATACATCGCCTATTTAAATATCTTATCTAGAATTACGTTACAGTCTTCAAATCAACAACTCAATCGCTTAATAGTCATTGTTTCGGCTAGTATTTTTATAGCATTACTGAGTTTTGCTTATTTATTCATCTTTCAGATAAGGCCACTTTTCAACCAGATATTCCATAAAAATGAAGAGCTCAGAAAGATAAGTAGTAAACAAAGCCATATTTACCGTGCACCACTGGCTAATATTTTGGGCTTACTCTATTTAATTGAAAATGCTGAATCTACTGATGAGCTTTTAGAATATGTTAGGTTAATAAGGCTAAATGCAGAAGCTATGGACGATCGAATTCACAGAGTTGTTGAACATGCAGAGCAACTATATGATTTTGATGGTAATTCTAATAAAGGTCTGAATAATTTAATTGTAATGGATAAAGAAGAGATTAAGTAAAAATTTAGCGTTCAAGCCACTCTTTAGGTCTTTGTAAAACTGAAAGTAGTTTTTCTTCTTCTGAGCCAACTATAGGATGGTGGTTGTATTTCCATTGAACGGTTGGCGGTAAGCTCATTAAAATAGACTCTATTCTACCATCGGTTTTTAGGCCAAAATGCGTGCCTTTATCATGAATTAGGTTAAACTCAACATATCGGCCACGTCTAATCTCTTGCCACTGCTTTTGTTCTTCTGTAAAAGCCAAGCCCTGCCTTTTCTTCAATATTGGGAGGTAAGCCGCTATAAAAGAGTTCCCAATATTTTGGGTGTAATTCTTCCAAAACTCTAGCTGTTGATCGTCTTTTCCTTCCTTTAAATAGTCAAAAAATAGGCCGCCAATGCCACGTGCTTCATCTCTGTGGGTGTTCCTAAAATAGTGGTCGCATTCTTTCTTAAATCTGGGGTAAAGTGAAATATCCCCACTTTTATCAGAAGCGGTTTTTAAGCTTTGATGAAAATGTATAGCATCTTCCTCATATAAATAATAAGGCGTTAAATCGGCGCCACCACCAAACCAAGCCTGTTTAACCTCCCCACTTTTCTGATCGTACATTTCAAAATAGCGGAAATTGGCATGTACCGTTGGTGCTAGTGGATTTCTTGGATGTATAACTAAAGATACGCCGGTAGCAAAAAACTCGGCCTCTTCAACGCCAAAATGGAGTCGCATTGCTTCGGGTAATTCCCCAAAAACTGCTGAGGTATTAACGCCACCTTTTTCAATAACGGTACCATTTTCAAGCACTCCTGAATGTCCACCACCACCACCTGGGCGCTCCCAATTATCATATTGAAATTTTTGGCCATCTTCTACTTCTTCAATGGCAGCAATTATTTGCTTTTGTAGGCCCTCAACGTAGGCTTGAAACTCAGAACGATAAGATTTAATCATGCGCAAAATATCTGCTATTTAGCCTTTTATAGCAAGTCATTCTGGGGAATTGCTGATTGGCTGCACAAGTTCGAATGACAGGGTTCTTGGGAATTTCTCATTTCCCATTTCTTGCATAATCGCTTAATCGTATAATCCCACAAAAGGTAATCCCACGAGCGAGCGCAGCGAAAGAGTAATCCCGCCCTCGATGCATTTATTTCGATATGCTCATAAACACTCGGGCTTCGTTCAAAACCTATATGGAACGCAGTGAGTAATACCACGAGTGAAGCGAGTTTCCCATTTACTAAGATTAACACTAAATAGGATCTAAGTCACAGACTAGTACACATATAAAAGGTACATTGAAGGGCCTATTTTTTTAGCAGCTTACCGTATAATATATAATATGATAGATTTTTTCGTCCGCTTTAGCTTAAAACACAAAGCCTTTATTCTATTCGCTACCTTTATCTTAGCGGTTGTTGGGGTGTATTCATTATTTCAGCTTTCTATTGGAGCCGTTCCCGATGTAACGAACAATCAAGTTCAAGTAATTACTACTACTAGAAATTTGTCTACGCAGGATGTTGAGCAGTTCATTACCTACCCAGTAGAGCTAGAAATGGCCAACCTTCCTGGCGTGATTGAAATACGTTCTATCTCAAAATTTGGGCTCTCTGTTGTAACGGTAGTTTTTGAAGACGAGCTAGGGACCTACCTTCCCCGACAGTTAATAGCTGAGAAGCTAAAAAGTGCAGCAGAACAAATTCCTGAAGGTTTTGGAACACCTGAAATGGGACCTATTTCTACCGGTTTAGGGGAAATTTACCAATATATTTTAGACACTAAGCCAGGCTACAAGAACAGCTATTCTGTGATGGAGCTGCGAACTATTCAAGATTGGGTTGTAAAAAGACAGCTTTCGGGAATTAAAGGCGTTATTGAGGTAAATACTTGGGGCGGTTATTTAAAGCAGTTTGAGGTGGCCGTAAATCCGCAGAAACTAAAAGCCTATGATATTACCATCAGCGAAATATTTACGGCGCTAGAAGAAAATAACAGCATTGCTGGTGGCGGATATATTGAAAAAAATGATAAAGCCTATTTCATTAGAGCAGAAGGTCTGGCGGGCTCTATTGAAGATATTGAAAATATAACAGTCAGAGGTGGGGAAAAGCGAGCTGTCTTAATTAAAGATATTGCAGAAGTGAAACTGGGCAAAGCACCGAGGTTTGGCGCCATCACAGCCAACGGAGAAGGCGAGAAAGTGATGGGTCAGATTATGATGCTCAAGGGCGCACACTCAAAAGCGGTTATTGAAGCCGTGAAAGAACGTGTTGCAACGGTTCAGCAATCTTTGCCAGAAGGGGTGTTTATAAATCCGATTTTAGAACGAAGTGCCCTCATAAACAGAACAAGCTTTACAATTATAGAGAACTTGGTTCTGGGTTGTTTGATTGTAATTTTTGTGGTGGTATTACTTCTGGGAAATTGGCGATCAGGGCTGGTTGTAGCATCCGTTATTCCGCTGTCTTTGCTTTTTGCCATAACACTTATGAACCTATTTGGTATAGACGCTAACTTAATGAGTTTAGGTGCCATAGATTTTGGGATAATCATAGATGGTGCCGTGATTATTGTGGAATATATAGCCTTTAAAATTACTTCTGGCCAAAAAAAATTAGCAGGCTATTCTGCAGAAGAGCGTAAACAGAAAGTTGACCAAATTACCGAAGAAGCTACCATCAAAATGATGCATCCAGCCATTTTTGGTCAAATTATTATTTTTATTGTATTTATACCCGTTTTATCACTCAGTGGAATTGAAGGAAAAATGTTTAAACCCATGGCCTTAACCTTCAGTTTTGCCTTGCTCGGTGCCATGATTCTTTGCTTTACCTACGTGCCGGTAATTTCAAGTTATTTATTAGGTGGAAAACATACAGGCACCCATCCCAAAACCCAAGCTTTTATTGCAAGCCTTCATCGACTTTTTGAGCCAAGCCTGCGTTTTGCATTAAACAAAACAAAAACTGTTTTTGCCACTGCAGCCGTATTATTCTTAAGCGCCTTAGTTTTATTTCTGACAATGGGTGGCGAGTTTGTTCCTACCCTAGATGAGGGCGATTTTGTTATTCAACCCGTTCTTGCTACAGGTACTTCTTTGTCTAAAACCATTGAAATTACTACGAGAATGGAGCAAATTCTGCGAGATAAATTCCCAGATGAAGTAGATCAAACCGTTAGTAGAATTGGGGCCGCAGAAGTGCCAACAGATCCAATGTCCATGGAGGAAATAGATCTAATTATTGCCCTGAAACCAAAAAAAACTTGGAAAGCAGCTTCCACCAAAGACGAATTAGCCGATGCCTTTAGCGCTGCACTTTCCGTTATTCCCGAAGTAGAAGAAGTCGAATTTACCCAACCCATAGAAATGCGCTTCAATGAATTGATTACCGGTGTACGAGCTGATGTAGCCATTAAATTATTTGGGGAAGATTTAAGCATCTTAGCACAAAAAGCTGATGAAATACGCACACTTATTCAAGATGTAGAAGGTGCCGCAGATATTGTGGTAGAAAAAATTGAAGGCTTACCACAAATACTCGTTCAACTAAATAGAGAACGTATTGCACGCTACGGTTTGTCAATTGCAGAAGTGAATAACACTATACAAATGGCTTTTAGCGGTGGTATTGCAGGGCAAATTTTTGAAGGGGAAAGACGCTTTGATTTGGTAGTTCGCCTAGATGAATCCCAAAAAGAGGAGTTATCAGCTGTGCAAAATTTATTAATTTCAACGCCAGCAGGGCAACAAATACCACTGCAAGAAGTAGCTAAAATTCAAATAACAGAAGGGCCTGCAAAAATTTCTAGAGACAATACTTACAGAAGGATTGTTGTAGGCGTGAACGTCAGAAACAGAGATTTAGCGTCGGTTGTGCAAGACATGCAAAATATTCTTGGGGAAAAGCTCAAGCTGCCTAGTGGCTATTATCTTACCTATGGCGGGCAGTTTGAAAATCTTGAAAATGCCAAAGCCAGACTTTTAATTGCCGTGCCTGTAGCTTTATTGCTCATTCTTTTGATGCTGTATTTTGCCTTCCGAAATGTGATAGATGCTATCATGGTTTTCTCTGCAATTCCGCTAGCTGCTGTTGGTGGCGTGTACTTTTTATGGTTTAGAGCAATGCCATTTAGTATTTCTGCAGGTATTGGGTTTATCGCTTTGTTTGGGATTGCCGTACTCAATGGGTTAGTTCTTATAGAGCATTTTAAAGAGTTAGAAAAAGAGGGCATAGATGACATTGACGAACGCGTGATTAAAGGAACCAAAGAACGTTTAAGACCCGTTTTATTGACCGCCAGTGCCGCAGCTTTTGGTTTCTTGCCAATGGCCATATCAACCTCTGCGGGTGCTGAGGTGCAACGTCCGCTAGCCACGGTGGTAATTGGGGGCTTGATTTCTGCTACATTCTTAACCTTAATTGTACTGCCAACCTTATACGCTTGGGTGCAAAAACGCAGGGCAGCTAATTTGGGAAGGAAAAAAGTCATAAGTACCACAGTTCTTCTTTTACTAGCATTTTTGGGCGCAAAAAATCTGGAATTAAATGCCCAAAATGTTGCCCAAGAAATAAGAGATCTGCAGCAAATAGCTATTCAAAATCATCCCCTATTAATGAAAGCCAATGCTCTAGCAGATGCAGCTTCATTCGAAGTAGGATCTGCCCGACTAATGGGCGGCACACAAACTTTTTTCCTATATGATGAAGCCAATCTTCCTAGAAATAACAGAGCGTTACAAACTTTTGGAATCCAGCAGCAAATAAACAATCCACTAAAATTTTTAGCAGAAAGAAAGCTATTAGAAAAAAGAGCCGCAATAGAGGATTCCTACAGAAATCTAAGCCAACAACAAGTTGAAAGGTATGTGGCAGAACTTTGGGTATTGTCGGTTTATCAGAATCATAAATACCGGTTGGTTAAAGAGCTAGACTCTTTTTATAGTCAATTTGCTTTAGCTGAAAAGGTGCGTTTTGATAGGGGAAATGGCCAATTGTTAGCCAAACTTAAGGCTGAAGCTAAACTGGCATCTGTTAGAACACAGAGAAAAAACGTAGAAGAAGCCATCCAAAACTCAACAGAATTATTAGAAATAACACTGAATTCTGAGCAGAAATTAGTGGTAGAATTAGATGAATTACCTAAGCTCACAAAAAGTGATTTTGCAACAGATGAGGCAATTTTAGCCTTAGAAATAGCCAATAAAGAGTGGGAACTCAGTAAAAGCCAGCGTCAAAATACGTCATTTGAATGGGTGCCATCTATTGAGTTAGAACTTTTTCAGGCAAGTAATCCACATCCAGGAAATATGATATATCAGGGAATTCGGATTGGGCTGCAATTCCCGCTTTGGTTCAGTTCATATAATGCTAACGTAAAAGCTGCTAGAAGAATGCAGGATGCTGGCAAGGCCCATGTAGACTGGATTCAACAACAAGCGCAGACCAAAGAATTGGCCATTGAACAAGAATTGACAACCTTGACGAACCGAATTCAAGACTTTGAGAAAGAAGGAAAAGCCCTAAGTGAGCAAATATTTTTGGAGGCTAAAAAAAGCTATGATGCTGGACAAATTGGCTACTTAGAATTTCTGCAAAGTATGGAAGAAATACGCCTCCTAGAAAGCCAACATTTAGATGACCTATTAAATTACAACCTAAGCTTGATTGCATTAATCTATTTTGAATTATGATTAAATCAGCCTCAAAACTACTTATGAGCGTATTTTCTGTTCTTGTGTTAACGCTAGTTCTAATTTCTTGTGGGAATACTGAACAAGAAAGCAGGCTGCAACCTGAACCTATCAGATCAAATACAGCAGAATCATTTACGCTGACAGCAGATGATATGACCAATCAAAACTTAGCTTTGGCTGATTTTGAGAAAACACAAAAAACGGCATTTATATTTGCTTCTGGCTTGGTTGATCTTCCCCCAGAAAATCGCCACAATATAAGCGCCATAACAGAAGGCTTTGTCAAAGAAATAAAGCTTATTGCGGGCGACAAAGTCAAAAAAGGCCAAGTGCTTTTTACGCTAATGAATCCAGATTTTTTAGAGATGCAACGTTCTTTGGTGGTCGCAAAAAATAGCTTAGAGCTAGCTAAAAAAGAGTGGGTTAGGGCACAAAGTTTCAAGGAAGATAATATTGTGTCAACCAAGCAGTATGATGAAGCAAGGGCAAACTTTTTTAATACCGAAGCCAATTACTCATCCCAAAAGAAGCATTTAGCCTTAATTGGCTTTGATATTGAAGATGTAGAAAAGGGCCAGTTCACATCTGAAGTTGCTATACTTTCTCCCATAACTGGGGTTATAGCTATGGTAGATATCGCAACCGGTGCATTTGTACCACGCTCTGTAAGAATTATGGAAGTATTAGATCTGGAGCATTTCCATGTTGAGCTATCGGTATTTGAGTCTGAGGCGGCCTTAGTAGAAGAAGGACAAAGCCTTTGGGTTCGCAAAGTATCAGCGGGCGATCAAAGCACTCAAGAATGGATGAAAGGCTATGTGTTTAGGATTAATCCTAGTTTTAGTGGAACAGATAAAAGTCTTAACGTGCATGCGCATGTAGAAGAATGGGAAAACCCCATAATAGGCTCTTATGTTGAGGCTAAGATTCAGACAAGCTCTGCCGTTCTATGGAAGGTGCCTAAAGATGCCATTATTAAGGAAAACAATGGATTTACGTTAATTTTAGCCCAAAAATTAGATAACACCAATTGGAAAGCTGTGCGAGTCTTTTTTAATTCAGATCCCGTAACGCTCGAAGATGAGCTAAATTATTTAGGTATTTCTGATTTAGACCAGAAATACCATGATTACCAAATGGTGATACAAAACTAGCTAATTTTTATATATTGGAATGCAGCCTTAATCAATTATAACAAATCAGCTATGATGGAAACAGACACCAACTTCTCAATGCCAAATATAGCGCCTGATGAACGGGCTCTTTTTAGCCCAATTTCAACTAAAGAATGGCTAATCACATTATTACTAATGGCCATTCCCTTAGTCAATTTTATTATCATGATAGTGTGGGTAGTAAGTGATGAGGTACATCCGACAAAACGCAATTTTGCCAAAGCCTATCTACTCATTTCAGCCATTAGCTTGGTGATTATGGGTATCCTATTTACGCTAGTTTTTGGCACATTTATATCAACCATGATGGGCTGATAGTCCTATATTTAGCGCAGTTTTCAATTTATCACTAGCACTTTCCCATGAAATTTTTTGGTAAGCATAACGAGTTCTTGGAATTAACAACGCTAAACTCGGCTTCTCTTGATGAGGTTAATACTATTCCAGAAAGTGGGCTGCAGCTTATTTGGTTTGGGAAAGGAACCCATAAATTTGTGATAGATGCTATACACTATGAGTTCGAAGAAAACGACATGGTATTCCTAACCGAATTTCATAAACTTGAAGTACAAGAGTTGGGGCAAGTAATGCTTTTACGCTTCAACCGAGCATTCTTCTGTATTCTAGGTAATGATTCTGAAGTGGGTTGCAAGGGGTTACTTTTTTTTGGCGCATCACAAGTACCGGTCATTAGATTATCTGAGGCAGATACAAAGAGGTTTAGTTTATTGTGGAATGCTTTTTTATCAGAGCTTGAAACGGAAGACGTGCTTCAGCTAGAAATGCTGCAAATGATGCTTAAACGACTAATGATTCTATGCACCCGCTTGTACAAAGAGCAGGCAGATTTTACCAAAATTGATGCGCCTAGTAGCGATTTAGTCAGAGAATTTAATTTTTTGGTGGAAAAACATTTTCGCGAGAAACATGCCGTCAAAGAATATGCCGAGTTATTGTTTAAATCGCCCAAAACGCTATCTAACTTATTTGCAAAACTAAGCGACAAAACCCCATTGCAGTATATTCAGGAACGCATTTTATTGGAAGCTAGAAGATCACTAGCCTACACCGATAAACCAGTGAAAGAAATAGCCTACGAATTGGGCTATGACGACGTGCAATCATTTAGCAGATTTTTTAGGTCTCAAGAGGGAAAGTCTCCAACTGAGTTTAGAGCTATTTAAGGGCTCTTTCGTATAGCACAGGAATTTTAGAATCAATAGTAAATAAATGAGCTTTTCATGGAAATGACGGAGCTCTTTTTATGATGTATAATCTTGTATTTCGTCTAGTTCTAAAATTAGTTTAGCCTTTTTAGAGTCCATAGCATATTTTATCATTGCCTGTGCTACAAGCTTTCCATGAACCGGGCGGTATTTTCGTAAAAAGGGAATAAAGGAAAAAAAATTCATAATAGGTGTCATAAGCTTTTCACCTAGTCTAGACTCATCTCTGTCACCAACTAGTAATGAAGGACGCAGCATGCAGCTTTTGGCAAATTCTAGACCAAAGAGATGATCTTCTAGCTGACCTTTTATCTTGTTGTAGAAAATACCTGATTTAGCATTGGCCCCGGCTGCAGATACACTTACAACAGTATGAATTTCATTTTTTTTAGCTATGCTTGCAACCTCAGCAGGAATACTTACATCAACGCTTATCATCGCTTTCTCAGAGCCAGCTTTTTTTTTCGTAGTTCCCATTGCATTGAATAGCACATCGCCTTTTACTAGGCCTGACCACTCCCCAGATTTGGCGAAATCAACCACATGCCAGCTTAATTTTGGATGCGATATTTTGCTAGCGCTTCTGTGAATAACCGTTACGTCAGTAAAGCTATTATTAGCTAATAATTTTTGTAGGAGGTAATTACCAATAAGGCCAGTTGCGCCAATAAGTAGTGCTTTCATCAGATTGTAATCAAGATTGATAGGAGGTTAAGTCTCGCAATAAGCCAGATTTGTAAATGGGTTGAACAGTTAATCTAAACAACAACATCGAACAAAACTAAACGATAAATACCCAAATGAGCTTAACTAGGCGATAAGTCACCAATAGTCTCAGCACCAAAATTATTGATGGCAGTAAAGTCTACATCCGCTAAAGTTACGTTATAGAAGGTTTTAACTAGATTGGAACGTACAGTATGGAATTTGTTATGCAATGGGCATTGATTTAACTCACCGCACATTTTGTCGCCCAATAAACAATTCTCAAATCGGTTTTTTCCTTCAATGGCATCTACAATGTACATCAAGCGAATTTGCTCAGGTTGTTTATTCAAGGCAAAACCACCATGCGGGCCTCTACCTGAGTTCAAGATCTTATCTTTAGCCAGCGTGTTTAAAATTTTTGCTGTATAAGGCACTGGAGAATCTATTTCAGACGCAATTTCTTTCAGCCCAACTAAGGGGTGACCTACAGCTTTTGTCGATAAGTATATGCAAGCTTTTATTGCATATTGGCACGCACTTGAAAGCATGTTTTCTCCTTTTAAGTTGTAGGCAAAGTAAAACAATCTGAATTAAAAGACAATTTTATCTTAAATAATAATCTCCTTTTAACTCAAAAAGAAGGCATTTTTTTTCTGCATAGCTCCATTCGCAGTTATTGGATTTCTGTGATGGGTAGCAAATGTAGTTCTGTTATCCCGATTTATATGAATAATCATCCATTGTACCCAATCAGTGCATTATTGTATGTCGGAAGACATAAAATGGAAATTGCCTGAGAGTCTTTTATTAATCCCCATTTATGCATCACGAAGGAGATTAAATATTTATGGAGCCTTTTTTTGTCAAATACTGCTAAACGCTATTTTAGCTCTTTCAGCTACCGAAGATTGCTTAATTCCAATGGGTTATTGAGCCCCGACTTGTTGGTGGAAGGCAAGAGAAATTAAAAAATAGCAAAAGGCTATGGTTCAAAAACTGCACTTGGAGACTAGTGAATTTGATTGATAAATAACCGAGTTACCCCATTGAATGGTGTCCATTTACCATTTCATAGTTAAAAAGCTTTTAAGCCTAATTATAACAAATTCTTGAACATTGGTTAGTTTAAACGATATTGTTTAGAGCGTTTTTATATCAACCTATTAATCTAGCCTAGCATGTTTACCGCTACCGATCTGGCGAACCTAAGCTCGCGAAAAGACCTACTACACTTAGCTAAAAAGCGTAAAATACCTTTAAAAAGTGTACGTAAACATTTAGCTTATGAAGAAGAATTACGATTTTTGCAATCAGAGTTGGTGCAACTTCAACACTGGATTCATGAACAAAAGCATCGGGTAGCTATTTTATTTGAGGGAAGGGATGCTGCCGGAAAAGGTGGCGCCATTAAGCGATTCAGAGAGCATTTAAACCCAAGAAGCTCAAGAGTTGTTGCACTTAATAAACCCACTGAAATCGAAAAAGGTCAGTGGTATTTCAGGCGATATATTAAAGAACTACCAAACCCTGGTGAAATCGTTTTCTTTGATCGTAGTTGGTACAATAGAGCAGTGGTTGAGCCAGTTATGGGTTTCTGCACCGATGAGCAATATGCCACCTTTATGCAGCAAGTACCCGAGTTTGAGCATATGTTGTACGAAGATGGGGTAACTATCATCAAGTTTTGGTTTTCGATATCCAAAAATGAACAGCAAAAACGCTTTAAGTCTAGGCAAGAAAACCCGCTTAAAGAGTGGAAATTCAGCCCTGTGGACGTAAAAGGCCAAGAGCTTTGGGACTCATACACCTATCATCGTGAGCAAATGTGTGGGAAAACGCACACCGATTTTTGTCCATGGATTTTGGTTGAAACCAACGATAAAAAAACGGCTCGCTTAGAAAGTATGCGATATGTGCTTTCGCAATTCCCATACAGAAATGCAGATAAAAAGCGTAAACCCATCATTGCTGATCCAAATGTTGTGAATAGGTATTTCCGAAGTACATCGCAAATTGACAGTTAATATGTGGGCTATGAAGTCCCTGAGCTGAGTCGAAAGGCTCGATGAACGGTTGCTACGCAATTAAAATTTTTAACTTGTGAATTATGTCAGATAAAAAGCATTCAACAAAAACAAGCCCGGTACTATTCAGTGATGATGAAGTTCGTATTCTGAACGCAAAAAAAGCATTGAAACGGTTATTTGCCCAGCAAGAACCAAATCCTACAGCCGTATTAAATGAGCTCAAATTTGAAGAACATCTAGAGGTACGTCAAGAGCAGTTGGTTAAATTGCAAGCAAAGGTAATCTCCGAAAAAATGAAGGTCATTATTGTCTTTGAAGGAAGAGATGCGGCGGGTAAGGGCGGTGCAATAAGAACCATATCAGAGCATATAAATCCCCGCCACTATCGTGCAATTGCCCTTGATAAACCATCGATGGAAGAGCAGGGCCAGTGGTATTTTCAGCGTTACGCCAAGTTATTGCCAAATCCAGGTGAGATGGTCTTTTTCGATCGCAGTTGGTATAACCGCGCAATGGTTGAACCCGTGAATAAATTCTGTTCCCAAAAAGAATACGATGAGTTTATGAAGCAGGTAAACCCCTTTGAAGAAATGTTAGTGAATTCAGATACCACTCTTATAAAATTCTATTTCAATATTAATAAAGCTGAGCAAAAAAGGCGTTTTGATCTAATGGAAGACAGTGAGTTAACCCGTTGGAAAAAAACGGCCGTTGATGAAAAAGCGCAGAAGCTATGGAATCAGTATTCCAAGTATGAAAAAGCTATGTTAGCTCATACTAATACCCAAGCAGCACCATGGATTGTAATTGACGCAGATGATAGTTCTAAAGCTTATTTAGCAGCCTTAGAGCATATTTTAAATGTATTGGCATAAAAAAAGCCCGCTATTTTATTAGCGAGCCTTTTTAACTCATATAAATCGCATCAAAAACTTATGCTGAATGTGCAGGGTAGTCAATGTAGCCCTTTTCACCTGGTGTATAGAAGGTGCTGAAATCTTGAGGTGCTAAATCAATTCCGTTCTTTAAACGATGCGCTAAATCTGGATTTGAAATATATGGGCGACCAAAAGCTACAAGATCTCCGTTATTTGCGGCTAAATCTTTCTCTGCTCTTTCAACGGTTTCGTAGCCACCAGAAAGAATGTATAAGCCATTTGTGAAATTTTTTCTAATACTTTCTTTCATTGATGCAGGAACTTCCGGAGCACCCATTGGCGAATGATCTACCACGTGAATGTAGCTGAGCTTCAATTTATTTAGCTCTTGCGTTAAAGACGTATACTGCGCTTCTAGTTCATCATGGATGCCAATACCATTGAATACGCCGTAGGGAGAAACGCGAATTCCTGTTTTGTCAGCACCAATCGCCGCAACTACGGCTTTTGAAACAGCTAGGGCAAAACTATTGCGATTAGCAAAAGAGCCACCCCAAATATCCGTTCTTTTGTTGGTAGTTGGCGACAAGAACTGCTCAATTAAATAACCGTTTGCTGCATGCACTTCAACGCCGTCAAAGCCTGCTTTGATGGCGTTTTTTGCCGCTTGAACATATTCCTGAATTGTAGACTGAATTTCCTCTTCGGTCATTACCGCTGGAACAGGAAAATCTTTAGGGCCTTCTTGGTCGGTGTACATTTGCTCTTTTTCTAAAGCTATGGCAGAAGGCGCAAATACTTTAGCCGTTTTAGGCATATTAAGTGGATGAGAAACTCTACCGGTATGCATTAATTGCATGAAAATCTTGTTTCCTTTTTCGTGAACAGCATCGGTTACTTTTTTCCATTCTACAATTTGTGCTTCATTGTATATGCCTGGTATTCTTGGGTAACCCACGCCATTTTCGCTAGGTGCTGTTCCTTCCGTGATAAGTAACCCTGCATTGGCTCTTTGGGTATAATAGGTGGTCATTATTGGCGTAGGAATATGATCTGCAGTAGATCTAGAGCGCGTTAGCGGCGCCAATACTATGCGGTTTTTTAGTGTATAGCTGCCTAATTTTACTGAATCGAATAACATAAAATCTATTTTAGTTTTTAAATATATGTAGGTACACACATTAGTTGTGCCATTTATATACAGCTGACGTTATGGCGTGTGGGAAGGCTTGGGGCTATTGCATCATTTCATACTTTCGGCATTTTATATACTCGAAAATGCAATCTTTGCGATTTTGCATTAGGTCAGACTTGTCTAACGTGGCGAGTGTCATCCCCCAATCACTAAGGCCAATCATCTGTTCTAAAGGCAGATGCCGGTAGACCTTCACTATTTACTAAATTTGCTGTAGTCGGGTTTGCAGCCCAGGCGTAACGTACAGCTACAGGCTTAAGTATAGTATCATGAGCAACTTCAATAGTATTGTTATCAAGTATTTTAACAGTACTTGCCCATTCAAATTTGCCGTTTTCTCCAGCTATGGCAAAACCTTTTAAAGCGCCGCCATCACGACTTTTTACACCCTCAGCTGCAGAATTAAAGTTTATGAGAATGGAAGAACCTTCGATTTGATGATTTTTATAAATGGGGCCACCAGCTACAATATCTTTTCGATAACTATTTTTTTGAACTTGTAACCAGAAACGTCTGGCAGCTTCTTTTTTATTTCTTGGATGAATATCATCGGCATCACCAATATCATTCAGCACAATCATCTGGGTATTTTCTACAGAGGTATTAACCTTAGACTGAGCTTCCTGCAGGCGCACCCAATCATCATCACTAGGTGTATCTTTTGCTTTTTGGTAAGCGGCCAACTGAGCAAAATAGAAAGGCATTTCAGGTTTTTCAAAGTAGGTACGCCAAGAGCTGATCATCCCAGCAAAGAGCGCTTCATATTCGTTGTAATGAATCACATTACTTTCTCCCTGATACCATAAAACGCCTTTAAAAGAAGCGTTTTTGAGTGGAACAATCATGGCATTAAACAAAAATCCGGGCTCAAACTCATAGCGTTTATATTGGGGAACAGCTGGTTCAACCTCATTGTTCATTTTCCAATTGGCGTTTATTTCAATAGTATTTTCGGAAGCTATTGACAAGCTCATAGGTTCTTCAGAAGCTACCCGAACTGCATTATCCCAAGAGTTTACCACCCTAAAGGCTAACAGATTTTCACCTTCCCTGAATAGTTTTGGGTCTATAATAAACCGCTCTTTAGCCATTTGCCACGATTTTCGACCTATTTCCTTGCCGTTTAAGTAGTAAAAGGCTTCTTGCGAGACGTTACCCGTTTCAAGTACCACCGAATCTTTGGGCGTATTCTGCAGGTTTAGGATTTTTCTAAACCAAACGGCCTCAGTTAGTTTCTTGCTGCTGGGAAAGCTGATCTCTTCCCAATTACTATCATCATAAGTTGATAAATGAGCCATTTTCGCCAAGCCCAACTCAGGGCTATTAATCATGGCATTATTAGCTTTCGTTAGCGCATCATTAGTGGCCATTTCTTCTTTCCAATCTTTAGCAGGATCCAAATATTCGTTGGCTTTATCTGCATAAAAGGGAAGCATTGTAAGTGTTTGTAGTGGTGTCCAAGCTTCAGCAGGTGTACCGCCCCAAGTGACATCAATTATACCAATAGGTACTTTAATTTCAGCACGATTTAGCTTGGCAAAATAAAAGCCAATAGCAGAGAAGTTAGCCATATTTTCGGGTATGGCTTTCTTCCAAAGCGGTTTTTTCGGCAAGGTGTTTTGAGCTTTTTCGTTGAAACTATTGGGAATATCTAGAACGCGTATCAGAGGTTCATTCGTATTTTCCATGCTTTCATTGCCACCATCTACACCCCAGCCTAATTTCCATTCCATATTAGATTGGCCAGAAATTAGCCATACATCACCAAACCAAATATCGGCGAAGCTTATCTTTTTGCCATCGCTATTTTGGACGTTAAGACTGTGTGGTCCGCCTGCTTCTTGAGCACTAAGTGGTACAGACCAATATCCATTATCATCGGCCTTCACTTGCCCAATTTCAATCTCATCTAGGAAAAGGGTAACAGGTAGAGAAGCTTCAGCATACCCAGATATAGTTGTGGCTATATCTCGTTGTATGATGGCTTCCGAAGCCCATGGCAAGGCTACTGAAAAGGTATTTATCGGGTTTTTTGAATCACAAGCCATTTGTATACATAGTATGACTATAATGGTGAAATAGGTGGTGCATCTGCTGTGAGTTTTCATTGAAAATTTTCTAAATGAGGGAAAGATCTTAGTTGGTAAATATGAATTGTCCGCTTTGGGCATAATCTGTGGTACTACCCCAAATCGTTCGCCGCCAACGCAGCACTCAGTAGGTTTTTTAAAAAGCGATCTATTATTAGATACTATAAAAAATTCTATAAATAGTTAATAGAGATTATTTTTTGTCAGTAACAATTAATCCGTAAAAATTTTCAATTGCTACTTTCCCATTAGGTTTGGTATTTTTTAGTCTAACAGAAATCTCATGATCACCAGGCTCAAGCGACAAGGTTGCAATTGGAATAGTATTTTTACTCAATTCAGATAATTTATATCGATTTATCTGATTATCTATAATCACTTCTATTTCAGCATCAGTAGCTCCAATTTCCCAGTGTGGGGTAAACTCAAATATCCCAAGGTTATCTACAAAGAATGAATACGAGACACCATCTCCATCTTTAATCCAATTTTGAGAATCATGGCTACCAGTAATTATATCTCCAAACACTTTAGTAGGTGCTGAACCATGAATGTAGGTGCTATCTTTTCCTAAAATTCCAACATGAAATTGAGGTATATCATAACTAGTGCTATTCTTGATTACATCATTTTCCCACCACCTTTTCAGTTCATTTTCAAGCTCAAACCGCATTTCCGGTTTTTGGTCTGTAATATCAACTAATTCTTGAAGATCACTATCTAAATCAAATAGCTTCTTCCCAAAATACCCTTGAATATATTTGTACTTTCCTTTTCGGATGGCGAGTTCTTGTTCTTCGAAAATGAGGGCATTTCTATCTTCTAAAAAAGCATATTGATAGGGTCTATTTTCCCATAAAATCTCATGGTTTGAGTAATAGTAATAGGCCTCACGATTTTGAATATTCCCGTTTAAGATTGGAAGTATACTTTCTCCTAATAATTCTTTAGAATTTTTAGGTAAATCAATTGCTAGAATATCTGTAATGGTTGGAAATATATCAGCGATATCTACCATTTGATATTCGTCTCTTTCTTTAAACCTTTCTCCCCATTTTACGTAGCCAATAGTTCTATGGCCATTTTCATGCAGACGGCCTTTTACACCAGCTAAATTCAAAGGATTTCTAGCAGATTCTTCTTCTGGTAATTGCGGTAAACCATTAGAATTTGCAGGTGGATTATTCCAAATTGGCCCATTATCACCAATGAAGAAGACCAACGTATTTTCTAATGTCCCAGAATTTTCTAGCTCTTTAAATAGCCTGCCAATGTTTTGGTCTAACTGCTCTGTAATACCGTAAATACTGGCAACGGCTCTCGAATGACCTCTATCGATATACTTCTGAATCAATGAATCAGGTGCAATATAGGGTTTATGTATTTGAGGGTAGGCTAGATACACGAACTTTGGCTCGTCACTTTCTCTAGCAAAAACTTCTATTGCTGTATCTGTTAAATAATTGACTGTCCATGCCTTTGGCGCTAGCTCAGTTCCTTTATGTTTGATAATTGGGTTTTGATGCTGGTACAAATTAGTTTGCACCCATGCTTCATCAAATCCACGAGATTCTGGTAAATAGGGATCTTCTTTTCCTAAATGCCACTTCCCTAGCATAAACGTTTGGTATCCATCATTTTGAAGTACTTCTGCAATCGTTAGTTCGTCAAGATTAAGATACTCGCGGCCCGCGTGAACTCCCCAAACTCCAGCAGTAAGTGCCTGTCTTCCCGTCATTAATTGTGCTCGAGATGGCGCACAAACGGGCTGAGAATGATAATCGTGGAGACGAACAGATTGTCTGGCAAACGCATCCATATTCGGCGTATCCAATTCAGCATTCCCATTAATGGAGATATCACCATATCCTTGATCATCGGTTAAGATGATGAGAATGTTAGGCTTTTCCGTATTAGTTTCTGACTTTTTACTACAAGCAAAGGGTATAATTAGCAGGAAGAAAAAGAGGATTGAGAGTCTATTCATAATTTTTTAATCGTTTAAAATAAAGCTGCCACTATTCATATAATCTTGACCTAAACCCCAAATTGGTCGCCACCAAAGCACCGATGGTTTGGTATTTTCAGGTCTATCATGATCCATTATTCCTACATTAAAACGCAGACCTTGATCTAGCGAGAAACTAAAAGCCGCAATGGGAATAGCAATTTCAAGGACTTGGCTGCTCTCCCCGTCCATTCTTAGCGCCATTTTAATCATGCTTGAATCAAGATTTTTTGACTCAATTAAAGGGGAATTAACATCACCTGAATAAGCAATAAGCAGTTCTGTTTCTGTAGGATTTTCAGTGCGGTCTAAGCCAGAAAAATGCAGCATGAAATGGTCTTGTTTACTACTTATGCTTGTAGTATTTGAAATATTTTTCTCATCATTGAATTGAATCCCCACGTATAAAAAATCTTGGTCTTTGGCCAGTTTGAACGCAAAGTTTCCGTCATCCTTACCCTTCCAATCCCAATCTTCATGAATAAACTGTGGCTGATCAACTACTACCGCAGTTATGGCTTTCCACGCATCATCATCTAAATTCCCATCTACTTCAATGTTTTGGTCATTTTTTATGGATTGTAACTGGTGCTGCCAGTCTAAAAGTACTGTTGCAGTGGCCTCTAGTTCTATGTCTTTTCTACCATCTTCATCTCTGATGAAGCCAGCCGACAAGCTTAAGCTTTGGGCCATATTCGTGAACTGAGCTAAATCAATAGATCCATTTTCGGGCAAATAACGCAGCGATACTTGCTTAGTTTCGCCAACTTTTAAAGAGGCTGAAAGATTGGGATTTTGTGCTGTAAGTCCTTCAAGCTGATCTACATTACCACTTATATCAAGCACTCTATTGGTTGGATTAGTAAGGGTTAATTCAAGAGAAAGCTCTTTAATTAGTTGATTGGGAAATACTTTAGGCTGAATTTTTAGCCATGTACCTTTTCTTAATGAATTTATGTCGTCAAAGTCTTTTTCAGGAACTAGGTTTTTGTCATAGATACCATTCACATCAATATGAGCAACGGTTGGGCCGCTTGGTTTCATGGTTATCCAAGTGATATGATCTAGCTCACCAATATCAGGATTCCGCATCCAACTTCCGCCACCGGTTGTAGCTAAAGTAAAGTGCTCCATACCGTTATGAATTTTATATCTATAGTTATGATGATGCCCAGAAAATAAGGTATAGGATCTTTTTCCGAGAGCTTTCTCTATGGCGTCATAACCTTGTCTATCGCCATAAGACCACAACGGACGATGCATAAAAAGCAATGTCCATTCAACATCGGTATCTTGCGATAATGCTTCTTCAACATATTTTGCTTGTTTTTCACCAATGCCACCACCTGCAATTTCATCGGTATTTAAGGCAATAAAAAGCACATCTTTGTACACAAAATGATAGAAATCTCGGCCATGTCGTTGCTGCCAAACTTGTGTTAAAAGCTCATTGCTGGTATCGTGGTTACCAGGCACATAGTAAAATGGCATCGATAGTTGATCAACAATAGCGTCAAACTCGTCCCATTGGTCATTCCAAACGCCCGGATCAGTGGTATAACCGTCAATTAAATCACCAACAGATAGTACGAATTCAGGCTGCATGATTTCGATTTTTTTTGCTGCTGCTTCAAAAATTCCAGTACGCATTCCACCTGTTCTATCTGAAACTATGGCAAAACGGAAAGTGGTAGAGTCGTTATTAAAGGCTTTGTCGGTAACCGGTAGTTTTTGTGCCACAGCTGCTGAAGAAAGCAAGAATAAGCAAATAGTTATAAGTGAGATTTTACGATTCATTTTAACTCGTTGAAACTTTTGATAAGTAGATTTTTAGTTAGGCTAATGCCTTCAATTTCGGAATAATAATTCCCTTCAAATTCAATACTTATAAATCCGCTATAATCATGAGCAGCAATAAGTTGAGCCATTTTATGGAAGTCAATGCTGGTCTCAAAACCCTGCATATCAAAGTGGTGCGCTTTTGCACTAACAGATTGTGTAAATGGCAATAGTTGCTCGAATCCTAGATAGCGATTATATCGTTGATTGCTGCCCCAAATTTGCGTTTCTGACCACTCAAAATTATCGAAATCGTTCATGATACCAAGGTTTTTTGCGCCAACGGCTCCCATCATTTCTAGTAGCCAAACAGGGTGTGAAGACAATCCACCATGGTTTTCAATGAGAATTTGCATCTCTTTGCTGTGGGCATAAGCACAAAGCTTTTTCAGACTTTCGGCGCAATGAATTTTTTGCTCGTCCCAGCTTCCATTTCCGTGCGCATTTACTCGAATTGCAAAACAGCCAATTTGAGCGGCTGCATCTACCCATTTTTTATGAGCCTCTACAGCTAAGTCTCTTTTTTGGGAATCCTTATCTCCTAAAAAGCCTTCTTCATCAACCATGATCAGCAAGTTTTGGATACCATATTTCTCACAATTTGCATTGAGTGTATTCAGGTATGTTTGGTCTTTAGCCTTATCAAAGAAAAAGGTATTTACATATTCTACAGCATTGTAGCCCAATTCGTTAGCTTTCTGTGGAAAATCTAGAGGATGTAGCGTGCCTTGTAGGTTTAGATCGGAATTAACGCGTAAATTTTTCTTCCATTCGTTGTAATTATCTTCTTTTGAGCTGCCAAATTGCATTCTATTTAACGCCCACTGAGAAAGAGAGAATTTTGGGATGTATGAAGAAATATCAACTAATTCAGCAGGGCTCTTTTCAGGTCTAAATGGAAGCAAGCCGGCAAGTGTTGCTGCTGTTACAGAACCAATAAATTTTTTGCGGGAAATCATAATAATTAGGCTAAAGTTGATTGGTTGGAAAGGAGTAGATCGGCAATTTTGGCAGCAATTTTAATGCATTACTTAAGATCTTTTGCGCCTCTAAAGCCCAAATGAAAAAGAGAACTCTCGGCTGTAGTTTGGCCACGTCCTGTGACTCTATAGCCTTCACAATAAGATTTATGGCACATAAATGAGCCACCTTTTAAGGTGTAAGCAATTGGCGCCGATTTAATTTTTTGTATTAGGCTTTGTTCTGCATGGGGGTAGGCTTGGTAAACAGAGGAAGTCCATTCCCATACATTCCCACCCATTTCCATTAAGCCCAAAGAGTTAGCGCCAAAGTACCCGATTGGGGAAGTCAGTAAGAAGCCATCTTCAACGGTATTTTCTGAGGGGAAAGTGCCCGTCCACGTATTGGCAAAATAGCCGTCTTTGGTTTTGAGAGAATCGCCCCAGCTGAAGCGCTGACTGGAATTTATGCCCAGTTTCGCAGCATGTTCCCACTCAAACTCTGTGGGTAAACGCTTGCCGACCCAAGCCAAATAAGCTTGCGCATCGCTAAAGCTAATGTGTGTAACAGGGTGGTCATCATGGGCTGCTTTCGTACTATCTGCTAACGGATATTGCCAATTAGCGCCGTTTAGTAGTATCCATTGCTGCTGTTGGAAGTCAAAAACCGATGAATTCCCAAAAATTTCAGCTTCAGAAATATGTTTTGTGGCTTGTAAAAAGCTTCGGAACTCAGCAACAGTTACGGGCGCTTTATCTAGATAAAAACCGTCAATTTCTTTCTCAAAAGGCGGCGACTCATGTACTTTTCCATCCGTTGAGCCAATAGTAGTAAAGCCAGAAGGTATATAAACCATACCCTCAATTTTTGGCACATTTTGCTCGTTAAGAACTTTACTTGACTCGTTTTGACAAGCCGTAGTAAAAAGAATTAAACAAAACCCTAGAATTAGGCTCTTTAAAAGCCATCCTGAAGAGTTTTGTTTAAAATTAACTACGGGTTTCATTTCTCTAAATTACTAGCTATTTAGTCTTTTTTGGCGGGAAGGCTATACATATTTGGTAGCTCATCTTCAAAAAGAATGAATTCAGTTTCTTTGAATTTTATAAAATCATCAGCACTTAGCTGTCCTGGATAAGGCGCATAATAGTGATCTCTATTTTCGCGCGCTTTGGTAGCATTTCGCCAAACTTGTACATAAGTAGTTCGCTTGCTTAACTCAGATGAAAGCATCGATGATAGTAAATGCTCTGTCCACCAAACACTGTCAGGAATAGCTTCAAGTCCAGTCTCTGTCAATGCAGAAATCTTATTTTTATCAATTGCGATTTGAGCTGCATAGCCCATACTTAACCCAAAATCACGCTTTTTTTCCGCCATTGTTTGATTTCCGTCTGCTCTACCCGCATCTCTATAATTATCCAAACCAATGATATCTACATATTCATCACCCGGATACCCATAAAAATACCCTTCGTTAAAGTTGTCCATATCAATTCGGCTTCGGTCGGGTGAAAAGGCCCATATCAGATTATTTACCTGTTTTTTGTCCCTCAAATATTCAAGTGTAAATCGCCAAAGTGTGATATAGTCTTCTTCAGTGGTTAGACCTATTCCCCACCAAAACCAATCACCGTTATGCTCATGAAAAGGTCTGAAAATTACGGGCATTGGAGATAATTCTTTAAAAAAATCTGCTACTAAATCTAGGGTTTGTTTGTATTCTTCATGTTTTTCTCCGCCTGGAATTATTGCATGAATAGCCCTGGTGGTATCATAAAAAGATTTATAAGTAACAGGATTTGTCATATGCCATGCGTAGGTTATTACACCTCCTCTCTCAAGCCCTTCTTTTGCATAAGCAAGATTCTGATTCCAACGCTGCTCGTCCATTTCAGCGTTTTCAGCATCTAGATTTGGAAGGAAGTCGGCAATATCCCAGCCATAAAGTGCAGGATAAGAGCCCGTTACATCTTTAACGTCTGATCTGTTTGGCTCATTTTCCCAAGAATAACCGTAAGCAAGTGTAGCTTGGTGGCCGAATAAAGAATGTTTGCCTTGTAAATTCGCCAAGTTTTGATAGAGCGCAGCCGTTTGTTCAGTGGCACTGCCATCTATGAGTGTATAGGCTGATTGGGCATCTTTCACGGGTTCTGCTTGTTGACAATTAGCCAGGCAAAAAAGCAAGCATAAGCTTAAAAGTGGCCAAGTAGAGTTAGTTAAATAATTCATATAGCAAGCGCAGGTTAGAGGAGGTTTTAATTAGTTAATCAATTTGTTTTAATAAATAGCGAAGACATACTTAGTAATTGACGATAAGTGTATGTAGCGTGGGCAGTTACTCGTCGTCTTTTTTAAGTAAAATATCGGGATTAGCAGCAAAGATATTGAACATAGGCAGCGTTGCAGCTCCCAAAGCCGCGGCATCTGCACCAGCAGAAGTCGTTAATAAGATCGGAATACTTTGGGTTTCTAAGACTCTTAATTCCCGCAGCTGTATGGCCACGCCATCTTTGATATAGTTCAATATAGATGTTGGCAGCCGCCCACCTAATATAATGGCCTCAGGGTCTAGTAAATACTCAACAGAGGTAAAAACACTGCCAAGTAGCTTTATCCCGGTGTTGAGCCAGTCCATGAAGAAAGGATTCTTTTTTTGGAAAAGTGTGAGCAAATCTTCGGGCTCAGAAGCGTGAGCGCCGTTTTTTTCTAGCCAATCGTATAAGCTGTTTAGGTTAAAATGCTCGCCAATGTGTGGTTTAGGATCTACCGAAAGTGGACTTAAGCTAGCATCAATGGGGAAAAAGCCAATCTCGCCAGCATTTCGGTTATTCCCATTATAAAGCTGTCCGTTTATGATAATACCAGAACCAAAGCCGATGCCAAAAAAGGCATACACAAAATTTGCATAGGCTTTCCCTTCCCCATACCAACGTTCGCCAATTGCTGCTGAAGAGGCATTATTTTCTAAGAATATGGGCAATTTTGTGTGTTTGCCGATCATTTCAATGATGGGAACGTGCTTCCATTTGGGAAACAATTTGGGGTTTACGGCATTGGTAACTACTTCATTGCCAATAATTTCAAGAGGACCGGGTAAACCAACGCCCACACCAATTAACTCAGACAGGTTTACGTCAACATGTTTAATAAGGTGTTCAATAGAAGAAGCAATTAATTCAACGGCTTTTTCTGGTTCAGGTGAATTTAGTTCAAAGAATACCTTGGCTTTTACTTTGCCTGCAAGGTCTACTAAAACCGCTGTTAAGTGATCTCTGTTGAAATCGATACCAATAGAAAGTGCGCCTTTTGGGTTTACTTCAAGTGCTGTAGAAGGTGCACCTCTACCGTTTGTTCTGCGTTCGCCTTCTCTAATGAGCTTTCTGTTGAGTAAACGATTTGAAATATTGGCTACAGTTTGAACGGTAAGACCCGTGCTATGGGCAATATCAGATCGTGCAATTGGGCCATGGAGCCGAATCATCTCTAGCACAATTCGGTAGTTGTAAGCCTTAGTATAATTTAGGTTGGTGCCTTTTAGCATTGCTTAAGTCGTTATTTATTTTGGGCAATATGGCAAATTATCAGATAAGTTGATAAATATTGATATAAGTCAATCTTTTATCATAATGTATTTAATTAATGTAAGTCATTGTTATTATTATATTTAAATATTTTTAAAAAGTATTATTTTCTTATGAAAAGAATTAGTTTGTGAATAAAAGTGGCAAAAAAGCGCTTCTAAAGGGTGAAATAGGACAATTATAGGATAAATAAAAAAATTGTAAGCGCTTCTTATTGATTTATTAAAATGAATTTAATAAACTGTCAGAAGAAATTAAAAAGCATAAAATCCTCGTTAAAGAAACAAATTCCTATGTTTCAGTCTTCTTCACACAACCTAACAGCTATGTCGACAAATCAAATTTTTACTTTGATTAGACCCATCTCAAAAGCATGTATGATGGTTTTATTTACGGTAATTTTTATGGGAAGCGCTTTGAAAGCTTCTCTAATTGCCAGTAACATTACTTTATTAGCAGATGTAACTATTAAAGGGGTACTTATGGATGCGAACTCAAGAGAGTCGCTGCCCGGTGCCACCGTCTTAATTGAAGGTACTATTAAGGGTACTTCAGCTGACTTAGATGGGAACTACACTATCTCTAGAGTTAAGACAATAGGTCCAGTTGTCTTGGTTGCTTCCTATATGGGTTACGAAGAGCAGCGAATTGAAGTGGTTTTAGTTGATGGGTTAAATACCATTGACATTTTAATGCAACCGCAAAGGCTACAGGGCGAAGAAATAGTTATTACTACCCAAGCAATGGGTCAAATTCAGGCTATTAATCAGCAGAGAAATTCTAATACTATAACAAATATTGTATCAAGAGATAGAATTCAAGAATTGCCAGATGTGAATGCGGCTGAGTCTGTTGGTAGGCTACCGGGTGTTTCTATTCAGCGTTCAGGTGGTGAGGCAAATAAAATTGCCATTCGTGGTTTATCGCCTAGATTTAACAACGTTACCGTAAATGGGGTGCGTTTACTTTCAACAGATGCTAATGATCGTTCTGTAGATCTTTCTTTAGTTTCGTCTAATACCTTAGACGGTATTGAGGTAACAAAGGCACTTACACCAGATAAAGATGCAGATGCACTAGGTGGCTCGGTTAATTTAAGGCTTAGAAATGCGCCAGACAAACTATTCGCAGATATTCAGGTTCAGGGTGGCTACACAGCTCTTCAGCAAACCTATGACAACTATAAGGTTAGCGGCTCATTGAGTAATCGTTTCCTAAATAGTAAACTCGGAATTATAGTGAATGGTAACGCTGATAGATACGATAGATCAGCTGATATTTTTAATTCATCGTACGAGTTACGACTTATACAAAATGAAAATGTACCTATTGTAAACCAGCTAAACCTGAATGAAAACGCATTAGAACGTAGCCGTTTAGGGGGAAGTGTGGTGATGGATTACGATGTAAAAGGTGGGCAAATACAGTTCAACGCCATTTACAATCAACTGAAAAATGAAGGCTTTGGCAGAAATAACATATTACAACTTAATAATAACCAGCACAGATACCGTTTAAGCCAGTTTGAGAATACAACCGAAATTTTTAATGGTAGTATTGGCCTAGAACAACGTTTCAGTTGGGTAGAGTATGAGGTTAATGCCTCTTTTGCTAGCTCAAGAAGTAATAGCCCTAATGATTACTCTTGGGGATTTTTACAGGAAGATGCTAGAGATACTGGTGTAGATCAAGCAGACCTTTTGCCTATTGATGTACCCGGCAACTTTTCTAATATTCTTGAACGAACCTATATGAGTGATCTCAATCTCAGTGATCGCTTAACGCAAGAAGATGAAACCAGTTTGAAGGCAGATGTTAAATTCCCGTTTATTATTGGAAAAACGGTAAAAGGCTATGTTAAAACTGGTGCTAAGTATCGTTATAAAAACCGTGAAAATGACCAGAATCAGAAGCGAAGTGGGGTATATTTTGGTGGCGATAGAGAACTTCGATTTGCCATAGCAGATGCTCTACCTGATCTAAACCTAGATCCTGTTCAACGTCTTCCAATGTCTGCTTTCCTTGACACCTATTCAAGAGATAACTTTATTGAAGGAGATTATCCACTTGGTTTTACTGCACAGCCAGATTTAATGCGTACGGTTACTCAAGCAGCTTTAGATGGGAACTTTATGGCCTATCCAAGGTTCCAGACACTTGCTAATGATTACATTGGAAATGAAGAGTATATGGCCGGTTATGTGATGGCCGAAATAGAAATAGGTAAGTACATTATATTTATGCCTGGTGTTCGTTATGAAAGTGAAGAAACCAATTATACCGGGAAATTTAGTACTGCACTAGATCCTGCACGTGGTATACCTCTAGAGGCTATTGATTTCAGAGATACCACCAGTGTTCGCAGTCAAGATTTTTTCCTTCCAATGGTGCATCTTCAAATTAAACCAACAGACTGGCTTGGTTTACGTCTGGCCTATACGGAAAGTATAAATAGACCAGATTTCCGACAATACGCGCCAAACACTTTTTATAACCCAATGAGTAACTTCGCAACTGCGCCTAACCCAAATTTAGAGACAGCGCGTGCAAAAAACTTGGATGCATCGCTATCTATGTACAATAGTAAGCTTGGTTTTTTAACCTTATCTGCTTTTAGTAAGGAAATAGAAAATCTGGTTTGGGGAACAAACTTTACACTCATTCCAGGGCAGCAAATCCTACCAGAGTTATTTATACTTGAGGCTCAAGGTAGAGCGCCTAATGTCGGAACCTTTATTAATAACCCAAACACGGCAACTATAGAAGGTTTTGAGATAGATTGGCAAACACGTTTCTGGTACCTACCGTCATTTTTAAGCGGTTTTGTTTTAAACATAAATTATACGCACATCAATTCTGAGACGCTTTATCCAACTTACGAACTACGCCAAGAAGCTATTGAGCCGCGTCCGCGCCGCCCACCTTTTACCACCAATGTTTTAGTTGATACAACCTTTACGGGAAACCTACCTGATCAGCCTACAGATATACTTAACGTAACACTTGGCTACGATCTTAAAGATTTTTCAGCACGTATTTCTATGCTGTACCAAGCTAGAACTACAACCGGTTCTTTTGGAAGACAGTTTGAGACAGCCGATGATTTATTTGTTGATGACTATTTCAGAATAGATGTATCGCTAAAGCAAAAACTGCCTAACAATATTCAAGTATTTTTGAATATGAACAACCTGAATAACCGTTCTGATGACCGAATTCAGGCACAATCTGCACAATTTCCAACCCGAAGAGAACTCTATGGCTTTACTATGGATCTCGGGCTCAGATATACATTTTAACAACACAAACCCAACCTACCGTTAATAAAATCAGTGAATACAATGAAAAACAACCGTTACAAAAATATACTAATGATGCTGCCTTTGGCACTTTTATTAGTAGTAGTTACGAACCGTGTGCAAGCCCAGGATACACTTATTGTTGAATGGCTTGATGGCGACGATTTGCTAAATAACTCTTTATTTGAGGCCATTATCTCAGATACTGTTGCTGGTGGCGAACGCGCTAATGCTAACAGAGTATATAAGCTTCGTCAAGGTGGCTTTTACTACGTTACAGAGACAATTATAAACGTTAATTATCCATTAACTATCGTTGGTGAAAAAGGCGACCCTTCTGATGAGTTCGCAAACCCACCTATGATTCAAATAAGCGCCAGAGAAGATGGATCTACCCCAGGAAAGATGTTTACCCCTCAGGGTAACTTCACGCTTAAAAATGTAATTATCAATGGTAAAACTACCCTAGGTGCACTGCCTTATGAGATTATAAATCCTACTGTAGCAGCAGGGCGTTTTATCTTTGACAATGTTATTTTTGAATATGCTCAATGGGGCATAATGGGTATTTACTCTAAAGATGCTGATATCTTCTTCACTAATTGTACTTGGAGAAACCTAATTTCAGAAACTCAACCTTGGGGTGGCCGTGGCTTCTCTGTTTGGCAAGATGCTGATACTGTATTAGTAGAAAACAACACCTTTTCAAACGTTGGTGGTTTTGCGCTACAAGTTGAAGGTGGTTCAGTGAACCATTTTATTGTTAATCAAAACACCTTTGTTAACAACGGACGTCAAATTGTATTAGCTGCATGGGCTAAAAACTTCTATTTCACGAATAATTTAGTGTTAAATCCGTTCTGGCAAGGTGAGTCATCTATGGAAATTAGTGCTGACCGCCAAGAATCAACAGATGAGCAGTTTGCTGGTTTATTTAACATTGAAAATTTACCATCTGAGTATGGCTTAGATATAGAACGTAAAATTGTTATTGCAAATAATGTGTTTTTCACAGAAAGCATTTATACCGATTTCTTCACAACTGATAATGATACCTTCCCGATAAGAAGACAACCGTTATTGAACGTTCGTATACAAAATATATTTGATGAAAATCCTAATATGATTGTTGCAAACAATAGCTTTGATGAAGCAAATCCAAACTTCACTACCTACCCAGACAACCATGCAGAGCGCGTTACGTTTATAACGGCTATTCGTAGAGGTACTTCTCCTATCCCAACACATTACTGGGATCCAAACAGAGACGATTCAAACGAATCTATCCAATGGCCACTGCCTGAAGACCTTACCTATGCAAATAATGACTATAAAACTATGGCATTAGGCGGCTACCCTGTTGGTGACTTAAACTGGTACCCTTCTGAAAAAGCCAGCTGGCAAGCAAATAAAGCGTCTCAGTATGATGCTATTCAAGAGCTATTCTCAGGCGACGTTACTGTTGAATTTGTAAAAGCAGTACAAGCTGAAAATGGAACTTACAGTGGCGATGCTAAAACAGGTCAACCAAAAGATCGATATGCCGTTCGATTCACCGCAGGTCCTGGTGAAGCAAAATGGACACCAACTATTTCTGATGCTGCTGCTTATGATATTGTTGTAAGAGCCCGTACTTGGTATGCTGATACTAACCCAGGCCGCCAGACCAATATTTCAGTCAACGGAACTGTTTCAACATTTGATTATGGTGTTAATGGTCCAGCTTGGAATGACATTGTTCTTGAAGACATAGACCTAGTTGCTGGCGAAAACGAAGTAATCCTTATCAAAAATTGGGGATTTATGGAGTATGAGTCGGTTATAATTAAAGACCAAGCAGGTAACATAGTAAGCAGTCTATCTGCATCAACGGCAACACTTACTGATGCTCAGCTTTCTGGTGAGGGTTTCTTAGCCTTTGGTGACGCTTTTGCAGAACTAACAGGTGGTGGTGTTTCTATCCCTGTTACTCTAGATAATGCGGGTAACTATACGGCTAAACTTACTTTCTTTGTACCAGGTGGCGGCGACGCAACTGCTGACATAAGCGTTAACGGTACCCTTGCTAGCGGATCTCAGACCTTCACATCTGAAGACAGCACTTGGGCAGAAATTAACCTTTCTAACCTGGCAATGAATAGTGGTAGCAATACCATAACCATCAACAATGTAGCCGGTAACCTAGTTGTTGATAAGGTTGATTTATTCATTGTTAGTACTTCTGGTAACACATCAGTAGCAACTGAAGAACTACCTGATAACTTTAAATTAAATCAGAACTACCCGAATCCATTCAACCCATCTACCACTATCGGCTTTGTTTTACCAAACGCTGGTAACGTGCAAATAGATGTGTACAGTATTTTGGGCGCAAGAGTAGCAGTACTTGTTAATCAGCCAATGATGGCCGGTTCTCATAGCATTAATTTCAATGCATCTAGCCTTGCTTCTGGTATTTATATCTACCGTTTACGCTTTAACAACCAAAGCATACAACGTAGAATGACGTTGATTAAGTAAGTTTGAGTTACGTCACACGACTTTAAAGAAAAGTAGTGTTTTCTGTTGGCAGAATGGTTGATAGCCTTCTGCCTTCTTATCCCCTTTATTAGCTGTTACAGTAGCAAAAAAAAGTACGCATCCTTTTGTAGCAGCTCTATTTGAATCACCTATTAGTTATCTGAATATGAATATGCATCCGATTGATCTTATTATCATCGGGCTTTACTTAGTAGCCACGGTCATACTAGGTGTTTGGCTCTCAGGAAAAGCCTCCAAAAGTATGAGCAATTACTTCCTCGGAGGTAACAAAATACCTTGGTATATGCTTGGCTTGAGTAATGCATCGGGCATGTTTGATATATCGGGAACCATGTGGATGGTGTACCTGCTGTTTGTATATGGCCTTAAAAGTGTTTGGATTCCTTGGTTATGGCCAGTTTTCAACCAGATTTTCTTGATGATGTACCTCTCACTCTGGCTACGGCGGTCTGGCGTAATGACTGGAGCCGAGTGGATTAAATTCCGTTTCGGCGAAGGAAAAGGCGCTATACTCTCGCATTTCGTGGTGGTGGCCTTTGCCATCATTAATGTTATCGGATTCTTAGCCTATGGCTTTGTTGGTATTGGCAAATTTGCAGCAGCATTTATTCCATTCCAACTATCTCTAGATCCTGCAACTAACGCCCATTTATACGGCCTAATTATCGTTAGCATTACCACTATTTATGTGGTAAAAGGCGGGATGATGAGCGTAGTGTTTACCGAAGTGCTTCAATTCTTTGTTATGAGTGCTGCTTGTATTTGGGTGGGAATTGTTGGTATGCAACGAGTAAGCCCAGAGCTTCTTGCCAAATATGTACCTGATGGCTGGACAAATATCTTTTTTGGATGGAAACTCGACCTAGATTGGTCTGAACTTCTGCCCGCCGCTAATCAGAAAATAGCAGAAGATGGTTGGACTCTATTTGGGTGGTTCTTTATGATGATGCTTTTCAAAGGTATGTTACAAAGTATGGCTGGGCCAGCTCCAAATTACGATATGCAGCGCGTATTATCAGCTAAAACACCTAGAGAAGCCGCTAAAATGAGTGGACTTGTGAACTTTGTGCTGCTTATTCCTAGGTACATGCTAATTACGGGCTTAACCGTCTTGGCCTTAGTTTTCTTCTCTGCCGAATTAAATGACATGGGCGAAGCCGTAGATTTTGAGCTGGTTCTTCCTTTTGCAGTCAGAGAATTTCTGCCCGTTGGTCTAGTAGGTTTACTCCTAGCTGCATTACTAGCTGCTTTTATGTCAACTTTTGCAGCTACGGTAAATGCAGCACCAGCTTATATCGTAAATGATCTGTACAAACGCTTTATTGCACCAAATGCTTCTGAGCAAACTTATGTGCGTCTAAGTTATCTTGTCTCGCTGATTGTTGTAGTAATAGGAACACTTATAGGGCTCTATGTAAACTCATTAAACGACCTAATACAATGGATTGTAGCCGCACTTTACGGTGGTTATACCGCATCAAATTTACTTAAATGGCATTGGTGGAGATTTAACAGTTACGGATATTTCTGGGGCATGGCAGCAGGTATAGTCTCAGCTATGATTATTCCTTTCGTTTTCCCGCAGTACACAGCGCTTTACACTTTCCCACTAATTCTACTGATTTCGCTAATTGGTTGTATTGCAGGAAGTTTACTAACTCCAGCAGACGACGAAGACGTGCTTATCGCCTTCTATTTGAAGGTTCGTCCGTGGGGATTTTGGAAACCTATTCACACCGCTGCTGAAGCAAAATATGGCGACGTTCTTGCCAATAAAGACCTGTTGAAAGATAGCTTTAACGTGACCTTAGGCATAATTTGGCAAACAGCACTAACCGCAACGGGTATTTTTTTGGTCCTACAAGATTTCCATTCACTTGCATGGTCAGCAGGTATAGCCATAGTTAGCTCTATAATATTGAAGAAAACCTGGTACGATCGCATGATTGATTACCCAATATTACCAGAAAAATTTGAAAAACATGAACTAGCACAACAGTCTAGCTCATCACAGTTATGAAAAGTAAAACATTGAATAGTATGGATTTTTCGGGAAGATTTGCCCAATTAACACAACAACATGCTGAACTCACACAGCAAACAAACCCTGTAGTTGAGCCTGGAAATGGCATCTACCACAGATTTAAAAATCCTGTAGTAACTGCGGCGCACGTGCCTATTAACTGGCGCTTTGATTTAGACCAGCAGAGCAACCCATTTTTAATGGAAAGGCTTGGAATTAACGCCGTATTTAATGCCGGTGCTATTTTTTTTGAAGGCCAATATCACCTGATGTGCCGTGTAGAAGGCAACGATAGAAAGTCGTTTTTTGCGTTGGCTTCTAGCGATAACCCCGTACAAGGTTTTGCATTCAAAGGCGAGCCTATTTTACTGCCTCAAACGCAAGATCCCGACGTGAATGTGTACGATATGCGGTTAATACAGCATGAAGATGGCTGGATTTACGGCATATTTTGCTCTGAAAGAAAAGATCCAAAAGCGCCCGCATCAGATACAAGTACAGCCGTTGCTCAAGCTGGTATGATTCGCACCAAAGATTTAAAGAATTGGGAAAGACTACCAGACTTAAAAACGCCTTCTCCGCAGCAAAGAAATGTGGTGCTTCACCCAGAGTTTATTGATGGCAAATACGGCCTTTATACACGTCCACAAGATGGTTTTATAGAAGCCGGTTCTGGCGGTGGTATAGCGTGGGCATTTGTAGATTCTATGGAAAATCCTGTTTCAGATCATGAGAAACTCATAGATCCAAGAGTTTACCACACCATCAAAGAGTCTAAAAATGGGCAAGGTCCGGCACCTATAAAAACGGCTGAAGGTTGGCTGCATCTAGCTCATGGTGTTAGAAATACCGCTGCTGGTTTACGCTACGTCTTATATCTATTTGTTACTGATTTAACGAAGCCTTGGGAAATAACGCATCAACCAGCAGGCCATCTAATTGCGCCACAAAATGAAGAACGTGTGGGCGATGTTTCAAACGTAGTTTTCTCTAATGGCTGGATAGCAGAAGAAGACGGCAGCATTTATCTCTACTACGCTTCCTCTGATACGCGCCTTCATGTGGCCAAAACAAGCATTGCTCAGTTGCTAGATTATGCAAAAAACACCCCAAAAGACGGTCTGTTCTCCAATGAATCGGTTAAACAGCATATCGCATTGATTAAGAAAAATGCAGCAATTCAGCACTCAGCAAAATATAGTTAGGAGATTTAAGCATGAATGAAATGACGAAGCAGCTCCAAGAACTAACGCAAAAAATGGAAGCTGATTTACGAGGAAATATTCTTCCGTTTTGGATTAATAATGCCGTAGATACTGTAAATGGCGGTTTCTTTGGAAGGGTAGACTATAGTGGTAAACCTATTCCCAAAGCTGCTAAAGGCAGTATTTTGAATGCTAGAATTTTGTGGACTTTCTCTACGGCTTATTCGTTATATGCTGATCCTAGCTACAAAAAAATGGCCGATCAGGCTTTCGCCTACTTTGCCAAATATTTTGTAGATCGCACTCATGGTGGTGTTTACTGGACCGTAGATTATCTTGGAAATCCTCACGAAACACATAAACACGTCTATGCGCAATCTTTCGCTATATACGGTTTAACCGCTTATGCACAAGCTTTTGATAACGAGGAAGCCAAAGAATTAGCTATCACCTTATTTCATTGGATAGAAAATCATGCTCATGATGATAAATATCTGGGCTACCATGAGGCCTACAGCAAAGAGGGTAAGCTATTAGACGATGTACGATTAAGCGAAAAGGATAGAAATTATCCCAAAAGCATGAATACCCATTTACACCTTCTTGAAGCCTATACCATTATGTATGCAGCTTGGCCAGAACAAAAGCTAGGCCAACGCCTTGAAGAACTCATACAACTGTTTATGGGCCCCATTTATGATAAGAGCATAGATAACCTTATTAATTTTTCTGCTTCTAATTGGGAAGCTGAGTGCTCTATGGTGTCTTATGGTCACAATATCGAAGCGGCATGGTTGGTTTGTGAAGCAGTAAAGGAACTGCCTTATGAAGATAGTTTGAAGCATTCTTGCATAGATTGGGCGCTAAAATTAACCAACAGAGTGCTTAAAGAAGGTTTTGATAAAGACGGTGGGTTATTTAATGAGCTTAAGGAAAACGGAAAACTAGACAAGAAAAAGGCTTGGTGGCCTCAAGCAGAGGCTATTGTAGGCCTTGTACATGCCTGGGAACTCAAATCAGAGCCCGCATATTTAAATCAAGCAGAGAAAACTTGGCAATTTATCGAAAATAATCTCATAGATCACACCTACGGTGAGTGGCATGAAGAAATTCAAGAAAATGGCCAACTTCGCTTGATGGATAAAATTCGTGAATGGAAATGCCCCTACCACAATGCGAGAGCAGCTATGGAAATTGTAACAAGAACACAGAAAGCCCTAAAAAGTCTAGAAGTATGAAACTAGTTAAAAGTCTATTAATCATTGCGATGTTGGGGGTATTTCAACTTTCAAGCTTGCTCGCACAGCCAGCTACTAGGATTAAAGTAGACGGCAAAGAACTCTTTTTAAACGGAGGGAATGCCGCATGGGTTAACTTTTCTCGTGATTTCGGGCCAGGCACTACACGCTTTGGCGATTTTGAAGAAATGTTTAAACAGCTTAATGAAAATGGAGCCAACAGCGTTAGAATTTGGTTTCATACTACCGGCAATAGCACCCCTGAATTTAGTAACGGCGCAGTTATTGGCCCTGGTGAAGGCACCATTGAAGATGCCCGTACTATTTTAGACTTAGGGCTAGAGTATAAAGTTGGTGTAACCTTTTGCCTTTGGTCTTTTGATATGCTTAGAGCCACAAACTCGGCTGCAGTTTTAGCAAGAAACCGGGCCATGTTAGAAGACACCACCTTCACTCGTGCGTATATCAATAATTCCCTAATACCCATAGTAGAGGCTCTAGGAGGTCACCCAGCGCTATTTTCTTGGGAAATTTTTAATGAGCCAGAAGGCATGAGTAAAGAGTTTGGCTGGCCTAGTATTACAGGAAATATTAATCAACGCGTTGCCATGACTTCCATCCAGCGCTTTGTAAACCTGACTGCTGGCGCTATTCACCGTACCCGCCCCGATAACCTGGTATCAAATGGTTCTTGGAGTTTTAGATCACTTTGGGCTGGTGGTGGCGATGCAAACAATAAGAACTACTACTCTGACAGAGAGTTAATTGGCGTTGGCGGAGACCAACAAGGTTATCTAGATTTTTATATGGTGCATTATTATTCTTGGGGTGGAACCGAGCTTTCTCCTTTCCATAACCCTGCTTCTCATTGGAATCTAGACAAACCCATCATTGTGGGTGAGTTTGGAATTCCTGATGGCAACCTTTTTGGCATACCTGCTAGTCAATTATATCAACGTCTGTTCGACAATGGCTACGGTGGCGCATGGGCGTGGCAATGGGTAGATTATTTCCAAAATAGAGGAGAATACGGCGATGATTGGTTGCGAGCACTTGGCCAAATGAAAAACCTTGCAGAAGCACATCCAGAAGACATTAATTTCGTTTTTAATTCCCCATGGATTCAATCTTTTACCGCACAATCCGCTAAAATTGAAAAGGGTGGAAGTACCAAATTAAGCTGGAAAATACTGAACCCAACAACGGTGCAAATAAACGGTGAAACAGTTGCCGGGGAAGGCGAGAAAATTGTAAGCCCTGAAGTTACAACTACCTATTTCTTACAAACAGAAACTGATACGGCCAGCGTAGTTGTTGAAGTGGTAACAGCTTCTTTATTAAATAGAGCATTAAATAAACCGGCTAAAGCATCTAGCTCAGAGCCTGATTTGGGAAATGAAGATCCCAATTTCTCCTTCGATGGTGATCCTAATACTCGCTGGAGCTCAGCATACACCAATAACCAATGGATTTCGGTAGATCTGCAAGAGTTAGTTGATATTCGTGAAGTGGTACTCAAGTGGGAAACAGCTCATGCGTCTAAATACAGAGTTGAAGGCTCACAAGATGGTTTTAGATGGTCCACCTTAAACCAAGTAGATAACGGAAATGGTGGCATAGATACCGTTAAAACAACCGCTTCAAATGCTACCCGCTATGTAAGAATATTTGGTGAAACTAAATTCGGTGAATGGGGCATTAGCCTTTACGAAGTTGAAGTCTATGGCTCATCTAGTCCATTTAATCAAGCAGAAATCACCATTAATAGTCCATTGCAAAATCAGGTTTATGGCAAAGATGATGTGCTAACTGTGGGTTATAATTTTACGGACACAGATGGCACTTTAGCAGCACTAACATTATTTTTAGATGGTGATTCACTTACCACAAAAACCAATTTTGATACGCCATTAGAGCTATTAAATTTAGCCGTAGGCACACACACTATTCAGCTAGTTGCCATTGATAATGATGGTATTGCTGCAGCTTCACCAGTTATTTCTTTTAGAATATCTGATAATTTTGTTCGAAGACGTTTTGAGGCCGAATCTGCAATTTTGAGCGGAGCTATCTCAACCCAAAATGAAAGTGTTGCTAGTAATGGCCAATTTGTGAATATGCAGGCCACAGGTAGTATTAGATGGGCTAATCTAGCCCTTCCCGCTGCCGATTCTATCCAAGTACTAATCAGATACAATCTACCTTTTGGTTTTAAAGAACAGATCTTAACATTAAATGGCAGTGTGCTAGATACCGTAGCATTTAATGAGCCTTCTGATGTTTGGCAAACAACATCGCGACGTTTTACGCTAAACGAGCCTACACAAATCAATGAATTGGCTATAAACGGTTTTTGGCACTTTATGTGGTTCGATTACCTTGAAATTGCCTATGAGCCAAGCACTAGCACCTCACTATCAAATGAATTTGGCCAGGATGACCTTCCAAAGTCAGATAGAATAGACCGGGTTTATCCAAATCCGTTTAATCCCACCACTACCATACACTTTGTACTAGCATCACAAGCAAGAGTACGCCTGCAAGTTTATGATTTGTCGGGAAGAATGGTATCAGAGCTTGCCAACAAATCGTTTACTAGTGGCAGCCATT
>Ga0136586_1000012_pt1 | contig 47307 bp, 32 predicted proteins | sample AntRauMFilla1562_FD_104926 | JGI IMG/M metagenome (GOLD analysis project Ga0136586, IMG submission 104926) | Saline lake microbial communities from Rauer Islands, Antarctica - Metagenome Filla 1 #562 | ecosystem: Environmental > Aquatic > Non-marine Saline and Alkaline > Saline | place... | reverse complement strand
GTGGGCTAAAAACAATAGTAAAAGCTTTGAAGAATATAAAAAAGGCGAATAACATATTTCAGTTATTCGCCTTTTGGTAAAATGGTTTTTAATGCAACAAGTGATCTTTCAGAAAGGACTAATTAGTAGGTAATTAGCTCTTGTAAACCTTTTTTGAAGTGCTCTGTGCTGTGAGTGAATGATTTTTTTGCTTCGTCCCAGTTGCCTTCTGTTGTTTCAAGCAGATTTTGATAGCTTTTCTGAAGCTCATCTTTTTTCGTTTTCAACTCTGACATTTGCTTCTCATATTTTTCTTTGGCACTGTCTTGGACTTTATCTTTTTTCATCTCTATAGTGTCGATTTTGTTAAACATTTCATCTATCATTTTTTTTGCATCTTCTTTGAACTTGTCTCTACTCATAATATTTCCTGTAGTATCAGATTAATTTATCTTCTAACTCACTTGTAACCTACGTTTATTACACTTAAAAATCAAGTAATAAATTTTTGGTTAAGCCAATCCACATATCTCTTTACAAATACCCAATAAAAATTTATAAATAACCTTGCATTATCATATAATAATTACAGCAAAATCGCTCGATTGGCGGTATTTTCGAGTGTATTATCAGGCTTCCCTGAATAGATTATGACTTGAAATAAGTACAAATAATAATATATGATGTAGCTGCAATTGACTGAAAGAATAGCCTAATGAAATACATAAAAAGACAATTTTTAATTTTTTTAGTGAGTGTTTTGCATCTCAAATACATACTATCGAGCTTAAAAGAGCTAACATCAGTATAAATCAACTAGCATAATTTCTATTAAATTAATGCAACTGAAGATGGACTATTAATTCGTACCCTAATTTGTGTTAAGAACATTACAAATCATCAAAATCGCCAATCACTTAGCAGCTGATTAGTAATATAATTTTTAAGTCTTTTAAGATTTTACAGGATTAATTAAGTGCACAAATCAGAGTTCTAGGGGTGCGTGCTCTCTTTTAACTTTAGGCTTGTAAAGAATGATGATTTGGAAGAGAATACCTATTATTATGAGGGCAATAATCTCAATTCTGGTAAACAAATCTATTGAATCAACGGATCTATTCGCTATAGCAATTTGCCTGCGACCTTCTTTCATCTGAATATTAGCCAATGTATTTAAATTACTTTTCAGAACTGCTATCTGATCTATAATTGAAGACTTTATTTCAAGTGATTTAGCTTCATTATTATTAACAACAACAACAAAATCTGCCTCATCTTCTACCAATGTGTTGAGATTTTTTTCCAAAGATCCTAGCACTTTCCTTTCTTCAGATGTCAGCTTTGTATCATAAAAATTACTGATTAGGCCAATCATTTTGTCATTATCAGCTAGTTTATTAGCACCAAAATAGGCCGTATCATTCAATGCTATGGCTAAGCGCTTGTCACTTAGAATCATGGCAAGCTGGTAGATATAGTCGGTAACCACCAACCGATCTTCATGAATGGTGACTATTGACTGACGCACTTTTCTGAAGTGATCTTGATCAATTAAATTGGTTGCTAAAATAAGTAGAAAGACTACTGATAGTGCTGCTGTCCATTTTAATTTGTTTAGAATAGTCATAATTATCGGATTAAGTAGTTAGACTGAAAACAAATGATTACCCAAAGACAGATTAATCAAATATAATACAGAAGGCAAGATAGCACATTGCTATTAGTGTTTTCCGTATAAATGATTTTCATAATGTGGGCACGATTGTCGGCTTCTATTAGGTTAAATTAGCTAACAATCTATGCTAAAATTAATGACTCTGCTATATGGCTTTCTCATATATCCTCATAATCTTGCTCGTAATGTCCACAACCAATTCACCTATTGATACGAACTCATTGGACTTCGATTTTGGTAATACTAACCAGAAAACACGTAGTTGGGGCAGTGTTAATGATGGTGTTATGGGTGGAAGATCGACTGGTAATACAAGCTATTCTGAGAATAGTATAGTTTTTGAAGGAAGCATTTCTTTTGCTAATAATGGCGGTTTTGCGTCTGTTCGTTGCCCATATCAAGATTTTGATTTATCCAAGTACAAGCAAGTGCGTATTAGATATAGAGCAGCTGGGCAGACTTTTGCTCTCAGCTTGAATACGAGCAGAAGATTTTATTTGCCTAACTATCGGGTTTATTTGCCAAAATCTGAAAATGAGAATGAATGGATAGATCAGGTTATTCCGTTAGGCGCATTTAAGCAGCATCGTATGGGAAATCCAACGGGATATGGCATATCAAAAGAGGTCTTAGATAGCGTAATTCAAATGACTTTTATTTCATCTGACAAAAAAGAAGGGCCTTTTAGGCTAGAGATTGATTTTTTGAGGTTTGAGGTTTGAGGTTTGAGGTTTGAGGTTTCCCTAAAAACTTTTATGTCCTTGTTGTACAAATAGTTACATTTTTTTAATTATTTATTTCTCATTGCTTGGAATAAATTAAAACCTCACACCTAAGCGAAGCGACACCTCTCACCTCAAACCTCAGCGAAGCGCGAAGCGATTGCGACACCTTTTTACCCCAACAGCTGATGGAATTGCTCCATTTTTTCTGTCTCTCCATGAATGTATATGATATCATCTAGTAAGATTTTGACCTTTGCATTCATATCGTAAATCATCTCATTTTCCCGCTGAATTGCCATTACGGTAACGCCGTATTTAGCCCGTAAGTTGGCTTCTATTAGTGTGCTGCCCACCACGTGATCATAGTCGTGATTAACTCGTATTGACGAGAATTTAAAATCGGGTAAACTTAACGATCTTGCCGTTCTAGGTAGTGAATTTTTTGACTTAAATAAATCGTAATTATCTGCTCTAACCGTATCTATAAAGGTGTCAATATCGCTCAGAGGAACAAAGAAATTCTGCAGAACTCTTGAGAATAGCTCTATTGAGGTTTCAAATTCTTCAGGAATTACATCATTAGCACCTAGCGCCAGTAACTCATTAATTTCGCTAACAAAACGGGTTCTAACTAGCACATAAACCGATTTACAAATATCTCGGATATTGGCAATCATTCGTTTAGTTGCCTGAGCATCAGAAATGGCAATAACTACCGCTTTAGCTTCAAATAAATTTAACGAATCTAAGATGTGGAATTGCGTTGCATCGCCATAATGAATAGGTACACCTTTTTTACGTTCACGAGCAACCGTTTCTGCATTCATTTCTACAACTACATACGGGATATTGCTAAACTGAGCTGCTTTTGCCAAGTTTGAACCATTAATTCCATACCCAATTATAACCAAGTGATTTTTGAGTTTTCCTTCCACTTTAGGTTCATCATTCTTCTCTATAGATGCAGCCTTTTCTTTCTTACTAAACTTGGTTAGTACCGTTGTAACTATAGGTTCAGCATACTGAATTACAAAAGGTGTAAGCAGCATTGATATGATTGAAACCGATAAGAAATATTGATTGGTTACATCCGTTAATAAACCAAATTCAATACCTACTTTTGATAGAATAAAAGCGAATTCCCCAACCTGAAATAACGATAAACCTGTTAACAATACAGTTCTAGGCGGATATTTTAACACAGCTACCGCTATTGACGCTACTAGTGCTTTCACTACAAATACTACAACCAATAGAATAAGTATCACACCAATATGCTCTATGAAAAATCGTAGATCTAACAACATTCCCACCGAGATAAAAAAGATGCTCGTAAATAACTCTTTAAAGGGAAGAATAATTGACGTTGCTTGGTGGCTATAATCAGATTCAGATATAACTAATCCAGCTAAAAAAGCACCCAACGCTAATGATAAACCCGCTTCAGAGGTTAAAAAGGCTACAGCAAAACAGATGGATATGGTGGTTAATAAAAAGAGCTCTTTACTATTTGTTTTAGCCACTTCATGCATAAATTTTGGAACAATATAACGTGCACTCAAAAAGGTGATTCCTAATACCAAAGCGGTTTTTAGGAGTAATGAACCTACTGCCATAAACGCATCATCTGTTTGGCCGGCAATAATAGGCGTAATAAGCATCATTGGCACTACAATAATATCCTGAAAGATCAGAATTCCTAAGGCATTCTTTCCTTGCGGCGTTGCTATTTCATTTCTGCTTTGCAATAAACCCAAAACTATGGCTGTACTCGATAGCGAAAATAAAAAGCCTACAAAAAGGGCTTCATTCCAAGCATTCCCCATGAAATAATAACTTGCTCCTGCAATACAAACGGTTAACCCAACCTGTATCAAACCGCCTACAAAAACGGTTCTTTTCATGGCTATTAGCTGTTTAATAGATAATTCCATTCCAATTACAAATAGCAACAGTATTACGCCAATTTCAGCAATTATCTCTACTTCATGAACGGCTGAAACTAAGCTTAAGGCGTAAGGACCGATCATTACGCCTGTTAATAATAAGCCTAAAATTGACGGAATCTTAAGCCTTTGTAAGGCGAACACAACCACCACAGAAATGCCTAATAGAATGACGATGTCGCCGAGAAGAGGTAAATGCATTGAGCCCTTATGAAATCTGATTGCTATTTATAGATATTTCAATATACGTGGTTTTGGCATATTCTTGTTTGACCAATAAAATATGGCATACCATATTTACCCACCATTTTTTATACTTTAAGACTAATTGATTATTAGATTGACTCCGTTCCTTTTTACGCTCATAACCCTTCCATTAAGTTCATATCATTATGATTAAAACGTTTACTCATTACGTTTTATGGTTTTTTTTCGCCTCTGTACTGCTCATAAATTGCCAGTCTAACTCTAATGATGTGCAGAAAAATCCAGCGCTTCAATATACCGATTTAGTGCGTCTCTTTAACGAATGGAGAGCTTTTGAAACCCCTCCCATGCTAAATGGCGCACCTAATTATACCAAAAAAGGCTTCAGCGATAGGCAACCAGAGTTTGAATTATTACAACAAAGACTAGCTAGTTTTGATACAACTGGCTGGCTTATTCCACAAAAAGTTGATCGGGAAATTGTACAAGCCGAGATGAATGGCTACGATTTTAACCAGCGAATTCTTAAACCTTGGGTTCGCGACCCCGCTTTCTACAAATCACTTTGGACTTATAAAAGTGATGTCCCAGCGCATGAAGGACCTACTCATCATGCGACTACCGAAATTTGGCAATATTCCTTTCCCTTGTCTGAAACAGAAAGAACACGCTTAATTGCCGACCTAAAAGTTATTCCCCCCTTAAACGAGCAAGCCAAAGTAAACTTGACTGGGAATGCCCGAGATCTTTGGGTTACTGGTATTCGAGATATTCAGTCGCAAAGTATCAATTTAGCCGATATCCTTAGTTTTGAAGGCGTAAGTGCCGACCTAGAACTAATTGAACACATTGCTGACGCCATAAGCTCAACAGATCATTTTGTGGATTGGCTACAAATCAAAGCCGATACTAAAAACGGCTCCTCTGGCATTGGGAAAGACAATTATAGCTGGTATCTAAAAAATGTGCACTTGGTTCCGCTAACGTGGGAAGACGAAGTGATGCTTTTAAAAAGAGAACTGGCTAGGGCTTGGTCTTCGTTAAAATTAGAGGAACACCGCAATAGAAATTTACCCAAATTAATAGCCGCAGACTCACCTGAAGCATACAATGAAATGGCTGAAAAAGCAGCTAAGAGTTTACTCACATTCTTAGATGAACAAGAGATTGTAACTGTTGCCAACTATTTTGAACCCGCTTTACGCCCTCACCTCGGTAGCTTCCTTCCCGAAGAAAAACGCAATTTCTTTAGCATAACAGAACATTATGATCCGCGTCCACTTTATTCGCATTTCTATCATTGGTTTGAGCTAGCTCAGATGGAAGCAAGCCCGCACAAAAGTGAGATACGCCGTGGACCACTTCTATACAATATCTTCGATTCAAGAAATGAAGGCATGGCCACAGCTGTAGAAGAGTTATTCATGCAGGCTGGTTTGTATGATGACGAGCCTAGAGTTCGAGAAATTGTTTATATCATGATTGCTCAGCGTGCGGCCCGTGGTTTAGGCTCACTTTACGCCCATGCAAATGAAATGAGCTTTGAAGAGGCCGGCGCAATACATTCTGAGTACACACCTAGAGGTTGGATGAAAACCGAGAAAGATTTACTCATTTTTGAGCAACAATTGTATTTACGTCAACCAGGTTATGGCACTAGCTACATCACGGGCAAATATTTAATTGAAAATGCGATGGCAGAATTTGCTAGAATAAAAGAAGTGCAAAATGAGCCTTTTGAAGTGCGTGCTTTTTTTGATGGTATGAACCAAATTGGCAATATTCCAACCGCTCTTGGTCATTGGGAACTTACAGGCACTAAATTTGAAATGCAGTAGCCTACAACAAAACAACCTTAAGCCCTAAAATAGTATCTTAATATGTCGCCAAACCGCAGAGATTTTCTGAAAAAAACTGCCCTGGCCAGCGCCGGTCTTAGCCTTGCTCCCTCTGTACTTTTTGGGAACAATTCCACAGCCGACCAAAAACTTAGAGTTGCCCTAATAGGCGTTGGCCTTCGTGGTATAAATCACCTCAGCAACCTACTGCTTCGAAAAGATATAGCTGTGACTGCTATTTGCGATATTGACCCTGACCGCATAAAAATAGCCCAGGAACATATTCAAAAAGCGGGCGCTAAAAAAGCTAAAGTATTTGGTAAAAATGAAGATGATTACCTGAATTTACTCGCTGAAAAAAATATTGACGCCGTTATCATTTCAACGCCTTGGCTATGGCATACTAGAATGGCTGTTGATAGCATGGAAGCCGGAAAATATACTGGGCTAGAAGTGTCTGCTGCCAATACCCTTGAAGAGTGTTGGGATTTGGTGAACACCCATGAGCGTACCAATTCCCACCTAATGATTTTAGAAAATGTAAACTATCGCCGCGATGTAATGGCTGTACTGAACATGGTTCGACAAAACGTATTTGGCGAGCTTCTACATTTCCGTTGTGGGTACCAGCACGACCTACGTTTTGTGCTACTAAATGACGGTAAAACAGCCTACGGTAAAGGAGTTGAGTTCGGTGAAAAGGGAATCTCTGAATCGGCTTGGCGTACACAACATTCGCTAAAACGCAATGCCGATGTGTATCCAACGCACGGTGTTGGACCCATTGCTGCTATGTGCGACATTAACAGAGGTAACCGATTCATTAGTATGACTTCTCATGCCACGAAAGCGGTTGGACTAAAGAAATACATTGTTGAAAATGGCGGGAAAGATCATCCAAATGCAAAGCTGAACTGGAAAATGGGCGATATCATCACTTCTACTATCGAAACGGCAAATGGCGAGACCATTATTATAACCCATGATACTACTTCACCACGTCCGTACTCACTCGGTTTTAGGGTTCAAGGCAGCCAAGGTTTGTGGGAAGTTGATGGTAGCCGGATTTATATAGAAGGAAAAAGTGAATCTCACCGTTGGGATGAAGCTAAGCCTTGGCTTGAAAAATACGATCATCCGCTTTGGCAAAAATATGGAGATTATGCCTTAGGTTCTGGTCATGGTGGCATGGACTTTTTTGTAATGAATGCCTTTATTGAAAGCGCCAAAGAGAATATAGCTCCACCTTTAGACGTTTATGACGCAGCCGCTTGGAGCGCCGTTACCCCACTTTCTGAAGCCTCAATAGCTAGCAGTGGCGAACCTCAAGACTTCCCAGATTTCACCCGTGGTCTTTGGGTTAAACGCCTGCCTTATAATTGGATTAAAAACACCTATTAATGGCGCAATCTTATACGATTTCGATAAAAGCACCGGCTAGAATTTGCCTTTTTGGTGACCATCAAGACTATTTGGGCTTACCCATAATTGCTTGCGCAATAGATCGTTTTATCGAAATACAAGCCCACAAAATAAAGACTTTTGAACTACAACTTAATTTTATTGACATTAATGAGAAGAGCGTTTTTTCACTAGATAGCATTGCAGAATTATCTGTAAAAGGAAACTTCCTTGCCGCAGTTCTAAAAGTGGCTACTAATTACGGATTTACGCCAACTCAGGGCTATCAGCTCAGGGTTTCGGGTAATATTCCCATAAATGCGGGTTTATCTAGTTCTTCAGCATTAGTCGTAGCGTTCACTCGCTTTGTACTACAAACATTTGAAGGCAATATGGAAGTAACCGATACCTTGGTCGCCCAAATAGCCTATCAAGCAGAAGTGGTAGAGCAAGTGGGTCCGGGCGGAAAAATGGATCAATACAGCTGTGCACTTGGGGGAATCATCTATTTGGAAACCGATGAAAGCTCGGCAGTAACCCATTTAACCACAGACTTAACTGGCTTAGTTGTTGGCGAGTCGGGTATTCCCAAAGATACGGTTGGTTTACTTGGAGATTTACGAGGAAAAGCCTTGCGCGCAGTTGATAAAGTGCTAGTTGCCAATACATCATTTAATTTAGCTTCATCTTCAATAAAGGATTATGAAAAACATAAAGCGTTATTAAGTGAAGCTGAACAACCCTATTTCTATGCTGCTCTAGAAAATTATCGAATCACTAAAGAAGCGAAATTAGCCTTGCAAAAATCTAGTTTAGACTATGATAAAATTGGCCAACTTATGAACGCTCATCACCAAGTTTTGCGTGATCAACTCAAAATTACGGTTCCCAAAATAGACCAAATGATTGATGCTGCTTTAGAGGCTGGGGCTTATGGTGCTAAAATTGTTGGCTCAGGCGGTGGCGGAAGTATTTGTGTTATCTGTCTGCCATCAACAAAAGACGCTGTGATTCAAGCAATAAAATCAGCCGGTGCTAAGGATGCGTATAGTGTTCAGGTTTTCTCCAATAAACAGACAGAAACAAGCCAATGATCCAACTTCACCCGCTAGATATTTACATCATAGCAATCCTTTTTCTAACCATTTTGGGTGTTGGTCTATATTTAGGTAAAAGTTCAGGAAAAGACAGTTCCCAATTTTTTTTATCGGGAAGGAATATGCCGTGGTGGTTGCTTGGTGCCTCAATGGTAGCAACTACTTTTTCTACCGATACACCAAACTTAGTGGCAGATATTGTAAGAACTAATGGTGTTGCTGGGAACTGGGTTTGGTGGTCTTTTCTACTCACAGGCCTACTTACGGTTTTTGTTTATGCTAGGCTATGGCGTAAATCTAATGTGAAGACCGACATCGAGTTTTATGAATTGCGCTATGGCGGAAAACCCGCTCGATTCCTTCGTTCTTTCCGTGCTATTTATTTAGGGGTTATCTACAACGTATTAGCGATGGCCGGTGTAACCCTTTCTGCAATAAAAATTGGCCAAATTATGCTTGGCGTAAGTCCTATAACCATTGTGGTTGTAGCCGGACTTACAACGGTAGTCTTTAGCGCTATTGGCGGATTTAAAGGCGTAGTTTATACCGATCTAATCCTATTCTTTGTGGCCATGACGGGCGCAATTGGTGCGGCAATATATATTGTTGGATTACCAGAAGTAGGTGGACTTCAGCAAATGATTTTGCATGAGAATGTTATTCCCAAAATGAATTTGCTACCCGATTTCAACAATACAGATTTGCTCATAACACTGCTTATTGTTCCCTTGTCTGTTCAATGGTGGAGCAGTTGGTATCCGGGTTCAGAGCCTGGTGGTGGTGGTTATATTGCGCAGCGAATGTTGGCCGCAAAAAATGAAAATCACGCTATCGGCGCAACCTTCTTTTTCAATGTACTGCACTATGCTGTTAGACCATGGCCTTGGATTTTAGTCGCTCTTGCCTCTCTTATTGTCTACCCAGATATAGCCAGTATTTCAGAAGCTTTCCCTAGTATTTCAGTGGATAAATTAGGCCATGATTTAGCCTATCCTGCGATGTTAACCAAACTACCAACTGGACTATTAGGCCTAGTGCTAGCCTCCTTAGCCGCAGCTTATATGAGTACCATAAGCACGCATTTAAACTGGGGAGCCTCCTATGTAGTAAATGATTATTACGTCCAGCAAATAAACCCTGATGCTACCGAAAAACAGCTGGTTAATGTGGGAAGGATTACCACAGTTGTACTTATGACTCTTAGCGCAAGTATAGCACTAGTACTTACCAATGCGTATCAATTCTTTGAAATTATTTTGATGTTTGGTGCAGGAACAGGCTTGGTCTTTATCTTGAGATGGTTTTATTGGCGCCTAAATGCCTGGACAGAAATCAGTGCTATGCTTGCATCGGGTATTATTTCCATACTCATCAACTTTACACCCATAGGTGAATGGCTTTTTGGAACTGATATTGGACTATTTCCTACCTATTTGAAATTCCCTTTTGTGGTATTTAGCTCAATGGCAATTTGGGTAAGTGTCACCTTTTTAACGAAAGCAGAACACCAAGGAGTTTTACTTTCTTTTTATCAAAGAACCCAACCTGGCGGCCCTGGTTGGGTGAAAGTTCTTGATAGAGCCGTTAAAGAGGGTTCTGAGATAACCATTAGCGACGAACCTTGGAATGTACCTAGTGGAATTATCGCTATGTTATACGGGTGTGCATTAATCTATGCCATATTATTTGGCACAGGCTTTCTACTATATGGCTTATACCTAAAAGCAGCCATAGCTTTTTGCATTACTGGCCTTGCCACATGGCGCTTATTAAAGCAAAACATCCGAGTTCTTTAAATTCAAAATAAATGAAATATTCCCTACTTTTTTTGCTGCTTATTGTTCTATTCAGTTCGTGTACTCAAAATAAACCGGAGCTGTCAGATAAAACGGCTTTAGAGCTAAATAATGAAGAAGAACAACGCTTTGATTGGTTAATTGGGAATTGGCTACGAACCAACGAAGATACGGATAAAGTGACCTATGAAAAATGGGTGCTTATTACCCCGTTTCATTATGCAGGAGAAGGTTACACACTTGATGAATCTTCTGGAGACACCGTCTCTGCCGAGAAAATGCATTTGATGTACAAAGATGAAGAATGGAGTTTAGCCGTAATCTCGCCAAACGAAGTAGGTACAGATACTACTAGTTTTGCCCTAACAGCTTTCGATTCTGTGAGTTTTAGATGCTACAATCTCGTAAATGAATTCCCAAAACTATTACCTATAATATTGAAGCAGACACCTTGAAAGTAGTAATATCGGACAGCAGTATGTCCATTCCTTTTGTTTTTGCCGCTATTAATTCAATGAAGAAATAGAAATCTATTCGATCAGAGGCGTACCAATTGCGGAAAATCCGAAGTATCACTGCGGGTTTGTTGAAAGCATAAACTACAACCTAAGTAGAACATAGTTTCCTATTGTTTAGCCAATTTGTAAGAAGTACTTTTACAAGTTAACCCTCCCATTTTACCGTTTTCTCATGAAAAAATTACTCTGTTCACTATTTCCATTGCTCCTTTTTGGGAACATACTGCTTAGCTCTTGCGCCAAAGGCGCTGATTCCGACTCATCTACTATATCTTTGGATTGGAAACTTGTTGAAAATACCACAACACCTAAGACAAAAAGTGCAGCAATATTTACCCTTTATAATAATGGAAAAGAAACTATAGCTAATGGTTGGGAACTTTACTTCAATACCATCTATCTTGCCACAAATGTCGAAACAGAAACAGATGGATTTAAGATTGAACATCTATCTGGTGATTTTTTCAAGCTTTACGCTACAACCGATAATGTGGCTATAGCGCCTGGCGATAGCATTTCTATTAGTTATACTTCAAATAGATATATCCTAAAAAATAGCCATCGACCTAAAGCTCCATATATTGTTTTAGCGGGCACTGAGACCGGAATTCCCATAAGTAATTACAACAGAAGCCGTATTGAACTAGAAGATCATATTCAAAAGTATCAACCAAATACCAATCAAAATTTATTTCCAACAGCATCAAATATATACGCAATAAACAACAACCTATCTGTTTTATCTAGTGAAAATATAAGTCCGATTATTCCAACGCCAAATACAATCGTTAAAACTGCGGGACAGCTTCAATTATCAGATGACATTCAGATCTATTCCGACCCTAAATTCATTAGTGAATCCAAGTGGCTACAATCTTTTTTAGCAACTGTTTTTAATGGGAATATTTCAACTAGTTCTAATGGTAAGGAAGCCTTAATTTCAATCGAACTAGATGAAACTATTCAAGGAGAAGATGCTTATTCCTTAATAATAAACAATTCAGCAATTACCGTAAAAGCCGCAACCGAATCTGGTGCTTTTTATGCACTCCAATCTCTAGTGGCTTTGCTTCCCACCAATAGCTTTAGTTCTCCACAGTCTACTTTATCCTTTCCCTACATTTCTATAAAGGATAAAGCCCGTTTTGCCCATCGTGGATTATTCCTAGATATAGCTCGAAATTTTCAGCAAAAGGAAGATATTCTGCGCCTAATTGATGTCATGGCTTTTTACAAACTGAATGTACTGCAACTACATCTAGCCAATGATGAAGGCTGGCGTATTGAAATCCCAGGAATTCCCGAATTAGTAGAAGTTGGTAGTAACCGTGGACATGCAAAAAATGAAGAGACTTCCGTTTGGCCCTATTATGGAAGCGGCCCAAATGCAGAAAACTCCCCCAATGGAAGTGGTCATCTTTCTAAGGCAGATTTTATGGAAATACTACAATATGCTCAACAACGACATATAGAAGTTATTCCAGAAATTGTTGCTCCTGCACACATGAAAGCGGCTATTATTTCTATGAACAAACGCTATCAAAGCTATATGGCTCAAGGAGATACCAAAAAGGCAAATGAATATTTGTTGGTACATCCTGATGATGCCTCAGATTATGTCTCCGTTCAGCGCTATCGCTTAAATACAATGGATGTGTGTATGGAGTCTTCGTATAATTTCTATGAAAAAGTGCTCGATGAGATACTATTGATGTACAAAGAAGCGGATGTTCCCATTACTACTTTCCATGTTGGTGGCGATGAAGTTCCGCGCGGAGTTTGGGAAGGCTCACCAATTTGTGAAGAACTGATTGCACAAGAAAAATCCCTTAATAGCACTGCTGATTTGCACAATTATTATTACAACAGAATTTCAACTATGCTTGCCAATAAAAAGCTAATTCTTGCTGGTTGGGAGGAAGTCGGACAAGAAGTAGTGCTTGAAAACGGACGATCAAAACATATTCCTAACCAAGGCTTATTGGGTAAAAATATTCGTCTACATGCTTGGAATGCTGTTGTGGGTTGGGGTGGAACCGATATGGCTTATAAATTAGCAAATATTAGCTATGATGTAGTGCTCAGTAATTCATCAAATTTTTACTTTGACTTAGCTTACGATAGAGATCCAGATGAAGCCGGTTTGCATTGGTCAGGATTTGTAAACCTAAAGTCGTCTTGGCAAATGACGCCATTTAACAATGTACTTTCCAACGATATAGACATAAATGGAAATAAAGTTGACAAAGAAAAATTTGCAACAACTCAAGTCAAGTTGACAAAAGAAGGCACAAGACGCATAATAGGCCTGCAAGGACAATTATGGACCGAGACCATAAACGGCCCAGATATGATGTTTTATGCTTTGCTTCCCAAAATGCTTGGACTTGCTGAAAGAGCGTGGGCCGAAAATCCAGTTTGGTCAACTATGAAGGACTCAGAAAACCGTAATAAAGCGATGGAAGCAGAGTGGAACCAATTCACCAATAGTGTGGGCCAGAATGAACTGCCACGATTAGATTATCTATTTAGTGGCTACGCTACAAGACTTCCAAAACCTGGCGCTATGGTTACAGGAAACCTACTCTATGCAAATGTAGAATCACCAGGCTTACAGATTCATTACACCTTAGATGGTAGTGAGCCAACAATAGATTCCCCAATTTATCAAGGTCAAACTACTTTAGAGAATACAGCAATGGTTAAAACGATCAAGCTACGTGCTTTCACAGCGTCTGCAAAGAGTATGAGTGGCGTTAGTGAGTTGAATTACAACACTAAATAGCTTAATCGACTAAAATTTTCTTTATTACAGTTTTATAAGCAGGTATCAATCTCAATATTGAACATGGTTTTAAGTGCAATAATTCGCCATTTTTTAACAAGAAAAAAGACGACAACCCTCTGATATGAAATATCTTAAGCGAATTGTCGGCAGCGTATTTATACTTGTTCTAGTACTAATTTTTGGGGTTTATTGGAACGAGTCTGTCAAAGAGATTCGAGTTTTGCATGGTTTTATTTCAGAAGGAACACCGTATGACAAAGTGATTTCAACCTTAGAAACCGCAAATCTATTAGACTATACTGTTGTAGCATCTGGCAATGAAAAAATTATCGCGATGTCTTCTTATTACTCGCTAAAAACACATAAAAAAGTCATTTATGTTGATGAAAATGGCTTTGTTAAGTAAATAATACTGATGAGTAACCATTTCAACAAACCAAACATTTTCTGCATCTCAAGCTAACGTTTTAAAAATCACCTCTCTTATTATGAAAACAAACTGTTCTATTTATACAAGTCTAATTGCCTTCTTCCTACTGTCTGTATTGATTGCAACACCGTCTATATCTTTCGCTCAAGATATTACAGGCCAATGGAATAGCTTACTTAAAGTGCCTGGTGCTTCGCTTAGATTGCTTATTCATATCACTGAATCTGAAGATGGTAGCTTTAGTAGTAAAATGGATAGTCCAGATCAAAACTCCTATGGCATTCCAACAACTTCCACTACTTTCAAAGATGGCACCCTAAATTTTGAGATTGCTAGCATGGCTCTTGAATATTCTGGGGAATTCAATACTGATACAGAAACCATAGAGGGGACTTTTAAACAAGGTGGACAGTCCTTCCCGCTTAATTTTAATAGAAAAGAGATAAAAAAGGAAAAACCCAATAGACCTCAAGAGCCCTTAGAACCATTCTCCTATTATACGGAAGAGGTGAAATTCCCGAATGAACAAGCGGATATTACTTTGGCGGGAACTCTTTCACTTCCAAAAATAGATGGGGATTTTCCTGTAGTAATTTTGATTTCAGGAAGTGGCGCCCAAGATAGAAACGAAGAAATATTAGGCCATAAACCCTTTTTAGTTTTGGCTGATCATTTAACAAGAATGGGAATTGGGGTATTGCGGTATGATGATCGTGGTTTTGGGGAATCTACAGGAGATTTTGCGGCAGCAACCACCGAAGATTTCGCCGCAGATGTTGAAAGTGCTATTGCCTATTTAAAAAGTAGAACCGATATAAACCCAAATAACATTGGGCTAATTGGACATAGCGAAGGCGGCATAATTGCGCCCATGGTTGCGACTAAAGACAATAGTAATGTAGCCTTTATGGTACTATTAGCAGCACCAGCCGTTTCAGGAGCCGAAATTTTGTTGCTACAACAGCAAGTAATTAGCCAAGTTAGCGGTGTTCCCCAAGATGTAATTGCAAACCAACAACGTATGAATAAAGGTCTTTTTGACATAATTGTTGACTCTCCAAACATGTCCAATAAGGTATTATTTAATAATCTCGTCAGCTATTTGAAAGAAAATTTAACGGAAGATGAATACCCAAGTGGTGTCAGTAAAGAGATATTTTTAGCTAATCAGATTAATCCATTAATTAATCCTTGGTTTCGATTTTTCTTAGGATATGATCCGTTGATTGCGCTAAAAAACCTAGATACCCCTGTTTTTGCCTTAAATGGAAGCAAAGATCTACAAGTTGATGCTAATCAGAACCTTAGCTTAATTGAAAAAAGTCTGAATAAGGCGGGAAATAAACAACTGAAAGCTAAGCTCTATGCCGACTTGAATCATTTATTTCAGGAATCTAAAAGCGGTTTAGTCACTGAATATGGAACAATTGAACAAACTATTTCTCCACTAGTGCTAGCTGATATTAGTGAATGGATTAATAGCTTAGATCAATAACATGAGTTTTAAAAGTACAGTCTTGCCGAATTATTTTTCACTTTTGTTTCGTTAGCTTTATAAAATTATCAGAGTAGTTGAGCCATTAGCTAGCTATTTCTTAGACGTCTAAACTCCATACACTTGTCAGCACATAAAAGAATACTTATAACGGGAATTACGGGTTTTCTGGGAACGCATATTGCCATTCAACTGCTTGAAAAAGGCTATGAAGTGATTGGGACGTTGCGCTACTTATCAAAAGAATCTGCGTTGCATTCAATAATCTCCGCTCAAACACACAATTTTGAGAAACTTCATTTTATTGAGATTGATTTGCTTGATAATGTGGAAAAATGGGTGTCTGCCATGTCAGGTATTGATGCAGTGATGCATGTTGCCTCACCCTTTCCCTCCGTAATGCCCAAAGATGAGAACGACTTGATAGAGCCTGCAAAAAAAGGGACACTAACTGTTTTGGAAGCGGCTACAAGGGCTTCTGTTAAGCGTGTAGTGGTTACGTCTTCGATTGGAGCTGTAGTTTATGGGGAAAATAAAGTCGGTCAATTTACCGAACGAAATTGGACCCAAGAAGATAATTATGATGATACTACAGCCTACTTCAGAAGTAAAACTATTGCGGAAAAAGCGGCTTGGAAATATGTAAACGAAACTAATGGAGCCCCTGAATTAGTCACTATTTTACCTGGTGCAATTTTAGGTCCAATATTTTCAAAAGATGCGGGAACATCGGTACAAATCGTAAAAAAACTGCTTGATGGTAGTACCCCTGCTATACCCAATATTGGCTTTGAAATGGTGGATGTGCGGTCTGTAGCTGATATGCATATTAAGGCCTTAGAGATGAATAAAGCAGCCGGGAAAAGATATATATGCACTGCTGAGTATCTTGATTTTAAACAGGTTACACAAATTTTGAAGAGTCATTATCCAAACCGAAGAATCCCTTCATTTGTATTGCCTGATTTTGCTGTTAAGCTATTTAGTTTTGTGGACCCATCAGTCAAAGCTGCGCTTAATGATTTGGGAACCAAGCGAACCACTGACAATAGCTTAGCAAAAAAAGAACTGGGCTGGGAACCAATTCCGATGGCTCAATCCATAATCGATTGCGCAGAGAGTTTACTAGAAAATAGACTTATCAAATAGAGTCGGAGAGCCAAGTCTGAAAGCACTGCCGAACAGAAAGCCGAATCGGAAAACATCCCGCGGGGATGCGGTCTTTTGCCCCCGGCCCCAGGAATCTTTTCTAATTGTAGGTCTAACCCATCTCTAAGCTCTGCTGCTATCTATCTTCTCAAAAAAGCCTAACTGCCGATTCTTGCGCACATTGTCCCAATTGAAAATATTCCCATTCATGCTAATATAAACCCCATGCGGTAGCGCCTGCACAAAGGCTAAACTAGCACCCAAATTAAATAACCCATCTGAGGAGCCAAAAGCATACGGAATCATAGCTCCAGTCAAAATTACCGTCTTATTCTTTACCTGCTCTGCAACCATTTTCGCTGTTTCCACCATCGTATCTGTACCATGAGTTACCACAATACGGTCTTCGGTCGATTTCTTACAACTCAGCGCAATAATCGACCGGTCTTCATCCGTAATTTCCGTGCTATCAACCATCATCAACGTGCGAATTTGTACCGGAAGCTGACATCTTCCCAACTTCAACATTTCATGCAAATGGGTTTCCTTAAAATACAAATCCCCATTAAGCTCATTATACTCTTTGTCAAAAGTTCCACCAGTAACAAAAATCCGAATTGCCATAACTTTTTCTATCAAATTATAATCGTTAAAATCGCAATTTCTATGCGTATTTGTTTTTCAATTAAACTATATAGTAGAGTGAACTAAATTAGCCCATTTCATTCATTTTACGCATAATAAAATGGCTCAGCCAAATATCTAAGATTCGGCTAAGCCATATAAAATACATCCTTACTAGGAATAAATTATTTATGCTTGTTGAAGATCCGATGTAGCTTCTTCTTTGCGTTCAACAGCAAATACAGCTTTTAGTTTAATGCCAAGCTCGTTGAATAAATTGTACAATACTGGCACTAAAATCAGCGTTAAGAATGTGGAGAATACCAAGCCTGAAATCACGGCAATGGCCATAGGAGCCCACCATGCGGCTTGTTCACCACCCATATATACAAACTCACTGATGTTGCTAAAGAAGTGAACCGGATCACCCACTAATACCAAGAAATCAATATTAAAACCAATAGCTAGTGGTACTAAACCAAGCGTAGTTGTTATAGCGGTTAGAACTACAGGACGGAAACGAACTACCCCAGCTTGAATCAAGGCTTCTTTAATACTCATTTTGTCTCTGTATCTAAGTACATCGATATAATCAATAAGTACGATAGCATTATTCACTACAACACCTGCTAGCGATATTACGCCAATTCCCGACATAATTACCCCGAATGGCATCTGGAAAATAACCAAGCCTAAAAGTACACCAGCAGTCGACATTACCACAGAGCTTAGTACAATTAGCGGTTTATAAACCGAGTTAAATTGTGAAATTAGGATAAAGAAAATCAGAAATAAAGCAATCAAAAAAGCATTGCTCAAGAAGGCAGAGGCCTCATCTTGTTCTTGTTGTTGACCTGTAAAGCCCATAGTGTAGCCAGATGGCAGATTATTCATATAGTTATCTAGCACCACTTGCACTTCCTCTAGGACCGCATTGGCCTGAAAACCATCGCGAACATCAGCAGACACCGTAATTACGCGTTTATTATCCTTTCGTTTTATGCCACCTAACCCACTGGTTACCTCCCAAGAAGCTACAGCAGACAACGGAATAGAACGCCCATCATTCATCACTTCGATATCGCCAATACTTGATTCTTGTTCACGATATTTCTCCGCCAATCTTACCGTGATATCGTATTCATCTTTTCCATCACGATATTTAGACGCTTCAATTCCATTAACTGCTTGGCGAATTGTTGAACCAATTAATTGTGTACTTAAGCCATAAATAGCAGCTTTTTCACGATCTACATTAAAGCGAATCTCTGGTCTAGAGTCAGGTAAATTACTTTCTAAGCCTTCCATTTTAGCATAAACAGGATCGCTCTCTAAAATATCTAAGACATTCTCAGATATTTCTTTCAACTTATCCATGTTTACACCAGCAATTTCTAGATTTACTGGCTTACCAGTCGGTGGCCCAGAAGCCGGTTTCTCTATCGTAATTTTAGCACCTGCCATTCCTCTACTCAAATTATCTCTCAAGTAATCTAGGGTCTGAAAAACGTCACCAGAACGCATTTGAAATTCCTTAAAATTCAGTACCACCGTGCCTCTGTGCGTAGCATCTCCACCACCCTCATTCGGGTTGTTAGAAATAAATTGGCCTGCAGAAGTTACTATAGATTGTAAATCTTGTGGGTTTGGAATGGTTGCAATGCGCTTCTCAATTTCCAACACCCGATCTCTAGTGAAATCTACGTTTGTGCCCGTAGGCGCTTCAACCTGCACAAATACTTGTCTTGGTGGAATATCTTCCGGGAAAAATTCGATTCCTTTATTGAAGAAACCAAAAATCACAAAACTAGAGATTAGCGTTGCAATGGCAATAGCTACCACAGACCAGTTGTGATTTATTGCCCACACTAAGGTTGATTTATAAAGTTGAATAATTTTTTCTAGGCCATCTCTCTGGAACCAGTTCCCAACGGGTTTCATAAAAAAGATGTAGCTCAAATACACTATTAAACTCAGTGCTACCAACATAAGTCCTACAGCCGGTTTCAACAGAATAATAATAAGTACTACAACGCTGCCAAAACCCGTCAAAATACGAGAACCTGTTTTAGACATGGTTGGTTTTTTCTCTTCCGTATTCACCTTCATAAACAAGGCACATAAAACCGGATTAATTACCAATGCCACAAATAGTGAACTAGACAGGGTAATTATTAAGGTTTTAGGCAAATAACCCATGAACTCACCCACTATACCTGGCCAAAATAACATCGGGAAGAAAGCCGCCAGTGTGGTAAGTGTTCCTGTTATAATTGGAATGGCCACTTCACCTGTACCATAAATTGCAGCACTTGTGTTATCATAGCCTTCTTCTAGGTACCTATAGATATTTTCTACCACAACAATGGCATTATCTACCAACATACCCAGTGCAAGAATTAGCGAAAAGAGCACAATCATGTTCATACTCATGCCAATAATGGCAATTATTATGAAAGAAATGAACATAGATAGAGGTATAGCTACACCAACAAAAGAGGCATTTCTGATTCCCAAAAAGAATAATAAAACCCCAACTACAAGCAGTAAACCACTAATAATATTGTTCTCTAGACTTGAAACCATATTCCGAACATCAGAAGAACGGTCAGAAGTTAGCTTGGCAACCGTTGTTGGCGGTGCATAAGGCATAAACTCATCTACCGTAGCCTGAACAGATTCAACTGTTTCAATGATATTCTTTCCTGTACGTTTTTTTACGGAAAGCGTAATTACAGGGCTAGAATCTAAGTAAGCATAGGACTCACGCTCTTTGAATCCGAAAGTTACATTCGCTAAATCGCGTACATAAATAGGTTTATCATCTTCAGCTTTAACTACAATATCTTCTATCGGTTTCGGATTTTCGTATTCGCCGGGCACGCGAAGCAAGAATTTTTTGGTTCCCACATCTATTGAACCACCAGGAATGGTTACGTTCTCTGTCTGAATAGCTTTGATGATATCGCTGAAAGTAAGGTCGTAGTATTTCAATCTTGCTAAATCTACATCAACTTTTACTTCGCGCTCTAAACCACCAGCAAGAGTTGCCTCTAAAACGTTTGGTAAAGCTTCTAATCTATCTTGAAGATCTTCAGCAACCAGTTTTAATTTATCTAGGCTATATTCGCCCGACATATTCACCTGAACAACGGGTATATCACTCAAGTTAATTTCTTGGATTATGGGATCTTCAGCCTCGGCGGGAAGCTCAGGCTTGGCGAAATCTACTTTTTCCCGAACTCGTTGCAGCGCATCTGACATATTAATACCGGTCTGGAACTCGATATTGATATTAGAATAGCCTTCAGATGACGTTGAAGTAATTTCTTTTACGTCAGGAATTCCCGATAATTCGTCTTCAATTTTTCGGGTTATTAAGCTCTCCATATCTTCGGGAGATACGCCCGGATAAATAGTAACTACAAAAACATTTGGGATAGTAATATCTGGTTCTGCCTCTTTTGGGATACCTATATAGGCTTGGATTCCCATAATGGTGGCCAAAAAGATAATTACCATAACACTCGTAGAGTTCTTAATGCTAAACGAGCTTAACCAAAATTCTTTACGCTCGCCGCTGTTATTTGGCGAGTTTGAATTAGATGTGTTATTATTGTTCGACATTAGCGGCAGCCTCAGTTAAATTTTCTTGAAAACTAACAAGTACATCATTGTCTCTTTTAACAATTTTGATACGAGTTTTATCTTTTAGGAATGCAGCACCTAGCGTAATTAGCTCTTCATTTGGCATCAGCCCTTCTTTAATAATAGTGATGCTATTGTAGCTATAACCAATACCTATTTTTCGCTCTACCGCAATACTTTGACCACTTGAATTTTTTTCTGCTACATAAACTACTTTTTGGCCATTTTTATCAAATATGAACTCATTACTAAGTAAAACTTGATCTTTCATTTCCACTGATTTAAGGCGAAGATTTGCCATCATGTCAATTTTACCAACTGGTGAGCCAGCAGGCATGGCAACTTCTATTTCAAAAGTTCTTGAAAAAGAGTCAATACTATTTCCAACAAAGGTCACAACACTCTCAAGGGTATCAGCCTGTTCAACATCAAACCAAAGTTCAGCAACATCGCCAAGCTGCACAACATTTGCATATCTAGATGGTACGCCTGCGCTTATTTTCATGCCATCAGAAGCAATTAAACGAACGATGGCGACACCCGGAGAAGCATTCTCACCTTGCTCAACTAAAATATCTTCAATTGTGCCGTTGAAAGGTGCTTTTATCAAGGTTTTTTTGAGTTGCTCTTCTGTGCCTAATAGTGCAGCTTTTGCTTGTTCAAAAGCATACTTCGCATTTAAAAAATCAATTTCTGAGCCAATTTGCTCTTCCTTATACAGTTTCTGTAACCTCTCATAAGTGGTTTTAGTTTGGCTAACAATTGCTTCTAAACGTTCTTTTTCTCGCTTTAAGCCAGCATTGTCTGTTTGTGCTAATGCTTGTCCTTTAGTCACTTTATCACCTTTATCTACCATTAGATTGGTGATTCTTCCACCAACTTCAGAAGCTACTTGAATATCTTCTGCGACTTCAATGGTACCAATTAATCGGATGTAGCTAGTAAAGGTACTTGACTTCACGGTTTCAACCTCTACGTTTACAGAACGAACCAGCTCATCATTAGCTTTTGCCATATTCTGAGCGTCTTCATTAGCACCTGCGCTATTTGAACAAGCCTGGGCAAAAAAGGCTATGCTGGCCACAGATAGAACAATTATATTTGAAAAAATAGTTTTCATGATAGTTTTTTGTGAGTCTAAACTCAGTTTTAATTAAAGAGTTGTTGATTGTGGCTGTACATCTACGAAAGGCACTTCACCTATGGCAAAATCGTATTGTGCTTTCGTAGTCAAATATTCTAAAGTCATTGCCGCATAATTGGTTTCAGCTATTTGCATTTGCTCTTGTGCTTCATCTACATCTAATTGGGTGCCAAAGCCTTGCGTAAATCTAGACTGAGCTATTTTATAGCCTCTTTTTGCTTGGTCTAGCGCCTTTTGTCTTGCAGAAGCAATTTCCTTTATCTTTTCGAAAGCCTCTCTTAACTGCGCAATTTGTGCTGAAGCAATTTGCTTTGCTTGGTCTTGTTGCACCTCTATATCTTTGCGCTGAATAATGGCTTTCTGAATGGTGTTATTTCTTGTTAATCCATTAAAAATGGGCATACTAAAATTTAACCCTAAAGTCTGAAAACGTGCTCGTTGATCTGAGTTCCCAAAGAAATTAGGTGAGCCAGGTTGTGCAGCCGTGTACTGCCAAGCATATTCTGCTGTAATGGTAGGCAGGTATCTGCTTTTGTAGGCTTGCGTTTCTTTGATTTTCAAATTTCTCTGAATATCTAAGCTGCTAAGGTCAGAGCGCAGTAAAAAAGCTTTATCTAGGAAATTCTGCTCAATTTCAATAGCCTCATTAATAATACCAGACTCTAGATTGGCCAAATCATCTTGTTTCTCAGACATTAGATTATAGGTAGCAAGATTGCCCTTAACCTTTAATTTAAATTCTGACGGAACACCCATGATGATACTAAGGTTTCTATAAGCCTGATTAACCGCATATTTTGCTTCTGTAACCATTGGCTGCTGATTGGCTAAAGCCACTTCAAGGCGTAAAATTTCGTAGCTATCCAGAAGTCCAGCATCTACCCTAGCTCGGTTCTGGCGTACATTCTCGGTCAAACGATTTACCACATTTTGCTCAAGGTGGTATTGTTGCTCAGCAAATAAAACCTGATAAAAAGCGGCTCTAGTCTCTGTTACAATTTGCTGCGCTACACCACGTTGAGCTTCTTCATTGGCGCTCAGAAAAAGCTCTGCACTTGAGATACCAATGAGGGCTTCCCCTTTAAAGATATTTTGGCTAACGGTGAAACCACCCTGCCAAACGTTATCTGTACCAAAAGCCACAGGGATTAATTGATCAGGACTAGCGGAAGGGTCAAATATAATGGCTGGCAAAAAGTTGACGGGTACTTCTAGGTTACGAGTATAACCCATATTGGTATTTATATCTGGCATAACTTCAGACCAAGCCGTAAGTACTTCATTCTTAGCTGATTTCACAGATAGTAATGATCGCTTGATATCGTGATTGTTCGCTAGTGCGGTTTTTATAGCTAATGGAAGACTTAGCGCTGATGCAGAATCTAAGGCAACGCTAGAATCATTAACTCGGTAATAAGTATCTGAATTAAGATCTTGTAATGGTTGTGGAATTGCGAACCCACTCTTTAGTGGTGCCCCAGCTAGTAAACAACTAAAAAATAGTACGCCTAGCAGTTGAAGCGTTGATTTATAATTATACACGTAAGTAACGTTCAATTTTTGGTTAGTAAAAAAAGTACTGTAATTTCACATTAAGAGGCAATTGCCCTGCGAATAGTGCCCATGAAGTCAGAAAAGGCTTTTGCCATTGTCCACTCTTCACCGGTAATAGATTTATTTAAAACATGCTCCATATTATTTGTTTGGTAGAAAAAATCTGACAAACCTGATGTACCAGCCCAAATTTGCAATGCCATTGACTGTGGATTAACATCCTTTCTAATAGAGCCATCTTGAATGCCAATTTGTATAGCTCTAACTAAAAAATTAAAGGCCGTTAAGCCATTTGTTTGGCAAGCTTGAATCAGCGTATAGTCTTTAACATTTTCGAAGGTATTGCGATCTTTGAAGTAATTCATTGCATCAAAATAGCCCTTATTGCTATGAATGAACTCTATATAATGATTGCCTAGCTGAGCCAGCATTTTAAGTCCGTTAAAATTACTCGTAAAAATAGCGCTCATTCGTTGATTCAATAAATTTAGCCCTTCAAGCTGTATAGCCATGTAGAGTTCAGCCTTACTTTTAAAGTAGGTGTAGAGAGAGCCTTTGCTAACCTCAGCACGTTGGGCAATTTCTTCCATGGAAACAGCCTCGAAGCCTTTTTCAAAAAAGACTTCGGTCGCTTTTGCTAAGATCCACTCTCTTTTTGCGCTTTTACGCAATGTTTTAATTGATTCTATGCTCATAAAGTGATTTTGACTCCAAGTCATTTCATTGACTGCTAGTCAATATATCATTCGATACGTTTAAACGAAAGCAAAGTATTAGAAGTTCCAAAAAGTTTGACATGAAATATTTAGTGGTGAATTTATCGTTAACTATAAGTAAAACAATAGATTAAGAAGTATTTTACACACGCTATTTTTGGTTAACTTTTAAATAAAGGAACATTGACTAATGGTCGGGAAATACAAATTCTGCTCGCTGATAATGGGGAAATTTAAGTAGAACTAGTATAAATCTTAGGTTCTTGTTCAAATACTATTGCGAGCCTTTACAATTGTGCTTATTATACAGTCAACACAATAACCAAATACTCCGGTCTATACGTTTTAGCTACTGTTTGAATAAAAATTTCAAAAAAAGTCCAAAATTAGGGATATGACTTCAACAGTAGCTTCCAAAGTATTACGCTTTGGTTCTTTCTCAGATACTAACAAAAGAGAAAGACTCAACTTACCGCTTGTCAGCATAATAATGCCTGCGTATAATGCAGTAGACACTATTGCATCTAGCATTGACTCCGTCTTAGCACAGACTTACCTTAACTGGCAATTGATAATTGTTGATGACTGCTCTAGTGATGATACATCCAGAGTTGCTGAGCGTTATGAGAAAATGGATAATAGAATTATATTCTTAAAAACACCTATTAATAGTGGTGTTGCAAAAGCACGTAATCGTGCAATTCAACTTTCTACAGGGCGTTTTATAGCTTTTTTAGATAGTGATGATCTTTGGTCACCTGAGAAGTTGTCGCATCAAGTTTGGTTTTTGTTAGAGAATGATCTCCCATTTACTTACAGCGCTTATTCATTATTCGGTGAATCAAAGAAAGATTACGTCTTCAATCCGCCTAAAAAATTAACCTATAATGTGTTACTTAAGACTAATTCCATTGGTTGTTTGACAGCTATATATGATACCAAAATACTTGGTAAAAGATATATGACTATAACCTTAGATAGACAACATGATTACGCACTATGGCTTAGTATTTGTAAAGATGTTGGTGAGCTACATGGCATACCTTATCCACTAGCAAAATATAGAGTTCAACAAGCTTCGTTGTCTAGTAATAAACTAGCTGTATCAAAGAGCCATTGGAAAGTATATAGGTTTGTTGAAGGATTGAACATTATGCGGTCGGTTTATTACCAGGTAAACTATATGCTAAAAGGTTATTTTAAATACAAAATTCAGAAAAAATCCAGTTCTTTACTTTTAACGGATAGAAATTAACTACAACTGTTTTCATGCATTTTAATCTAAGAAAGCCATTTATACCATTTTTTGGCTTGAATATTCTACTACTTACTTTTTTTGTAACTATAACGCTTTATGCGCAAAATACGTCAAGTACCAGTAGTAAAAGCTTTAGTTCAGAAACTACAGATGGTATATTTCCAAAACAGATAATAGATGCATTTAGCTTGGGTTTAGCGGAATCTATGGTTCCAACAGGTGGACTTGCGTACTTAGAGAGCTACGTCTTAGGTCCTGGTGATAGGGTCTCTATACAAATCGATGGTCCGTATTCTTTTACATTGCGTGGTACCATGATTAACTCTGAAGGTGTTGTTTTATTACCTAATATCGGAAAAGTTTCATTAGTAGGCCTAACGCTTTTAGAAGCCAATGAAATAATTGATAGCAAAATAAGCGCTCTTTTTAAGGATGCATCTGCTCAGTTAACCTTGGAAATCCCTAGACCTGTTAAAGTGCAGGTTGTTGGTTTAGAAGCTACCCCAATTACATTAGTATTACCGCCATTCTCTACAATTGTTGATTTAATGACCAAGGTGTTTTCCAATGAAACCCAAATGGGTGAAGAACTGAAAAGACCTCAGAATCAAGCTATGCAAAATTTATTTAGCGGTGGTGAGTCGGTTCAAAACCCTTTTGATGAACAGCAAAATAGTATCCAATTAAAAAAAGCTATTGGTATTCAAAAAGAATCTGACTTAGATAGTGATTTCAATAGTTATTTTAGTTTACCAACAAAACGATCTAGACGTTTTTCAGTTCGGAAGGTTGAAATTCAATCAGGTGATGTCAAAAAGCTGGTTGACATCGCTAATTCATTGATAAACGGAGCTTTTAATGCAGATCAATTACTTCAAGATGGTGATATAATTCGACTATTTTCATTGGATAATACCTTTAACAGAATAAGTGTTTCTGGTGCGGTAAATAGATCTTTTGAGATTGATTATAAAGAGGAAGACTCCATTGCGTCTTTACTACAATTAGCAAGTGGTTTTGCTGATAATGCGAAAAAAAATGAACTTAAAGTTTTGCGTACAACTGCAAATAAAGTTGAACAAATAGATTTATTAGAAGAGCAATTTGGGAACTTTGATTTACAGGCAAACGACAGAATTATTGCTACAAAAAGCGACCAATCTAGTCTAATAAATGCCAGTGTCTGGGTTAGAGGCGAGGTTGAAAGTCCAGGAAATTATCCCATTATTCCTGGACAAACAACTGTTAAAGACTTAATTGAGATGACTGGGGGTACAACAGAAGGCGCACTTCTAAATGCAGCATACATTATCCATGACCTAGAAAAGCTTGAGGGCAATGAGCTTCTATACGAAATGTTGCTAAAAAGAACATCGGATCAGATTTTAGAAGGCCTAAACTACATGGATTATGAACGCGGACTTAGTAATAATTACGTCCATATAAATTTGACAAGTGCAAGTAACTTTCAGTTATCAGACGGTGATCAACTAGTAATTCCTAAGAATAAACAACAGATTGAAGTCTTTGGCCAGGTAAATAGACCTGGAAACTTTGCATTTGAACTTTCTAAAGATTGGAGTAGCTACATTTCAGACGCTGGAAGCTATGCACTGGCAGCTGATATCGCCAGAGTATTTGTTATTAAAGCAGGATCAATGGAGTGGCAAGCAGTGGGTACAACAGAAATTGAGTCTGGAGATAAAATCTTTGTAGATCGAATTCCCCTAAATAGCCAAGCAAATGAGCTTCAACTGAAAATGATTGAAGTTCAGAAAGAACAAGTGAAAAACCAACGTTTCAGCGCTTATATACAGATCTTTGCCAGTATTTTAGGAACTGCAACAACAATTATCATTCTCAATCGCCGATAGGTAATGTTCAAGTACTTATATATGAAGTTTTGTGAACAACTAGTTATAACTGAGAAATAAACTACAATGAAAATTGTTCATCTGAGCTCTGTTCATCAAACTTTTGATACTAGAATTTTTCATCGACAATGTAAGTCATTAGTAAAAAATGGGTATGATGTAGATCTTATAATTCAGCACAAAAAAAATGAGCTGATTGACGGTATTAACATTATAGCACTACCAGTTGTCACCAATAAATTGGAGCGACTTTATAAAGTTATTCCCAAATTAGTCCAAAACTTAAAAAGATATCTAACTCCTACACTCTTCCACATTCATGATCCTGAATTAATCCCTATTGGTATTTGGTTAAAGCGTAAAGGGCATATTGTTATATATGATGTACACGAAGATGTTCCGCAGACAATATTAAAAAAGGAGTGGTTACCAAAATTAGTAAGGAAACCCTTAGCTTGGGCATTTTTAAAGCTAGAATTATTTATGGATAATCAAGCAAGTGCTATAATTCCAGTGACAACAAGAATTGCTAGTCGTTTTAAAAATGCTAAATTAGTAATAGTTCAAAATTTTCCTAGTGTAAAAGAGTTAGTAGTTAATGTGAACACTGAGATAACTAGAAAAAGAACTTTTGTTTATGTTGGAGATATTCAGAAAGAAAGAGGAATAACAGAGTTGGTAAAAGTAGCGGGGCTACTAGATGGAAATGTCTCTTTTATTTTAGCAGGAAGACTAAGTGAATCTTATAAATTAGAACTTGAACTTCTTAATGGCTGGAATAATACAACCTTTGTAGGTATGTTAGACAGACCTAGTGTTGCAAAGTTATTATCAGAGGCAGGTGTTGGGCTGGTAACTTTTTTACCTCATCCTAATCATTTTTATGCCCAGCCAAATAAACTTTTTGAATATATGAGTACTGGTTTACCCATTATTGTATCTAAATTTCCATTATGGGAGCAAATTATAAATCAGATAGGTTCAGGTTTATTAGTTGACCCTCAAAACATTAAGCAAATTGCAAATGCAATTCTACAGATTCTCAACAATTCACAACTTGCTTTAGATATGGGTAACAACGGTAAAGCTGCAATTAAAGAAACATATAATTGGGAAACTGAGTCAGACAAATTACTCGCTCTTTATAAGGCACTTTTAAAATGATTATTAATTTAATAACTTAATTTGATGAGTAAAATATTAGTAATCACCGGTCTATTTCCCTATAAAGATAATCCTGCCCCAGGAAGTTTCATTAAAGACCAAGTTGAGATACTTCAAGATAAGTATAATGTTGATGTAGCAGTAATACGTCCTATTAAAGAATTTCAGCCAAGTAAAAGGAAATATAATCATGATAATCTAAATAGTAGTACTAGAGTTATTGAGCAAAAATATATAAGTTTACCAAGACATTTTTTATCAAATTTAGTTGGCTATCTTTTATATATCAGTTTTAATAAAAAATTTAATATTAATTCTTATGATGCTATATATGTTCATAGTATTCTACCAGCAGGAATAGTAATCCCATTTATTCGAAAATCTGGTTATAATAAACCAATTATTATAATGGCTCATGGTGGAGATTGGTGGATGAAATGGAATAATAATTATTTAAAGAATAATATTGAAAATATTTTACATTATTCTACTAACATATGGGTTAGTGGTCCAGAATTAGCCGAAAATATGGTCCAAAATTTGCCCCAATTTGACACTAAAATTACGGTTGTTTACAATATTATACCACCGCAGTTAACACAAGAAATTGAAGTTAATAAAGAAGCAATTAGAGCAAAACTTGGATGGCCAAATGATAACGTAGAGCTATTATGCTTATCATATTTAGCACCCGTGAAAGGGGTTGATATTTTAATTGAAGCTTTAGCAAATATACCCTCTCATATTTGGAACAGAATACAGATATTTGGTGACTCTCCAGATTCGAAATATCGAGATCGCTTGATTAATAGAATTCAAGAACTAAAATTAGAAAAAAAGATTATTCTTGCAGGAACTGTCACTAGAAAAGAATTGAAAGAACTGTATACAGCATCCGACATTTATGTGCTTGCAAGTCGTAATGAAGGTTTTAATGTTTCACTATTAGAAGCAGCATATTTAAGAGTTCCATCAGTCGCTACTAAAGTTGGAGGGTCACATCTTCTTATTAATAATCATTCTTTTTTACCAAAAAAGAATTCTGTTCATGATCTAAAATTAAGTATAGAGAAAATGATAACGGACTATAAAAATTTAGATATAAACACACATTATGATTATGAGTTTATAAATGAAAATTGCACCTCATATGCTTTACTACGAAGATTTGATGAATTATTATGTTAAATAGTAGTAAACTGTATAAACTCACGTCTAGTCTTTTTGTAAGACAAATTAGCATACTTTCTTCTGGTAATGCAATAAGTTATTTATTAGCATTTATAGCACTACCTATTTTGACAAGAATATTTCCGAAAGAATCTTTTGATTGGTTAACATTATATATTTCGTTTATATCCATTGGTGGGGTTATTTTAAGTTTGCAATATGAAAAAGCTCTTGTGGTTTGTAAAGAAAATCATGAAGTAAGTAAATTATTTTTTTTATCAATACTCTCTGCCACATTTATTACTCTTTTTCTTTTTCTACTAACCTTCATTACGCTACAATTCAGTATTTTTTCTGTAATTTTAGATAAATACTCTAGCAGTTTTTTGGTTTATATTATTATTGGTGCTTGGGCTGCAGCAGTATACCAAAGTGCTATGCAACTTCTTAATAAACAAGAAGCATATACCTTAATGAGTTTTAGTAAGGTAGTTGTTGCATTATTAACCGTATGTTTCCAGTTTCTATTTTGGAAGTATCCCATTATTGGACTTCCATTAGCGTTAGTTATTGGTCATGTTCTTGGAAAAGGTCTAAGCTTAATAGTAGTAAGTAGACAATGTCTCGCAGTTTTAACAGATGCTCTTAACTATTCGTTGGGAAGTTATAAGAGCTTAATTATAAAATTTAAAGACTTCCAAAAGTTTAATTTAACAGCTGTAATTATTGATAAGATTGCTTCTGAATTACCTGTTTTACTAATAACTATCTGGTTTACACAGTATTTAGCTGATTATGGAATGGCATTTAGAGTATTGATGATACCGTTGGCTCTATTTTGCACTTCATACAGTCAAGTTTTTATGAGAAAAGCCTCGGATTTATGGAATAAAAATGATGATATACGGCCATTAATAAAGAAAACATGGCTATTTATAGGGAGTTTATTAATTGTACCATTTATTTTACTACTGATATTTGGAAGTCATTTATTTGGTTTAGTATTTGGAGAAGAATGGTCAACAGCAGGTAAAATAGCAGCATATTTAGTGCCTGTACAATGGTTCACAGCTATATCTAGTACTACTAGTGTCACATATACAGTTATTCGTAAACAAAAATACATGGTAATTTTTAGTATTATTAGTATTTTCTATAGAATAGGATCTTTTTCACTTGGGTATTATTTAGGAGATTTTGAAAGAGCATTATTCGCTTTTACAATATGTAATATAACTGTTTTATTATTTTACAATATAATATTATTCAAATATTCAAATCCTAAATATAACAAAAAAAAATACTAGTTTATTTAACTAATCATTCAATTAACTAACCATGTATATCATTGTGCATAACTTTTCTCAGAATAAAAGTTAAAGTACAGCATAGTAAGAACAAATTATTGTTGTAAGCACCACTTAAGAATTGAAAGAATATCATATATGCTACTAACGAAGTAAATACTGCTTGGTTAATTGCTAACATCGAAGCATTTTTTTGATAGGTTAAACAAGTATTCAAGTTTTCTAAAGCTGTTCTAAATGTGTATATAACTATCCACGATACCAGTAAGAATCCATGTAATCCAAGTTCAGTATAAATAGTATATGTCATATTATGTGGCTCGTAAACTTGCGCAGCTGAAGAAACATAATGAGTTGCTAAATAAGTTGTACCAAAACCTCTAAAACCAATTCCTATAAAATTAGAATTCACAAACATATCCCAAGATGCTACCATCAGATTTATTCTTATACTAGCCGAATTATCCACTTCCCCTGTAAACAAACCAGTAAATCGTCTAACTAGAGATGTTAGAGTAAACACTAAATCAGGTTTAATAACTAGTATTATCAAAGCGCCAATAATAGCAGTAATTATTAGTCTCTGACTACGCATTTTAAATGAGATAATAGCTAACCCAACTCCTAAGCTAAGTAAACCACTTCTAGATAAAGTAGCTAAAGAACCAGCTAGACATGCTGCTACTATAATCCCACCGAAAATTTGCATTTTCTTTTCAGCTTTAAGATTTGAGTACAAAGAAGCTCCATAAAACGCCGGTAAAAAAAATAAAGTAGAAACTATATTTGGATCAATATCAACAACTGTGGCTCTGTCACCAATCTTAGTACCCCCACTTAAATAGGCTTGAACAGCAGCATACGGATTACTAAGTAAGTCTCTAACTGATAGAATAGCCACACAAATAGATGCTACACTTATAAGTAAAAACAATTGCTGTACAGTTTTACGGTCTTGAATAAGATTAAAAACAGAATAACACATCGTTAAAGAGACGGCAAAGCGTATTGCATAAAAAGCACCCTCCATTGGCACTGGCGACCACACCAAAGAAATAGCTATAAATGCAGCTAACAGAAGAATTTCTATCTCTAATCCTATTAAATCTATGTGTAATTTTTTTGTATTCATTAACGTAAAGATGAATAAGAGTATTACACCAATAAGTACAACCTTAAACAAGGTTATGGGGAAGCTTTCGCTAGGCACTATATAAAAAAGATTCCCTACATACAAACTGCCAAATACAGCTAGTACAACCCATTTTGGGTTTTTTATGATGTATAGAAAACCACCTACAAGAATCGGTGAAACTACAAGTATTGCAGTTAGAATAATATTTACTAGCACACTTAATGCACAAAGTATGGCATAAATAAAAGCGATAATAACATAGCTTTTTGAATTCTTTATAGACATAGCGTTTATATCGCTCATAATCTACTTAACAAATTCACTTTTAATAGCAGCCCATTTTTGAGCCATCTCATTATCTTTATCATTCAAATCTTTACCAAGCTGTCTAAAAAAAACTATAACTAACCCACTAAGCACTCCAAACAATATTCCACCTGCAATAATATAAGACTTTTTGGGAGAAACTTTATATGTAGGTACTTTCGCTGGATCAATTACTTGAATACCGCTGTTTCTATCAGCTAAGTACATTTTATTGAGCTCTAGCTGAGGTAATAAAGTCTCAAAAATGGTTTGTTGAACTTCAAAATCTCTGTATAGATTCAAATATCGGAAGCCTAATTCTGGAATAGACTTTAATGGATAAATACCATCTTTGGCTGTTGAACTCAAATCTGTTTTGTCAGTTAATTCTCTAACACTCTCTTCAATCTGCTCAAATTGTAGTCTTTTAAAACCAATCTGGTCTTTTGCACCAGCTCCATATAATCGTTCTAAAGCCTTGATTTCTATGTCTAAAGACGTTTTTTCCGATTGTAGTCTTGCTAAATTTTGCACAAAAGCTTTGGTCTGCTCTTCTAGCTCAATAATTCCAAACTCCTCTTGAAATGCTTTAAATGCATTTTCTGCATTTTGCATATCTTCCATATTTTTATCATAACGTTCATTCAAAATTGCTACCGTTTTTTGCTGCATTTGGCTATTTAATTGAACCATCAATCCGTCAAGAACTATCACAAAATAGTCTGCTATTTCTTTAGCGCGTGTAGGGTCCCCATCCGTTACAGTTATACTAATTGCTGTGATTGGATTAAAACCAAGACCACCTTCTCTTGTTTCTTCAATTAATATGTTTGAATCTAATGTTCTTAAAACTTGAAGTAATATGACTTGGTTATATACCTCATAAAGGTCAAAATGATCTATAATTTTTTCTCTTAATTCTTGAGATTGTAAAATTACTAGGGCCGCTTCCGTGTTTAACTTGCTTGAACCTGACATTCCTATTGAGCCTAAACTCCCTAAAATTCCACCTAAACCCCCACCTGGCGATGTGCTTTCTCTCACAAAGGTAACCGTTGATTCATATTTTTTAGGTAGTTGAAATGCCACAGCGGTGAACAGTATTAAACAACTAAGTACATAAATGATTAAAAATAGACGTTGTCTTACAATAGTATGTAATACATCTAGGAGGCTAACCTCTTTTTGCATGAGAAATATAGATTATATTTTTAAATTTGATAAGTAGTGAAAATTTAGAACGTCTATATGTTAATTTTTAAGAATTCGATAATATACAAAATAGCTAGAAAAAGACTCATCTATAAATTTAAATCACTAGTGTCCAATAAAAATATGGAAGGCTAGTATAAGTTGTGCTCACGTGATTGATGCGATATTTTTAGGACACATTTTGCAAACCAAGCTCCCTAGGGACTAAATAGGGAGCTTTGGTAGCCATCAAGGGCTGCTCTTTTGATTTCTTTATCGGGGTTATTCTGGAAATTTATCAAATGAACATAGCCCATCAAATGGAAGCGTACCAGGCTGACCATATTGGAAAATGCCCAGCGCTTCTGCATATTCTTTCGCACTACTTCTATTAGGAGCAAACAGATTAGTGCGCACCAAATCTGGATTTCTATGGCATTCTGATTGTCGCCATAAAAATACTTGAGCGGGAAATTTTGTTTAAGTTTTTTAAACAGTAGTTCAATTTGCCAGCGGTATTTATAAATTTCGGCAATGCTAGCGGCAGCTAAATCGAAATTATTGGTCAAAAAACCAGCAGTTTTTGCGTCTTTTCGACTCATTAAGCGATGCGCTGACATGCTAGGCTTGGGCTACGTCACTGGTTTTATAGCGAAGTTGAATCATTTCATGTTTAAGTACCCCAAAATTTTTATGTTCGGGTAGTTCTAATTCTTGGGCAGAGTCTTAACGAGCATTATCTTTCATTCGTGTGATAGAATACAACTGCTGCTGGCTCCGTACGGCGTATTGTGGGTAATCGTTATAGCCTTTTTCAAAGACGATGTATGAACCCTTAGCCAGATTTAAGTGCTTTAAAAAGGTATGGTCATGCTGGCTACCTTTGGTTAAGCTCAGTAGGCAAGGCATTATCTCCGTGGTGTGAATCATTCACATGGGCTTTAATGCCGCCTTTGCTTCGGCCGTCCTTTTGGGGGCCGCCCAGCTACCTTCAAAATAGCTTTAAACAAGCTGATTACGGTAGAATCTACATTAAATAACTTGTTAAGTAGCGGCTTACTCAGTCGGCTCTACGGTAAAAGATGTCGGTATTTTTTGAACAATCCCATATAAAGCTCGCCAAAAAGTTCAGACGACCGTACTATTGCTATCAGCTAAGGTAAAGCGCCTATGTGCAGCTGTTAACCCTAAATGAATAGCTTATTCTGAGCAGCTAAAAGGCCTGTGGTGAACTCACGGAGGGCTGTTGCCCCACTAAAACAGCCATAAAGCATGCTTACAAGATGGCATCACATGTTCATTTTTTTGTAATACCGATCCGCATCATACTTGATCGTGATTCGCCTGAGGTGGGACCTGTGAATAGAAGAAAGTAACTGAGAGAAAATAGGTTGTCCGAAAAAATGTGCATTTTACAAATTAGTGTTTTTTAGTTGTGGAAAACCAAAAAATACACTTATTGGGCAGTCTCAAAACTCTTGAACTGCCCCAACTTTTATAACTTTACTGGGACACTAGTGAATTTAAATATTAAATATTAAATATTTTAGTAGATAATCGTAGATTGACTTCTTAAGACAATCATATTAATACAACAGTATAATGGCACATATAAGCGGTATTTTCGATCTTAAGCGGAACTATGAGTTTAAAAAAAAGCTCTATGGTGAAAATTATGAAGATAATAGCATTGAATACCCTGAATTAGGACTACTGTTATTCATTTCAAGTAGAAATAATGAGCATGATAAGCGGTATTTAAAGGTTGAGAAATCTAAAAATTCTACAGTCATAACTAGGGGTTTCACTATTGATGAATTTGAAAATGGACATTTTTCAAAAATTATTATTCAAAATGATGGTTTTTCACTTTTAAAAGATTTCCTTGGAATTGGTCGTTGGTTTTACTTCGAACGCGATAACACATTTATATTTTCAACATCACTCTGGGCTCTCAAAAATTTAATGTGTCAATGTGGATATCATTCTGAAATGAATGAAAATGCATTTATTTCTTTGGCTGGTCTTGGAATGCTAGCACCAGGAGAGACAGTTTATGAAGATGTCAAACTACTTACTCATAATTTATCCATTGAATTTAAAATTCAAAAAAAACAATTCAAGGTAATTTATCACAAAGAGTTCGACCCATTTATCAGCAACGTTAGTTATTTACCTAAAACTGACCAAATTGTATCTTCGTTTAATGAGTCTACTGCATCTGTACATAAATTCAACAAAAAAATTAACAAACCGACATTAGCAGGTTTAAGTGGTGGCTTAGATTCAAGAATGTCCATATTAAGTTATGAAAAACAATTTGGACCACCTGAGGCATTAACATTCTCTGAATCTAATACCTGTGATGATATTATTTCTAAAGAAATCGCATACGATTTAAAAATCATACGTCATTTTATTCCTTTAGATAATGGCGATTATCTAAAGGAACATAATAATTGGCGTTACTGGAATAAGCTAAATGATGGTACTAATTTAACATTTCAATCTGCGCATGTTCTATACGCCTACTCTAAAATTGACAACAATAAATACGGGTTAATTCTTACTGGAATGATTGGAGACATTTTATTAAGTAGATTGACATTCAGTAAGAAAAATTGGTCTAAAGATATAAAAAAAGCTTCAATTGGTTTTTTTCCAGCTTATATTGATAAAATCGATTATATAAAAAAATTAAGGTCTACAAATACTGAAAATAGCACTTTGGAACTATGGAAGTTACGAATGTTAAATGGAACTCTACACGGTGACCGAATCACCTCTGAAGATTCCGCAAGTTACTCCCCCTTTTATTCAAAAAAAATTTGGGATTTAACCCTAAAAATTGGTCATGATAAATTAGTAGACTATCGTTACTATTTTGAATGGATGAAGCAACAGGATCAAAGGGCATTTAAATATAAATGGGATAAAGTAAATGCAATGCCTAAAAGTTATATTTCTTTTAAGATATATAAATATTTACATTATTTCATTAATAGATTTAAGCCTAAAACTAGTATGAACCCGTTTGAATTATGGTTTAATAATAATCCAGAAATGAAAAATTCATATATATATAAAATTGAAGACTTACTTAAAACTCACGATAAAATGGAGAGTCTTTTTGGCAAGTTAAGGCCTTTTCATAAATTTAATGCTGTAAAAGTATTAGCATTATTTAATATTTTAGATATTTATGATCAATATTTAATAAAAAAAAATATTTAATGAAAATATTATATATTTATAAGAAGTCTACAATAAACCTAGAGTTTTAGTGTAGGCGATTTTTTCTATTAAAATCTTAGTCTTTTCTAATCTGTCTAGAGTATACATTAGTAGGCATTTCTATTGAATGACCGCTAGTTTGGTCTTTTTTAGAATTTAATAATGAATTTCGGGCATACTTTTGTCTCTCTTACAACTGTAGGCTAGTTGTTATTTTAAGCAAATAAATAACTCGTTTTATATTCCAATCAATACAACCAAATATAAGGGCTAATTAGTCACGAATCAGACTTTTGGCTCGTTGTACCGTATAGCCTTCTTTACTCTTTAGCCATACAAATGGATGTTCTACGGTGGATTGTACGCGCAAGCATTTTTCACTGTGTGTTTTTTGATTCTAGGAGAGTGTTTGGGTTCAGTTTTATAACGTTGAGAGCAGTAAAATAAATAATTGTTCAAGTGAAGAATTAACTCGCTTAATATAAGCTCATTCATTTTATAATAGTGCTTTGGAATTGACTGATTATTTAATCGACCTTTTCAATTACTACGCTAGATTAAAACAAATCGCACTATGCAGCATAACGAGTTAGGAATTCAACTAATATTGATGAATATTAACAAATTAAAGCCTATTTTTTTATTCTGAAGCTACTAAGGCAGAGCTTATTAGTCATAAATCCATAACTTTTAAAACTGACCCATTATTTTGCCTCTGGTTGCTTTATCTAAAATCCCATATACCAGTCAAATTCACGAGCGCAGTACTTTAAATCATTGCATGCATAGGCTTCGTCTGCAAATAAGACTTCTCATCAAATCTAATCCATTGCTCGGTGAATTGGCTATCATGTACATTCGCAGGGGTCAATACGAGCTTCTGAATCCAAACCAAAATGACCTTTATATCCAAAGTAATAAATTCCGCCTTTTTTATCGTATTGAAATCGCTATCAAGTTGATTATTTGACTTTTGGCGAGTTCTTCACGCTTTTTGTTGGAAATTGGATGTGAGGATATCAATTGATTGGCTAAATTTAATTGTTTTGGATTAGACATATGGAGCAAGACTTGTAAATTTACAGTAACTTACTATAATATGATAAGTTGCGTAATTATACGCAGCGTAATATGGTTTTTGCAAAGGGTTCTAAAGGATCTATTCCGACTAAACCCTTTATTATTTAATTAGAGTCATTTTATTATTGAATACTTTATTATTTATAGTAGATCTTACAAAATAAATTCCAGAGGATAAATTCTCACCATTAAAACTTACTTGATAACTACCTGCAGTATAATTTCCATTTGCAATTGTTGCCACTTTTGCTCCAGTGATATTATACACATTAATAAGAACTTTTGAATTACTCTGTGATACAGAGAAATTAATGGTGGTGGTAGGATTAAATGGGTTTGGATAAATGCTATTTATTGCATCATTGTTGATAATATCATTTTCTGAAGGTAATGATGAAACACGCTGTTTGTTTGCACCTTGAGGACTTGCAATAAATGGAACAGTATCTCCAATAATAAACATTTTGACACCTACTTTATCAACTGTTGTTGAAAACCTCCTAAATCTTACGGCTATTGTGCTTGGTAGATCAAGACTAACCAGTTGAAGTTCATTATTTACACTAGACTTGATCTCAGTTATGTTAACATTCGTCTGGGTTGAATTTTTAAAAAATGATATATCAACGTTTACACTCTTTCTAGGGTTATTATTAGTAATTATTAATAAATAAGAATTATCATTGTTTTTAAAGTACGCTGTATTTATAAATTTGTGATATTTAGATCTAGTTCCATCTTGTTTAAAATCTACTATACAATTATTATTATTGTCATATCCATCAACATACAAATAGTTATCTTTATCTGTAGATATGAGGTAATCAGTACGTTCTGATGTTAAATAGTTATCTAATTGCGCTAGTTCAGTTAAAATAGAACCAGCATCCTTTTTTAAAGTGTTATTTTGATTATATGAACTATCATTAAGTGCATAATTTGAATAACCATAATAAACTAGACCTGTTGCACCTTGTATGATGGGTAGGTATGTCATGTATCGTTTTGCAGTATATGGTGGAGCTATTTTTCCAAAGTCTTTATTATCTTCATTTTGAGCAACAAACCAAAATGCTTCTTTATTGTTTTTTACTATAGACGAAAATACTTCTTCAACATTATAACTGATTCTAGCTGAAGATTTTCTATTTGCTAACCTACTTGCTTTATCGTCAATAGGATGGTAGTTATAAGGATAATTGTCATAAGCGGCTATATCATAAGAATCTTTATAGTACTCAACTGCTTTATTAGCATAAAACGTGACGATATTTTTTTTTGTATTCATAGGATTAATATAATCTCTATGATTTTTAAGAACTGTGTTAGTCATAGATTTTGGTGACATTACTGGTACTCCTCCTCTAGTGCCATTAATTAGGCCATCATCAGCTCCTTTAAACATAGAAGATGGCTCGTCTGCTAAGTAGTATCCAAATGCATCTTTCGTAAAAGTATGATTTTTCGCTTGACTTATATAACTATTAGGGTCTTTCATTTTGGTTCCCATAGCATCATAGAAATTTATTATGTCGTTAGAGTCTATACCATTTGCAGAATAAAATATATGCCCCTTAACATCTAAAAGTACTTTTCTATCAAATCCAGCTTCCGATACGTATTCTTCAAAATGTTCAAATACACTATCAATACTATAATCATTATTATTGCCTGTTGATTCTGATGAGTAGGTTGCTCTATATGGAATCAATAAGTTACTATGTTTTAAGTTATCATCTTTAATATGATCGAGTATTACGTCATACATACCTCTTACAAAAAACTCATCTGAACCATCTTTTGTTAGATATTTTTCACCTTCTGGGTATGAAGTATACCCAATAAGTTCAATCCTTCCTTTTTGGTCATTATCACGAAGAATAAGGATGTCATCACGGTCTAAAATATCGTTATCAAAATTACCTCCCGCAATACCAAGCAAACCAAAGTTGTTACGGTATAGTAACTCACTTGTTGTAAAAATCTTTTTTTCAAACCACATATCAATCTTATCCCTTCCTTCATTGATGTAACCATCAACGGTATTACTTACAAAAATAGATGTTTCAACATTCAGATAATTACCGTACTGATAAACGATTGCTAATTGAGATTCTCCATCACCATCAAAATCACCACTGGTTATTGCTTTTACGTCATTTTTAAAATCAAATCCACTGTTGTCAAATACTTTACTTTTAAGCAAAATTGCATTATCATAACTATATAGAGTAATTTGTGCATGTCCATTTTGAGCTTCTGTTAGAATAGCTATATCGTCATGATTATAATTATCAAAGTCTCCAATTTCAGCACCAACAAAATAATCAGAGTTAATATTTGTAGATTCTTTATATTTAGTGATTGGAGTTGTAGAGTAATCCAAATATAGTATATCTATTTCCATATTTCTTTTTGTTAAAATAGTTAATTGTTTACCATTATTTGAAAAAAGTTCTCCACCTAGAAACGATAGAAAATCAATACTATCAATAGAATTCGCAATTTCATCTGTAAGTACTAAGGCTTGTGACGATCCCGTAAATAACTTTATATTAGGATTAGTACTAGCAGCAATCACTGTAACTTTAGTAAGTTTTAATATATTATTCATTTCAGAAAGAACGTAAATATGGGTATCTAAGATTGCTATATCTAGAAGTTCACCTATATTAGTTAGTTCAAAGTTACTTGTCGGATATTTGAGTAATTTAGTTTCACTTATATTTCTGTATTGAGAAGCGAGATCGTCTGGATTGCTATATTCATACCCTTGCGAAGAGGTAACATAGATTTTAATAGTTGAAACTGGAGAAATTTGCGCTACTTTTACTATTTCAGTAATACCATCGCCATCAAGATCTCCAGCTTTCATTTTATAATTTGAAGTAATTAACCAATTTTCAGAGGAATCGAAAATCTCATGTGAACTAGTAAGCGTTTTATACCCTCTGTATGTTTGTGAAAATGCCTGTTGAGTACTGTATAACAACGCAATAACTAGGAATAAGTGTTTCATTTTTTATTATCTAGGATTCAATGAATTACTAATAATATTATATTAAAATACTGTCAAATGTCAAAATAAAATTACTTTAAAATTCAATTATCTCACATAAGAACCCTTTGCAAGACCTCTTTGGCCATGTATTTCAGTTGTTAACTGATTATATTGCAGTAGGTCACTGTTAATTTTTGATTCAATAGCATTATGTCAAATCCAAATTAACTAGGTTTTGGAGATGGGCTATTATTTCGACGCATAAAAGACAGTAAAAATGTGTAATCGTCCACGTATAAACCTACTTTTGATAATTAAATTGGTCTTTTTACAACATCTATTCAATATGAACAATCCACAGCTGGAAGATGAATTTATGGGTCTGCTGAGTTTCCAACAGTTTTTCGGTATTACTCTATACCAAGACTTGTCTTACTTTACCGCCATCTGGCGGTTCAATCAATCCCTTAGAGTTCATAAATTAGACGTTAAACTATATGATTTCATCATCCAACAGCTGACCCAACAGCCAAATAGTCAGCTTGATACCGATACCAATTCGATCAAAAAAGATGGATTTATTACAATGGTTATAAAGGCCATCATTGGTATGGATGAGAATCTTACTTGATTCGTAAGGTGGTCTTTACCTCTGCAATTGTTCATGATAATCAGCTCACGGAGCAACTCATTAATTTAGATGAGAAGGGGGTATTTGCCGACAAAGCGTATGCTGACAATCATTTGAAGTACTGCGCTCATGAATTTAACTGGTACTATGGCATATTGGATAAGGCTACACGGAGCCAAAGATTCTCCAAAAGTCAGCGAAATGCTAAATGCCCGTGAGTCAGGGCAAGTGTTGAGCATCCGTTTGCCTCTTTAAAGTGTGAAGCTAACTTTGGAATACTCAGGGCTGAAAGTCTGCTGCGTTAACAAATAGCCTTTATAGTTGGATGTATTGACTACAATCTCAGTCGAGCCGTTCATTTTACAAAACAACAAGCCGCAGCGGTATTACAAGCCAAAGTGCGATTAAAATCTAAAATTCAAGCGGTTTAAGAGCCATTAATGCATTCAATGACGGAGTATGCATCGATTTTAATGCGAGTGAAACCAAAAACCATCAAAATTTTAGCACAAAATAAGAATTATTTTAAAAACTCATGTTTATCGTAGTGTTCAATTGGTCGGTTTAAGTTATTCAGAGTGTATACGAAGTATATGAAATGAACCCTTTGCAAAACCTCATTAGGCATTAATTTTAGTTGTTAAATGCTTATATTGCAATAAGTTACCGTTAAATATTGATCCAATAGTATTATGTCTAATCCAAATCAACTAGGCTTTGCAGATGGGCTTTTATCTGCGCGTACAAAAACGAGTAAACAAGCGCAGCAACTCCAACAATTAGATGCTTTAGTAGGCTGGCACCCACTGTTGCAGGCGATTAAAGTGATGGATAAAACCAGTAAAAAGACGGGTGGTCGCCCACGTAAAAATCCACTCTGGATGATAAAAGCGATCTTTTTGCAGCATTTATTCAATATGAGTGACTCACAACTGGAAGATCAGTTGATGGATCGGCTGAGTTTCCAACAGTTTGTGGGCATTAACTTGGATCAAGACGTGCCCGATTTCACCACAATCTGGCGCTTTAAGCAGTCCTTAATTGCTCATAAATTGGACGTGAGAATTTTTGAACTCATTAGCCAACAATTGGCTGATAAAGGCTTATTGGTAAAAAAGGGCACGCTAATAGATGCTACGTTAATTAACAGTGCAAATCGGCCGTTATCGAATGCCAAGCGGCAGCAACTAGCGCAGCAGCCTAGTAGCCAGATTGATGGCGATGCTAAATCTACCAAAAAAAACGGCTTATACTACTTTGGTTATAAAGGCCATACGCCAATGGGCGCACAAGCTATTGGTATGGACGCGGAATCCAAATTGATTCGGCAGTTATCCTTTACCCCCGCGAACGTGCATGATAGCCAGCTCACCGAGCAGCTCATTAGTTATGACGAAAAGGGGGTATTTGCCGACAAAGCTTACGCAGATAATCACTTAAAATACTGCGCTAGAACGTTTGATTGGTATTATGGCATATTAGACAAGGCTACACGCAGCCAAAAACTCTCCAAAAGTCAACACAAGCGCAATGCTAAATGCTCACGTGTCAGGGCTAGCGTTGAACACCCATTTGCATGGCTAAAGAGCAAGGCTGGCTTCACCGTGTTAAGAGCCAAGAGTCTGCTCCGCAACCAGCTAGCCTTCATATTTGGATGCATTGGTTGGAATCTGAGCCGAGCGGTTTATTTAGTTAAAAACCAACACGCTACAGTGGTATGACAGGCCAAAGTACGTCAATAAACTTAAATAGTAGCTATTTTAAGGCTCATAAAGCATTTAACGAAAGCGTGTGCCCCATATTTAGTGCAAGCGAATCAACTAAAACCATCAAAATCTTAGCGCAAAAAAATGACTGCCGTAGAACTTAAGGTTTATCGAATCGTAGGGTTCCTATATATAATTTTTTACTGTAAAACATAATATTACTTATAACACAAAATGTTAATTAATTATTTTTATTATGAAGTATATAAAAACCACCTTTGTCCTACTGGTTTGTAGCCTAGCTACATTGAATACCTATGCTCAGGCAGATAAACAAATTCAAGATATCTTGTACATTTTTGATGTTACACCTGATGAACTAACAAATTATGTCGATTTGACTAACTATGATTTGATTATCCCATATGTTCATGTACAATCATATTATGATAATAGGAATGATACACAGCATCCATATTATGAGTTTTATAAAAAATGGTTTACATACTTGGCTAATGTACGTGGTTCTTATCCTAAAATAGCCTTGGATATGAGGTTGCAAAATTTCAATTATGTTGAGAATGATTCCGTCTTATCAAAGCTTGTATCAGATTTAAATGAAATTGATACTACGGAATCAAATAACATACAAGATGCAATTAATCACGTTATGAGAGAATTAATTAGTGCTTGTTCAAACTCTGGATATAGTATTAATGATATTTTTGGAGGCCTTTATGTATTTGATGAGCCTTTTAATTTAGATTTAAAATTAATGGATGGTAGGTACAAGTCTAAAATATCAGATCCAATTAATCCTTATTTCTTAACTACTAAAGGTAAAAATCATAATAAAATTATCTATGACCTTTATCTAAATGTTTTAGATTCTTTGGGATTATCATACATTGATACTCAAACATGGGGTTCTGAAGGTGTAAAGTATTATACTTGGCTAAGTCCGCATCAATTAACTACACTAGAAAATTTACCCACTTCAGGTGGTGAGTTTGTTAATTATATAAGCTTCTTTAATAATAAAGTAGATGGTATTAATAATCCTAATGCTAACATTTACAGTCCAGTAGAAACGCCTTATAAAATGGCTTTAGATCACTATAGCTTTACCGACAAAAATAATAATACTGTAAAACTAGATAATTTTTTAGTTTTTGATTACTACAATCATGCTAATAGTGATATAGTACCATATCAAAATGTTGTTGAATCATTTAAAATTTTCCCAAATATCGATGGTAGAAGATGGAGTGGTAACTCTACCCCAACTACAGGTACTACTTTAGGAAATATTAATTTTGGTATTAACAAGATGAAGCGTTTGTTTGATTCTTCTCTAGCAGATTACACTAATGATAATTTAAAGATTCATTATGTTGGTCCAATACATATAAAACATGAATCATGGGGACAACTAACTACTCTTAAAACAAGAAATGTTATAGAGTTAAGAGAAAGAACCAAAGAACTTGGTTATAGTGGATATGCGCAATATGCAATCAGGAATGATGAATCGCAGTCTAATGGGATTATACCTATCGACAGCAGAGGTGTATATAAAACTAATAAATATGATGCTGCTATCGAATATAGTATGTCAAAAAGTAATGACTTAAACTATGCAGCAGTATTGGTTGGATTTGATCAAACTAGAAAAGTCTATTTCCCAAAAATAAAAGCAAAAGTAAATGGACAATTTGTATCAGGGTATAATGCTATACCGGCAGGTCAAAATATCACACTATCTAACGGTGATAATCAGGTTGTAATTGGAGATTTTAGCAAAGGTAATACATTTAACTCAAGCTTTATAATGACCGATAATTCAACTCTCCCCATTATAGCTGATGGTGATTCACAAGATGAAGTATTTGTGCATCCAATATCTGATAAAGTGATTTCATTAGATGATGAATTAATATATAGTGCAAATCAGTTTTCATATTCTTCTCAAACACTCCAAAATCCTGTTTTTCATAATTTTAGTAAATTAACTAAAGGAGATTTTGATGGAGATGGAGATGATGAAATAGTAGAATACAATCTACAAAGTTCAACAATTAAGGTATATGAAGACATTAAAAGTAGTCAAACTGGTATTCAATATAGTTTAACTTTCAATCCTAGCTTAGTTATAGTAGCCGATATACTTAATGTTGGACAAGATCAACTTATCGTACTTAGTAAATCTATCGATACAAATAATAGACATAAAATAACTCTTTCAATGTTACAACCTAGTTTGGGGGATTTCAATAGTGCTGATCTTTCAATTAGTAACCTAAGAACTATCCATGAAATTATTTTTGACTATATATCATCAACCATAGATTTGAACATACATGATGGTACATCAATTAATTATGCTGAAAATCAAATAGAAAAGAGACATAGTTTAGAAGGTAAAGAAGGTATTATCTTAAGTATTAATTATAATGGTACTTCAGAGTTAATTGCTTTCAATAATATAAATACAGATGTTGGTATAATCACTAATAGTACGACTACTCTAACGACTTCTTCAAACCCTATTCAATCAAATTATGTAAAATTAATTGCAGGTAATTTTGCGGATAAAAATAAAGAATCTCTATTATATGCTTATGAAAACAGTAATGGTGTTGGTTTTAAACATGCTTTCATATCTAAATCCAACGTATCCAATGTAAGCGTGACTAACAATTTAGTTTTTACTGATGATGTATTTGTTTCTTTTTTTGATAATAATCAAAATTTTAGTTCTGCTTTTGAACTTTACGATTTAGATAAAATATCAACTTCATATTTCGATCCTACTACTAGTAGCTCCAAGTTAGTGGCATTTAATTCATTATTCAATGAAAATGAAAATATGGATGATATACTAGATAAAAATTTTAAATTAAATCCGGCTTACCCAAATCCTTTTAATCCGACAACATTAATTTCCTTTGAGTTAAAAAATAGAAGTGAAGTAAGGATAGAAGTATTTAACTCTAGTGGTCAATTAGTTTCACTATTAACAAATAAAGAGTACTCCAAAGGAATGCACAGTGTTCAGTTTGCACCAACTAATTTATCTTCAGGTCTCTATTTTGTAAGAGCTGTTAGTAACACAGCAACATATCTTCAAAAAATCACACTAATTAAATAATATAACTTTGAAGGTGTTACTATTAAGTAGCACCCTTTTCTTAATTTTATATTACAGCATTTAGTTTAGAACACTGGTTAGCCAAGTGATTATCAATAATTATGCCAATATAATCTTGGGTAATTTTTGGGTCTGAATGGCTCAAGGCATCCTGAATTTCAAGTAAGCTCATTCCATTTTTGTATGATAAATACGCAAAGATATGTCTGGCCACGTGCATAGCAATACTAAAATTCAGCCTATTGCGTATCACACTTAAAACTTGGGTATTGATAGTCAGACAACGGAGTTAAACTGGGGTTAAGAATGAAGCACTTATCGCATATTTAGCCCTGAACCCTTAATAGACTGCTTTGATGTAACCGATAT
>Ga0136586_1000008_pt1 | contig 54575 bp, 48 predicted proteins | sample AntRauMFilla1562_FD_104926 | JGI IMG/M metagenome (GOLD analysis project Ga0136586, IMG submission 104926) | Saline lake microbial communities from Rauer Islands, Antarctica - Metagenome Filla 1 #562 | ecosystem: Environmental > Aquatic > Non-marine Saline and Alkaline > Saline | place... | reverse complement strand
TGAGGTTTGAGGTTTGAGGTTTGAGGTTTGAGGTTTGAGGTTTGAGGTTTGAGGTTTGAGGTTTGAGGTTTGAGGTTTGAGGTTTGAGGTTTGAGGTTTGAGGTTTCCCTAAAAAATTTATGTTCTTGTTGTACAAATAGTTACAAGTTTTTTTAATTATTTATTTCTCATTGCTTGGAATAAATTAAAACCTATCACCTGAGCGAAGCGACACCTATAACCTCAAACCTTAGCAAGCGCGAAGCGATTGCGACACCTACGAATACTTCACTGATCGCATCACTTTTTTTAGTAGGGAAGGAATGTAGCGTTTCAAATAAATACCAAAAACTTCTTTGCCTCCTATATATACTTCATCTTTCCCGCCTTCAATAGCTGCAATCATCTTTTGGGCTAAAAGCTCAACAGGCATGCCTGTTTCTTGGCCTGAATCCATTTGATTGTTTTTACTGCCATCAGCTTTCAGTGCATTCAAGGAAATGTCTGTTTTGATGTAGCCCGGACAAACCATACAAACAAGAACCCCATCTTGGTAATGCTCTTCTCTTAACGAGTCAAAATAGCCGTGTAAAGCGTGTTTGGTAGCAGCATAACCGGAACGTTGTTTGGTACCAATTTTACCCGCAACACTGCTCGTCAATGCAATGTAGCCTCTTTTAGCTTGCACCATAGAAGGCAGCACAGCTCTAGTTAGCTCTACCTGAGATAAAAAATTAACCTTAACCATTTGCGTTAATACATCTAAGGAGGTATTCATAGCTAAAGCTCTTTGACTTACTCCGCCGTTATTCACTAAACAAGCAATTTGGTTGTTGGTAAGTTCTAAGGCTTGTTGCGCAGCTGCGGCCATTGCTGTAGGATCTGCTAGATCTAACGGTAGTACCTTAATACGATCTCCAACTGGGTTCAATGACTGCTGAATAGCTGTTAACTTATCTATACTTCTTGCAGAAATAACGAGTTTAGCTCCTCGCTGATACCAAAGCTCTGTTAATGCAAGCCCAATTCCTGAAGATGCGCCTGTTACCCAGATCCATTGGTTTTCAAAAATTGATTTCAAAGCGCATTTCCCGTTAAATCATTCTTTAAAACCGTAGCCTATGCCACGATAGGTACGAATTTTAGCACCTTGTTTGTCGCCTAATTTAGTGCGTAAATTCTTTATGTGAGCATCAACGGTTCTATCAAAAACTACGCGATCTTCGCTACTAATTCTATCCAAAATTTCCTGTCTACTAAATACGCGCCTTGGGTTTTTTAGGAAAAGTAGCAACAAATCAAACTCTGTTTGCGTTAGTTCCACTTCTTCTTTTTCTACCCAAACATCTCTGGTATTTACGTCTAAACGCAAGCCTATGAAACCAATAATATGTTCCGGCTCTTCTTCTACCCTATCAAAGAGCTTTCTAACGCGCGTTGCAATGAGTTTGCCGCCAGCTGGTTTGGTTATATAATCGTCTGCACCAATTTCTAAGCCAATTATTTCGTCGTCTTCACGGTCTTTAGCTGATAAAAAGATTACCGGTGTTTGCTTGTATTTATCTGTTGAACGCAAAATTTTGCAAACTTCATAACCATTTGGCGCTGGCACCATAATATCTAAGATGGCAAGGTCAAAGCTTCTTTCTTCCTCTTTAATAACACTAACAGCCTCTTCGCCATCGTGCACCACTTTAACAGAATAACCACATATTTCTAGATACTCTTTTAGCAAAAGAGCAGAGGCTACTTCATCTTCTAACAATAAGATTCGTTTCGTTGAGGAAGACGAGTCCATTCACTATTTCGGCTTTGATATTGAGATTTATAGAACTAATAATATAACAAATATGGCGCTTTAACTTATTGACTAACCATTGCTAATTGCTTTAGCGTCTTTTGGATGTGAGGCTCTGCTTGCAACATCCCAGAATGTACACCCTTTATTAATCCGTCTGCTCCAATAATGTAGGTTACTCTAGTACTAAAGCCCAAAATTGGCACATACGCGTCATATTTTTTTGCTATTGTGCCTTTTTTATCTGCTAGCAAGTTATAGCTCAACTCATATTGTTTTTTGAATCTAGACAAAGTTGCCTCATCATCAGTAGAAATACCAACTACGGTAGTTTTCAGGTTTTCAAACTTATCTAAACTAGCGCCAAAAGAACAAGCCTCTGCCGTGCAAACTTTGGTAAAAGCTTTCGGGAAAAAGAATAAGACTATAGGCCCCGTTTTGAGCAATGCTGCTAAACTAATGGATTCACCCGATTGGTTGTTCAGCGTGAATTCCGGAGCTTTTTGTCCTACGTCTAGGGCCATATTCTTTGTATTTAGAAATCTTAAATTAAAATGATTCTGAGATACCTATCAACAATCTTGGGCTGAAGTCGTTCCCGCCAGGCAAGCCATACATATAAAAGGGTACTCTAACAGTGAGTTTAGTCTTTTTTAACATATCACTTTGTGGTATCCAACGGCGGAGTTTTCTGAGGTTTGATGGATCATAAGTGAAGCCAACACCAGAACTAATTAACATCTCAGGATTGTAAGCAACAGCAAGCGGATTGTCGCCAATAAAATCACCCGCCCAAGATTTACCAGCAGCCATATACCATTCTAGTGCCCAATTTACGCGGTTATTTGGCGCCCAAGTATTCCAAAAATTTAACAACATATAATTATTTTCGCCACTATCTACATTTCGCTCATTTTCAGGATGTGCGTAGCCTTCCAAGCCAGACGTACCAGGCACTAGCCATAAGTTATTGGCTAAATCGTTGTCAATATTAAGAATGCCTGTCCAGGTTTGGTTTTGCCATAACTGATAATTTGTAGGGCCAGCCATGGTCCAGCGTAACTGTGTAGGCATATTATTACTACCAATACCAACACCAACGCCAATACGGCTAGTCACATTTTTAATGATTTTGAACTCTTTATTTCCTACAAACTCTACAGAACTTGCTGAGACATGAGAAGAGTTTCCCGCCTTATTAAAAGATGCAAGAACGGTGGTTAGTCTGTAGCCATTTTTACCTGAATCTCCCACTTCATAACTGCCTTCAAAGCCATAAATTTCACCTCTTTCCCAGCCACCATTTAAAAAGGCTGTTTGCCTAGCGCTAGTTTTCGCTAAAAAGAAGGGTTTTAATTTCAGAAATCTTTTGTTAGGATTTAGATCCCCAAACTCATGCAGACCTTTTGTTACCGTTGCAGAAATATCAAAAATACCAAAATAGCGCACTGCACTCAGTGATAAATCGGTGTCATAGCCCCAAGATGGTAAACTTTGATTGTACTTGAGTTTAAAATCTGCATCGGTATTACTGGCTGAGTAGTCTGTTAGTGTCCCCGTTGTTAACATTAATCCAAATTCCATGGATTTGTCGCCCATAAATGCGGTTCCGTAACTGCTAAGTCCGGCAATTAAGCCTGCATTTTGACCGTACCAAACGGAAGGCCTAGCAGATGCTTGGTAGGTATTATAATCGGGACGAATAGGTTTCATCCAGCTTACTTCTAGGGGAAATGGGATTTGATTATTTAGGCGATCGTAGTCTGTTAATCTGCCAGTTGGATCTAGTTCAACCGAGCTTATTTTCTTATTGGTTTTAATTTTTAAGTCGTAGCTAGGGTTTGTCCAAGCCCAATCGTCATGAATTACCCATTCAACATCACCAATTTTCGTATCGGCTTTTTTCTCACCACGCATCATTCCTAAAGGTATGTGGTGGAGAGTTTTAGAACCATCTTCATAACTTATCATTAAATCAATTGGCATTACACCGCGATCTTTTCTTTCTAGTTTGATGTGGGTTTCTTCACCAATTTGGTTTAGATCTGTTACCGCATAATCTATGCGTTTGGTTGTGCCAATCCACTGCTCAAAGTACCAGTCAAGTTCTAGGCCACTGGTAGTTTCCATGCATTTCAGTAGATCAACTGGGCGTGGATGTTTGAAAGCCCAATCTTTATAGAATAGCTTCATACCCGCTTCTAAGGCTTCTTGACCTATAACGTATTCTAGCTGATCCAAGAAAACGGCTCCTTTAGAATAAGCGGCTCTGCCATAGGCGGTGTTGGTTTCATAATGATCTGAGTGTGTGGTCAAAGGCTCTTCAAGGCCACTTGCTGCCAAGCTGTGATAACCATTATGAGATCCACGCTGTATATCGCCCTCTCTACCAAAAATATGAGCCATAACTCGGTTTGAGTAGTACGAAGTGAAGCCTTCATCCATCCAAGAATAGTGCGTTTCATCAAAAGCAAATAAACCCTGGAACCAAGAATGGAGTAGCTCATGAACGGTTACGCCAACCAAAGATCCCAAAGAACGCTCTCCTGTAATCAGCGTAGACATTGGGTATTCCATACCGCCGTCACCACCTTGAATAACCGAATACTGCGGCCAAGGATAGGGGCCAATGTTTTCGTCTAAATAATCGAAAGCTTGAATAGTATAGCCTGCTAATTGCTTCCAGCTCTGCGTTCTTGGGCCTTCCACATAATAAAGATGCAAGGTTCTGTTTTCGTCTATAGGATGCATTTCATGGCGATATTTTTCATCAGCGCCCCAAGCAAAGTCATGTACGTCATCTGCAATAAAATGCCAAGTGAGCTTTTCTGCGTTGGTGGCTGCCTGCTGTTGGTCTTCGCTCACATAACCATGGCCAATTTCTGCTGCATTTTGTAAAACGCCAGTTGCACCAATGGTATAGTTTGCGTCTAGGGTTATTTTCACATCAAATCTGCCCCAAACAGGATAAAATTCACGCCCTATATATGGGTGAACTTGCCAGCCATGATCGTCGTACTGAGCCGCTTTTGGATACCATTGCGCCATGCTAAAATCGATGCCTTCACGGCTATCTCTACCATTTCTTCTAACCTGTAGCGGTATCTGAGAATCGAAAATCATTTCAAAAGAGGCTGCTTGTCCGGGTGCAATGGGCTCTGCTAGCTCAACTTCTAGAATAGTGTCTTCAATATGCCAGCTCACATTCTTGCCGTTTTGGGTAAGCGATTTAATCTTGTGGTAGCCAATTTCTTCATCGGTTAGTTTAGAAATACGATCACCAACTCGCCTATCTGGATCTATGATAGTTCTAGAGCGAACATCCATCATAGAGTTTGGCTGAAAGGCGTTGAAATACAAATGATAGTAGAACTTGTGAAGCGAATCTGGGCTATTGTTTGTATAGATGAGTTTCTGCTTTCCGTTAAATTGGTGCGATTCCACATCCAAATTAATATCCATTACGTAATCAACTTCTTGCTGCCAATAGGCTTCATTTTGAGCCTGGAGTGATGAACTTAAGCCTGCAAGTAGGAGTAATGGAAGGAATAAAAGCGCAGAGATGAACATGAAGGGTTTTTCAGATAACAACATAAAAAAGAAGGGAGTATGAGCGGTTACAGGGAAAAATATACAGCTCGTCAATTTACAAAAGATCTCATAAATTGATAGTTGAAAATGTAATGCAGGAAGGCTTTTAACGGGAAGCTAAATCCGATAGCGCTTTGCCTGCAAGTCTAAAAGTAGACCATCCGTCCATTGATATGGAGCCCATAGAGTGATAAAACTCAATAGAAGGGGTATTCCAATCTAGCACTTGCCACTCAAAACGTCCGCAATTTTGTGCTAAAGACTCTTGGGCTAATCGCACAAAAAGTGCCTTCCCAATGCCTTTCCCACGCTCATCTGGCTGTACGTATAAGTCTTCTAGGTACAAGCCTTTTTTGCCTACAAAGGTAGAGTAATTGTAAAAATAGAGGGCAAAGCCTACGGCTTTTTTGCTGTGATCTAGCTCTGCAATAATGGCAAAAATCAAAGGATTATCGCCAAAAAGTGACTCTCTGAGCATCTGTTCAGTATTAATTACTTCATCAAGCATATTTTCATAAACGGCCAATTCGGTAATTAAACGTAATATTTCGTCTTCATCGCCTATTCTCGCTTCTCTTATGGTAAACATTATCGATTCTCAGGCTTTTAGTGCAATTGATAGTGTTCTAGTGATCTAGTGATCCAGTGATCCAGTGGATAGTGCTCCAGTGATTTAATGCTCCAGTGGATAGTGCTCCAGTGTTCCAGTGGATAGTGCTCCAGTGGATAGTGGAGATCTTAGTAACTGGGTAATTGGATAACTGGGTAACTGGGTAACTGGATAACTGGGTAACTGGATAACTGGGTAACTGGATAACTGGGTAATTGGATAACTGGATAACTGGATAACTGGGTAACTGGGTAACTGGGTAACTGAGATGAATCGCCTTTTCTTATAATCGAAAATTACTTAGTGCATGCTTTCTTTACTCATTGCGTTGCGCAGTTGAAGCAGTAATTTTCCTACGAGCTGGGAAATTCGAGCTTCTGTTAGCCCTAAAAGTACGGCAATCTCGCTAAGTGTAAGGTCTTCATAATAATACAATGCTAGTATCAGGCGATCACGTTCTTTTAGCTGTTTGATATGATCTTTGAGCTTGATCTGCATGCCTTCAGCAATAATTCTGGCATCGGGTTGTTCGGCGTCTTCATCTTCAATCAATGAGCCTAAGTTAGCACTTCCCTCATCACCAGATTCATAATCTAGCGATAACACAGAGCGCTGCTGCACAGTCATTAGCAGTTTGTTGTAGTCTTCCATAGAGACACCTAACTCTTTGGCTACTTCAGAATCTTCTGGCTCACGACCTAGCTCTTGGGTGAGCCTATTCATAATTTCTTGAGCCTTACCAAAGGTTGTACGCTGCATACGAGGTACTTCGTCTATCTTGCGCAAATAATCTATAATATTGCCACGGATACGATAGTACGCAAAAGTATTGAACTGCACCTGTTGGTCGGCTTTGTAATTGTCTAATGCCTGCAATAAGCCTAAAATCCCCGCGCTTTCAAGATCTTCGAAAGAAGCTAAAGCGTTGTCGGGTCTATTGATTTTCCCAACAATACTTTTAACCAACGGAATGGATTTTTCTATAATCGCATTTCGAAGTGCTGGCGTAGGACTATCGCAATATTCATTCACTAAATCCTGTAAGGTTGCCGACATAGAAGCTGTTTGGGTTATTTCGAGGGTTGAAAATTACCAGTGTATCACACTAGTCAATATATTGATTACTAAGATGCAGAAAAAAAAGCATTTTTAGCTTTTTTCGCCATTTTCGTTTTTGTTGTTATCTGCTTCGCCACCAATATCTATCAGGTCGTCTAGCACTTCATCAGGAAGCCGTTCAGGGTTTACCACTTGTTTTAGCAAGACACGATACCCATAGGTGATAAATAGTAACACAAAAAAAACAATGATTGAGCGAAAAAAGGCTATACTCGAATCAATTCCAAAGGAAAAAAATAATACAAAAAAAAGTGCAAAGGTGAATAGCACTAAATAGGGTATGTAGCTTAGCATAATGTGCCGTTATGTTTATTGCGTATGCTAACCAACTATTTTGTTTCTTTCTTTGGTGCTATGGAGGTTTTTTTGTCCACGTTTTTGCGTGATATACCTAATACTGCTTCTGCGATGTATTTAATTTCTTGAGTTACATGATGCTCTGGATCTGAACGTACAACAGGCACTTGGGCACTAACTGATTTACGAACGACCTCATCTCTCGGGACAAAGCCTAGATAAGGAAATTCTCTTTTCATAAAGTGATGAATAATTGTATTGAAGCGTTTAAGCACGTTTTGCGCATCTGCTTCATCTTCAGCCATATTTACCACAGCAGAAAACGGATACGTTGGATCTACTTGTAGCACAAATTTACAAAACCTGTAGACATCAGAAATAGCTGTTGGTTCACCAACAACGACCAAAATGCCCATATCAGCGCGATCAAGGGCCCAAAAACTTAGGTCTGTTGCACCAGCTGGGGTATCAATAATGATAAAATCATGGTCTGTTCTAAGCTTTCTGATAACAGAATCTAAACTTGGGTATAAGATGCTCCAATCTAGATTATCTGGATCTGGTTCATCAGAGCCCGTAACCAACTCAAAACCGCCTTCTGTAGTAGTTATTAAACTATCTAGGTCTGCATTTCCCCGCATTAAATCCATTACAGAGCCTGGCACTTTTTCATTGAGTAATTGCGCACAGTTAGATAAGCCCAAATCGGCATCTATAACAGCCACGCGTTGGCCTAATTTAACTAAGCTCTCAGCTAAGTTAATGGAGACTAAACTTTTACCAACGCCGCCTTTACCACTAGCAACAGCTAGTATAAAGGATTGATTAATCTTGCGATGAAGCATTTTAAGAGATTTAAGCTTTAGATCGGTAGGTTATTTTTGATTACTTAACAGCTAATATTTTTTCAGCAAACCAAGTTGGACTAAAAGAGTGCAAGCCATCTGGTACACCAGAGCCAAGACTAATGTAGCGAACATTACAGCCCAAAGTTTTAAGAAAAGGGATTAAATGCCCCCAACGCTCTGTTTCATCTAAGTGCGTTACCGCTACATAATCAGGCTGAAGCGGGTGATTTGTAGCATAGGCTTCTCTGAAGAAATGATTTTCCGTTGTTGCATTCACTACAAAATGCACTTCTAATGGAATAACCGAAGCTAAGATTTGGCGAATTTTCCAATATTCCCGAAAAGCGGTTTTTTTCTCTAAACTAATAGATGGTGTATCAAATAAGACGTGATCATACTTGGCTAGCTTTGCCATTAACTTCGTTACTTCTATGCCATCTGCGGCCGTGAAGTAATCTATGTTGTGGTCTTTACAAAATGGGGCCAATATGGAATAGGTTTTGCCGTTTTGGCGCGGTTCAATACTAATTACGGCAATTCTTTTATCCCCAAAAAAATCAGGGTGGTTAATTAGCTTCATAATCATAGTGCTTTTTCCCGCACCACTAGGACCCACAAAAAGCAGGTTTTCAACCGTTGGACCAGGCGTATCAAGCGTCAACTGATCACGCACTATTCGAGCTAGCTCAAACATAAACTTTTGCTGCTCTTCATCAGGGTCTATACCCTTGTTTAATATCTCTTTGAACCACTTAGCAATAGTTGTGGCACTAATACCCGTATTCATTAGCTGCTGAAAGGCTGGGTGGCTGGCATAGGTTAAATGCGCTGAAACTAGGGCGCTATCTAACATAGATTCTATTCGCTCAAAACGCTTGTGAAGTGCCGCTACTTCTCTGCCCGTTGTAGAATCTTTATAGGAAGGTGCAACCGGGTTTTGATTACTCACTTGTTTAAAAAGCTCTTTATCTCTGCGGCTCATTCTATCGGTTTGATCTACTAAATTGGTAGATTTAGCCTGGTTATTAGATTTGGGAAGTTTTTCATCGATACCTCTTGGCTCGGGTAAAGAAGCAGGTAAATCGGGAATCTCTCCGCCAGTGTCCTTAGCATAATTCAATTTTTTATTATGCAATTTTAAGGCTTCAATCATTTCAGGAGTAACTTTGGTAACAGGTGTTTCGGCGGTATCTAGATCGGTAAATGCTTGTTCCATTCTAGGTTTAGCATCACTGCGTTTATACAGCACATTCCTAAATGGCTGAATATCTTTACCTGATGCGGCTACCTCAGCATGTTGCTTTTCGTCAATCATAACGGTGCAAGAAGCAGGTTGTCCATTTTTGGGTGCTTGCGATTCTATAAGAATCACATCAGAACCAAGCTGCTGTTTAGCATCTTGCATGGCCTTATGAACGGTAGTGTTATAGAACTTTTTTAGTGTCATGATCCAACAAATTCGGCTGAAGCTTCAGCTTTTTGGGTTTGTTCTAACTTGATTCGGTTTACAGTAACAATTTGGGTTTCGATGGTTACGTCGTTGTAAGATAGTACCGTAATTTCAGGTAAAATAGGAATCAAAAATTCATAAAGTGTAGGGCGAATAACTGGTGATGTCAATAGTATAGGATCTAAGCCCTGACGTATCATTTCTTCGAAGACCTTAGATGTGCCTATATACATTTTTTCAACCGTTTCTGGTGTAAAGCCAAGTGTACTAGCGTTTAACTGGCCTTTTTGCGCCTGCTGAATTAAGTGCGATTCAAGAACCCCATCTAACACCGCAACATTCACTTTACCCGTAGCGTCAATATGTTGTTTAGTAATGGTTTCGGCCAATGCTGCTCTAACATACTCGGTTAATACTTCGGGATTTTGAGTATTTTTGATATGATCAGCCAGCGTTTCCATTACTGTAACCAAATCGCGTATAGGAATGCGTTCCCGTAATAAACGTTTTAATACTTTTTGAATTTCACCATGGTTCATTTTATCTGGTACAAGCTCAGAAACTAAGGTTCCTGCTTGTTCTTTAGTATTTACAACCAATTTTTGAACCATTTCTCGGTCTAATAATCTGTAAGCGTTGCGTTTCAGTACTTCCATCAAATGAGTAGTAATAACTGCACCAGATTCAATAACGGTAAGGCCGTATTTTTCTGCTTCGCGTTTATTTTTCTCACTAACCCACATGGCTTCCATGCCAAAGGTCGGATCTTTGGTTTTGATGCCTTGCAATGGAATTTCAAAGTCGGTTGGCAATAGGGCTAGAAAATAACCTGGAAGTAAATCGCCTCTTCCTATAATGTTGCCCCGCAGTTGAATAACATAATTATTGGCGTCTAGCTGCACATTATCTCTAATTCTAATTGGGGGAACAATAATGCCTAATTCAATGGCTAGCTGTTTACGTAATGAAGCCATTCTATCTAATAAATCTCCGCCTTGTTCAGGGTCAACCAAAGATATTAAACTGTAGCCAATCTCAAGTTCTAAGGTATCAACCAATAAGAAATCTTCCACTTTTTCTTCTGGCGGTGGAGGCAATTCTTCTACTTCTGCAGCTATTAAAGCTTCTCGCTTTTCAATAGTTTGGCTAGAGGCATACCCAAAGTAGCCAAATGTTACAGCCATTGCGCCAAAAGGAATGAATGGGAGACCCGGCATTAGCGCTAAAAAGAAAATAAATATGGCTGCTAGGTAAAGAACTTTTGGGTTTCTTCCCAAATTTTGTTGAATGTCATAACCTAAATCGCCATCTGAAGACGCTCTTGAAACTACGATACCTGCAGCCGTTGAAATAAGTAGACCAGGAATCTGAGAAACTAACCCATCACCTACCGTTAGCAGCGTATAGGTTGAAGCGGCCTCAGATAAGGTCATTCCCATCTGAGCAGTACCAATAATTAAACCCCCAATAACGTTAATGAAGGTTATCAGTAAACCTGCAACGGCATCTCCCCTAACAAACTTAGAAGCACCGTCCATGGCTCCATAAAAATCAGCTTCCCTAGAAATATCACTTCTCTTGGTTCTAGCCTCATCATCAGTTATTAGGCCAGAAGAGAGGTCGGCATCAATAGCCATTTGCTTACCTGGCATCGCATCCAAAGTAAATCGGGCCGAGACCTCTGCGATCCGAGATGAACCTTTGGTGATTACCACAAAGTTGATAATGACAAGTACAGCAAATACTATGATACCGACCACATAATTGCCTTGCACTACGAAGTTCCCAAAACTGGTGATTATATCGCCGGCATCTGCCTTAGTTAGAATAAGCCGTGTTGTGGCAATATTCAGGGAAAGACGGAATAGCGTTAAAATCAGAAGTAAGCCGGGAAAAACAGAAAAGTCGAGCGGTCGACGAATATAGAAGCCAATCAAAAGAACTAATAAACTCAAGGAAATATTGACCGCTATTAGGAAATCCATGATGATGGTAGGCATTGGCATTATCATCACTAGCAAAATGCCAATTACCCCACTAGCTATAGCTACATCTCCCTGAAAGAGATTGCTATCTAGTAGTTTATTGACACTTTTTGGTAAATATTTAGTCATAATTACTTTGAGAGTTTAGCTATAAGCCTGTTCAGGCCGCTTTTTGATCTTCCTTTAGCTTGTACAAGTACGCCAATAACTCGGCCACTGCTTCATAAAGCTCAGGCGGAATAAATTGATCTTCTTCGGCAGCAGCGTACAATGCACGTGCCAAAGGTGGATTTTCAATGATCGGAATGTCGTAATGGGTTGCATACTCACGAATTTTCAAGGCTCTCTTACGCATACCTTTCGCCATAATCTTAGGGGCTTCGTCGTTATCTGCTTTATAACTTAGTGCTACTGCATAGTGTGTCGGGTTTGTAACCACCACATCAGCGGATAAGACCGCATGGTCTAAGCGTTTTTTCTGGAGAATTTTTTGTGCAAATCTACGACGTTGACCCTTTACCTGTGGATCTCCTTCCATCTGCTTATACTCATCTTTAATCTCTTGCTTGGTCATTTTTAGCTGCTTACGCCATTCGTAGCGTTGATAAGCTGCATCTAGGGCCGAAAGAAATATCAGTGCAATTAAAATGCGGACAATAATCGTATAAATAATACTTCCCGTAATCTGTACAATATCGATAAGGGGAAGTAAGGCAAAGGCTAAAAAGCTATTGATTTCACTGGTTAATACTTGCCAAATTACTACAGCAACAACTACAACTTTTGCAATACCTTTAACTAACTCAACAATTCCTTTAATGGAAAATATACGTTTAAGGCCTTTCAGAGGATCTAGCTTCTCACCTTTAAACTCAATAGCTTTGGTTGTGAAAATGAAACCCGTTTGTAAAAGATTCACGGCAATCGCAGAAAGAGCAACTACGCCAAGAACCGGCGCCATTAAAATCATAGCGGTATTGAAAGCTTCTCCTAGATAGGCGATAGCTGTGGGAATATTTTCCATTCTATCTGAGCTATAATGGAAAAAATGTTCAAACAACTCCACGGTAATTTCATACATCCACTCTCCGGTGAAGTAGATAGTAGCTGAGGCAAAGCATAAAAGCACCACCCCAGTAAGTTCTTGTGACTTACTTACATTGCCCTGTTCTTTAGCTTCTTTAAGCTTTTTGAACGTGGGTTCTTCGGTTTTCTCTTGATCACTTTTGTTATCGGACATGCACTGCTATACGCAATTGATATGCCAGTTTTATAAACTACTCTACCTAGTGTTGCAGTGTCCATCGAGTGATTTGCGGCAGCAAATAGTACCGAGATGAGTGTTGCAGTGTCCATCGAGTGATTTGCGGCAGCAAATAGTACCGAGATGAGTGGTTCAGTGAATTAATGGTGAATTCACAATGACTGGGTAATTGGATAACTAAATCACTAGATAACTGGATAACTAAATCACTGGAGTAATTAATCTTAAACTTCTACTACCTCCAAGTTTTCTGCTTTTTTAAAGGAATTTATATAGTTTTTTGCTCTCACAAGTAAGCCATCTGCAGCAACATAAACTATAGGTATTAGTACTAGGGTAATTAGTGTTGATGCCGACAGGCCACCAATTACGGTTCTTGCAAGTGCAGCTTGAATTTCGCCACCTGCGCCTAAACCAAGTGCTAACGGAATTAGCCCCAAAATGGTGGTTAATGTAGTCATCAAAATTGGGCGTAAACGCAGCCGGCCTGATTCAATAACAGCCTCTTTAACCGACAAGCCCTCTTCACGACGCATCAGGTTTATATAATCAACCAAAACAATGGCATTATTTACCACAATCCCGATCAGCATAATGAGTCCCATCAAACTCTGCATATTGAGTGTAGTTCCGGTTAGCATTAAGGTGGGGACAACGCCTATGAGGGCAAGAGGAACGGCAAACATCACAATAAGGGGGTCAGTAAAGCGTTCAAACTGTGCGGCCATTACCATGTAAATTAATACTAATGCCATAATAATTGACATCACAAAGTCTTTAGATGCGCGTTCTTGCTCTTCATATTCGCCTCCGTATACAATGGAAAACCCCGAGGGCAAGGTCATTTTAGAAAGCTCTGTTCTGATAGCCCGTACGCCATCACCCAAAGCAACACCTTCAGTTAGGTTTGCCGTGATGGTATTAAGACGTTGCCCATTAATTCGGGAAATATTTGATGGTCCACGCACCAGTTCACGGTCAACAATAGCTGATACAGGAATTATTTGGCCCTCAGGCGTTCGAACAGAGATGTTATTTAGATCATCTGAAGTTAATCGATCTTCTTTTCTGAGGCGTACAACAATGGGATGTTCATCGCCATTTTCTCTAAATTGGCCGGCAATTCCACCACCTAAATTCACTTGTATTGCCTGCGCAACATCTCTAGTTGTTAGCCCAAGCTGTGCAATGCGTTCTCTATCAAATACCAAATTTTGTTCAGGTCGGCCTTCCTGTCTTCCCACTCTAACGCCAGTAACAATATCAATGGCTTCCATGCGGTTTTTAATTTCTAGGGCAAGCTCATCGGCTGTTTTTAAATCATAACCTCGCAGCTCAACTTGAATAGCGCCATCTGAATCACCACCAAAAATACGACGTAAAATCCAAAGACCGGATTGTGCACTAACACGAATATCTGCACCTGGCACAATTCCTTCAACCTTCATACGTATTTCTTCTGCTAGTGCAGTTGAGCTAGAAGAACGTTGGTCTTGAGGTTTTAGGGTAATTTCTACTTCACCTGACCCACCACGTATGTTAGTACTCACGTAACTAACGTCTTCCATCGGTAGTATGGCTTTAACCATAGTATCAAGTTCTTTTAGGTATTCATTTACAACGGCTATATTGGTTCCATTTGCCATTCGTAAATTAATACTAATTTCGTCTGCATCTGTCTGTGGAGCTAATTCTACAGGAATTTTCGTAAATAAATAGCCCGTTACCCCAACCAGCACAAGGGTAATACTGAAAATGGTAACCTTGTGAGCAAGAACGTTATTGATAAGTGTGGCATAGTAGTCTTCCACCCTTTTGAACCAACGTTGGAAAGCTGACTTTTTAAGTAATTCTTCTTGATGGTTTGTTCCCACATTTAAGAACCTGCTAGCTAGCATAGGAACTAGCGTCATGGCTACCATTAGAGAACATAAAAGCGAGAATGTTACCACAATTGCCAACTCTTGAAACATTAGACCCGTAACCGTTTGCATAAATACAACGGGCAAAAATATAACTGATGTGGTAAGCGTGGAGGCTACAATTGCGCCCAAAACTTGGCGAGTTCCTATAGAAGCAGCTTCCTTTCTAGAGACCTTTTTCTGCCGTATTCGCACAATATTTTCGAGTACTACAATGGCATTATCAACAATTAAGCCCACGCCAAGAGCTAACCCACCAAAGCTCATTTGATTTAGTGTTAGCCCGTTGAAATAGAGCAAAGCAAAAGTGGCAATAATTGATACGGGAATGGATACTGCTATAATTGCTGTAGTTGAGCCATTCCGGAGAAATAAGTACAGCACAAAGAGCGCCAGTAATGCGCCCCACATAGCTGAGTTTTTCACATTTGAAATGGAATCTTGTATAAATAAACTGGTATCGGTGGTTATGAATAGATCGAGATCATTGCGCTCTGCATTAATTTGATCAACAATAACGGCTACTGCTTGCGCCACTTCAACCGTATTAGCCCCTGTTTGTTTTCGGATAAAGAAGCGTACAGCAGGAACGTCATTCACCTTTGAAAGGCGGTTTACCGGTGCAACGCCATCTACTACATTAGCTATATCACCGATTCTAATGGGGCTACCATTTCTGTAAGTAATTACCGTATTTCTAATTTGATCTACATTTTCGTATTCCCCACGAGTACGAATATAAAGATCATTCATGCCATCTTTAAGATTTCCACCGGGTGCGTTGGTATTCTCTGCACGGATGGCGTTTTGCACATCTTGAGCCGTTAAATTATAGGCCAATAACCGATCTCTGAACAACTCTATTTTCAGTTCTCGCTCAATTCCGCCCCAAACATCTATGGTTCCAACGCCTTTGATTTGTTCAAAACGTTTAGAGATTTCACGCTCAATAATTTGGGTCAGCTGCATCAAATCTTTCTGCTCAGATCTAGCTGCAATAACTACAACTGGCGAATTATTGGGGTCAAATTTCCAGATACCTGGCGCTTCAGCTTCGGGCGGAAGATCGTCTCTGAGTCGATCTAACGAACCTCTAAGATCATTAGCTGCCTCATCTAGGTTGGTTCCTTGAGCAAAATGCACAGTTACTCTACTTGATCCCTGATCTGAGTTTGAAGTGATTTTCTCAATATTTGGCACCCCAGAAACCGCGTTTTCAATAGGCCCGGTAATAATGGTTTCAATTTCTTGTGGCCCAACATTTGGATAATTCACATAGATAGTTAATCTAGGGAATTCAATGGGCGGAAGAAGATCTACAGGTAGGAATTTAAAGCTAATAGCACCTAAAACTATGACTATCAAATAGCCCATAGTTGTGGCAATAGGTCTCTTAATGGAAGTATCGTAGATGGCCATATCGGAAATAAGGGATGGTTAAAACTTTATGATTCTTTGGTAAAAAGAGCCTTTAACTAGGGCTTTTCGCTTGAGGCTTCACCCTGTATTTTGGCTGTCTTAGCTTTTGCAGAGCTTTGTTTATCATTAGCCTTGCGTATTTGCTCTTTTTGGCCTTCAATAAACTCTTCCAGAATATCTTCTTGCTGTAATTCTTGCATAGTTATCACTCTAGACCAGCTAACTGCGCGTACCTTAGCCTCGTTTATTCCACCCGTTAGGCGGTCTTGACCTATAGTAATCACCCAATCGCCTGGTTTTAGATTGCTAACACCGGCTTTCATACGGCCTTTAGCTAAAATCTCAACAGACTTAAACTCTACAGCGGTGGGTGCTGAAAGTGGTGGTATATCATCAGCACTAACTTGCTCTGCTGGTTGGGTTTCTAGGCCTAAATTTATAGCTACATAAACCCCTTGCTCACCGGTTATTGGGTGATTAAAAAGAGCGCTAATTGGCACTAATGTCGCTTGATCACTATCTCCGTATAAAACATCTACTTGTACAAACATCCCAGGCATTAACATTGCAGATGCGTTTGAAATATCAATTTCGGCAGTGGTAGAGTGAGAAACTGGATCTAGAAATGGGGAAATACGACTTACTTTCGCCGTTAAATAAAAGTCTTCTGATCGGTCAGATAGTATACGAACCGTTTGGGCAATTTGAATATAATCTAGCATTGCTTCATTTAGCGTAACCTCCACAATGGTGTTACTAGGGTCGCCCATCACGAAAAGACGCATATTTGGGTTTACTTGCATACCTACTTCGGCATTTCTAAGACCAACCAATCCAGATACTGGTGCAATAATTTCTGTTTGTTCTAACTGTCTTTTGCGTTGGTCTATAACAGCAATTGCCTGACTTACCTGAGCTTGTGCTAATTCATAATTTGCTTTAGCGGAAGCCAAATTAGCTTGAGCAGCCTCTAGATCCAGATCAGAACTTAATCCTTTGTCAGCTAATGTTTTAACTCTGTTGAACTGAGAATCAACTTGTTTTAAAGCAGCGTCTGCCTGTCTAGCTCTAGCGGTGGCTACGTCTGCACCGGCTACAGCTTGGTTGTAAAGCTCGCGAAGTTGTTGTTCTTTCAGCTTTATTAACATTGTTCCTGCATCAACAAAGGTGCCGTTTTGTACAAATACTTTTTCTATAGGGGCTGATATTTCAGGGAATATTTCTACCTGGTTTTTTGCTCTTACAAGCCCTGTCAAGCGCTCTTCATTAGGAAGTCTGCCAACTTCAGCTTGCACAGCCTCAACAGCTGGTACTATTGCGTTGCTATTCATTTCAGAAGCTTCAGAAGATTCATCTGAGCTAGAAGAGCAAGCATTCGCAAAAGCAAGAATCACAAGCGTAATTATCGTTAAATGGAAATAAAATTTGGTCTGCATTAAAAAAGCCTAAAGTGTGTATATACAGTTATTTATGTATTGTTTTAAACTACGGATTTATACTATTCTAAACTTTATAACAAAGCCATTTTTTAATTCATTTCACATGAGTGTTTCGAAAACTACAGCCAGCTTAGAAGCAGAATCGGTTTAAATAGTAGTTGACCGTCTCTTTTAGCATGGTTTTAAAGTCATCTGACGCTTCCCATCCAATTGCATTTTTTAGCTTTGATGCGTCAATTGCATAGCGAAAGTCATGGCCTTTACGGTCTTCCACAAAGGTTATGAGGTCTTTATAAGAGTTTTGGTCATCACTTGGCTTTAACTCATCCAAAAGGCTGCAAATTTCATGAACTAACTCAATATTAGACCACTCATTGTTTCCACCAATATTGTAGGTTTCGCCTGCAGTTCCATGCTCAAATAGTGCAATTAAGGCCTCACAATGATCTGCAACATATAGCCAATCGCGAACATTTAAGCCATTGCCGTAAACTGGTATTGGCTTGCCAGCCAAGGCTGATTTGATTATGGTAGGAATAAGTTTTTCATCATGTTGGTGAGGCCCATAGTTGTTAGAACAGTGCGTAGTTATCACATTCATTCCAAAGGTTTTACTGTAAGAACGAACCACTAAATCACTTGCCGCTTTTGATGCAGAATAGGGTGAATTTGGTCTAAAAGGATGATTTTCTACAAAAGCTCCGTCATCCCCTAAACTTCCATAAACCTCGTCTGTTGAAACATGTATAAAACGCGGTATTATGCCGTCTCCTCTAAACTCTTCGCTACCCCAAAGCTGTCTACATTCTTCCAGTAGATTGAATGAACCTACAATATTAGACTGAATGAAATCTTCAGGACCTTTAATGGAATTATCTACATGAGACTCAGCTGCTAGGTGAAAAACCCCTTGTGGCTGAAATTTCTTTATAATTGCTTTTACTGCTACCCTATCAACTAGATCTACTTTCTTAAAGCGGTATCGGTTATTCTCCTTTACCGCCTCTATGTATTTTAAATCTGAAGCATAAGTTAGCTTATCAAGGTTCATAACTTCCATTTCTGGGAAACGCTCAATTAATTTAATAATCAGGTTTGAACCTATAAATCCGGCACCGCCGGTGACAACAATTCTCATAGTTAGAATAAATCCTTATCTGGTAAGCTGGAAAATAATGGCAATTTTACGTCTTTTTCTGACACTTCTGGTTTTTCAGTACCCCAATCAATATTTAATATAGGGTCATTCCACACTATTCCTCTTTCGCCTGATGGATGGTAAAAATCCGAGCATTTGTAAGAAAATATGACCGTTTCAGATTTCGCTAAAAAACCGTGAGCGAAACCTACTGGTATAATAAGAGATTCGCCTTCAAGTGCGCGCAAAATATAAGTGATGGATTTGCCAAAGGTTGCAGAATTTTTTCGTAGATCAACCGCCACATCTAAAACCTCGCCGTGCAAAACACGAATCCACTTCGCTTGAGGCGACTCAATCTGGTAATGCAGCCCTCTAAGTGTGTTTTTACTTGAGCTAGACACATTTTCTTGTAGCCAATCATAACTAAATTCACGCTTTAGCTGGGCTTCCCAAGTAGTTCGGTAGGTTTCGGTAAACCAACCCCTTTTATCTTGAAATACTTTGTTAGAGACTATTTTTATGTCTGGTATTTCGGGATGATCTTGAATATCAAGCATTTGCTGGATTCCCTTTTGTTCTTTTCAAGCTTTCCTGTAGCAGCAATTCCCATTTTTTTACTGGGAAACCCAAAACCTTCGCAACTTTGGTTGTATCTAAGGGCGTGCATAATGGCCGCGTTGCAGTAGCATTTAGGCTAGAAGTTTTAACTGCTGTTATAAAAACGCTATCGTTAACGCCCCAAAATTTCAGCATGGCTTGGGTGTATTCAATTCTGTTGCATGCATTAGAGGATACCACATTAAATAAGCCCTGCTGATTTCTGAGTATAAGTTCCCAGGTTTTCTCAACCACGTCATGAGTAAATGAAGGCGTACTTATTTGATCGTCTACAATGAATAGGTGAGAATCAGATTTGATTTTATTCCCAATAGCCTTAATAAAATTTGATCCAAAAGCCCCTGCCAACCACGCTACTCTGATTATTAAATAAGGAATATTGCTAGCCATTAACTCATTATCGCCCAATAGTTTACTTTTCCCATAAACATTAAGTGGACTTGGTTTATCATGTTCTTTATAAAACTGTGTTTGATTGGTAGTTCCATCAAAAACATAATCAGTAGAAAAGTGAATTAGCTTTGCACCAAATTCACGGCAAGCTTTTATGAGTAGACTAATAGCTTGATTGTTGACTAAATCGGCTTTTTTTGCACCTTTTTCACTTTCAGCTTCATCTACTTTGGTGTAAGCTGCGCAATTAATCACTATTTCTGGTTTCACATTGCTGAAGGTCTCAGCTAATTTATAAGCATCTGTAATATCTAATTCTGAAGAATTTTTTGATATAAAAGTCACCGACTTCTGTGTAAAGAAAGCAGCAAATTCTTGGCCTAATTGTCCGTTAGCTCCAATTACGAGCACTATAGGGTTTGTGTGCATTTTTATCGTCTTAACCCAGCCCTTTTACTAACTTATTAGCAACTTCAAGAGATTCATGCGTACCTGCATCTGTCCACCATCCGTTCATTTTAACAGACTTCATGGCTTTTTGTTGGATATAATAATTGTTTACATCGGTTATTTCTAGCTCGCCTCTTTTTGAAGGTTTGAGCGTTTTTATTAAATCAAATACCTTGTTATCGTAGGTGTAAATGCCTGTTACAGCCCAATTAGATTTCGGGTTCTCTGGTTTTTCTTCGATGGAAATAACATCTGATCCTTGGATCTCAGCAACCCCGTAGCGGTTGGGGTCATGCACTTCTTTGAGCATAATTTGGGCACCTTCACCAGAATAAGAAGAAATGGCATTGGCTAAATCGTCTTCAAAAATATTATCGCCTAGAATGACCGTGACTGGGTCATTTCCTGCAAAATTTTCGGCTAAGCCTAGGGCTTGAGCTATACCACCAGCTTCATCTTGTACTTTATAGGTGAACTTGCACCCGAAGTCTTTACCTGAGCCCAAAAGCGAAACTACATCGCCCATGTGTTCGGTTCCTGTAACAATCAGAATTTCCGTTAAACCTGCATCCGTTAATTTTTGAATCGGATGATAAATCATGGGTTTTTGCCCCACAGGAAGTAAATGTTTATTCGTGACTTTGGTCAATGGAAATAAACGACTACCTGTACCTCCAGCTAGTACAACACCTTTCATGTTTGTATGTATGTATAAGAATTTAGGGTAATAGGGCTAAAACAAAACTAGCTTGTTATAGATTTAACAAGCTAGTTTTTACGGTTTTTTTTTATAAAAGCATGCTCATTGGGTTCTCTAAAAGACCACGCAGGGTATTTAGGAACTCAGCAGCTTTCGCGCCATCAACCACTCGGTGGTCAGCAGATAGCGTAACTTTCATTCGTTTGCCAGGAACTACGGCACCATCTTCAACAACGGGAACGTCGCGGATAGCTCCTACAGCAAGAATTGCCGCATTTGGTGGATTTATGATAGAGGTAAACTCTTCAATACCAAACATTCCCAAATTAGAAATGGTAAAAGTACTGCCTTCCATTTGCTCTGGCTTAAGCTTTTTATCTCTAGCAGCAGCAGCCAACTCTTTGGTTTCAGCAGAAATTTTGCTCATTCCTTTTTTGTCAGCATGGGTAATTACCGGAGTAACTAGACCATCTTCAACGGCTACAGCCACAGCAATATGCACGTCTCCGTGCTGGCGAATTACATCACCTAGCCAAGAGGCATTAACATTTTTATGCTTTTTAAGTGCTACAGCGCAAGCTTTAACAACTAAATCGTTAAAACTAATTTTGACATCTGAGGTCACATTCAACTCGGCACGAGCTGCAATTGAACGCTTCATATCGATGTCTATAGTCTCGTAGAAGTGAGGATTGGTGAATTTACTTTCAGCCAATCTTTTTGCTATGGCTTTTCTCATTTGAGAGATGCGTAAATCTTCGTCGCCTTCAGTAGGCATTGCAGGCGTAGCTGCTTTTTCAGCTGCTGGTGCAGGTTCTGGAGATTCTGCTTTTGCAGATTCTACATCTTTTTTGATGATTCTACCGTCAGGGCCAGTGCCTTTAATTTGGCTAAGATTCAAGCCTTTTTCTTCAGCAATTTTACGAGCTAAAGGGGAAGCTTTAATTCTGCCGTCAGATTCAGAAGCTGAGTCTGAAGAAGCACTTTCTTTTGGTGCAGCTTTATCAGTTTTGTCTTCTATGCCACCAAATATTGGATCGGTAAAATCATCGTCTTTTTTAGTTACTTCTTTTTCAGCTTTTGGAGCTGGTTCATCAGCTTTATCGCTACCACCATCGTCAAGCAAAGCAGAAATATCTTCGCCTTTTTCCCCAATGATTGCCATTGGCTTACCAAGTGGCACGGCATCACCTTCAGCGGCTAATAATTTGAGAATAACACCTGGATCATAAACTTCTACGTCCATGGTTGCTTTATCTGTTTCTACTTCAGCAATAATGTCACCGGCATTTACTGCATCTCCTTCCTTCACATTCCATTTTGCTATTACGCCTTCTTCCATTGTATCGGAAAGTTTGGGCATTTCAATCTTTATGGCCATGGAGACTCCTGAGTAATTTTTTATAGGTTATTTATAGGTGACTTGCTTTACAGCATGAACCACATTTTCTGGATTTGGCAACCAAGCTTCGAAAAGATTTTTTGCAAAAGGCGCCGGTACATCAGGAATAGTAACCCGAATTACTGGTGCGTCTAAGTAATCGAATGCTTCTCGTTGAATTATATACCCAACTTCAGCTGCAAAACCACCGAAAGGATGATTTTCGTCTACAATAACACATCGATTGGTCTTTTTAATTGACTCAATAATAGTTTTAGTGTCTAAAGGTTTAACCGTTCTAGGGTCAATTACTTCAGCGCTAATACCTTCTTTTTCTAGTAATTCAGCAGCCTTCATAGCTACATGGAACATTTTCCCGTGGCCAACTAAAGTTACATCAGTTCCTTGGCGTTTTACTTTGGCTTTACCAATTTCAATGATAAAATCTTCTTCATCAGAGACCTCACCTTTCAAGCCATACATTTGCTCAGATTCCATGAATAAAACTGGATTATCATCGCGAATGGCGGCTTTAAGCAAGCCCTTAGCATCGCCTGGTTCAGACGTATAAATCACTTTTAAGCCTGGGAATTGCGCATACATAGAGTCGTAAGACACAGAGTGTGTTGCGCCCAACTGGCCTGCTGAGGCATTTGGGCCTCTAAAAACTACTGGGCACTGAATTTGTCCACCACTCATGTAGCGTACTTTAGTAGCATGATTTAAAATTTGATCTGCAGCTAAAACGGCAAAATTGAAGGTCATAAACTCAACAACCGGACGTAGTCCGTTCATTGCTGCACCTACGGCAATACCTGAAAAACCGAGTTCTGAGATTGGGGTATCGATCACACGACCTGGGCCAAACTGATCTAATAAACCTTGAGTAGCTTTGTAAGCGCCGTCATATTCGGCAACTTCTTCGCCCATAATGAATACGCGCTGATCTCTTTCCATTTCTTCGCGAAGGGCATCGCGAATTGCATCTCTAAATTGTAATTGAGCCATAATGTTTTAAATATAAAATTTCTTAGTTAGCAGTATAGATTACGTATGGAATGGATAATCATTCTCAGCAAATACGTGATCGTAGAGTTCGCTTAGTGGTGGCTGTGGAGCTTCTTCCGCAAAACTTACGGCCTCTAGAACTTCCTCATCTACCTTAGCCATGATTTCTTTCAACTGCTCATCTTTGGCTATTTTCTTATCCAATATATACGTTTTTAGTCGTTCAATCGGATCAATATTTTTGTATTCCTCTAGCTCATCTTTTGTACGATAGTTCTGAGGATCTGACATTGAGTGACCGCGGTAGCGGTAGGTACGAATTTCTACAAAACAAGGCTCACTTGTTTCACGCACTTCATCAGCAATTTTTTTCATTTGCTCATAAACGCTAAATACATCCATACCATTAATTAAGGCACTCTTCATACCAAAACCTTTAGCCCGATCAACAATTTCGTTAACGGTATGTCTACGTACTGCGGTACCCATAGAGTAGCCATTGTTTTCTACTACAAATATTACTGGCAGTTTCCATAATTGAGCCATATTCATGGTCTCATGAAGTGCGCCTTGATCAACCGCACCATCACCAAAGAAACAAGCTGAAATATTGCCAGTGTTTTTGTACTTATTTGCCAAGGCTAAGCCACCCGCAATCGGGATATGCCCACCAACAATACCGTAACCACCCCAGAAATGACGCTCTGCATTCACAAAGTGCATAGATCCGCCTTTTCCTTTAGAGCAACCAGCATGCTTACCATAAAGCTCTGCCATACCAGCTCTAGGAGAAATACCTCTTACAAGACCCCAGCCATGATCGCGGTAACCAGTGATGATATCATCATCAGGGTGGAATGCCGCAGCTGTACCAGTTGAAATAGCTTCTTGTCCAATGTAAAGATGCAAGAATCCACCAAATTTACCTTTCTGATACATTTGAGCTGAACGTTCTTCAAAACGACGTTGAAGATACATTTCCTCAAAGAAAGCTAGTAGTTGTTCATTGCTGAGCTTTAGTTGCTTGTGAGTTTTTTTGGTTGCTTCCGGTAGTTCCGTGCTTTTGTGTATTAAACTGTCAAATTCTGGTTCACGGCCAGTTGGAGCAAAGGTCAGTTCTTTTTTTCCGCTCATTTAGCTTTCTTCCTGCTTTTTTAAATTCTTGAATGGCATTCGTTTTGAAAACCTATAGTTGGTCGTTTTCGTTTTAACTTTTCAAAATAATGAATATTGTGCATTCTTCCATGCAAACAAATGCGATTAGAAGCTTGCTATCATTTTAACAGCCTCAGCTAACACTTCAGCTAGCTTTTCTGGCTGTTTACCGCCTGCTGTGGCAAGTGATGGTTGCCCACCACCACCACCACCTAACATTTTTGCAAATTGCCCCACTATTGCACCCGCTTTCAACGATTTACTTTTAATTATATCGTCTGTTACGGTTGCAACTAGAAACACTTTGTTAGTTTCTAGGTCTTTTGAACCTAGAAGGCCAATAGTATTAGTCTCTTTTCTGTTTAACAGATCATACCCCAACTGTTTAAGGCTGTTCATGTCTGCCTCTACTTCTCCAATTACTAAGGTCAACCCATTAGAAAGGGTATGTGCCTGAGTGATTAACTCATCTAGCTGGCCACCAGCCATTTTTGCTTTTAACTGCTCAACTTCTTTTTGTAGTTGTTTACGCTCATCTAAAACAGCTTTCAGGTTATCAATTGAAGACCCTGCTGTACCTAAAAGGTTTTTTAACGCAGTCAATTCGTCTTTTTCTTTTCTTAGCAACTCATCAGCCACTGGGCCAGAAACGGCCTCAATTCGTCGGATTCCCGAAGCAACAGAAGCCTCTGCTGTAATGCGAAAATAGCCAATTTCACCAGTAGACTTCACATGCGTGCCGCCACAAAATTCTCTAGAGAAATCTTCTCCAAAAGTAACCACGCGCACGGTATCGCCATATTTTTCACCAAACATCATCTTGGCGCCCAACTTTTTTGCTTCTTCAATTGGAAGATTTCGTTCTTCCTCTAGCGCAATATTTGCTTGTATTTTTTCGTTTACAATGCGCTCAATTTGGGCTATTTCCTCTGGCTTAACCGCCTCGTAATGCGAAAAATCAAATCGCAAATAGGTATCATCTAGATAAGAGCCTTTTTGATTGGTATGAGAACCCAGTATTTGGTCTAAGGCGCCATTCAATAAATGCGTTGCTGAATGGTTTTTTTCAACTTTAGCTCTTCGCTCTGGCTCAACAGCGCCAACCCAGCTTGCTGCTAAGTTTTCAGGCAACTGACTTACCAAGTGCACAAAACCATGATCCGATTTTTGTACATCTAGAATCTCAATAATCTCGTTCGCACTGCTTAATGTGCCTTTATCGCCTACTTGTCCACCAGATTCAGCATAAAAGGGCGTTTTGTTGAAGCGTAGATAGGTTTTATCGCCGTCTTTGCGCCAAGCAACAACTTTAACTTCTGCTTCTAACTCATCATAGCCAATAAATTCGGCGTTTTGGGTTTCCCCTTTTATAAGATTCCAGCCTTCAACAGAAGATTGGTCAATGGAGAATTTACCCGCGGCACGGGCCCGAGTTTTTTGCTCTAGCATCAAACGCGTAAAGCCCTCGGTGTCTACTTCAATGCCACGCTCACGCGCCATTAATTGGGTTAAATCAATCGGGAAACCAAAGGTATCATGCAGTTTAAAGGCGTCATCCCCATCTAAAATGATTTTGCCTTCAGCCATTTTTTCAAACAATGAAATACCCTGCCCCAAGGTGCGTAAAAAGCTATTCTCTTCTTGTTTAATTACGTTTTTAACAAAAGCTAATTGATCTGAAAGCTCCGAAAATACGCCTGCCATTTGGCTGGCCAATGTATCTACTAGCTTAAACATAAAGGGCTCTTTTAGGCCTAGTTTATCCCAGCCATAACGAACTGCTCTGCGCAATATTCGGCGAATTACATAGCCCCGACCGTCATTGCCTGGAGAGGCGCCATCGGCTATAGAAAAACTCACCGCCCTAATGTGATCTGCAATCACACGCATTGCAATATCAGTTTCTTCTTTTGCGCCGTATTTAATTTTGGCTAATGCGCAAATGTGGTCTAAAAGCGGAGTAAAGACATCGCTGTCATAGTTCGATTTCTTGCCTTGCAGCACCGCACAAAGTCGCTCAAAACCCATTCCGGTGTCAACATGTTTAGCTGGCAAAGAAGCTAATGAACCATCAGGTTTTCTATTGAACTGAATAAATACCAAGTTCCAAATTTCAATAAGCTGTGGATGGCCGATATTCACTAAATCTTTACCGTTTAATTCAGCACGCTCCTCATCTGAACGCAAATCGTAGTGAATTTCTGAGCACGGCCCGCAAGGCCCTGTATCGCCCATTTCCCAGAAATTGTCGGTCTTATCAAATTTTAGAATATGCTCTTTTGGGATGCTGGTTTTAGCGTTCCAAAGCTCTATGGCCTCCTCATCAACAGGCAAGCCGTCTTCTTTGTCGCCTCCAAAAACGGTGACGTAAATTCTATTTGGGTCTAAACTCCAGCGATCTACCAATAACTCCCACGCCCAACTAATAGCTTCTTCTTTGAAGTAATCGCCAAATGACCAATTCCCCAACATCTCAAACAAGGTATGATGATAGGTATCGTGGCCAACTTCTTCTAAATCATTATGCTTGCCACTTACGCGTATACATTTTTGCGTATCAGCCGCTCTTTGCCAATCTCTACCTTCAAATCGGAGGCTATTCTGTTCCCCTAAAAAAATGGCCTTAAACTGGTTCATTCCAGCATTGGTAAACAGTAATGTTGGATCTTCAAGAGGCACTACAGGGGCACTTTCTACAATGGCGTGTTGTTTTTCTTTAAAGAAGGAAAGGAACTCTTTGCGTATTTGCTGACTTGTTTTCACGTTCGTAAGATTTCTGACTTTGAGTAATTAATAGGCGTATTTTAAAAGCGTCAATATAGTAATTGCGCAGCCAAACTGGCTATAAAAAGGGGTGATACTTACCGCTTTCTAACTTAGGATAGTCTTTAGCATTTGGAAATAAGTAGACCCAAGCTTTTACGTTTTTCTTCCGATTTGTAGACACATATCGCAGCTCTCTTCGATATTCGTCCGGGTGGCCTTCTAATTTGTCCAAGCTATGCAGCTTTTTGGTGTCAATATTCCAGTATAGCTCTCCATATAGAATACCTTCCCCATCGGCTGCATAAGGATATTTACCCACATGAAGATCCATTTTATAGACCCATGCTTTTTCGTAAAAATACCGAGCAATGCGTTTGTGGTTCTTCCCTGCTTCCATTAGTGTTCCGTAAACAAAAAGGGGGTAGAGAAATAAATCGGTCTGGAGTTTTTTAAGATCTAAGGATCCCATCAAGCGGTTTTAGCGTTCTTATGCCTAAATCAAGATTATCGGGTAAGTAACCAATTAGCAAGAAACCGGCTATCTGTTCATCTTCTGGGAAATTATTAAACCCAAATACTTCTGCTACGGCTGGCTCGTTTTTCACACCAGCTGTACTCCACATAACATGCAGCCCTTGGTTTAGCAATAGCAAAGTTAGGTTCTGAATTATAGTAGAGACCGTTGCGTAATCTTCTTTTTGAAGCTCCGCATTTTTTACTGCTAATTTTGTCTCTTTAGAAGAGTAATTGGTTACAACTAGCAGTGCTGGAATATTGGCCCACATTTGCTGTTTTTTTGCAGCAAGCTCTTCTTTATCAGCGCCTTTATATTTTAGGATATAGTGATGTAAAAGCCCACCTATCTGCGTTTTTTGGGCATTATTGGCCAAATAAAAACGAGCTGGTTCTGTTCGCTTATGATTTGGCGCGTAACGAGCTATATCAATAGCTCGTTTTAATAGCTCCACATCAATGGGTTTATCTAAGAATAAGGCCGGATTTGGCGTCCTTCTTTTTTGAATGAGTTGCTCTAATGCACTGTGTTCTAACATTTTATGAATCTTGGATTTAATAAACTTCTTCAAACATGCGGTTAGCTCCGCGCACGCCTTTTTTCCATTCTTCCCAAGTCCATTCACCAATGGGCTTTTCTTGTAGCTCTTGGCGCAGGATACAGTAATCGCTTAGCCCATTTTTTAGCAAGCTTTGGTAAATGCCTGTTTCCATACCTCTAAGACCACAGACGTAGATCAAGGTATTTTCTTTGGCCAAAATAGGCAGCACTTCTGGTATATCTTCAATCAAACTTTGCACATACATTTTAGAACCATCGGCGCGTCTTTCTTCTCTTGAAATTGCGCGTATGTAATGGAAGTTTTCATGTTTCTGTGCTAGCTCTTCAAAAAATGATTTGTAAAGCACATCGGTGCGGTAAGGGCAACCAAATAACAAGGCTATATCCCCTTTTGCGCCAGACTCAATTAGATCGATAACCATGCCTCTGAATGGGGCTATACCCGTTCCTGTGGCAAAAAACACATAATTAAAATCTGTTTTATTTTCAGGAAGCACAAAGGTTTTACCACTCGGGCCCGTCATAAGCACTTTATCGCCTACTTTTAAGCTAGCTGCGTAATTAGATGCAACACCCAGGTAGATAGAGTTATCATCCCGTTCTTCAACCACTCTTTTTACAGTAGTTGAAACAATATTTGGATTGGCATTTTCTCCTGAACTTGGGGAAGACACAGAATAGAGGCGAATTTTATGGGGCTTGCCTTTAGCATCTTCGCCCGGGGCTTGAATACCAATGGCTTGTCCTGCAATAATATTGCCCGCTAATTCGGTTCCAGAAATATCAAAACTAAGATGTCGAATAAAATTGGGGCTGCTTTCAACAGTGGCTAATTTATTTTCAACTACGGTTACTTCAACCGGATTTTTTCTATTGTAAAGGTTCAGCTTTACTTCAGGTAACACAATTTCTGACATGAATGAATAGAAGTTTTAAAAAGTTTAACGTTAACATACATATAGGAGTAACTAACAATATAAGTGGGTTAAGATACCGAAATCTTATTTATTTGGAGCTGCACAATCACTCAATGTTGACAATTTTTGCATATTTATGAAATGGAATGACCTTAAAAGCCTTAGCCAATTCGACGAATTGGTAGAGCAATCTTATGAAAAACCTCAATTGGTTTTCAAACACAGCACATCTTGCCCAATTAGTGCCATTGTAAAGTCTAGGTTTGAGGGCGACTGGAAAAAGCAAACGCTTATAAGTCAAGAGCAGTGCTTCATTCTCGATTTACTTGCCAACAGAGCGGTGTCTAATGAAGTAGCTGGCCGTCTAAGCGTGAGGCATGAATCGCCACAACTATTACTTATAGATCAAGGAAAAGCGCTTTACAACGCCTCACATACTTCAATATCAGTACAAGATTTAGCTGATTTTTTGGCTAAATAGAAATACATTATATCGCTTAATTAAAATTTCTCATCCTATTTTTTTAAATTGGCTAACAAAGCCAATTTAAAAGAGTAGGACAGTCCTTTTAAATTATCATTGGTTTTAATTAAGTCACTAAAATCATTAAATAAAGTCCATTAAAATATGAACTATCTACTAAGCCTGGTATGCAGTCTGTGTCTATTTGTAGGCGCTTCTACTAGCCAAATTCTAGCAAATTCGTTAGTTATGCCAAACGATGATGCACCAAAAATTGAGTATGTAAAATATACTCTAGATAACGGCCTTAAGGTCATTTTGCATAAAGACAGCTCTACTCCTATTGTTGCCGTTTCTGTTTTATACCATGTTGGTTCTAAAAATGAAGATCCAGATAGAACAGGTTTTGCTCACTTTTTTGAACATTTAATGTTTGAAGGTTCAAAAAATATTGAGCGTGGCCAAATGGACAAAATGATTGCAGCTGCGGGTGGTACATATAATGCTAACACCTCAAACGATAGAACTTTTTACTACGAGATACTACCAAGTAACCAGCTCAAGCTAGGTTTATGGATTGAATCTGAGCGTATGTTACATGCAATTGTTGATACGCTAGGTGTTGAAACTCAACGTGCAGTAGTTAAAGAGGAGAAAAGGTTGCGAGTAGACAACCAACCTTACGGTTCTATTTTGGAAGAAACACTGAAAAGAGCTTACACAAAGCATCCGTACCGTTGGGCACCAATTGGTTCAATGGAACATTTAGATGCAGCAAGCTTCGAAGATTTCACCCGTTTCTATGAAACTTTTTATGTCCCTAACAATGCGACTTTATCAATTGCAGGTGATATAGATATTGAAGAAACCAAAAAAATGATTGATGGGTATTTCACTGAAATCCCAAGAGGAACCGTTGAAATCCCTCGTCCAACCATAAAAGAGCCCAAGCAAACTGAGGAAGTTCGTGATATTGTTTACGATAATATTCAGCTTCCTGCGGTAATTCAGGCGTATAAAATGCCGCCACAGGGTACGCATGACGCTTATGCATTTGAGGTACTAAGTACCTTACTCACCGGTGGTGCTAGTGCTAGAATGCAAAAACAATTGGTAGATCAAGATCAAAAAGCGGTAGCTGTTGCAGCAATTCCTCTTTCACTAGAAGATGGAGGTCTGTTTATCAATTATGGCATTGCCAATATGGGCATTGAAGCTGAAGATCTAGAAGCAGGCATGGATGCGGTAATAAAAACCGTTCAAAATGAACTTATTCCTGAAAAAGAATTTCAAAAAGTAATGAACCAGATTGAAGCCAGCTTTGTGAGCACTAACTCTAGAATAGCTAGCATTGCTGAAAGCTTAGCCAATTATGAGGTGTATTACGGCGACGCTGAGTTGATTAACACCGTTATTGACAAATACCGCAAAGTTACCAGAGAAGATCTTAAACGCGTTGCTAGCGAATACTTAATTCCTCAAAACCGCGTAGTATTGTACTATTTACCTAAATCTGCACAACCAGAATCGTCAGAATCTCAAGGAGACGAATAATGAATTTGTTAAAAAATATTGCTCTAACAGTAGCCTTAGTGGTCTTTAGTTCAGCAGCATTTGCTCAGTCTTTTGACCGTTCAAAAGCTCCTGAGGCTGGCCCAGCACCAAAAATTAATATTGGTGATGCCAACACTTTTACCCTTAAAAACGGCTTAAAAGTTTATGTAGTAGAAAATCGTAAACTTCCCACCTTATCAGTAAGCTTATCGCTATTCAGAGATCCTATTTTTGAAGGCGATAAAGCGGGTTACCTCAGCATGTTTGGCCAAGTTATGCAAGCTGGCACCAAAAATATGAGTAAAGAAGAGCTTGATGAAGCGGTTGATTTCATTGGTGCAAACCTAAGTGCAGGTGCTACAGGCATGTATGGGTATAGCTTAACACGCCATCAAGACAAATTAATGGATTTGATGACCGATGTCCTTTATAACCCATTATTCCCAGAAGAAGAGCTAGAAAAAGCCACAAAACAGCAGATATCTGGTATAGCTTCTGCTAAAGAAGATCCAGAGGCTATTTCTGGCAAAATCGTAGATGCCCTTCTATATGGTGATGATCACCCTTACGGTGAGCAAGTAACAGAAGAAACTGCCACAAACGTTAGCATTGATGATATTAAAGCCTATTACAATACTTATTACAAGCCCAATATTGCTTCCTTAGTATTAGTGGGAAATATCGACGTAAAAGAAGCTAAGAAGTTGGCTAAAAAGTATTTCGATAAATGGGAAAAAGGCACTGTGCCAACCATGTCATACGAAGACCCAGCACCTACAGCAATTACAGGCGTAGCACTAATGAATAGAGAAAGCTCTGTTCAGTCAGTTATCAATATTACTCACACAATACCGTTAACAACGGGTGATGAAGATCAAATAACGGTTAGTGTATTGAATAATATTTTAGGTGGAAGCTCTTCAAGCCGTTTATTCAGAAATCTACGCGAAGACAAAGGCTACACTTATGGCGCTTATTCGAATATTTCAGCACAGCGTTTAGTTGGTTCTTTCAGCGCTAGTGCCAGTGTTAGAAATGCGGTAACCGACTCAGCGGTAACAGAATTCATGAACGAATTAACGGCCATTCGTACAGAAGATGTTACCGACGAAGAAATCAATAACGCAAAAGCTTCTCTAACTGGTAGTTTTGCGCGTTCTTTGGAAAGTCCCCAAACAGTGGCAAACTTTGCATTGAATATTGACCGCTATGATCTTCCTAAAGATTATTATGCAACCTATTTGCAGAAACTAGACAATGTTTCTAAAGCTGATGTTAAAACAGCAGCTAACGCATACATCCACCCAGATAAAGCAAATATTGTTGTAGTAGGAAACGCTAAAGAAATTGCCTCTGGCTTAGCCCAGTTTGGCGAAATCCAATATTTCGACGCTGATGGTAACCCAACTGATGCGCCAAAAGCAGCTGAATCTGCAGACCTAAGTGCTGAAGATGTTTTTGCTAATTACGTAAATGCTGTTGGTGGCGAAGAAGTCGTTAAAGCAAACAAAGACATAAAAATGGTGGGTACTGCCACTGTTCAAGAGCGCCCAATTGAATTAGTTATGGTATACGGCGAGCCAAAGCAATTCTCTATGGTAATGAACATGATGGGCATGACTATGAGCGAACAAACCGTAAATGGTGACAACTTTAGTTCCGTAGCACAAGGCCAAACTATACCTCTAAGAGATGTAGATAAGCAACAACTTACTCGTGAAGCCTATTTTGTTCCTGAATTATTTATGGAAGAAATTGGTGGCGAAGCTGAAGTACTAGGCATCGAAGTTGTTGATGGTAAACGTGCTTATGTTGTTAAAATCACCGACTCTGCCGGAGCTTATACCAATTATTACGACGCTGAAACATTCTTGAAAATCCGTAAGGTCTCAACTACAGAAACGCCTCAAGGTGATATGACACAGACTATTACTTATGGTAATTGGCAAGACTTTGACGGCCTAATGATACCTACTCTAATGATACAAGACTTAGGTCCAATAAAATTAGACATCACTTTCAATGTAGTAGAACTTAATTCAGGAGCAGTCTCTGTTTTTGATTAATTTTTGACTTAGGAACGTAGCTTCCAACTTTTCTATTTCTTAAGGAGATATACAACTTTGTATATCTCCTTTTTTTTTAACCCCTTTGTCAGTACCCCTATGTCAGATCAATTAGAAAAATCTCTTAGCAGAGCAGCCTTTCTGCAAACAGCCGGGAAAGCAGCCCTATTCGCCGCACTTGGTATCACCGCAGTTTCTTGCTCATCAGATTCAGGCCCAACCACTGTTGAAATTGATGAACCTGATGAAGTTATTCCACCAGATGACGGTAACGGAAGTAGCAATGACCAAGCTATCACGGTAAATGGTAATACTATAACTATTAACCTAGCTAACGCCGATGTTAGCGCTTTAGCACAATCTGAAGGCTGGTTAAATATCACCCAATCTGGTGCTAATGTGATTGTTATTAATGCTGCTGGCACCTTCCGCGCATTTGACAATAACTGCCCTCACGCTTCTTGCAGAACTAGCTGGGAATACGGCGGTAATCAATTAACCTGTACTTGCCATAACTCGATATTTAGTAATGAAGGCCAGCGCCTTGCTGGTCCTGCTGGCAGAAACCTTACAGGTTTCAGCCTTTCTCGTACTGCAGACGTGCTAACTATTACTAAATAAGTTTAGTTGGTTATTTTGCAAGTAAACTGCATCAAAACCGAGTAGGCTTAAACTTAAACCTGCTCGGCTATTTGTTTTCTTTGTAAAATGGTATTCTTTTCTGCACCTTTGTTGAGCAATTCACCCAAAAATCCGGTGCAAAAAAACTGTGCGCCCAACACCATTAGTAATATTCCCAGAAATAATAATGGACGACCGCTAATTGATTCATTAAATAGCAATTTTAGAATGCTTAAATAACCATTTACGGCAAAACCGCCTGCTAACAACAGACTTCCAATACTTCCAAAAAAGTGCATTGGCCGATGTTTATACCTACTCATAAACATCAAAGTCATTAGGTCAAGAAAGCCGTTTATAAAGCGGGAAAGGCCAAATTTGGACACACCATATTTTCTAGCATGATGCTGAACTACTTGCTCCTCAATTTTATTAAAACCTTCATCTTTTGCTAATACAGGAATATATCTGTGCATTTCTCCATAAATATGCACTCTATCTATAACTCTTCTATCATACGCTTTTAGACCGCAATTGAAGTCGTGTAACTTAATGCCAGATACGGCCGAAGTTACGCCATTAAAAAAGCGAGAAGGAATAGTTTTACTAATCGGATCGTGACGCTTTTTTTTCCAACCACTAACTAAGTGAGCGCCATCTTTTATACGCTGAATCATTTCAGGCAGCTCATTCGGGTCGTCTTGTAAATCGGCATCCATGGTGATAACAACCTGGCCTTGAACTATTTCAAACCCATTTTGTAGCGCTGCACTTTTACCATAATTTCTAAACTGCTTTAAGCCTTTAGCCTCCAACGGATATTCAACGGCTAATTTTTTGATTACTTCCCAAGAAGTATCCGTTGAACCATCGTCAACAAATATCATTTCAAATGAGTAGCCTGCCTTAGACATTACTTGCTTAGTTTGCACAAACAGCTCTGTAAGCGATTCTTCCTCATTTAACAAGGGAATTACTATACTGATATAAGGCGTATTCAAGGTCGTGTTATTATCTGCCAAGTTGATTAATATCTAAGGTTCATTTTAATTGACGACAGCTTGCAATATAAAGCACCCTGAACTATGAAAAAACTCTATTACACTATTGGTGAAGTCTCCAAACTTACGGGCGTTGAAGCGCATCAACTTAGGTATTGGGAAGCCAAGATATCTGATTTGAAACCAGCAAAATCGGCAAATGGTACAAGAAAGTATCGTGAAGAAGAACTGGATTTGATCTTCAAACTGCGAGAATTGATCATAGAGAAGAAATACAGCACTGAAGGAGCGCTTCAGTTCTTGAACGGCGGGAAAGCCAAACTTCCTGCCCCAAAAAAAACTGCAAAATTAGAAAAAGACCTACGAATGGTTCGTTCGTTTTTGCAAGACCTACAAGGCAGACTATAGTTTATATTTATGCAAGCTAAAGCCGAATCAGCAACACGTATTTTAAAAGAACTTAAACAAACCCATAAGAAGGCGGTAAGCCTGAGAGGCTGGGCTAGGTTTGCTAGTTTTGTGGGCTTAATCTCCATTTCATGGATGATTTTTGTAACCGCTGAGCACTTTTTTTTCCTGACCAGTTATTTAAAAATAGCAGCCATACTGTTGTTATTCGTCATTCCACCTCTTGCCTATAAATATGTTAGAATCCGAAGAATTGGTAATTTCAAACATTTTACCATTGAATGGGCAAAAACCAACAATCAGTGGCATGTATTAGACTATTTAGACTTATCTGATGATGATGAAATTGGAACTGCTAAATTAGCTGTAAGCCAATTGGAGAAAAAAATTGATGCTACTGAGGTTTTAGATAATATTGAGCACTGGTATGAAGCTCTACCATTGGTGGCTAAGTGCAAACAACGCATAACCTGGACTTCTTTTATCTTATTGGCTAGCTTAAGCTTAACCCTTTTTATCTTTTACCCTGCTAGTGTTCGTTTGCTCAATTTTTGGGAAAGCTCTGAGCGTCCAAATCCTTATAGTTATCGTATTAAACCCACTAATCTTGATGTAGAAGAGGGCTCTTCGCTTCAATTCTCCATAGCATTTACTTCCCCTAAAACCCCTTTTGAATTGCAGTTTTGGCTCAAAAATGAAAGTGATTTAAGTTTTAAGCCCTTTCGCCTAAATAAGCTCCAAAATGGGATCTTCCAATCAGATGATATTACCGTCTTTAATGACTTGAATGTATTTTTCAGCATGGATGGTTTTAGCACAGATACGCTTCAAGTGCGCACCCAGTTTAAACCCTCATTAGATTCCCTAGTAGTTAGAGTAAGCCCCCCAGCCTACTTAAAGAGCAATGATACGTCTTATCAATATCCCTTTGAGCGCATTATTTACCCGGAAAATGCATCGATTTACTTAACAGCCAATACAAAAAAAGTACTCGATAGTTTATCAATTGGTGTTAATGAAATACGAGCTTTTACTGCATCCAATTTTTCAAGCATTCGCGATCAAAAGCTCAATAACTTTTTATCCACTTCCCGCAAAGAACAACTAGTTGATAGCCTCGCTTTTTATCTTATGAGTGCCGACGGCTTAGCATTGACAAACGGCTATCCCTTTTTGCTAGAGAAGCTTTTAGACCAATCGCCAGAAGTTCGTTGGCTGTATCCTGAACCTAATACATCGCTTAAAACAAACGATGAGTTAGAGTTGAGCTATGTAGCAAACGACGATTACGGCCTTAGCGCATTAAGCCTGCGCTATAAGTTGATATCGGGTTTTGGCACAGTAAAAGAATCTGGCAGCAAAGTCCTCAGCATTCCCGCACAAAATGATATTGGATTGAGCGTATTTTCCCTAATCACAGAATGGAATTTAGCCCCACAAGACGAGTTGCGTATGGTGCTAGTTGCTACGGATAACGATCAACCAAATGGCTATAAAAAGGTTGTTTCAGATACCTTGAAACTAAAAGTGCCAAGTTTACTGACCGAATTGAATGAGCTGATGGATGATGAGGCCGCTTTTGACGATAGTTTCAAAGAAATAGATGCCTTACAAAAAGAACGTGAGCAACGCTCTGAAGAGATGAAGGAAGGCTTGAAGGAAAGCCCAGAGCAAGCGTGGCGCCAACAAAGAAACCTTCAAGAGCAGTTAGAGAACCAAGAGCAACTGAGTGAAAAGATTAAGAATCTAAATGACCAGTTTGATAAGCTTAAAGAAGAGATGAAGGATAGCGATTTGCTCTCTCCTGAAACCATGAAGTCTTATGATGAATACAAGAAATTGCTGGAGGAACTGCAAGATAATGAGCTAAAGGAGGCTTTAGAACAGATGCAGAAATCCTTAGAAAATATGAACCCAGATCAGTTCCGTAAATCACTAGAAGATCTTGAGTTCAACGAAGAAGTTTACAAACAACGGCTAGAACGAACCATTGAGTTATTTAAAAAGCTCAAAAAAGAGGCCAATTTATCGCAATTAGATAATGCCCTAGAAAAGTTGGCCGCGCAACAAGATAGCCTAGCTAAACAGCAGGATATGGATCAGCAGATGCAGCAAGATGTACGCGACGCTTTGGATAAACTGCAGAAATCTATTGATAGCTTGCCAAAAGATGCGCCTAAAAGTGCGGCGAAAGAATTACAAGAGCTAAGCGAGGAGCTAAACGAAGAGAATGATACCTTGAAAAAGGATATGGATGAGCTGCTGAAACCGAAAAGTGAGGAGGAAAAAAGCGATAGCAGCCAAAATCAGAATAAACGTCAGGAGCAAAAAGAAAAGCAGGAAGACCTTTCTAAGAAAATGCGGAAAATGCAGCAAATGGTAGCTTCACAACAGTCTGCTATGAGCAAAAAGCAAATGAATATTAATATTGCAGCGCTAAAAAGTATTCTAAAAAGCTTAATCGTTAGCTCTGAGTACCAAGAATTGGTGAATGAGCGAACTCAAGAAATGGTAGACCGCAGCCAGGGTTTTGTTGGTCAAGCCAGAAAACAACAGGCCTTAAACACCTATTACAAAAGTGTTTCAGACAGTTTATTTGTTGTGGCTAAGGAAGTACCTGAGCTATCAAATGAGATTATGAAGTTGAAAGAGAAAACGCAAATCAACTTAGAAAAAACCCTTAAAGAACAGACTGAACGCTCTCAAAATAGTTCGGTTTTCTTGGAGCGACAGTCGCTTTCTGGGATTAATGAACTAGGACAATTAGTTGCGGATGTTCTTGAACAGCTGCAAAACCAGATGAATGGCGAAGGCGAGGGTGAAAGCGGCAGCGGCAGTGGTATGAGCAGCCAGCAGATGCTTGAACAAATGCAACAAATGAGTGGGCAACAGCAGCAAATTAATCAACAAATGCAGCAAATGATTAATGACGTGGCCGGCGAACGCTTGACTGTTGGGCAAACTGAGCGCCTTGAACAGCTTTCAAAGCAACAAAATGAAATCAGAAAGCAACTAGAAGATCTTCAGAAAAACGGCTCAATTCCGCCTGGAGATCGACTACAAAGCGAGTTAAGCCGCCTACAAGATGAAATGGAAGACGCTATACGAGATTTGCGAGGTGGGAATATAGATGAACTCTTTACCAAGCGTCAGCAAAATATTATGTCCAAAATGCTTGAAGCAGAAAAATCTTGGCAAGAGCGTGGTGAAGAGGAAAAACGCGAGGCTCAGACGGCTTTAGAGCAACTTCGTGGCGAAGATTCGACCATAACTCTTGAGCAGATAAAGAAACTCATTGAGAATCAATTAAACGGTGATCAGTTTACGCCCTTCAAAAATGACCTTCAGCAGCTGATTCGTCAGTACTTTGAGCTGCTAAATAACCAAGAGTCTACACCCAATTAGGTATTAAATCCATAAAAAAAAGCCGGTTAAAAACGGCCTTAGACAAAAATAGTTATCTAGTAGTAAATAGCGATGGTTATTACTCGCTACCTAATTCCGCAGACTGATCGCTGATAATGCGTCTTATTTGAGGTAAAGTCATGGGTTTTTCAATATAATCTACAACAGACTTGTATTGAAATGAGCGTTCTTTGTCGTTCATTCTAACGCTTGAGCTTAGCATATAAACCGCTGATTTCTTCCCGAATTCATTTGCAATAGCCTCGTAAGCATCCAAAAATTCAAAGCCGTCCATATCGGGCATTTTCACGTCTAAAATGATAATTTCAGGAACAGAGTCAGCACCATTTTCACGGATGTGGTTTAAGGCTTTAACCGCTGAATCGAATACAAAGTACGAATCTGTAATATGATACCTTTTTATGTAGGTAGAGACAATGACGTTGTTAATTTCGTCGTCGTCGATTACAAAAATAGTAGGGTTTTTAGATGTGATTTGACTCATAAGACGGATATAATTGCACTGGTTTTATAGGTATATATTGGAATATACAAATATGTGTGGTACAGGTTAAGAGAAATTATAAAAATTATCATCTCAATGCCTGATTGGTACTAACCAAGTGTTCGTAAGCTTTGAGAACGGCCTCAGTAGTTTCAAAATCCAAGGTTTTTACATTGGGCGTGTTTTTGACAGCCGCAATAGCATTAGAAGGAGCAAAAGCCTCAGAAACCACTTTAAAAGCAGGTATATCTCCTCCACTGTCGCCAATGTAAGCTATTTCTGTAGACAGATCTAGCTTAAGCTCATCAGCTAGGGTTTTTAAACCAACGCCCTTATTACAAGCGCTATAAATAACGTTGATAGAGACTTCGGTAAAATGCACCTCAAAATCATCCATATTAAAGAGCTTTTTTTGCGCTTCTACCTTTGGTAGCATTTCTTGTATTTGGCTAGTAGATGGATGCACAATACCGCAGTCGGTCTTTTTTGTGAACTCTAAATAGCCTTTTGGATAGTTTGGGAGTAATACTTCTTCTATCCATGTTTTCATTTCTTGAACTTGGGCTAGAACCGCTGCTGTGATGGCCTTATTAAAGCGTAGTTCATTAGTAACGATGTTATACATACCACCCCCACTTTCAAAAATTACGGGTTTATAAATTCCCAATAATTGCGATACGCACTCTGTGAAAGGTTGTGGCCTGCCTGTACAAATACTTAATGCTGGAATGGTTTCATCGGTTTTAGCAGCTTCATTTAGCGCACTAATTTTATGAAAAGCATCCCAATTTGGTTGATTAAAAGGAAAAGCTAGACAGCCATCTAAATCAATCACAAAAAGCCGAATCATACTTTCATATCCTCTAAATGCTCAAAAGTGTGTTTACTATCTTTTTTATAGGTAGGGAAAACCACGTACAGTGCAAGCAACAATAGGCCAATGCCAACCAACCACTGATATTGGTTTTTAAAATCGGCATACTCTTGAGAGGAAAACTCTCCTTTTTCAAGTTCATCAATTCTTGCCAGGAAACCGTCTATACCATCTACGCCAGACTGAATTTCATAGTAATAGCCATTGCCTTGTCTGGCAATATCTTGCAGTGCAATATTTTGTAGTTGTGTGCTTACAACTTTACCCTCCTGGTCTCTTTTATAGCCAATTAATGCACCAGTTCTTTGGTTATAAATGGGAATAGTTCCACCCGCTAAAGTGCCAATTCCTAATGTATACGCATTTACGTTCATGTCCATTAATGCACTTAAATCATTGGTGTAGCCTTCGCTGTGATCTTCGCCATCAGAGATAATGAGCAGTACTTTGGCAGCTTTTGATGCGTTTGCATTTTCCTGCTTCTCTTGCTCTTTTTCTAAGTTTTCAAATGCGGTTAAAGCAGTTTGCATAGCTTCAGAGAAGTTGGTGCCACTAGAAGGCATTTGGTCGGTGTTCGCAATATTTAGAAATAGTTTTAACGCGCTATAGTCTAAGGTCAATGGCGACTGTACGTAGGCTTCTCCTGTGAATACAATTAGCCCCACACGGTCTCCCTTAAGGCGATCTACCAACCTATTGATCTCGTATTTAGCTTTTTCTAAGCGGCTTGGCCGTACATCTTCAGCATTCATACTGGCAGATAGATCTAAGGCAATCATCACATCAACGCCTCTTCTTTTTACCTCACGCACCTCAGTGCCTATTTGCGGGCCTGATAAGCCGACTATGATTAATAGTAGTGCGCCAAAAAAAAGAAAATGCTTAATTTTGTGGGCTAATTTCCAGTCACCAGAGTAGAGCTTTGTAAATAAGTCGTCAGAGAAAAAGGCTCTACGACTATTCTGTCGGCGCTTATAAGCGTAACTCAGCAGCAAACCAATTAACGGTAGCGCTATTAATATCCAGAGATAAACGGGGTCTTTCCAAAGCATTTAAATAGGTATTTTTTAAAAATCTGAGTAAAATAGAACTTGATTGATCTGAACATATCATTGAGCGGCAATAATTCATTACTTTAATAAGCTAACTAATAAAGTATTGCTTGTAAAACATACAATAAGAAAAACACAATAAGTTGTGAGCTGCCCTAATGAATTTATTTTGCACTAAAAAGCCACTGTTGGTACTGCTATTTATTGCTGTTTTGTGGGTTCCTACGCAGACAAATGCCCAAGAAATTGCCATAGCGCGCATTAAATATAGTGGTGGTGGAGATTGGTACAATGATCCCTCTTCTCTTAACAATTTACTGAGTTTTGCTGCGTCTTCTTTCCCAACTACCCTTTCGCTAAACTACAGAGATGTAGATTTGGGCGATAGTGATTTATATTTGTACCCATTTGCCTTTTTAACAGGTCATGGCGGTCTTAGCTACAATAAAAGTGAGTTAGACAATCTTCGAGATTACCTAGACTATGGCGGTTTTCTTTACATAGATGACGACTATGGGCTAGATGAAAGTGTGAGAAAGATGGCCAAAGACCTCTTCCCAGATGAAGCTTTAGTGGTTTTACCATTCGATCATGCCATTTATAAAGCGCCGTTCAATTTTAGTGCTGGCTTGCCAAAAATTCATGAGCATAATGGGCTTCCACCAAAAGGTTTGGGCATTTTCAGGAATGGTAGGCTTGTTCTATTTTACAGTTATGAAAGTAATTTAGCCGATGGTTGGGCTGATCCTGAAGTGCATAAAGATCCACAAAGCATCCGAGAGCTAGCCTTAAAGATGGGCACTAATATTCTACTATATGCAATTAATGGGGAATAGTGAAAGCGCAATTTTTTATCTTGAGCAAAGCATTTGGCGTTCTTTGCATTTAGCCTTCTTTTAACGAGCACTTTTACAGATAACACTATTCTTACTATGAAAATACCTATTGCCAGCGATCATGCTGGTTTTGAAGCGAAGACAAAAATAATTAGCAAACTGCAAGAAATGGGCTACAAGGTAGAAGATTTTGGTCCTTTTACTGATGAGCGTGTAGATTACCCAGACTATGCCGTGAAAGTATCTGAGGCCGTAAATAATGGCCATCAGCCAATTGGTATACTTATTTGTGGAAGCGGTCAAGGAATGTGCATGACAGCCAATAAGTTTGAAAATGTACGTGCTGCCCTTGTGTACGATGCAGAGGTAGCCTCGTTAACTAGACAACATAATGATGCCAACATTATTTGTTTGCCAGGACGTAGCCTGAGTGACGCTGAACTATCAGCCATACTAGAAGCCTATTTGTCTGCCAAGTTTGAAGGCGGGCGACACACTGAACGCGTAAATAAAATAAAGGCTTTAACTACAAAAGCTTCTCACTAACTCAACACCTTCGAATATCTCTTATTCTTACCGCTATGATGAATAATAAATTACTCAAAGTTCAAGATCCAGAAATCTATCAATTGATTGAGCATGAAACGGATCGACAGAATACCAATATCGAACTAATAGCTTCAGAAAACTTTGCTTCAAAAGCAGTTATTGAAACTATGGGTTCCCCACTTACCAATAAATATGCAGAAGGGCTACCAGGAAAGAGATACTATGGTGGCTGTGAGTATGTAGACGTAGTGGAAAATTTAGCTAGAGACCGTGCAAAATTTTTATTTGGTGCCGAATGGGTAAATGTACAACCCCACTCTGGTGCTCAAGCTAATGCAGCGGTTTATTTGAATTATATGAAGCCAGGTGACAAAATACTGGGCCTTGATTTATCGCACGGTGGCCACTTAACGCATGGTTCTCCGGTAAATTTTTCGGGATTATTGTATGATGCCCATTTTTATGGCGTTGAGAAAGACACTGGCCGCATTGATATGAATAAAGTGCGTGAACAAGCCAAGAAAGTGATGCCAAAGATGATTTCTATTGGTGCATCCGCTTATCCACGTGATTTTGATTTTGAAGCCTTCAGAAGCATTGCTGATGAAGTTGGCGCGTTCTTATGGATGGATATGGCACACACTGCTGGGCTAATTGCTGCTAAGGTGATGAATGATCCTTTCCCATATTGCGATGTGATTACTACAACAACACACAAAACCCTGCGTGGGCCACGTGGTGGCATGATTTTATTAGGTAAAGACGGACTTAATACTTTAGGAAAAGTGGCACCCAAATCTGGAAGAACCAAGAACTGGAGTGAGCTATTAGATGCCGCAGTTTTCCCAGGAATACAAGGTGGTCCCTTAATGCATGTTATTGCTGCTAAAGCCGTTGCGTTTGGGGAAGCATTACAACCAAACTTCAAAACCTACCAAGAACAGGTAAAATTAAATGCCAAAGCCTTAGCCACAACCTTTGTAGATTTAGGCTACAACTTGGTAAGTGATGGAACTGATAACCATCTGGTTTTAATTGATTTGCGTAACAAAGAAGTTACGGGCAAAGAAGCGGAAGAGCGTCTTGAGCTAGCCAGTATTACTGTTAACAAAAATATGGTTCCTTACGATACAGAAAGTCCTTTTGTGACATCTGGGATAAGAATTGGCACACCAGCAATGACCACTAGAGGCTTGAAAGAGGAAGACTTTAGAGAAGTGGCTTATTTGATTGATCAAGCTATTAGAAATCTTCACAATGATGAGTGGTTACATAAAGTAGGTGCTTCTGTTAACGAAATATGTGAAAAATATCCACTTTACGACTACGTTACTGCGTAGATTAAGACGAATATTTTACATTAAAGAGTACGTTTGCTTAATTACATGCGTACTCTTTCTTTTTTGTTACTAGTATTAAAAATTAAACTCTCTGTTCATAAGGTTCCATTTCCTTGGCAAGCAAACGTAAAATAATGAGCTCTGAGCCTCCTAAGGCCAGTAAAGCTACCATCAATACCGACGAAATGTCGTTCATCGAGCATTTAGATGACCTTAGAAAGCATCTGATTAAGGGCTTTATAGGTGTAGGAATTGGTATAGGCATAGCTTTTTATTTCTCTGATTTTTTGCTAAATGAATTCTTTCTGGGGCCTACCAGAGCAGAGTTCTTTGTCTATGATCTTCTGAGAATAGATGCCATTGATTTAACGCTGCAAAGTAGAAAGCTGCCCGGCCAGTTTGTTACCTATTTTGGCACCATGTTTCTGGTTGGCGCCATCATTGGTTCTCCGGTTTTTTTCTACCAATTATGGAAATTTGTTTCGCCAGCGCTTTCATCTAATGAAACTAGCGGTGCAAAATTTGGCGCTGTTTTTGTTTCTTTTTTCTTTTTGTTAGGCGTTAGTTTCGGGTATTTTATATTGGTTCCTGTTGCCCTTCAGTTTTTTGCTACTTTCACATTTACTGATCAAATTCGTAATGATTTTGACATAAATGAATATTTTGGTTCCTTCACAACCTGGCTTTTGGGGGCTGGCTTTGTTTTTCAATTGCCTGTTGTTAGTTACTTTCTTTCAAAAATTGGTTTGTTAGATCCCGTATTTTTGAAGAAATATAGGCGACATGCTATTGTTGGATGTCTTATTATTGCTGCACTACTAACACCACCTGATCCATTTAGTCAAATTATTTTGGCTGTCCCGATGATTGGGTTGTATGAGCTTTCTATTATTATTAGCCGATTTGCTAATAAAAAACGCAGCCAAGAAATACGAGCTGCCCAAGATGGCTCCGTTATCAATGAATCGTAATTAATCTTATGCTAGTATTCAAAAAAACCGCTACATCACTTTATCAATTTGGGCTTTTATGCGTAATTGCTATAATTGGGTTTAGCTCTTGTGACGAGCAACAACAAAACTTCTTTGTGGCTTCAGACTACAGCAATGTTCCTGCTGCTTACGATACCACACTTGCTACAAATGTTTTAGATTTAGGTAACGGGCTTAAAGTGCATGTGATGGAGCGCGGTATTGGTGTAGATACTGTTACCATGAATGACCGTGTTGAAATATTATATACTGGTAGATTTAGTGATGGAGAAATATTTGACAGCTCTTTTAGTGACGGCCGTAGTAGACCAATAGCTTCTGCAGTAACTGGTTTTATTCCTGGCTTTAGTTTTGGGCTCGTTGGCTCACGGCTTAACGAAAAAAGAACTATTGTTATACCGCCAGCTTATGGTTACAACAACAATACCACTGCCAGAAATACGGGAAGATTACTACGTGGCGAAGTACTTATTTTTGACATTGAATTGGTAAGTATTCTTAAGTAAAAGCAGTTTTGATTGGTTGATTTCCCGACATGTCGGAACCCAGCTATCAGTTTCATTGAACTACTTTCGTTTTCAGCCACTTTGATTGAATAATGCAATAGGAAGGATATTCTCTCGAATAAGTCTTCCTATTTATTTCCCTTATTTACTACATATTAGTTAAAGTAGAATCTGGTACTATAGCTTTGATAGCAGCAATTTCTGAGCCTACCCAAGCCTTTAATACAGCTAAATCTTGGTCGGTAATTTTTGCTTCACCATGCATTAGCGTATAGCCGTCATCAGGCATATTTCCTTTTTCCACTTCTTCCACTATTTCTTCGAGCTTATGTATGGCTTTTTTGGATGAATAGTTTCCCCATTCAGAGAAGTTTAGCTCCTCTCTACCGTCTACAACATGCTCTTGAATTTTCCAACTAACAGGCGCAATATTTGCGTACCACGGCCAAACCGTATTATTTGAATGGCAATCCATACACGCTCTGTCAAGCACTGCTTTTGCTTTGATATCTGTTAGCACTATGGGTGCTATCTCTACAGGATTCGTTTTCTCAATGGGTACTAGTTGTATAGCAAAAAACAACACAATCAGTACGTACACTGCTTTTTTTATCATACTTTTTGCTTTTGTAAAATTTGAGAAACAAAAAATGCTTTAAAGCTTTGTATTAAACTTAGCTTTCAGCGCATCTAATGAATTCTCTGGAGTTGGTTTTTTGTCCGCATACTTTTGCGAAGAGGTGTCACCTCGTTTAACACCCTGATTTCTAGAAGGTACTGAACTAGCTCTACCAATCCTACCATCATTATTAGTACCTGAACCCGAAGTAGTGTTAGAGCGCATAGTAAGGGTAATTCGGCCCCTGCTTTCATCAATTTCGAGAACCTTAACACGTACAACTTGTCCAACTTTAACGATTTCATTTGGGTCTTTCACAAAGCGATCTGCGAGCTGAGATACATGAACCAGCCCGTCTTGATGCACACCAATATCTACAAAGGCGCCAAAATTAGCCACGTTGGTTACTACGCCTTCTAAAGTCATGTCTTCCTTCAGATCAGCCATTTTATCAACGCCTTCTTTGAAGGTCGCGTAAGTAAAAGCCGCTCTCGGATCTCTACCTGGCTTGCGTAGTTCGTCTATCATATCTTTGAGTGTTGGTGCACCCACTTCATTATTCACGTAGCTGGCCATATTGGCTTCAATTTGTTTGGCTATATCGGCAGTCTGGCTTAGAGCCAACTTACTTTCTGCCGCAAGTTTTTTAATCAAAGAATATCGCTCTGGGTGAACAGCCGTATTATCTAGGGGGTTTTTACCATTTCTAATTCTTAGAAAACCCGCCGCTTGTTCATAAGATTTTGGGCCAAATTTGGCTACACCTAAGAGCTGTTTCCTTTCCTTAAAAGCTCCATTTGTATTACGCCATTCAATAATATTTTTTGCCGTATTTGGGGTAATTCCAGATACAAAAGACAATAATTCTTTGGAGGCTGTGTTTAAATCTATTCCCACAAAGTTGACGCAGCTTTCAACCGTTTCTTCAAGTTTTTTCTTCAGTAGTTTCTGGTCAACATCGTGCTGATATTGGCCTACACCAATAGATTTTGGGTCAATTTTCACCAATTCAGCCAGCGGATCTTGCAGCCTTCTGCCAATACTTGCAGCACCTCTTAGCGTTAAGTCAAGATCCGGGAATTCTTCTCTTGCTACATCAGAAGCGGAATAAATGGATGCACCCGATTCATTAACCATAACCGCTATAGGCTTGTTTTTAATTCGCTTATCACTAATTACGAGGGTATTCAAAAAGGCTAAACTCTCACGGCCTGCTGTTCCGTTACCAACAGCAATAAGCTCAATATTATGCTTTTTTATAAGTTTGATTAAGTGTTCTGCAGCATCAAAAGAACGTGCATCTCCGTTATGTGGATAGATGGTTAAGTGATCTACCATTTTTCCTGTTTCATCTAGCGCGGCCAATTTACAACCTGTTCTGAAACCTGGATCTAGCCCAATAGTTGGTTTCATGCCAGCTGGTGCAGATAGTAATAGTTCCCGCAAATTAACCTCAAAGGTTTCTATAGATTCAATATCTGCTTTTTGCTTGCACAATAAACGTACTTCAGCCACAAGAGATAAATGCATTAAACGCTTAAAAGCATCTGCAATCATACTCTCGTAAAAGCCCACTAAATCGGTTTGTCGGCTAAAAATTTCATTTCTCTGGAGGTAGTACAACAAAGAACCATCTTCAAAGTCTAGATTTACCGTTAAAACGCCTTCTGCCTCACCCCTTCTTAAGGCCAGCATAGCATGTGCAGGAATATCTTTGACTTTAGAGCTAAAATCTCGATAGTTCTCAAATTTGGTGCTATTTTCTGGAAACTCGTCTTTTATAGTAGATTTAAAGGCGCCATGTTCAAGAATAAAGGTTCTCATATAGGCCCTGTGCTCAGCCTTTTCTGCTACTTCTTCCGCTAAAATATCAGATGCGCCATTCAAGGCATCTTCTACTGTGAGTACTTCCTCGGTTAAGAAGTCTTTAGCAAGCTCATTTAAGGCTATATTTTCTGATGTATCGTCGTTATTTAAGGCTTTAATTCTGTCTGCTAAAGGCGATAAACCTTTTTCTTTAGCAATAATAGCTCTGGTTCTGCGTTTAGGTTTGTAGGGCAGATATAAATCTTCTAATTCTGCTTTTGAGAGGGTTTTTTCAATTTTTCTTTGAAGCTCTTCCGTTAGTTTACCTTGTTGTTCAATGGTTGAAAGCACCGTTTTTTTACGATCAGAAAGGTCATTCAGGTAATCAACTCTATCAGAAATATCTCTGAGTTGAACCTCATCTAGGCCGCTAGTCATTTCTTTTCGATATCTAGCTACAAAGGGTATAGTTGCGCCCTCACTAAACAGCGATAAGGTATTTTTTAGTGCTGATTCGTTTACTTTAAACTCTTCTTTTAAGAGGGAGATTAGCTGGCTTTCGGTCATTTGATTGAATTAAAGAAGGATTAAAAAGAGGGACTATAAAAGAAAGCCAAGTTTTGGTGGCTTGGCTTAGATAAAATATACTCAGTATGAATTAATTACCCATCATCATTTCCCACCCAAGGGCACGAATCATACTGAAATAAATATCTGAATTTTGTTGAATGCCGCCAAAAAGTTCTGCGGAAGGGCCGAATGCAAAAACTGGAACCATTACGGCTGTATGTCCGCCGGTGGTAAATTTACCGACTACTTCACCCGTTTCAATATTCCCGCCGTTTATACTGAATCCCCCTGTTTCGTGATCAGCGGTAACAATAACTAGGGTTTCGCCATCTTTTGCAGCAAAATCTAAGGCTTGGCCAACAGCTCTGTCAAAGTCATAGGTTTCTTGAACAATGTAGGTGGTGTTGTCTGCGTGTCCGCCCCAATCAATTTGTGATCCTTCTATCATCAAGAAAAAGCCCTTGTCGTTCTTTGATAATATTTCGAGAGCTTTTGTTGTTGAAACAGCTAACTGTTCGCCACGTTCGGGATATCTTGGTTGGTGCACATCTGCTAAAAAAGACGCCAGTTTATAAGTAGATTTGGTGTCAACGGCTTTTAGTGCGTCAAAGTCATTAGTGAGTGTGTAGCCTTTTTGTTTGAGTTCCCCCAGTAAATCACGTTTGTCTTTGCGTTTTTCTCCGTTGAAATGATCGTGTCCACCACCAATAAATAAGTCTACATCGGTATCAAGAAAATCTGCGGCAATCTCTTCATACATTCTTCTTGCCGGTTGGTGGGCAATAAAAGAAGCGGGTGTTGCATGGGTTATAGAGCAGGTTGCCACAAGGCCGGTAGCTAGTTGTTTTTCTTCTGCTTGTTCTAAAATAGTGCGCACCCGAACGGTATCATCATTTACACCAACGGCACCATTGTACGTTTTAACACCAGCCGCTAAAACCGTAGCTCCTGAGGCAGAATCTGTGATGTATGCATCGGAACTAGTGGTAACAGAAAAGCCTGCTACGGGAATTCTATTGTAGTGTAGGTTTCCTCTGTTTGCTGTATAGGCTGAATATATTTGAGAAGTGCCCGTACCATCGCCTATCAAAAGAATAATATTCTTGGCTTTTTTACCATTGGGCATTAATGGTAATTTTTGTTGCGGCACATCATACACAGGTAGAGAGCCATTGTAATAGAGCTCTTCTTTAGCCTTTAATGAATCGGGAAGGTTCAGATCATACTGTGCAAATAGGGAAGATGCTGAAACTACAAGCACCAAAAGCATAAGTGAAACTCTAAACATGATTATGGAGAATTAGTAGGTGTGGGTTGAATGCGTTGCTAAACAAGCAAGCGTAATACTATTAGCCTGCAATTTAGTGAACCAAATTTTAGTAAACAGATAACAACGTCAGATTTTAAAAATCTTCTAATACAACGCATTTTTAACGCTTTCCTAAAATAAAAGCCCTTCCAATTTTTTGCTAATAGTTGAATGTGCCCATTTTAGGCTATCTTGATTTGAAAGAAGTGTTTTTTGGTATAAGTTCAACCTATTTTTAACCCATATACTGAACCTAGAAAGCCAATGTTCTGTTAAGCATTCGATAAGGTTCATACAAGAATTTATACACGTTTTTAAATCAACCTATACACTACACATTCAATAACTAGTCTGCACCTTCTAGCGTGGTTAGCCAATTATATGCTATCCGTGGTTTTGGTTTAGCCAAAATACAGCTAGAATGAATTGACCCTAAAATCTCGTTTAAATGGCTGTAATTGTCGTTCCTAAAGAAAGTAAAAAAGGTGAAAGTAGAGTAGCGCTTACCCCAGAAGTGGTAGTAAAGCTCAAGGCATCAGGTCATACTATTTACATTCAAGAAGATGCAGGTAATGCCTCTTTTTACCCGAATCAGGCTTATGTTGAGGCTGGTGCACTTCTTATAGCCGATACTACTGAGCTTAATAAAAAGGCTGAATTTGTTTTCAGAATTAATGGTCCAACCAAAGCAGAATTGGCAGGCTTACCCAAAGGTGCCATTGTTGTGGCATTATTAGATGTGAAGTCGAAGCCTGAAAATATTGAAGTCCTAAAAGAAGCTGGGCTCAAAGGAATGGCTTTAGAGGCTATACCAAGGACAACTATAGCCCAAAAAATGGATGTTTTATCATCTATGAGCTCAATTGCTGGATATAAAGCAGTGCTTCAGGGAGCAGATCTTTTAGGGAAATATCTGCCTATGATGATGACCGCTGCGGGCACTATTCGACCTGCTACGGTTTTAATTCTTGGCGCTGGTGTTGCAGGTTTACAAGCCATTGCAACAGCAAAACGACTTGGCGCCGTTGTTGAGGCTTATGACGTACGCCCCGCTGTTAAAGAACAAGTGCAGAGCTTAGGAGCTAGATTTGTTGAAGTACCTTTGGATAATAAAGACACCGAAACAGCTGGTGGTTATGCCAAAGAGTTAGATGATGCCGCAAAAGCCAAGCAAGCTGAGGTGCTCGCAAAACATGTGTCTAAGGCAGATATCGTTATCACTACAGCCTTAATTCCGGGCCGACCAGCTCCAGTGCTCATTCCTGAAGAAGTTGCAAGAAGCATGAAATCTGGCGCCGTTATTATCGATTTGGCTGCTGAAAGAGGCGGAAACTGTGTGCTTACAAAAGCCGACGAAATTATTAGAACAGCGGAAGGTGTAATCATAAGCGGACCTACCAATTTACCGGCTGGCTTGCCAATGCATGCATCAGAATTATTTGCTCGAAACCTTTTGGCCTTATTTGAGCACTTATGGGACAAAGAAGCTAATCAGCTAAAAATGGATGATGAAATTACCAAAGCCATTTTAGTTGGCTAAACCCATCACACTCTATTAAACTTATTCAAACGCTTTATGTTATCAACTTTATTTGTTTTTATACTCGCCTGTTTTGTGGGCTTTGAGCTAATTTCGAAGGTTCCGGCTACACTTCATACACCCTTAATGTCGGGCTCAAATGCCATATCTGGTATTACATTGGTAGGCGCTATGGTTGTGGCTTCTACCAGTATTGGCGACGCTACTGTTGCCTCATGGATTGGCTTCATAGCTGTTGTTTTTGCAACTATTAATGTGGTTGGTGGTTTTATGGTTACAGACCGAATGCTTGAGATGTTCAAGAAAAAACCCGCCAAGTAGTAACCTATCCCCCCCTTTTTAATTATTTTTTGCAAAACGCATGTCACATTACATCAATTTATTCTTACAAAACCCACTGCTAGAGCTATTTAATGCCGCAGATTCACCCGGAACCATACAAATCTTGCTGCAAGCTGGCTATATGATCTCGAGTGTGCTGTTCATTCTTGGGCTTAAAAACTTGAGTTCCCCAGCTACAGCTAGAAAAGGAAATGCTATGGCGGCACTTGCCATGCTTTTCGGTGTGGTAATAACCTTACTAGACAACCAGATTCTTGGATTCGATCTAATGATTGTGGGAATTTTAATCGGTTCCTTGGTTGGTATTGTTGCCGCTAAGAAAGTTGAAATGACTTCAATGCCAGAGCTCGTTGCCTTATTCAATGGCTTTGGTGGTATAGCTTCTAGTTTAGTGGCACTTGGTGAAGTTGCTAGATTTTACGGCCAAACTTTATACGAAACAGGTCAAATTACGGCCTCTGTTTGGGGGAGTTTCCCAATTGTTGGATTGAGTATTCTGATAGGAACTGTAACCTTCTCTGGCTCAATGGTAGCTTTTGGTAAGCTAAGTGGTAAAATTAGTGGTAGTGCAATAATCTACAAAGGTCAGCATATCCTAAATGCTTTAATGCTGATTGGAGCAATTACTATGGTGGTTCTTCTTTGCATAACACCAAGTAACATCATTCTTTGGATACCAATTATCGTTATTGCCTTAATTCTAGGCGTAACTTTTGTAATCCCAATTGGTGGCGCAGATATGCCGGTAGTTATTTCGTTGCTAAATTCACTCTCAGGTGTTGCTGCATCAGCCGCTGGTTTCGTAATAAACAACGAGTTGTTAATAGTTGCAGGTGCTTTAGTTGGTGCTTCTGGCTTAATACTTACCAATATTATGTGTAAGGCCATGAACCGAAGCCTGTTTGATGTGCTTTTCAAAACCTTTGGTCAGGTTCCTGGCGCTGCTGGTGCTTCTACTGATGGTGGTGCACCAAAAAATGTGCGTGAAACCACCGCCGATGATTTAGCCGTGTTACTTGCTTATTCAGAGAAAGTAGTGATTGTGCCAGGTTATGGATTGGCCGTAGCTCAGGGGCAACATGCGATTAAGGAAGTTTCCAATATTTTGGAAGCCAAAGGCGTGAAAGTTTCCTATGGAATTCACCCCGTTGCAGGACGTATGCCCGGCCACATGAATGTTTTACTTGCAGAAGCAGATATTTCTTATGATCTACTTTTCGATATGGACGAAATTAACCCTGAAATGCCAACTACTGATGTGGTGCTGGTAATTGGGGCTAATGATGTGGTAAATCCGGATGCTTTAGAGAATACAGCAAGTCCGATCTATGGTATGCCAATTATTAACGTTCATGAAGCAAAACAAACCATTGTGTTTAAACGCTCTATGAGTCCTGGCTTTGCGGGAATAGACAACCCTCTTTTTTACAAAGACAATAACCAAATGTTCTTTGGAGATGCTAAAAAGTCGCTCCAAAACTTGGTGAAAGCCTTAGGAGAAGTATAGTAAAGTCTACTATATCGAAGCTATTTTAAATTCTTCACTACAAATAAAAAAGCCTTTAAAACAAATTAAAGGCTTTTTTTGTTGGGGAATTTTATACTTATTCTTAAAAAATCAACCCTCTTTTATCTGGTGAAAATGGTTTCTTTATGTCCTTCTTCGTCAATAAAATAGAATTGATGTACGCCAAGAGATTTTGCCATAGCAATCATTTCATCTCTTGACACTCTAGTTACATAAAAGCCATTCATTCGCCAGCTTTTTTCCGAATCGAATACTTCTGCTGATCCCGTAATCGCGTTAGCTTCACTGAGTTTTGTAATCAACATCTTATGATTTACTGCATTATCATAAGCCGATGCTTTTAACCCTCCTGCGTTCCATGCTGAAATAATAAAATGTTCGTCTGACGGCTTTCCGTCTGGATAAAGCAGTAGTTTCCCGTCTTTATTTGCTCGTTTTGTTTCTCTCATAATTATTGTAAGCTTGTTCAGCTGTGTAAAATATACAACATAAGTTAGATGCAAATTATTCATCAATGGTAAAATTTCTGTAATTTCAACCCAAATCATTCCTAATTAGGTATAACTTAACACTAATAAGTATAAGCCTAATCAATAACAGAAAGTATCATGTGTGGGCGTTTTGTACAAAGTTTTGCAAAAGAAGATATTCAACAGCAATTCCCAAAATTGCTGATTGACGTCAATTGGCTTGAAAAAGATGGTAGCCGCTCTTTTAATGTTGCACCAGGTCACTTAGTTTGGGTCTTAGATAATGCTGATAGTGGCAATAAAGTCATTTTAAACAGGCTTCAATGGGGTTTTAACATTAATACAGCAGTAAAAACACGGAAGATGATTATTAATATACGTTTAGATAGATTATTAAATAGTGTAAATTGGGCAAAAGCAATTACGGAAAATAGACGTGTATTGATACCGGCTAACGGCTGGTACGAATGGAAAAGAGAGCAGGGCAAGAACCAAAATTCACTTCCTCATTATTTTGAAAAAGTAGCAACTAGCAATTCAACAGATCTGGGCAGTAAATTGATGTATTTCGCTGGACTTATAGACACTCACGGTAATTTTGGCATTGTCACACAAGCAGCTAGTGAAGATATTACCCATATTCACGACCGAATGCCTTTGGTGCTAGACTCGGAAAATGAACGAGCTATTTGGTTACAAAAATCTAGCGCTGCTGCTGTTTCCCTCACACAAAAAAAACAACAAAATTCTGCTGTTGAGCATACTTATAATTCTACCTTGGTATCCACAAAAGTGAATAAAGTAGCCAATAATGAAGCCTCTTTGCTGCATGAATCTACGCCCCCACCAACGCAGGGTAGTTTGTTTTAGGGGGAAATAGGCGAATAGGCGAAT
>Ga0136586_1000003_pt1 | contig 94047 bp, 72 predicted proteins | sample AntRauMFilla1562_FD_104926 | JGI IMG/M metagenome (GOLD analysis project Ga0136586, IMG submission 104926) | Saline lake microbial communities from Rauer Islands, Antarctica - Metagenome Filla 1 #562 | ecosystem: Environmental > Aquatic > Non-marine Saline and Alkaline > Saline | place... | reverse complement strand
CTTTCGCCAAAAACTTCTTGAATACGATCTACAATGGCCTTGCCACCAGGGTGCAGCGCTAAAATATCGTAGGTAGGTTTGCCATCTGGGAAGGCCGCTTCGATAACAGACTCTGCATGTTTTTCCAATAATTTGGGAACATAGGTAGAGAGTTTCATGTCGAAGCCTAAGTCGCCGATAGTCCAAGCCATGTCGGCTTCCCCTTCCCCAATTAAAGTGCTGTGGCTTTGTTTCCATTCTAGTGCGTCTGCATGAATAGCCTCCGTGGTGCAAATACTTCCAGCTAAGCCATCGGCAAAGAGCGCGCCAGAAAGCAGTTGATCAGGTCCATCAGAGAACTGTAAGTGAATGGTGCATAATTCAATACAAACTACAAGCACGTTTGCATTAGGGTCTTTTGCCAAAAATGCTTCCGCCATTCTTAAGGCAGGAAAAGCCGCATAACAACCCATAAACCCTAAATGATATCGCTGAGTGTCGGGTTTCATCCCCAATTTAGTTACAATATCAAAATCAGGGCCTGGTGCATAAAAACCGGTACAAGAAACCGTAATTACATGAGTAATATCTTGAGCTTCAAGCCTGTTTTGGACCAAAATATCTTTTACCAATGCTACTGCTAAAGTGGCTGTATGCTCTTTATACACCTCGTTTCTACGAGCTGTAGCTGGTACTTTTTTAAGATGCATATTTTCATCAAAAAATAGCCTATCTCCCTCAAAACCTTCTTTTAAATCGCCTATGACGCTATATCTAGATTGTATAGCAGAGCTTCGATAAATCATATCTACAATACGCGCATCTCGCTCAGATAGCTGAATATTAGCTTTCATTAATTGCCGTATATCATCTTGATTGTACTTATGAGGCGGGTTTAGGTGAGCAATTTTATTGATAAACATGGGAATGTTGCTAGGGGTTTGGGTAGCACGTTTGGCTAACAGCAGCTAATATGAAACACGTACGTAAAGCTACCATTTTATAAACTATATAGCTTTTTTAAACGTTGGTTTTCTGTAATTATCATTTGAGTACAAGATAAGTAATGCAGTTATTTGACGCGGCGGCGCAAAACCACGGAGAAGGGGTCTTTCCCAAGACGAAGTCGAAGGGAATTCAGTTATTTGACACGGAGGCGCAGAGACACGGAGAAGGGGTCTTTCCCAAGGCGAGCAGAATTTATACATCTACTTAATCAGCGTAATTTTTTGGGTTGAAACATGAGAGCCCATAACAGCGCGAACCAAATAAACACCTGTAGACATATTGGTGGCATCAAAGCGCAGACTGTATTGGCCCGTGGTGTAACGCTGATTCGTTAAGTTGGCTACTAATTGACCCGTCATATTAAATACGTCTACGCTTACCATGGCCGCCTCTGGCAATTCAAAAGAAATGGTGGTAACTGGGTTAAACGGATTTGGATAGGATGGGTTCAGTACAAAATTGGTAATTAAGGGTTCATGCACTTCCTTTGCAAAACTGTCATTAGTAGTAGTAGCGCTTTGACCTTTAGTTAGCTGCTGTTGTGAATCAATATGTCCACGCATAAAAGTCCAATCATCTGAGGGTACAGTTGGTTGGTTAGCGCCTTTATCTGTAGTATCGGTAGCAGTTTTTTTAGCTGCAAAATACCTTGCTTCTTCTTTAGCTGTTAATGCTTCCATTTGATCTACAATAGCTAATGCTTGGTCAAAATCTTCTAAGCGTAGATAAATGTCTAACTTAATGCCTAAGTATGAAAGCGTATTTACGGTAGAGTTTGCTTTTCGTGATTGATAAGAAATACTAGACAACGCCTTAGCTACTTGGTTATCTAACAGCAGCAGTTTGAGGTACAGTTGAGAAGCTACTATTTTTTGTTTTTCCGTAACAGAGAGGCATCTTTTTCAGGGTCATCAAAATAGTTTTTATCTGCATTGTTTATGTGCTGAGCCATCAAATCAACCCAATATTGATCAGCTGATGAATCATAGATTTTTTCGATAAGCTGTTTAACGCCAAATACCTTTGGGCTAAACGCATTCTGATAAGCTCCTATGTTCTGATTATCAAAACCTCGCAGAGATAATGCAGGTCGTGGAATAGAATACATATCGTAAGCATACCTATTGGTTTTGTCTGCTAGTGGGTAAGTCCCAGCTTTGGCTGTATACATTACCAGTAGCTATAAATAATGCATATAGAATGAGTAGTAATTTTTTCATGATACTTATTGATTTAGTAGTAAAGTGATTTCAAATCGTGCGCTTGCTCTTACTAAACTCCCATCTGGCTCATCAACAAAGATCACTCTTGTTATCGTAGATACTTCTCTATTGAGTTGGGGCATTCGGTCTTCAATTTCTGAACTATCCCAGTAAACAATAGCTGTATCTACTCGCCCTCCTAGTCTGATAGGGTGGACATACTCACTCTCTCTATTCCATGGAACCCAATCAAATACCCAGCGTTCTGGGCTGGTAGTATCTTCCAATACGCAGTTCAGCTTTATAAGCGCTCCTACATTGGCCGTATCTGGCGTTACGATGATTTCTTTAATTTGTGTTATTTCACGGTCAGGTGGTGGCTCAGAAGTATCCGCCCAGGGTTCACAGCTGCTGAGACTTGAGATGCAAATGAGTAAAATGACGTATGCTGTTTTCATTATAAAAGCATACTTATTGATGAAGGTTTAAGATAAAATATTCTTAATTAGTGATAGTGCAAATAGCGATGGCCTACATCTCGATTCTATTTGACTGCGTCAAATCACTCGATGAACGGTTTGGTATTTTTTACAAATTAATTTTAGGGTGGGTGAGTAATAATTAATAATTAATAGTTGTGACTTTGACTTTCCCTAAATAGCAATAATTACTTGGCTTTTACGGCTGCTAACAGATTCAGTAGGTCTAATGATCTGAGCATACTCATGCCGCATAACTACACAACTTATAAAGATGGCCAACCGCATTCAAGCATTATCAAAGACTCTGCTACTCGCTTAAAAAAGCTAGTTGTCCCATCAATACTAAGTTGTATTCCATAATCCGATGGAAAAACGTAAATTGCAGTATATTTTTAATCATACTTATAAACAAGATAATATGTCTTCTATTTCTCTGACGTTAAATACCAATAAAGGAGCTATCAAGCTCAATCTATTTGCAGACCATTGCCCAGTTACGGTTAGTAATTTTGTGTTTCTAGCTAAACGCGGCTACTACGATGGCTTAAAATTCCACCGTGTTATTGCTAATTTCATGGTTCAGGGTGGTTGCCCGCTAGGTACAGGAACTGGTGATCCAGGTTATCGATTTGAAGATGAATTCAGCCCAGATTTATTGCATGATGAGCCAGGTGTACTATCTATGGCTAATGCAGGCCCAGGCACAAATGGAAGTCAGTTTTTTATAACTCACACGCCTACTGATTGGTTAAACGGCAAGCATACCGTTTTTGGGAAAGTACAAACGGATGAAGATATGGACGTTGTTAATGCCATTCGTCAGGGTGACGTGATAGACAAAGTAGAGCTAGAAGGCGATGTAGATACTTTGCTAGAAGCCAACAAAGACCGCATTGCAAAGTGGGAAGCTGCGCTAAAGCACTAATCAAACCTGTCTTATTCTAGCTAGTTAATCCGTTTTATTCATTTTCTTACTACCTAACCTTCATTTTACCATTACCGCTATGCAATCAAGATTAGACAGCAAATTTCATTTTGAAGCTACGCTAAAAATGTGCGTCATATTAATAATACTGTGCTGTATAAAGCTTCCATCGTTATTTGCTCAGTTACAAAATCCAGAAAAGTTTTTGGGCCATAAAATAGGAGATGCTTTTTCTTACCATCATGAATTGATGGGTTACGCAAAGCACGTAGCGGAAAATTCTCCGAGAGCGGTTTTCAAAAACTACGGTGCTTCTTATGAAGGCCGCGAAATGGGAATCTTGATTTTTGCTAGTGAAAAAAATCAGCAACGTCTAGAAGAAGTACGTCTAAACAACCTGAAAATTACGGGTTTAGCTGATGGTAATGCCCAGCTTACCGACGCACCAGCCATTGTTTGGCTAAGTTATAATGTGCATGGAAATGAAGCTAGTTGCTCTGAAGCGGCCATGTTAGCTATGCAGGCTTTAGCTGATAGCAACAACCCAGAAACTACCAAATGGCTAGAAAATACGGTGGTAATCATTGATCCAGCTTTAAATCCAGATGGACGTGAGCGCTACGTATTTAATTACAATCAACTGCTTGGTCGTTTCCCGAATGCAGACCCATCTTCTAGAGAGCATAGATCTAACTGGCCAAGTGGGCGTACTAACCACTACTATTTTGATTTGAATAGAGATTGGGCGTGGCAAACTCAGGTTGAAAGCCAGCAGCGCGCGGTTATTTATCAAGAGTGGATGCCACACGTTCATGCAGATTATCATGAAATGGGCTACAACTCGCCTTATTATTTTGCACCAGCAGCAGAGCCTTTCCACGTGGCCATAACCGAGTGGCAGAAAGAATTTCAGACCACCATTGGTAAAAATCACGCTCGCCATTTCGATAAAGAAGGTTGGTTGTATTATACAGGACAAGTTTTCGATTTATTCTACCCAAGTTATGGCGATACGTGGCCTACTTTTAACGGCGCAATTGGCATGACTTATGAGCAAGGCGGTATTGGTGCTGGGCTAAAAGTGGTAACTATGATTGGCGATACGCTTACACTTAATGCACGTACGGCACATCACCTAACTACGTCTTTATCAACCATTGAAGCTACTTCAGATAATGCGGCAAAAGTTGTAAATGAGTTTGTAAGCTATTTCGATAAATCACAGGCTGCAGAAGGTTTTGCCTACAAAGCCTACGGTATAAAAGCAGCCAATAATCCGGATAACACGAAGCGTTTACTAAGCTACTTAGATAAACAAAAGATTAGGTATTCTTCCCCAAAAACGGCTAGAAAACTAGATGGCTATAATTTTAAAAGTGGGAGGTCAGAAAAGGTTGAGGTAGAAAATTCGGATATAATTATTCCGGTAAATCAGCCAAAAGGAATCTTAGTTAGTGTATTATTTGAGCCAGACGCGGTCTTAACCGATTCGCTTACCTATGACATTACTGCTTGGCAATCACATTATATGTATGGCTTAGATGGCTACGCGCTAAAAAACGCAGTAGATTTAGTAGAAGAAGCTGCTTTTGAGCAACAGCTAAAAAAACTGCATAAAGAGCCTATTAAAACCCAGCAACAAGTTTATGCATACGTGAGTAATTGGGCTAGCTTAGAAGATGCCAAATTCTTAAGTGAGCTTCTGCAACACGATATTAAAGTGAAGTATGCAGACATGCCATTTACGCTAAAAGGCCAAAAATTTAAAGAAGGTGCTATAATTGTTACTAAGGCAGATAATGAAAAAATGCCAAATTTTGGGAAAGTTTACGAAAGGCTAGCCCAAAAATACGAGCGTTTTTATTTAGCCTCTGAAACAGGTTTAACAGAAGAAGGTGCAGATTTAGGATCAAATAATGTGCATTATATGTCAAAGAAAAAAGTATTGTTGCTAGCTGACAATGATATTTCGCAGTATAATTTGGGGGAAATCTGGCATTTCTTTGATCAAGAGATTGGCTATCCGGCCACTATTGCAGAAGCTTCGCGTTTAGGAAGGTTAAATTTAGCTAATTATGATGTGTTGATTTTAGCAGAAGGCTATTACCGAGATTTATTAGATGGTAAATTAGATCGCATCAAAACTTGGGTTAAAGATGGTGGAACGCTAATTGCGCTAGGTTCGGCCAATAATTTCTTAGCGGGAAAAGAAGGTTTTGACTTGATGCGCAAAATGGAAGCTGATGACGTTGATAAAGAAAAAGCCGAAAATATGGACTATGATACGTTTGCTGAGCGCGAACGCCAGGCTATTTCAAATGTGATTAACGGCGCTATTTATCCGGTTACTTTAGATAATACCCACCCACTAGGGTATGGCTTAGACAAGCAATACTTCACCTTGAAGTTAGAGAATGACCATTATGCGGCATCAGATAATTTGTGGAATGTAGGCGTTATACATGAGCAAGAGCAACGCTCGGGTTTCAGCGGAGCTAAAGGCAAAAAAGGTATAGACCAAAGCCTATCGTTTGCAGTGCAAGACATGGGTTCGGGTAAAGTTGTGTACTTAATTGACAATGTACTCTACCGAGCATTCTGGATTAATGGAAAGCTGTTGGTAGCCAACGCAGTCTTCTTTGACTGAGGGCTGTAGGACGATTTAGCAAATAAATAGGCATAAAAAAAGCCCTTCAAAACTAAATGAAGGGCTTTTTAAGATCGAATCCAAAAAGAAAAAATTAGTCTCTGTAGAAATAGATTTTCTTGTTAGCGGCATCTTTACCACTACGGATTTTAATGCCTTTTTCTTGATTGTACTGGTAAATTGCGGTTCTTATAGAGTTAATTTCTTTCTCTTCAATATAAGTTACCTCAATTGCATCTCCACCAGGAGCTAATGTATCAAGTGCATCTATCAGTGGACGTAACTTAGAAGAACGTCTTTTTGATTTCTTTACTTGGTCTCTGCTTACGGTTTTTACTTTCATAATCATATTAATTATTTGTTTACCTCGATTAATTATAAGTATAATATCTTTTTATCTAAAAAAAAAGATATATAAGTGATTTTTTTTAATAGGGTAACGCTAAAAAGTTTTTACAAAAATTTGCTTTAATACTAATGAACAACTGTAGGCGGACACCGCTTATTGTAAACAACAAAAGTTCATATCATACTTATTCAGCTGTCTAATTTATGTTGCCACTAATTGACTATGCCTATATAAAGCAAGCAAATTAACTTGCAGTGTGCTAACTTTGCAAATAAATTCTCTCTTTATAAAGGCTCCATTTTTAATGGTACATACTTTCAAAACTGTTTTTGTGTCTTCCGAAAAAGCACGTGTCAAAAAAGCGCATGTTATTTTTTGGAATTGCTTATTAATTATGGGCTTAACTGTTGTGCTGCAAGCACAAAACACCAAGCCAGTTCCCACACAAAATCTACTTCCAGATATAAATCCACAGGATATTGAGATACGAGGCGTATTTAAGGCTTCTTTCCCAGGCATAAGAAGGCAGCCTATTTTAGGTTTTAATCCGAAGCCGAGAGTGTATAGAATAGACCCAAATCGCTTGCCTTTTATGGAAGACGATAGAGCCGCGGCAGTGCAACTTCCCGTACAAGCATTAAGTCAATCGGTTAGGCAACCATCTTTGCCACCAAGAAGTGAAAACAGGCAAAATGGCTATGCCAAATTGGGTGGGGCAAATTTTTTAACGGGTTTTACTGAAGCAGCCTATAGATCACAGCTCTCAAAAAAGACGGAATTAGATTTATTTGGGTACTTCTTAGCCACAGATGGTCACCTTGCAGAGCCAATCAGATCTGATTTCAATCAAAAAGATTTTCAACTAAGCTTGGGGCATAATTTATCTACTGCCAGAAAATTGCGCTTTGTAGCAAACTATAATGGTGGCTATAATTATCAGCCTATTTCTTCGTTATTTAATAGTCAGGCAAGAAAAGATGTTCACAACTACTCAGTTTCCCTGAACCATCAAGCAATATTTAATCCAGTTAGTCATTCAAATGTAGCGTTGGCGTTTAACCAATTAGATGTATCGCTTGGCAATGAGCTGGCTAGTAGAAGCGTAATAGAAAATGCTCTTGACTTTAATTTTACCCTGGCAAAAGCTGCTAATACACCCGAGCAAACGTACGGCTTAAAAGTTGGGGCGCAATTAGCTAGCTACGATGGCGTCTTTTCTTCTGATGCGCTAAACCATAATTGGATGAACCTACGTGCCCAACTTAGCAGCAAAAAGCGTTTAAACGATCAATCTACTTTACTGATTGAAGCTGGTGCGGTCTATTTCCAAGATTATTTGACAGATAATGGCATCTTGCCTGTTTTGGGTTTATCGGTTAAACGCACCTTGTCAGACGGCTTTAGTATTGCGCTGCGCACAAAGTTTGATGTGGAAACTACCTCATTACGTGAGCTACAGCGGCAGAACCCTTTTATGGGTTATGAGCTCAACCTTCCCAATACCAAACATTTTGAGACGGGCATAGAATTACGACTTCAGCCTGCTTCTGCCACACAAATTACGGCTGACTTTAATTATAATGTATATCGTGATTTCGCTTTTTTCACCTCTGAAGTTGATCCAGCCACACAATTAAATAGCTTTGGGAATACGGTTGAAGACGAAGCGCAAATCCCAGAATTGTCGCTGCAAGTGAAGCAATATGCTTTTGGGCAACGAATGGCTATAACCGCACATTATCTAATACGCCAGCCAGAACTTGGCGACAATGGCAATAATGAGTTGAGTAGAATTCCTGCGAATATTGCGCAAACAGAAGCATGGGCAGAGTTGTCTTACCAATGGCTGCAGAAAGTTCAGGTGTGGACCCGGCTTCAGCAGACAGGTGAGCGCTATTCTAGGCTTGTACAAAGTGATGCTGAAAAAGATTTGTATCGTTTAGCTGCCTACACATTACTGCATTTTGGTGCAAACTATCAATTTGCAGAAAAGATGCACGCTGGCATTCAATTATTAAATATATTAGACAAACAATATCAGCATTGGGAAGGTTTTACCGAACGTGGTTTGGAGCTAAGACTTGAAGTTCGGATGAATTTTTAGCTAAACGTAACCAAATACGCTGTGGCATGGTTTTTGGGCTTCCCTTTTAATCGTTTTAGTAGCACAGAAAGTAATTTCTTTAGATTATATGGTAACAAAAGAGCAACAAATCGCATTCTTAAAGAGTTTTAAAGATTGCTTCCGAGATCGCCTTATGGCAAATGACACCATCCGTTTAAACGGCTTGGGCGAGTTCTCACTATCGCATATTCCCCAAAAAGAAGAAACCAAAGCAGATGGGCAGGTGGTTATGATGCCACCAAGAAACCAGATTATTTTTAAGTCTGAGGCTGATATATGAGGTTCGACAAAGCACAATTTGCTCAACTTATTTCTGATCAAGCAGGCTTAGATAAAAAAACCACTGATCAGCTCTTAGGTGCGTTGTTAAATGAGATTCTTTCGGGAATAGATAAAAACGGAAGTTATACGCTTAAGGGCTTTGGCCAATTTGTACAAACCAGTGATGGGCTAAAATTCAAAGCAGATGAGGTGCTTGCGCTAGAGTTAAATTTTGAATTTGCCGGTTTAGAACCCATTGAAGTAGCGCCAGCTGTTAAATTCCCGTCAACAACTGCCTTATTTGATAAGAAAGAGGTTTTAGAAGAAGATGATGTTGAAGACGAAGATATTTACGATGAAGAAGATATTGAAGCGCCGGCAGGCCTATCTTTGAGCGATCAAGACGTTGCAGATTTAGCGGAAGATGAAGAAAGTGGTGGCTGGGAATATGAAATGGACGAGGAAGTTGCCGCTAAAATTCCTGAAACAGAGGAAGAAAGCGAACCCGAAGTATTTGATTATGCAGCTTTGCCCAAAATGAAACCGGATGCGCGTGCAAAAGAGGCTAATAAAGAAAAAGCCTTCTCTAAATTCAGATCAGACCAAGAAAAAGGGCGCAAGGTTAATTATTTTGGTGTTATTGCAACCATAGTTTTGGCCATTCTTATTGCCTTAGCTTCCTGGTTTGTATTAAAACCTTACTTCGACAATAAATCTTTAGAAGAAAATGCTACGGTTGTTGCGAAAGCTGAAGATCCACAGAATACAGCCAATGAAATGGTAGATTCGCTGAATATTGGGGCGCTACCTACTGCAATTTCTGGCGAAGAACCCATTACCGAGCGTTCTGATAGACTTGAGCAATTGGAAGAAAGCATTAACAGCGATTTAGCTCTTGGCGATATTGAACAGGAAGTGGACGAAAGCCTTTCTGAGCCCGTTGCAAAAAAAACAGCAGCTGAAAAGCCCCAAACGGGTATTCAATTTGGCCTCTACGGTAACGGCGTGGCAAATATTGAGAATTCTACCACCATTGTTGTGCACTCCTTAGGCAATAAGGCAAGTGCAGATAGAGTGGCGCAAGACCTAGCTGCCCAAGATTATAAAACCGTAGTCTTTCTAACTAAAATGTCTGATGGGCAAGAATTCTGGCGTGTGGGAATTGGCCAGTTCCAAAATTTTGAAGCAGCCGCTAAAAGCAGAGAAAAACTAAAAGAGCCATTTAAATCTCGTTCTTTTGTAGCTAAAATCACTTTCTAATAGCTTTTTTGTATATTTGTCGGTTATCATTTCCCGCTTTCTCACTCTCCCAAATAGGCCTTTTTTATGTTATATCTACTACAGACCATGTCTGTTGATTCTATGAATACGTCTGTACAGGCGCTTTCAGATACAGACTCGCTAAATATGCTTGAATTGCTGATGCAAGGCGGTATACTAATGCTGCCACTGTTTATCATGTCGTTATTGGTTATGTACGTTGTGGTAGAGCGTTACGCCGTTCTAGCTAAAGCAACAGCTGGTGTTGAAAGTTTCTTACAGCATATTAGAGCTATGTTAACGGCTAGAGATAAAAATGGAGCCGTTCAGTACTGCGACCAAGTGGATAAGCCCATTGCTAGAATTTTAAAGCAAGGCATTAGAAAATTAGGCAGACCGATTGCCGATATTGAAAGCGCCATTTTAAATGCGGGAAAGAAAGAGATTTTTATCCTAGAAAAACGCATGAATTGGCTAGCAACCATTGCTGGTGTTGCGCCATTAGTCGGTTTTTTGGGAACGGTAACTGGGATGATTGATGCGTTTCGGGAAATTCAGAATCTGCAAGGAAATGCAAATCCAAGCGCTCTAGCTGGCGGTATTTGGGAAGCCTTAATTACCACCGCCGTTGGGTTGGTTGTAGGTATTATTGCTTATGCCTTTTATAATTTCTTGCTAGCCAAAATAAACCGAATGGTACACGAGCTAGAAAATGCTAGTGCAGAGTTTATAGACTTGCTGCAATCGCCAAGTAAAAGTAGCTCTGCAAAAAGCGAATAATTCTTAGAGGGAAATAAGATTATGGAATTCCGTTCAGACAAAGATCGCTTAGAGCCACTTACTGCTTTTAGCCATTCTTCGCTCACTGATATTGTGCTGCTGCTGCTCATATTCTTTTTACTTACGTCTAGCTTTGTGGCTAATCACGGAATTGAAGTAGCTATACCAAAAGCTGAAAGTAGTGTAGAAAGCCAAGCACGGAATATTTCTGTTACCGTTACCAAGCGCGGTGAGTTTTACGTAGACGAAAAGCGTGTTAGCTCAGCTCAATTAGCTGAAGCTATTAGGGTATCACAGGCCAAAAGCTCGCAAAAAACCCTAGTTTTACGGGCAGACAAAGACGCAACGGTTGATAATGCCGTTCGAGTTATGAATATTGCAAAAGCGCTTAACTTAAAAATTGTAATGGCTACTGAACCTGGGTTCAACCCATAATTAGCTCAGAATTTTAACTATACCTTGTTCTTACATATATGCTAAGCAAAGAAAATAGTATCGGAATAATAGCGACAGTAGGTTTTCATCTGCTGTTGCTATTGCTTGCCTATTTTTATGTTTTGCCACAAAGAGAACAGCAAAGAGCAGCATTCATAGAAGTAACTTTGGGCGAGTTTAAAAGTGGTTCTCCCGCAAAGCAAGCTCCTCAAAAGTCGGATAGCAGAAAAGAGCGGGTAAACCCAACAGAGAAACAGATTGAGGAAGAACAGCCCACAAAAGCAGAAACTATTCAGCAAAAACAAGCTAAAGCAGAGGTGAAACCTGCTGATTTGGCTAAGGTAAAGCCCGTGGAATCTGAAGAAGTCATCGAGAAAAATGATGCAGAACAAATTGATCCGACCAGAAAAGCTGCCGATAAGCAAGAAGAGGCCGAAAGCAGTGAAACAAAAGCAGAAAAAACGGATAGCAAGAAAGAAGGCGAGATTATTAGCGGGGCGCCGACGCTAAATGTGGGTAACACCGATGCTAGCCCGGGCAAAGGTAGCGACCAAGAAAAATCTGCGCCTTATGAATTGCAGTGGGAAGGCGATATTCAGCGTTCGGCCTTGGTTCAACAACTTCCCGCATTAACACAAAATTTTAATGCCTTAGTACGCGTGCGATTTGAAGTGCGCCCCGATGGTTCTGTAGGCCGATTAATTCCGCTAAAGAAGAGCGGTAGCCCAGAAGTAGATCAAGAAGTGCAGCGAACAATACGGTCTTGGCGCTTTTCTGCCTTGCCGTCTAATGTGCCACAGCAAGCACAGTGGGGCACTATTACATTCCGTTTTGTTGTAAGATAACTTTGTCTGTTTTTACGGAATAAACCGTAACTTGCAGTCTTGTTTAATTTCATCGCTATGTTCTAGCTTCTTTAAAAGCTAAAATATGTTAAAGAATTTTATTCCTGTATGTTTTTTGGCAGCGTGAAGACGCTCAATAATCCTCCTTATTTATGAAGAATTCAGTTTACATTGCAACGGCAGAATCTAATACTGGTAAGTCGCTAGTATCACTTGGTATTATGGAGTTATTCCTGCGAAAAACGAGCAAAGTCGGTTATTTCCGCCCAATCGTTAAAGACCCACAGCTTGGCAAGCAAGATCGACACATAGAGCTTATTTGCAGCCATTTTAAGCTAGCACAGCAATATGACGAAAGTTATGCGCTTCTAGCTAGCGAAGCCGCTGAGCTTATTGGCCACGGCAAGCAAGATCAATTGTTAAACCGCATAATCACAGCCTATAAAAAGCTAGAAAGTAAATGCGATTTAATGCTTATCGAAGGCACTGATTTAACCTCGCATTCTTCTGGAATAGAGTTTAACCTCAATACAGATATAGCCCATAATTTGGGTACCCCTATTCTTATAGTGGGAAATGCGAGAAGCAGAAATGCTGAAGAAACTATCAGACGTATTGTTCTTGCAGTGGAGAGTTTTGTAGAGCGCGATTGCCAAGTTATTGGCACTATTGCTAATAGAGTGCCGGCTAATGAATCAAGCAAAATCGTAGACGGCTTGAAACTCGCAATTCGCGATCAAGATATGATGCACTTTGCTTTGCCTGATAACGAAGTGCTGGCAAGTCCAACCCTTTTTGAAATTGCCGAGCATTTGAATGCCAAAGTTTTATATGGCGAAAACCAGATTAACAATAAGGCATACCGTTTTTCTATTGCGGCCATGCAAATGGAAAATTACTTAGGTCGTTTAACCAATAATTGCTTGGTTATTACCCCAGGCGACCGTACAGACGTTATTTTAGGAACCCTAATGGCTCATCATTCGGTGAATTTCCCTCAAGTGGCGGGCATTGTTTTAACCGGTGGAATTGCTCCAAGTGAAACGCTCGAACGTGTACTTGGCGGGCAGGCTGATCTGATTCCTATACTTTTGGTAGAGAGCAACACCTTTGAAACCGCTACACATTTGGGAACCATTCACCCCGACGTTACCAAAAATAACAAAGAAAAAATAGATCTCAGCTTAAAGGTATTCGAAGAAAATGTAGATGTTTTGACCCTTGAAGAGCGTATTACTTCTTTCAAACCTAAAGGTATGACCCCCAAAATGTTTGAGTTTTTACTTGCTCAAACAGCCAAATCAGACCTTAAACACATTGTATTACCTGAGGGAGAAGACCCAAGAGTTTTACAAGCTGCCCAACGTGTGGTTGATAGAAAGCTGGCAAAAATCACCTTACTTGGCAGTTTAGAAGCTATTAAAAATAGTATTACACTTCATGGCTTAAGCATAGATTTAGCTGCTTTTGATATCATTGATCCTGCCACATCCATTCACTACCCTAGATTCGTAGCAGATTTAGTGAAGCTCAGAGGCCATAAAGGCGTTAACGAGTCGGTAGCTCGTGATTTAATTTGCGACGTTTCTTATTTCGGAACTATGATGGTGCATACGGGATTAGCAGATGGCATGGTTTCAGGTGCGGTGCATACAACACAGCACACTATCCGGCCGGCTTTGCAAATTATTAAAACAAAGAAAGGCGTTTCGGTGGTTTCTTCGGTCTTTTTTATGTGTTTAGACGACCGAGTTTTGGTTTATGGCGATTGCGCGGTTAACCCAAATCCAACAGCAGAAGAGCTTTCTGAGATAGCGCTAAGTTCTGCAGTTACGGCTACTTCTTTCGGTATTTTTCCCAAAGTAGCTATGCTATCCTATTCTTCTGGAAGCTCAGGAAAGGGTGAGGAAGTTGAAAAGGTGCGCAAGGCCACAGAAATTGCCCATGCAGCAAGACCAAGTTTATTAATAGAAGGCCCCATTCAATACGATGCGGCCGTAGACCCCGAAGTTGGCCAAAAGAAAATGCCAGGTTCATTGGTTGCTGGTGATGCCACCGTGCTAATTTTCCCAGATTTGAATACAGGAAATAACACCTACAAAGCGGTGCAACGAGAAACCGGTGCTATTGCTATTGGCCCCGTTCTTCAAGGCCTAAATAAGCCAGTGAATGACCTTAGTCGTGGCGCAAATGTAGACGATATAGTGAATACCATTGTAATTACAGCCATTCAAGCACAAGGAACTAAATAGATGATAGCAACGGAATACCGTTTAGTATTAAATGCGGGATCTTCTTCCCTAAAATTTAAATTATTTGATGGCTCGCACGACGAAGTTTTGCTATCCGGGCTAGCTGAACGTATTGGCGAACAAGGCAGTAATCTGCAAATAAAAGGCTTAGGCCACGACATTTCGCTGAGCAAAGATCTGCCAGATCATAAAGAGGCTATGGCTACATTGGTGCTGCAATGGATTAGTTTAACCAACGATAAACAGCTGGGCGAAAAAGTAGTTTTAGTTGGGCATAGAGTGGTGCACGGCGGCGACAAATTCCAGGCACCCGTTGAGGTAACTGAAGAGGTGAAGCAAGAAATTGAGAAAATCTCTGTGCTTGCGCCTTTGCACAATCCAGCCAATTTAACAGGCATTATTAGCGCAGAGGCCGTCTTCCCAAACGCTAAACAAGTAGCTGTTTTTGATACTGCTTTTCATCAAAGTATGCCAGCCCATGCTTATCGTTATGCTATTCCTGAAGAACTATACCAAGAGCATGGTATTCGGGTGTATGGCTTTCATGGTACTTCCCACAAATTTGTGAGCCAAAAAGCTGTTGCACATTTAGGGCTTGAGAAAAAGCCTTCGAAAATAATTACCTTGCATCTGGGAAATGGTTGCTCAATGGCTGCAATTAAAGATGGCAAATGTATAGATACCAGTATGGGTTTAAGTCCGCTAGCGGGTTTAATTATGGGAACTCGTTCTGGTGATATAGATCCAAGTTTATACCTTTTGCTGAGCCAAAAAGGCTATAATATTGCGCAAATAGATCAAATATTGAATAAAAAAAGTGGCCTACTTGGTCTTGCAAAAGAAAACGATTTACGCGAACTATCTAAACGCTATGAAGCTGGCGACGAAGTTGCAATACTAGCATTATGGATGTATTCGTATCGAATCAAAAAATATATTGGCGCTTATACAGCAGCTTTGAATGGGCTAGATGCTATGGTGTTTACAGCTGGCGTGGGGGAAAATAGCAAGCTGATGCGCAAGCTAGTCTGCGATTCTATGAATTTTCTGGGCATAGAACTAGACAACACATTGAACGAGAAGCCAATCACAGAAGAAGTTACGGAGCTCAATTTTTCGTCTTCCTACACAAAAATATTGGTAGTGAAAACTAATGAAGAGCTAGAGATTTTACACGAAGCAACCGCACTTTCTTAGGATTACTCACTTCGTTCATGGGATTTTCGGTCGCTGCGCTCACTCATGGTATTGCCACGATTATACGAGAAGGCGATTATACGATTAGGTATAGATTTAGCCGTAGCCCGCCCTTCGGTACAATTCAAACGCTCCGTGTCTTGAATCAATCAGGCTTCAAGTGTTTATGCACGTTCATCGAGTACTTTGACGTTGTCGAAGTGTATCGAGATGAGTGCAGCGAAAATGTATCGAGGGCTGGTATTACTCAATCGCACTTCGCTTTTGTGTTTAGAGATGAAGTTCTAACCAGAATTCCCCCTTTCCTATTTTCTCCTTTCTCGTATAACCGTATTAATCGCTTTATTCGAACTTAAAACTTGCGATAATTGGCCTATGCTCTCCACCACTTATACTCGGTAGGCCAACATTAAAACGTATACATTTTAAGCTCTTCGCGTCGTAAAAAATATGATCTGCTATCGTTTTTGTAAGTGAAGTTGAGGTGGGCCAAGTAGGTTTCCAGCCAAATCCTAGAGATGCATCTGATAGCGTGAACTTAGCTTCGCCCGCTTCATTGAATGTAGGTTTAGTTAGGTTTTTGTAGACAGAAGTATGAAATCCGGCATACATTGGTCCCATAACAATTGGGTGCCTACTTTTTTCGAGCTCAGAAATCCATGATAAAATGGCGTCCATTTGTGCCAAGCGTTTGGCCTGACTTTCAGAAGAAATAGGTGCTAATAAATGCGTGGCAATAAGTTCGAATGAGTGGCCTTCAGCAGTAAAGCGCGCTACAAGAGAGGGCTGATCTGGAACACCAAAACTCACTTCTTGCACACTCTCAAGCGGGATTTTTGACAAAATGCTTAACCCATAGGTACTGCCACTTAAAATGGATTGATTATAAGGATAATCTAATTTTAGTTCTGAAAGCCAGCTAGCATCTTTCTGTTGCACATTTTGTAAAAATATGATCGTAGCATCCTCGGTATAAATAAATTCTAGACGTTGCTCATCAGGAACAGCCGTATCACCTAATTCCATGCTTAAAAGGCGAATGTCGGATTGTTCATTTATGTCTTTAATTTCATTATTTGCTGGGAAATAGCTCTTGGTTAATGGCCATGCAAAGAAAAGTGCTAAGGCAATTAGAAGTATGGAAAGTGTTCTTTGGCGTTGTAGTAGGTTCAGTAAACTTCCCACCATTAAAAGAATGCTTAACTGTAAACCAAATAAAGAAAGTAATTCGCCAAACCACCATGAATCACCATTCCACCTAAAAACCGATAGCATACACAGACTAACTAGAATAAAGGCAATAACTTTTGCTACTAATGCGGTTTTAGATAGCTTTTTTGGGTTTAGGTTTCTTCTATTTGTCATTGGAAGGGAGTCTTACGATACTTTTTTAAGAAATGGTTAATTCATTATACTATCATGCTTATCAAGTTAGCACTTGCTCCATTGTAAACCCTACAATATTATCCGCTTCCATGAAAAATAACTTTCTACCAATTATGAAAAAAAGCTTAAAGCAAACCAGCTGTTGGCTGGTATTCGCGTTTACTCTTATTGCTTTATCAGCACCACTAAATGCGCAAAAAAACGACAACTGGCGAGTGCCAGATTTGCAACAAGAACGATTTATTTTTGAGAAGAATATCAGTTTTGATCCATCTATTCAATCACCAGCTGCATTTTTAGGCTATGAGCTTGGCGAGAGAATGAGCATTTACTACCAAGTGGTAGATTATGCGAAAAATATAGCAGAACAATCAAATCGGGTTTCTTACAATGAATACGGCCAAACCCATGAGGGTCGTCCGCTAGTTTATTTGGTGATTACACATCCAGATAATCATGCAAGGCTTGAAGAAATTCGCCTAGCAAACGCTAAGCTATCTGATCCGCTTGCTACCTCTGAGGCAGAAGCCCAAGAAATTATGAAAACAAACCCAGTGGTTATCAGTCATAGTTACACTATCCATGGGAATGAAGCCAGCTCTACTGAAGCAGCTATGCAAGTGGCGTATCGATTGGCCGCAGCAACCGATGCCAAGACAGAGGCGCTGCTTAAAGATGTGGTTTTTATTGCCTACATAACGGTTAATCCTGATGGGCGCGACAGATACGCTTATTGGTACAATTCTGTAGCAAAAAATGTGGTTGGCATAAATGCAGATGAGCTAGAGCACGACGCACCTTGGCCAAATGGCAGAACCAACCACTATTGGTTTGATCTAAACCGAGATTGGATTTGGGGCGTGCACCCAGAAATGCGTGGCTTAACCGGCGTTTATCAGCAGTGGTTGCCACAATTGCACGTAGATTATCACGAGCAAGGCTACAATGCGAATTACTTCACCATGCCAGGCACAACGCCAAGAAATAAACTGCTTCCAGATTTGTACGAAGCTTTTTCTGATACAATTGGCCGCGCAAACGGTAAGTTCTTTGATGAAGAAAAGCTGAATTACTTTACACGTGAAGCCTTTGATTTCTTCTATCCTGGTTATGGCTCAAGTTACCCAAGCGTTTTTGGTGCCATTGGCATGTTAACCGAGCAAGGTGGCATTGGCGCGGGTAGAGCTGTAGTAACCAATGATGGCTATATTTTAACATTCCGCCAGCGTATCTACGATCATTACAAAACCTCTTTGGCCACAATTGGAAAAGCTGCAGAACATAAAAATATGTTCCAAAAATATACGTACGACGCAAATAACCCGAATAATAGTAAGTCGGATATAAAAGCATACGTTTTTGAAAATGATGCAAATGGCCATTTAAACCAAGTACTAGATATTTTGATGCATCACAAAGTGGAAGTGCATCAACTAACAGATGACTGGAAAGTGAAAAAGGCGCAGCAATATCCAAATGATGGATCTTCTTCTACTACCTTGAAAGCGGGAAGCTATGTGGTATCTACCAACCAAGCTCGCCATCTTTTTATCAATAGTTTAATGCAAAAAGACATGACTATTGAAGATTCCGTGATGTACGATATGTCTACTTGGTCCGCTCCATTAGCCTATAATCTTGGAACACATGCCGTTTATGATGAGGTGAAGTCTGCTATGCTAACAAAACTGGAAAGTGCCCCTAAAAATGCGGGAAAAATTCATGGAAATGTAGCTAAGGCCTACGCTTTTGTAATTGATTGGGACCAAAAAACGGCGCCACAAGCATTATCTCTACTTTGGAAGCAGGGTTATAGAGTGCGAAGTGCGGAGAAAAGTTTTTCTCCTGACGGGAAGCTGAAATTCCCAGAAGGCAGCTTAATTGTTTTAGTGGGAAGGAACTTGGTGAAGTCGGCTACAATGTCTGCTGATATAGCTACTATTGCGGAATCAACAGGCGTACAAATTCATGCATTAGCTAGTGGTAGAATGCTGGAAGGCATAGATTTAGCTTCAAACCGTTCTAGACCAGTAACTATGCCAAAGGTAGGCATGTTGGTTGATGAGCCGTTCAGCACCAATTCTTCGGGTTTTATCTACTACCTATTCGACCAAGAAGTAGTTTTTCCCGTAAATAGAATAAGAGCCTCAAGTTTGAAGCAAAGCGCGCTATCTGGGGTTGGTCGTTCACGTTATGGTGGCGCAGATTTATTAGACTACGACGTTTTGGTGCTTCCACCCGCATCTAGGTTGAACAGAGTTTTTGATAAAGGCGGGAAAGCAGAGCTGCTAGCTTGGATTCGCAATGGAGGAACCTTAGTGCTAAATGGTAGCTCAGCCCAATGGTTTGCCAGTGACAGTACCTTAAGTGGCGCTGTAAAACTCAGAAAAATGACGCCTTCTGCCAATGATAAAGCCGTTGCATCAGATTTACGCTATGAAGAAAGAGAGCGTCATTATGGGCTAAAACGCATTCCAGGAGCGGCAATGGTAAGTAAGGTTGATGGGTCTAATCCTCTTGCTTTTGGCTTGCCAGACCACTTCTATAACCTAAAATTTAACGCTGACGTGTTAGAGCCAAACTCAAGTTTAAACTCTGCAGTGCGCTATGAATCAGATGTTACTAAGCTGATGGCTTCAGGCTATGCATCATCAGAAAATCTGGAACATATAGCCGGCGGAACAATGGCTGGAGTTATGGATATGGGCCAGGGAAAAGTGGTATTCATAATGGATGATACCCAATACCGTATGTTCTGGCGTGGCGGCGAGCGCTTACTGATAAATGCGGTAATGATTTTGGGCGCTTATTAGTAAATCAACTGCTCTGATTTAAACTAATCATACTCAAAATAATGGCTAGCCATTTTTCCTAACAAGATATTTGAACAAAAAAAGGCACTTCTATGCATAGAAGTGCCTTTTTTATTTGCTCTAAGTTTAGTGTTTCAAGAAATACAACAAGTGTATTTCACCAAAAGCTATTTACTAAAAATAGACGCTAAAAAGCGCTGCATTTCAGCCCATGAAGCAGAATCGGCTTCGGCTTGATACGCAAGTGGTAAATTGAATTTTTTACCAAGTGAATCGGCACCAGGATTTGTATATGCATGAACGGCATTTTTATAATTAATGAAGGTATAGTTCAGCTCCGCCTCGTCCATCATGGCCTTAAAGTTGCTTATATCTTCTGCCTTCACAAATGGATCTGCAGCGCCATTTAATACTAGGTATTCAGCAGTAACATCAGCTTTTGGTTTTGCGGGAAGTTGTAATCCGCCATGAAAAGCAACCACGCCAACTAAGGGCTTGCCTAGATTTGCCATGGTTAAGACAACGCTTCCTCCAAAACAATAGCCAATAGCGGCAACTTTGCTTTCATTTACTATTCCCGTTTCAATTAATGTTTCGTAAGCTTCGTCAAAACGTGCTTGGGCGCTTTCTAGATTTCCCATAACCGACATAGCAAATTTCTGCGCATCTTCTGGGTGTCCTGCTTGCGTGCCATCTCCGTACATATCTACTGCTAATGCGGCATAACCCATTTCAGCAAGCTGCATGGCTCGTGAGCGTGCGTAATCGTTATGTCCCCACCACTCATGTACAACTAAAACGCCGGGTAAGTTTGCACCTTCTTTTGCTGCGGCAGGCATGGCCATAAAGCCATTCATGGTTATGCCATCATCAGAGGTATAAGAAATTTCTTTGGTGTCAATGGCGCGTTTTTTACCCATTGACATAGTATTGTCTTCATTTGAAGATATATTTTCGCTACTCGAATCCATTTTTTGGCTGCATGCTGTCCAAAGAAAAGAGCTACTCACACATAATATAAGCAAGGTTAAAAGTTTGGTAATCATTGGTTTATTCATAAAGCGTTTTGTCTAGTTAATAGTTGTTTAGCGGAATTTGTGAGTCAGGAATAACATATTGTCATAAAGAAAGCAGCCCTTTGAGAGGCTTGTTTTATTAAAGAACCTATGGCTTAAATCCCAAATAAACTTGCAAATTTTTTTTGCAACTTGTTTCTCAAGTCCTGACTTGCCGGGAAGGGATTGCGTCATTCATTTCCTTCTGCCTTTGCTAAATAATGATTTCATTTACTCTGCATTATCATGTTATCCAATCATGTTATCCACTAAAAACGTTGTGGCTCAGCGACCTACTGTCATTTTCTTTGCGGTTTTGCGTAAAAAAAGAATCGTGGCTAGTTTTCGCTTAATCGCAAAAAAAGATTTCGCAGCTTCCTTAAAAGTTCCTATCTTATGCAACATTGTTGCAAAAGTAGAACTTATGAGAAAAAAAGCCGATTTTATGGGAGTCTGGGCATCATTTGCCTGTCTTATTCACTGCCTACTAACACCACTTGTTAGTGTAGGAATGCTGATGTCTCCAGCTTTATGGCACGACTTAGAATGGGTATTTGCCATTATTAGTATTTTAGCTGTTGTTATGGTGCATCGTAGCGGCATAAGCAAACAAGACAGTTATTTGTTAATTGGTTCGCTGGTTATTTTACTGGGCGGCATTTATTTAGAGCACTATATTCACGGTGCTATATATGCGGTTATGGCAACAGGCCTTTTCATTGCCTTCATCCACGTTAAACGCTTATGGAAGTCTAGCTTTTTCCATAAAGTGGCCAAAGAAAAGCCTGATTTAGTAAAGAAAGCTGCCTAATTGATGCGCAAAAAAAAAGGAAATAGCTGTAAGCCATTTCCTTTAAGTTGATCAAAAATAGCGTTCTAGTTGCTATTAATAACGACTCATTATTGAATCTATTGACTCTCTAATCATTCTAGACTGGTTGCTAAGTTCAACACTAACGCTTGAAGTCTCTTCAGCTGTTGCCACATTTCTGCTTGAGACAGATGACACTTCATTTAGTTGACCTTTAAATTCTTCTGTCTGATTCTGAATCTTATCAAAGGCATTAGTAATCTGGCTACTAGCTTCCTGGAATCTGGAAAATGCTTCGCTTACGGTTTTTGCTTTATCGCCTGCCAGTGTAATGTTATTTGCATTTGAATTTATTAACTCTTCAATCTTTTTAGATGCTTCGCCCGTTTTCTGTGCTAGCAAACGAACTTCATCAGCCACAACAGAGAATCCAGCACCTGCTTCACCTGCTCTTGCAGCCTCTACAGATGCATTAAGTGCAAGTAGGTTTGTCTGGAAGGCAATGGTATCTATGGTTGATAAAATTGCAGCAATTTGTTTACCTGAGTTGTTAACCGTTACAATAGCTCTATCTAGTTCATTCATACGCTCTTTCATGCTTTCCACTTCATGGAAATTGGTTCTAGCTTGTTCAGAACTTGAGGACAATAAATGACTCATGCCTTCGAAGCCAGCAATAGTGCCTTCAAGAATAGATTGCTGCTCAGAGGCGCCTTGTGCATTGTCGTTACTTGCTTTTGAGACTTCCTCAGAAAGACTGGCCGTTTGATCTGCACTTGCGTTCAATGAATCTAGCTCAGTTTGAATTTCCATCATTTTGAATAAGCCAAGATTGTTCCTTCTTAAGATTACGAGACCCAATACAAAACATAATACCACATAAGAAGCATGCAATAAAACAATATCAAGACCACAACCATAGCTGAAAATGATAATTGGGCTACCAAATAAGCTTACCTCAGCTAACTGCAAATAGTTAAATACTACGTGATGAACGGCAATAGTAACAACTGCAGCAATAATTGCCCAAGACTCACGATAAATTACCATGCTAGTAATCAAGGCAAAAATATGGAAATGGGCTTCAATACGACCGCCAGTTAGTTGAATCATTAGTGCAGAGAATGCCATGACGGTAATGCCAACTGTTGCCCCAGATAACCTTGATTTTGGATCGCTTCGGATGGCCAAAAGGCCAATTCCACCAAAAATTAAGGACCCCACTAAACTAAAGACAAAATTACCTGTGGTTAGGCCAAATAAAAGAGGAACTAAGATCATGTGACTTATAATCACCTTTTCCATAATTCTGCTTGTTATGATATTGTCTTTAATGAGATTACGCTCTAAAAGACTTCCTTCTTCTGCATTTGATTGCGGGAAAAACACCGTCATTAGACTATGACTTTTCTCTTGAGTTTGAGTATATGTTGACATCTCTTTGGTTGTTTAATTTATAAACTGGTAATGGCTGAGGAAGCTAGCCTTTGAACTATCTCCCAATTCAGTGTTGTAATGTTTTTTTCTAGTATAAATACTTGATCTGTGTGCATTTGCGGGTTATAAACACCTATTCTGCCTGCCTGAAAATTCCCAAAATATTCTTCAATGTTACTTAGATCTTTGGCCGTTGCCTGAATCCCTTTTATGCTAGCTGCTGTTTCTTGCCATGACGCTAAGTAGTCTTGCACATCTTGATTAGTTAAACCAGGTATTAAGTTCACAAAGTAAATATGAGAGTCTGAATTATGAATTACAGACAAATTTTCGAATGCTTTAGGGCAACTATCTAAACATCCCACATAGCCAAAATAAATCACAGCTTCGTCACCTTCAAGATATTGAAGCAGTGGTATTTCATCTATTATCAACTCGGTAGTTAAGCTTGTAACGCCTGAATTGGTAATACTAAAAACTATCGGGAATGTGAATAACAGCGCAACTAACAATATCGAGGGCAGATATTTCAGTTCCTTTTCTTTAAAAAATCCCATCTGGGGGTAATTTTGTGAATCGTATCCAAAGAAAAAGTATGTAGACAGTAGACATTGTCACATCCTTTTAATTAAAATAATATAAATCTTTCAAATGACTTTATACTTCGCCTTCGTATATAAAGTTAATTTTTTTACATATTCGCAAAATTAATGAACTGAAAAGTTAGAAATGTAAAAATATTTAAATCACGGTCCACTGATTAGATTCAACAAAGCCTTCAGCTTTTTTCCACTTCATTTCTTTGGTTTGACCTGTGGCTATGTTTTTTATGGTAACCAGATCATTTCTCCCAAAAGTCTTCTCAACCTTTACCGGAGTAACTTTCTCAGCTTGGCGTCTTGTCTGATTAGCTACTTGGTTTGCAACAGCTGTAGCAGATTGCGGGTTGCGCATGCCCAAGCCTTCGCTTGTAGCTTGTGATGCTTGCGCTTTTGCCAAATCAATCTTTGATTTTCTAGGAGCAGATGCCTGTGCTGGCTGCTGCGACATTTCCGGAATGGCTTTCCAAATCATAGAAATAGCAGACTCATTAACATCGTCTAATAGCTGCTTAAACATTTCGAAAGCTTCGCGTTTATACTCTAAAAGTGGGTTTTTTTGCCCATAAGCACGTAAGCCAATCCCTTCTTTAACAGAATCTAGTTCTCGCAGATGTTCCATCCACTTATCGTCAATAACGCCTAAAATTGCAGTGCGCTCTAAGGCTCTAACCAATTCAGAGCCTTCAGATTCTAATGCTTTGGGTACATCAACAACAATACGTAGTCTATGTGCGCCATCTGAGAATAAGACCTGAATTAAGGAAGGTAATGGGCGGCTTTCATCGGCAGCTATCTGCTGTAAAATATTGTACAATGGTGCCGATACAGATTTTTCTTTTTCCTGATAAACCTCAATAGATTTATCGAATAAGTAGTCAACCAGTAAGTCGTGTTGTTCGGCGCCTAGTTTTTCTTCCTCAAAATTGGGTTCAAAACCCAATCTTCTCATACTTGCTTGCTGCAAGCCTTTCAAATCGCCATTATCTGCAAACTCTGTTACCATGTTATCTGCAAATTCATCCAACATATTGTAAATATCGGTGCGTAGTTGATCACCCATCAAGGCATGTTTACGTCTAGCATAAATAACCTTACGCTGGTTGTTCAACACATCATCGTATTCAAGCTGGCGCTTTCTGATAGAGAAGTTGTTTTGCTCTACTTTTTTCTGCGCACGCTCTAAAGATTTGGTTAACCAAGGATGTTGAAGCACTTCACCATCATCAAATTTCATTTTGTCCATTAAGCCGGTAATTCGCTCAGAACCACCAAATAAACGCATTAAATCATCTTCTAGGGAAACGTAGAATACGGTTTCACCTGGATCACCCTGGCGGCCTGCACGGCCACGTAGCTGTAAATCAATTCGGCGAGATTCATGGCGTTCTGTTCCCAAAATAGCTAAACCGCCATTGGCTTTGGCTTCGTCAGACAGCTTAATATCGGTACCACGCCCAGCCATGTTGGTTGCAACTGTTACGGCTTTAACTTGGCCAGCTGCTTTAACGATTTCACTTTCTCTGGCGTGCTGCTTAGCATTCAAAATATTGTGCGGAATTTTCGCACGCGTTAGTAATCGCCCGATAGTTTCCGAAGATTCTACGCTTGTAGTACCAACCAACACTGGCTGACCTTTGTCGTAATATTCCTGAATTTTATTAATAACAGCATTGTATTTTTCGCGTTTTGAGCGAAAAATCAGATCTTCTTGATCATCTCTTTGAATTGGGCGGTTGGTAGGAATTACCACCACATCCAATTTATAAATCTCGTTAAATTCGCCTTCTTCTGTAACAGCTGTACCCGTCATGCCAGCCAATTTGTGGTACATGCGGAAGTAATTCTGAAGCGTAACCGTTGCGTATGTTTGGGTAGCGGCTTCAACTTTCACATTCTCTTTAGCTTCAATTGCTTGGTGCAAACCATCGCTATAACGTCTTCCCGAAAGTACACGACCTGTATGCTCATCAACGATCATAACTTTTTCGTCTTGAACAATGTATTCTTCCTCTTTTTCAAAAAGGGTATAGGCTTTTAGTAACTGATTTACGGTGTGAATTCTATCGCCGCGCTCTGCAAAAAGCAGGTTTATTTCATTCAATAAACGAGAGCGCTCTTGGCTAACCTCTTGCTTTGCTTTAGCTTTTTCTTCATCAGTGGTAGCTGCGGCAACTTTCTCGTCTTTCAGCGCTTCCATTTTAGCTTCAATAAGTGCGTTTTCTTCTCCCATATCTGGTATTACGAAGAATTCTTTATCCTCATTGGCTTTGGTGATAAACTCAGCGCCTTTTTCCGTCATTTCTAAAGAGTTCTGCTTCATATCTACGGAGTAAAGCAGCTCTTTATCTACATGAATCAGATTCTTGGCATTGTCCTGCAGATAAAACATTTCGGTTTTATTCATCAATTTTTGAACCTGCGGATCTTGCTGCAATTTCATTAACTGACGATTTTTTGGGAAACCTCTAAATGCACGGAATAGTGCTAACCCAGCTCCTTCATCGTCGCCAGCGGTGTGTTTAGCATTGTATTCTGCTAGGAAACCAGCTACCAATTTCTTTTGAGCATCTACTAGCGAGGCCACACGCGGACGCATTTCTACGAATTTTTGCGTTCCAGAATCTTGAGGAACAGGTCCTGAAATAATCAATGGTGTTCTAGCTTCATCAATTAAGATAGAATCAACCTCATCTATAATGGCGTAATGATGCTCACGCTGCACCAACTGATCGGCTGTTCCCACCATATTATCGCGCAGGTAATCGAAACCAAATTCGTTATTGGTACCGTAGGTTATATCGCAGCGGTAGGCGCCTCGTCTACTTTCTGAGTTGGGATCATGATTATCTATACAATCAACGGTTAAACCGTGAAAAGCGAAAATTGGGGCATTCCACTCAGCATCACGTTTAGATAAGTATGTATTTACTGTAATTATGTGCACACCACGCCCAACCAATGCGTTTAAATAAGCCGGGAAAATAGCTACAAGTGTTTTACCCTCACCGGTCTTCATTTCAGAGATATTGCCCTGCTGCATGGCTATTGCACCCATCATCTGCACGTCATAAGGCACCATATTCCAAACAACTACTTCGCCAGCAACCACCCAGCTCTTGCCAACATGGCGCCTACAGGTTTCTTTCAACACCGCAAAAGCTTCAGTTTGTATGCGTAACAAGCAAGCTTCTAGCGCTTCATGCCATTGTTTGTCTAAAACGTCTAATTTCTCAGCTAATCTTCTTCTTTCATCAATACTTACATCTTTGTCTGGCAGATTCAAGGTTGCTCGAATTTCCTTTATCTCTGTTTCAGCTTCAAAAATAGCCTCTTGAATTTGTGCCTTAAAAGAGACCGTTTTTTCCTTTAGTTGGTCATCGGTAAGTGCCTGAACAGCAGCTTCAAAGCTATTAATTTCGGCAACTAGTGGTACCAACTGCTTAATATCTCTGTCTTCTTTTGATCCGAATAATTTGGTCAGCGTTTTTGTAAGTACGTTTAGCATGCCAGCTCTAACAGGGTAAATGATGAATAATATTTTTTGATTCCAAAGCTACCACATAAAGTGCGCTAAAGTTATAGGAACCATTTACTGCTTAAAATAACTATTTATTCGGGTAAATGAGTAGGCGCTTTGTCAGCAACTTATGACGAACTGAATTAGCGTTTCTGCCAATAGAATCACACATTAAAAGCAAGCTGGCAGGCTCTTTACGGCTATGTCAGTTTTTAGCAGATGGTATGATATTTGGCTACAATTAAGGTAGAAATACTAAAAATGGAAAAATATGAATCTCAATAAATTTACATTAAAAGCACAAGAAGCTATCCAAAAGGCCTTAGACCTTGCTTCATCAATGCAGCACCAAGCTGTAAAGCCTGCGCATTTGTTGAAAGTGTTGTTTGAAGACCAAAGTAGTGTTGCCGCTTCACTGACCCAAAAAATTGGTGTGAATACGCAAACACTTCGCAACGAAATGGATTTGTTGCTAAAAAGAGAGCCCAAAATTCAAGGGGCTAGTGTAAGCGGGCAATACTTATCTAATGAAGTGAATTTGGCTTTTGATGAAGCCCAAAAAGCAGCCACAGAGCTAAAAGACCAGTACATATCTACTGAACATATTCTTATTGGTGCAGCCGAAAGTAAGCAAGAAACGGCCACCATTCTAAAGCAATATGGCATAGATAAAAAAGCCATTCTCAAAGTGCTTAAAGATGTGCGCGGTGACGATAGTGTAGTGGATCAAAATGCCGAAGAACGCCATAATGCGCTTAATAAATTTACGCGTGACCTCAACGAACTAGCGGAGATTAATAAGCTAGATCCCGTTATTGGGCGCGACCAAGAAATTCGACGGATGATGCAAATTCTCAGCCGTAGAACGAAGAACAATCCTGTGTTAATTGGGGAACCAGGTGTTGGGAAAACGGCAATAGCTGAAGGTTTAGCCCTTAGAATTGTGCGTGGCGATGTGCCAGAAGGCTTGAAAAATAAACGCGTTCTTGCTTTAGATATGGGCGCTTTAGTGGCAGGAACCAAATTCCGCGGCGAGTTCGAAGAACGCTTGAAATCCGTTATTAAATCGGTTACTGATAGCGACGGGCAAATCATTCTATTTATCGATGAAATTCACACCTTAGTTGGTGCTGGTGGCAGCAGCGACGGCGCTATGGATGCCGCCAATATCCTAAAGCCAAGTATGGCTCGTGGCGAAATTCACATAATTGGAGCAACAACCTTAGCCGAATACCGCAAATATATAGAGAAAGACAAAGCCCTTGAACGACGTATGCAAACCGTATTGGTTGGCGAGCCCGGTGAAGAAGATTCTATTTCTATTCTGCGTGGCCTACAACAACGCTACGAATTACATCATGGCGTGCGTATTACCGATGCGGCTGTGGTTGCTGCGGTGCAATTAAGCCAGCGCTACATCACAGATCGTTTTCTTCCCGATAAAGCCATTGATTTAATTGACGAAGCGGCTTCTAGACTTCGTTTACAAATAGATTCTATGCCAGAAGAGCTAGATAATGAAGAGCGACTCATTCGCCAGCTTGAAATTGAGCGAGAAGCTTTAAAGCGTGAGAATGATCTAGAAAAAATGGACAAAATTGAGCGTGAACTGGCAGATCATATCGAAACGCGCACCCAACTTAAGGCGCAGTGGGAAACAGAACGCGAACAGATTGATAAAGTCCGTCAGCTAAAATCGGCAATCGAAGCAGCTGAGCACGAAGCAGAAAAAGCTGAACGCGCCGGAAATTACGAACGAGTAGCAGAACTTCGCTATGGAACCATAGCTAAGCTGAATGAAGATCTACATAAAACTTCAGAGCGATTGCAAGAAATTCAATCAACGCATTCGCTGCTAAAAGAGGAAGTTGAAGCAGAGCATATAGCAGAGATAGTTAGCCGCTGGACCGGCATTCCTGTTACCAAAATGTTGGAAAGCGAGCGCAATAAACTCATTCTATTGGAAGATGTTCTCCATGAAGGCGTAATTGGTCAAGATAGAGCTATTGAAGCGGTGTCTGATGCGGTTCGCCGAAGTAGAGCAGGCCTGCAAGATGAAAATCGCCCGATTGGTAGTTTCTTCTTTTTGGGAAGCACAGGGGTGGGGAAAACCGAACTAGCTAGAACCTTAGCCAGATACTTATTCGATGACGAATCGGCTATGGTACGCATAGATATGAGTGAATACATGGAGCGACACAGCGTGGCTCGTTTGGTTGGTGCACCTCCGGGTTATGTAGGCTATGATGAAGGTGGACAATTAACCGAAGCGGTTCGCCGCAGACCATACAGCGTGCTTTTACTCGACGAAATTGAGAAAGCCCACCCAGATGTATTCAATATTTTACTACAAGTTTTAGATGATGGCCGCCTAACAGATAGCAAAGGTGTAACAGTAGATTTCACCAATACCATTATCATTATGACATCCAATATTGGGTCTCATTTAATTCAAGAAGCTGTTGAGGGAACCGACGCTGAGTTAAGCAACGAGCGATACGAAAAGCTGCAAGCAGAGCTGATGCAACAGCTCCGTAAGAGTGTTCGGCCTGAGTTTCTAAACCGCGTAGATGAAGTGGTGGTATTCCATCCGTTGAGCAAAAAACACATACGTTCAATCGTAGATATTCAGCTAAAACGTGTGTTCAAATTGCTCGAAAAAAATAAAGTACACCTACTCATTGGCGACAAAGTCAAAGATTGGTTGGCTAATCGAGGATGGGATCCGGTTTATGGGGCACGTCCGCTAAAACGCTTAATTCAAAACCAGATTGTGAACAACTTAGCCAAAGAAATTATCACTAGAGGTAATACAGAAGGCATTGAGTTTCAGGCTACTATTGCAGAAAATGGCAATGCCATTGAGTTCGCAAAAGTGGTAAGCGACCCTGAAGAGTGGTTATTAGCTTAAAGAAAGCTCATTCCGGTCAGCGAATCGCCTTGGCGATTTGTGTGATCCGGAATTTCATTGGTAGTGCTTGAACGCATAAACTTGAATGCATGATCAGCGCTGTTCGCCATTCCGCTGTTTGTATAGCAAAATGCAGCGCAACCAAAAAACGATCTAAAGGCTCAAATCAATAAATTTATCGCACCAAGCCCATTCTCTAGGGTCGTTTGATGCAATAATAGTAAGTAAACCCTGCTCTTTACGCTTTGCTACTAAATCTGCAATTAGTTGGTGGCCTTTTTCATCTAAATTGGCACCAGGTTCATCCAAAATTAAAACCTCTGGTTGGTGAGAAACAGCAGCGGCAATGCAGGCCCGCTGTTGCTGCCCCGTAGAAAGTGACTGATAATTTAGCTCCCATATTTCTTCGAGCAGCAGGTCATAACCTAGTTCGCTACTTTGCTTTAGTGGACTTTTGGCACGTAACTTGCGAATGAAATTCACATTCTCAGCCACCGAAAGTTGAGGATATAACCCGAAATAGGGAGCAGCAATGCCTAAAAACTGCTTGAGATCATCTTTTTTGATTTCTTCAGCGTTGTTAAACCAACGAATTTGGCCACTGCTGGGAGAAATTAAATAAACCAAACAACGTATTAACGTGGATTTACCCGAGCCATTAGCCCCTTTAATGCCATATATTGGAGCATCTATGGTTGTTGAAAGCCCACGGAAAATGGTCTTAGAACCAAATGTTTTGGCAAGTTCTTCTATCCTAACGGAAAACATGGCGCATATATAAAGCTGAAAGAAAAGTTAAAGCTGAAAGAAAAGTAGTTAAACCAACTAATCAAGCTATGGAAAAGATTATAAGGGAGGTTAATACCCGTTTGCAACAAATGCTGCCAGCGGCTAAAAACCATCTAAACATATCCGATTTTAGAGCGGCAGGCTTACCTGAACCACTTATAGATCGTATACAACTCGAAATTTTCCAACATCTAGACCGTAGCTTACCACTGCCTAGAACAGATTGGGTTGATATGAGCGATTTGTCCGTGCAACAAGCGTGGACGGTTTTCATGCAGAATCTAAGGAATCATAGCCATCTTCCCTCTTCCCAAAAAGCCGATATTTTCAATAATGCCGTTAATGCCGTTATTCATCAATTAATTGAACCGCGTACCGCTATACCAACCCAACTTTTTGAAGATGAACCAGCCCTAACCTACGAGCAGCTTCTACAGCGCACCCAAAAAATTGTAGTCTATCGCCATTTGGTTGTTGGGTTAATTCGATATATGGATCGCCGTAATCTGCGGGTCCTTCCCCTAGAAAAATGCAAAGATGTACTCTCGCAAATAGATCATAAATTTTGCGAAGATTATACGCCAATGAACTGGGAGCAGCTGTTATCGCCTTGGTTCGAGTTTTTTGGGAAACGAATTCCCGTAATACTTCTCAGACGCTTTTTTAACGACAAAAGAAATGTTCAGCTCACAGAAGCTTTCCCAGAATCGCTCGTAGATTTGAATAAAACAGAAATTATTGAACGCCTAAGTGCACCTGGTCTTCCCGCTTCTTACCACAAAATGGACGATCCTGAACGAGAGCGTAAATTAGCGCAACGAATTCAGCCATTAGAAAATGCTGGAACATACTATGAAGAATTTCTCAAACTCCGTCAGGCAAATCGCCAAAAATGGGCAACTATAATTGATGAAAGAGTGCCTAATACCAAAGTGGAATTAGCAGAAATTCAACCTGAAAATGTTTTGAACAGAGCTTTTGGTGAGCAGCACTTAAATTCTCATATTGCAGTAGATACAGAGGAAGTAGCACTAAACGAAATATTTACGGAGAACGAAGATGAGTCTAGCCAAAAAACCTACGATACAACCGAGCAGATTGAGAAAGATTCCCAGAAAAGCGAATCCCAAAACACTCATGAAAATCAGACAGAAGCTGAGACTGCTGAAGAAATACTACAGTTACTAGAAGACGATTCTACTGAATCATTAAATGATGATTTCGAAAACGCTGACGTTGAAGCTAAAAATGAAGATGATTTAACATCTGAACAAAAGGCTGAGCCCAACAAAACTGCTGCTGAATATGAACCAGAAAAAATAGCAGCAGATTTGTCTTTCCACGATTTAGCGGAAGAAGGCGTTTTGGATGAAATTGATGATGTAGACGATATTGAAGCCATGATGGCTTCCATCCAGAATGAAGAAGATGCCAAGCCAACATTGTCCGATGAGCTAAGTAATGAAGACAATCTTTCATTAAACGACAGTATCTCAGATCAGGACGAGCTAGAGAAAATGCTTGCCGAACAAGAAGAAAAATTGAGAATTAAACAGCAAGAAAATGAAGGGCTTGAAAATACAGCGCCAGAAGTCATAGAACCAAAAAAAGAAGTAGCCGAGCCAGCGAAAGAAGAAGAGACTGATGACAACGACGAAGGTTTTGATATGGATGCACTTTTCGCGGGAAATAACGCCAAAGATGCAGAGCCTGAACCACCTGAATCTGAGCCAGAAGTCATAGAACCAAAAAAAGAAGTAGCCGAACCAGCGAAAGAAAAAGAGGCTGATGGCAATGACGAAGATTTTGATATGGATGCACTTTTTGCGGGAAATAACGCCAAAGATGCAGAGCCTGAACCACCTGAATCTGAGCCAGAAGTCATAGAACCAAAAAAAGAAGTAGCCGAGCCAGCGAAAGAAGAAGAGACTGATGACAACGACGAAGATTTTGATATGGATGCACTTTTTGCAGCGAAAGCAGACGACCTTGGCACATTAGATCATGAAGATAAGCCCGCCCCTACTAAAGCAAGCTCAGGCGATATAAATGCGATGTTCAGCAATGAAAACGACTCAGATAGCGATTCCTCTAATGGAATGGAAGGTCTATTCTCTGATGAAGATTCTTCCATAGATGATGTGTTAAATCAGGCCGCTAGACCACTAGGGGAAAACGAAGGACTCCTTGAATACCTATCAGATTATCACGATTATTTTATTCGGGAATTGTTTGACGGCAGTGTAGAAGCCTTTAGCCAATGCGTAGAAGACGTTGATAGTTTTGACCAATGGGCAGAGGCAAGCGAATACCTAAATAACGATATTTTTAGCGCGTATGGCATTGACATGATCAGTGAGCCAGCCATAAAACTGATAGACGAGTTACAAACGTATTTCTCTAGTTATAAAGGCAAATAATCCATTATTTTGTGGAAAATTAAGACCTTCCCATAATGGATTTATTCGAGAAAAAGCAAAAATCTGCACAAAAATTCAGCGTTAACTGGCAGCAACCATTAGCCACTAGAATGCGCCCGCAATCGCTTGATGAATTTGTTGGGCAAGAGCATTTGGTTGGAGAAGGCAAACTGCTTCGTAGAATGATTGAGACGAAAAAAATTGGCTCAATCATTCTATATGGTCCACCTAGTTCAGGTAAAACCACGCTGGCTCACGTAATTTCCCAAGAAACAGATGCCGATTTTGTACAATTGAATGCAGTTTTAGACGGTATCAAGGAATTGCGGGAAACCGTGAAAATTGCCGAACAAAAGCTGCGTTTCCAACAAAAACAGACTATCCTATTTGTAGACGAGATACATCGCTGGAACAAAGCTCAACAAGATGCCTTATTACCACATATTGAAAGTGGCGTAATCAGGCTTATTGGGGCCACCACAGAAAATCCGTTTTATGCGCTCATAAATCCGTTATTGTCTAGATGCCAGTTGTTTGAATTGCTACCATTGTTGGAAGAAAACGTACTATCTATGCTCAAAAGGTGTCTTTTAGACGAGCAAAGGGGGCTGGGCGGACAGCAAATTACCGTAGCAGATGACGCTATGAAGCATTTTTCCGCTTATGCATCAGGTGATGTCAGAAATGCGCTTAATGCACTAGAAATGGCCGTTCAAACGTCAACTAAACACGATGAAGGAACAATCACCATATCCTTAGATGTAGCCAAAGAATGCATTCAACGAAGAACCATACGCTTTGATAAAAGTGGCGACGAGCATTATCACATGGCATCTGCGCTGATTAAATCTATGCGGGGAAGCGATGCAGACGCAGCGTTGTATTGGATGGTGGCACTTATAGAAAGTGGCGAAGATCCAGATTTTATTTTCCGCCGGTTCTTCATTTTTGCCTCAGAAGATATTGGTCTTGCAGAACCCTATGCACTTACGTTGGTTCACTCAGCTCAAGAATCTTTTAACCGTTGCGGCATGCCAGAAGGCTGGTATTTTTTGACGCATTGTTGCCTCCATTTGAGTTTAGCGCCTAAAAGTAATTCCACCAAAGCCGTTTTTGAAGTGATAAAACACATAAACGAGCATGGCATTGCAGACGTACCAAACTACCTAAAAGATAAAACGGCAAACGCCAAAGCTGCGCGTTATTTAGGAACAGAAAATGCCTCGGCCGATTATAAATATCCACATGCCTATCCAAATAACTGGGTTGAGCAAGACTACCTTCCCGTAGAATTAAAAGGAAAAACATTTTATGATGCAGGCGCCACGGGCAGAGAAAAAATGATTGCAGATAGGCTAGCCCAAATTAGAGAAGGCAACAAAAATAGCTAGGAAAGACGTTTGGCATGAACCATAATTCGCTTCTTGGCAGCATTGGTAAAGCTTAGGATAAAATCATCGCCAGCTTCAACTAATTTATATTTTTTAATTAAATCAGCAGGCTTGAGCGAGTCATTTTTAGTAATTACTTGCGCTCTTTTTAGGCCATATTTTCTGAAATGCTTTGGGTTGGTGGGCAACTCAGCAATTAGTTCAAATACCCGAACGGGTAGTTTCGCTGTCGGTTTTTCTTCACTAAAATAAAGATGAGTAGAGTGGCTAAAAGCAGTCCATTTTCGCTCAAAAGCCAACTTTTTGTGTAGCCCAGCTTTCATTATTCCCGCAGCTGGAAGGATGAAAAACCCATTTTTACCAGGGATTTCTTCTACGTAACTAAGAGGATATGCCGCTATAGGAAAAGGATTGCTAAAGTGCTGCCAATCATAAATCAATTCAACGGCATGAATTTCTGCAGTATGAGTAGGTCTTTGCTGCAAATCTACGAACCAAAGTAGCTCTTTAACCTCATTTTTAACCGATATCACATAAATTTGTGCATTTGGTAATAGCGCTAAACCCTCTTGTATATCCATCATCGGAGAGCTTTTAACCATTAAATAGCGTGATTTTTGGCTTATTTCTGGTAACAATTCCGCAAGATTTGGCGTACAGTCTTCAAAACGAAATACCCTCTTTTGGGAAGTGGAAGGTCGCCTATCTGGGTCCAGATAAATAAGATCTACTTTAGAAATGGGGTCAATTTTAGTGAGATAATTCTCTGCAGTATCATTTTTCACTATACAATTGGTTGCCTGAAGAGCAGAAAAATTGTGTTTTGTGCGTGCGGCTAGCTCTGAATCGGCCTCAATTAGGGTCCATTTATTCATATTTTTGGCAAGGAAAAAGCTATCTACGCCTAAACCAGCGCATAAATCTATCCCACTTTTTAACGCTAAATGGCTTATTAGCTGGTATTTAAATAAGGCGGTTTCTTCAGATGAAGCTTGCTCAAGATTTACTGAAGGGCCAAAAATAAGATCTTGAGTAGCGTACCAACTAGGCAGCTTTATCTTAATTTTTTGATAACCGCTAATTGCAGCTGCAATGGCCTTCATATCCCAATCTGCGCTAGGGGCTTTCATCAAAGCAATGCTAGATACATCACTATCAAGGTGTTGCTGAATGAACGAATTTATTGCTAGTAGACTTTTGTTGGTATGCATAAAGTATAATTGCTCTAGCAAGTAGAGCCTATTGATTTAAAAGAACTCAAAATAAATTCATGACTAAGATTGCCATAGTTAGCGGAACAGACAGACCCAACGCTAACGCTTTAATGATTAGTAAATATCTCGAAAAAGCCTACAAAGAACAGGGTGTAGATGCCTTTATTATTGATCTCAAAGATTTTCCATTAGCCTCTGTTGTAGGCGGTAATTATGGCAAAGAAAATGCAGCTGTTGAAGCGTTTAATAAAATCTTTTTAGAAGCAGACGGTGTAGTTATGGTAGTTCCAGAATACAACGGTGGTTTCCCAGGTATTTTAAAGCTATTTATCGATTATTTGCCCTTCCCTTCTGCTTTTGCTGGTTTACCAATGGCTTTTGTTGGCGAAGCTTCTGGTTCTTTTGGGGCATTAAGACCCGTAGAACAGCTTCAAATGATAGCTGCATATAGAAATGCATATTTATTCCCAGAGCGTTTATTCATCAACCAGGTTCACAATAATTTTCATCCTGAAAATGGGCCTGTTAATGAACTGCAGAATGAGCTACTTGGTAAGCAAGTCGTAAACTTCATTGATTACATAAAAAGGCTTACCAACTAATTAAATTGATAAGCCTTTGAAAAGAAAATTCTATTAAAGTGGGTGAATCACGCTTTTTGCGCTTCACTAATTTTAAAGATATAGCCAACACCGTGCAGTGTTACTAACGTTCTTGGGCGCTTTGGGTCTTCTTCAATTTTATTTCTCAATTTAGACATGTGCACGTCAACCGTACGAGTGTTGGTGCTGAATTCGTATTTCCAAACACTGGTAAGTAGCTCTTCTCTTGAAACGGGTGTGTTAGTGTGGCCAAGAAAGTATTTAATGAGCTCTACTTCGCGAGAAGATAATTCAACTTCTTTACTAGGATGAATGGCAATGGAGTTGGCTAAATCAATCTCAACATTTCCCAGTTTCACCTTATCAACTGTTACTCTAACGGTTTCTTTCTGATGGCCACCATCTGCGTAATAAGCCGTTCTTCTAAGCTGTGCATTTACCCTAGCAAGTAGCTCTTTCACGCCAAAAGGCTTTGTTATATAATCGTCTGCACCAACATTTAAGCCAGTAACTTTATCAATTTCTTGATTTCTGGCTGTTAGCATAATAATTGGGAAGTAGTAGTTCATACTCCTAAGCGTCTTACATACTTCATAACCGCTCATATTTGGCATCATTACATCGAGCAGCAGCAGATCTGGTTGTTTTTCTTTAACCATTTCTATACAGGTTAACCCATTGTCTGCCACTAAAATAGTATAACCTTCATTCTCTAATGTATCTTGCAAGGTGAAAATTAGATTTGGCTCATCCTCAGTGATGAGTAAGGTTTTTTTAATTTCTTTTTGCATAAAGACTTGAGTTGATTAACAGCTAAAAAGGGCTACTGGTTAATTAAAACAGTGTAGGTTAAGCTATAATTTACATTAATTAACGCAATTTTACATATTTTAAAAAGTATTCTGCAAAATAGTATAAGTCTTTTGTGTTCGTGGCTGTGTACTTAAGTATTTTAAGGCATTAAACCACGCTAAATACAATACAAATGGGCTTTAAGAACAGGGGAAAACAACAGCGCTTTATTCGCAAGAAGAAGAAGGGAACTGCTGTAGGAGATAATAAAAATAGAGGCGAAAATATTCAAAAAAAGAACTTAGAGGGTAATCTAAGACTTAATAAATACATAGCTCACAGCGGGTTTTGCAGCCGCAGAGATGCAGACGAGCATATTAAGAATGGCGAGGTGATGGTAAATGAGGTAGTTGTTACAGAAATGGGCATGCAAATTAGCCTTACGGATAGAGTTGAGGTTAAAGGGCAAAAGCTTTCTTTAGAGAACTTTGTGTACATCTTATTGCATAAACCCAAAAACACCATAACTACCACAAGCGACGAAAAAGACAGACAAACAGTTATCGATTTAGTCGAAAAAGCAACCGGTTACAGAGTTTATCCGGTGGGAAGGTTAGATCGAAACACCACAGGCTTACTATTGCTAACCAACGACGGCGATTTAGCTCACAGACTTATGCACCCTTCCTACAGCGTTAGGAAAACCTATGAGATGCAAACAGCTAAGCGTATGTCAGTTGCACAAATGGAAAAGCTAATTCAAGGTGTTGATTTAGAAGACGGCCCAGCCAAAGCCTACAACGTATTGCCTTCAGATGAACATCCAAGTACCATTCTACTATCCATTTATGAAGGTAGAAATAGGCAAATTCGTAGAATGGCAGAAGCATTAGGCCACGAAGTGATTAAGCTTAAACGCATTGAGTTTGCCGGATTAAATTTAAAACTGCTACGTGTTGGTAGATGGCGTCAATTACGCCAAAAAGAAATAAACAACTTAAGACGGATGGTTAAATTAGATCCGTTAGATTTTGGAAAAAAAGAAGATTAATTAAGAGTTTTAGCAGACTATTATGAAAAATTTTGCCATAACCGGAATTGCAGGATACATTGCTCCACGTCACCTGAAAGCCATTAAAGAAACAGGCAACGACGTGGTTGCTGCAATGGATCCCCATGATTCAGTGGGAATACTGGATAGTTACTTCCCAGATGTGAGCTTCTTCACACAGTTTGAGCGCTTTGATAGGCATTTAGAAATGCTAAAGCGCAATAAAGAAGACCGCGCGATTGATTATATGAGTATCTGCTCACCCAATTTTTTGCATGATGCGCATATTCGTCTCGCATTACGCGTGGGCGCTGATGCTATCTGCGAAAAACCGTTGGTATTAAATCCCTGGAATATTGACGCACTTGCTGAGTTAGAGGCAGACACAGGCAAGCGGGTTTACAATACGCTGCAACTACGTTTGCATGACACCATTATTGATTTACGCAATAAGGTTAAAGCAAATCCAATCAACAAAAAGCGCAAAATTGTGCTCAGTTATATTACCTCACGTGGTAAATGGTATAATTTTTCTTGGAAAGGCGACAGTGAAAAATCGGGTGGGGTAGCCACCAATATTGGCATCCACTTTTTCGATATGCTAATGTGGATGTTTGGCCAAGTACAATCTAGCACCTTGCATTTACACGAAAAAAACCGAATGGCGGGATTTATTGAGCTTCCTGACGCTGAAGTTCAGTGGTTTTTATCTACTGATGAGCGCGACCTTCCCAAAGAAGCGCTAGCGGCAAATATGAGAACCTACCGATCTATAACCATAGACGATGATGAAATAGAGTTCACCAAAGGTTTCACCGATTTACACACCCGTGTTTATAAAGATGTACTAAGCGGTGGCGGTTTTGGCCTAGAAGACGCCCGCCCGTCCATAGAATTAGTTCATGCACTACGAAACGCCCCCGTTGAGCTCAAAAAAGGGGAAGTACATCCGTTGGTTTTATAAGTAGGTTAATGCAAAAATACTAACGCAAAATCGCAAAGACGCAAAAGATTTATATAAGCAGTTTTACACTAAATAGTCCCATTTATTAACCATTGAACAAATTGATGGTTTCAACATGATGATAGGCACACTTAGTTTGGGTTAATAGTATAATTATTCCTTTGTGCTTTTGCGTCTTGGCGTTATACTAATGATTGCGTTTTTAAACCTCCGTGTCTCTGTGCAGCTCAGTGTCAAGCTAAACGGTTTAGTTGTTCCTAGTATGTAGACCAAAAATCTTTGCGTTTTAGCGCCTTTGCGTTAGTATATTCTTCAAACTATGGATCTACACTTCGAAAACAAATCAATACTAAAAGCTGCCTTAGCCGGATCTGCTTACGAAGCCGATCCCCAAAAATTGCGGCAAGATTTTGGGGTCGCCAACATTGATATAGATACTCAGAGTGCAAAAAAAGCCGGTGAAACTAAAGCTAGCAACTCTGGCCTACCGACAGTCCTTTTTGCTCCACACATAGATTTTAGGGTAGAAAAAGCCCTCTACAAAAAAGCATTTGAAAGCCTTCCCGCAAAAAAATTTAGTAGAGTTTTGGTTATCGGGACCTCACACTATGCAGGCTATTTCCCAGATACCTACGAGAATTCCCCGTTTATTGGCAGTTCTAAAGATTTTGAAAGTCCGCTTGGAACGCTCAAATCTGCTCAAGATTGGGTAGAAAAGCTGGCTGCGAATAGTTGCACAGATAATTTGGGACTTAGCTTCCAAGACCGAGCGTATCAGCCAGAACACAGTGTTGAATTCCATTTAATACTAACGCAGTTGTACTTGGGTAATGATCTGGACTACTTCCCAATTCTAGTGAATGGTTTAGATGATCTTATGTACACAGACCTTAGCGAGCAAGCTATTCAATTGGAAATTATTGCTAAAACCCTCAATAAACTCATTTTTGAATACCCTAATCCGGAAGAAATCTTGATTTTGGTGAGCGGAGATCTAGCGCACATAGGTCCAAGATTTGGTGACGAAGAAGATGCAAAAATCTATTTTGAAGGCGTTTCAGTATATGATACCAAATTCTTGAAGTGTATTGCAGATCTTGATTATAACGGATTATTAAAACTAATGAGATCAAATAACGACGCCTTTAATCATTGTGGTTTCCCACCTGCATTATTAGCCCTAAAAATGCTACAAAATACTATTTGGGAAGACGGTCTTGTGCTGGGAAGAGAACAGTGGTATGAAGATGATGACCAATCTCTGGTTAGCTATGGCGCTGTGTTGTTAACAAACAAACAAACAAACTAATTAATGACTTATTTAAAGGATCGATGTAGTAGAAAGCTTTAATATGTCACTAAGCTGCTTTATTAATTCGCTTTTAATAATGGGTTTGTACAAGATTCTGGCTACCATCTCTGGCGCTACCATTTCACCTTTTATTAAGCTATGATCTGCTGATACTACCAATAATGGGGTATTCGTTTTATTGGTATAAGTATATAATGAATGAATCAGAGCGTCAGCCGTAAGTTTTCCGTTTAAATTCCAGTCGCTCAAAACCAAATCAAATGTTTGTTCTTCAAGAAGAGCTAAAGCCCGTTCTCCGTTAGATACAATAGTTGAATCGTATTCAGTTCTACGGAAACACATTTTCAGCAAAAGCTGGCTATTGAAATCGTCTTCTATGCAAAGAATTTTTTTCATGGTTTAACTTCGTAGATATGGATACTACTTACAATTGTATCAAAGCCTCTTTTGCATTTGTTTACATTCAATGTTGTTTGAGGAGTTGGTGTATATTCCCGTCTTAGGCTATACAGAAAGAACCCAGCAGGATACAGCAAATTTTTCCGTACACTCAAAATCTCACCACTCATTGCTCATCACTAAAAAACCTATCACCTACTTCGCCTTTATCTCCATTTTCTCCGCAAAATAATCACAGAAATCACTCATATCACCAGCAATTCGCTCATCTCCGGTTGCATTATGAAGCGTTTCCGTCATGCTAACCAAAGTCTGGTGGAAAAAGATTTTCATTTCATCAACTGTCATATCACGGGTCCAAAGATCAAGTTTTAGCGTATCCTTTTGGTTATGATCCCAAAAAGAAAGCATGATGGCCTTACACGGAATAGTACCTCCCGCTATATTATCATCAGCATTCCAGCTAATTTTAGTTGGAACCTGCTCTTGGTCAAGCTCTACATGAATCTGAATGTCTTTTGTTTGCTTTGTACTCATGGTAATAGAATTGAAAGTCATTGAATTAGCAATAAATGTACGTTACGTACTGACTAATTAAACACTGGGATTTATATCTGGCGTTTCTGGCCTGCAATAATAACGAAGTTCCCCAAGCGTAAAAAGTAAATCTTCGGGTAAATCTGTTTCAAAAAAGATGGGTTCTTTGGTTGATGGATGCACAAAACCTAATGTTTTAGCATGAAGGAATTGCCTATTCAAGTTTTTGAATAGATCGCTAAATAACTTTTTTCTAAAGCCGGTATTTGGGCCGTAAACTACTTTTCTGCCTCCATAAGCTTCGTCGCAAAAAATGGGATGTCCCAAATAGCTCATGTGTACGCGTATCTGATGCGTTCTTCCTGTTTCAAGCTTCACCTTTATCAGAGAAAGAAAGTCGAAATACTCTAGCACCTCATAATGGGTAATAGCGTGTTTTCCTCGACTTTCATCTTCGACAACTTGCATAATTCTACGATCTGATAGCGAGCGACCAACATGGGTTTTTATGGTACCCTTTTTATCCGGATGCCCCCAAACCAAGGCGTAATAATGCCGATCTATATCTCTATCCTTAAAATATCTAGCCAGCGTAGCATGAGCCACGTCATTTTTGGCTACCACCAATAAACCACTGGTGTCTTTATCAAGTCTGTGTACAATACCTGGCCTAAAAGGATCTTGATTTATTTCTGATAGCTTTTTCACATGAAATAGCAGCGCATTTACCAGTGTCCCCATCCAATTATTGTAAGCAGGGTGAGTTACCATTCCGGCCGCTTTATTAATCATTACTAAATCTTGGTCTTCGTAAACAATGTCTAAAGGAATATCTTCTGGCTCGGCATCTGGTGGTGGCGCTTCTGGCACACAAATATAGATGTCGTCCATGGCTTGAACCTTATAAGAGTTCTTTTGATGAACCCCATTAACCCAAACAAATTGATCATCAATAGCCTTCTGCACCTTATTGCGAGTAGCATTTTCGATATAATTGGTGATATATGTATCTAACCTGATAGGAGTGTTAAATCCCACAGGTACTTTAATCACGTACTCTGTGTATTCTTTACGTTTGTGCTCTTCAATCAAAATAAAATAGAATAACTTGCAAAATCAGCGGAAAATGTATTGTTCATCGAATCTCGTTCTTATCTTGTTAAGATAATGAAAGTACGTTTTAAACTCGAATCTAAACGTGCCTCTAAAATTACTAATTAAATTTAATCAATTAACTAGTGCTACGCTCTCTTCTGATACAGGATTTTGCTCTTATTGAACACACCGAAATTCTTTTTGAATCGGGCCTGAATATTATAACAGGAGAAACCGGTGCGGGTAAATCCATATTGATGGGTGCGCTTAATATGGTGCTCGGCGAACGCGCCCAAACCCACGTTATTAGGAACGGAAAGAATAAAGCCATAGCTGAAGCCCTTTTTATATTGCAAGACTCTCTGTCGCTGCAATTGGTTGAGCTACTCAAAGAAGAGAGCATTGAGCGAAATGGTAACGAGTGGCTTTTGCGCAGAGAAATTAAAGAGCACGGAAGCAGAGCTTTTATAAACGACAGCCCCATTTCAATAAATATGCTGAAAAAAGTGGGCGATTTACTGGTAGACCTCCACGGACAGCATGATCATCAGTTATTGTTAAAACCCGAATATCACCGTTTGGTGGTAGATCAAATTCCTGAAGTTGCACAAGAGCTACGTACTTATCAAAAAGTGTATAGCCAATGGATGCACGCTAAAAACGAGCTGAAAAGCCTAAAAATTAAGCAGCAGAAGCTAGACGAAAAGGTGCAACTCTATGAATTTCAGTGGAAGGAATTAGCCGATGCAAAACTCTATGTAGAAGAAGAGGAAGAGCTTTTAGCGGAACTTAAAAAACTAGATAATGCAGAAGATTTAAGCCAAAATACCGAAAAAGCTCTGGCTATAATTGAAGCTGATGACCAAGGCTTACTGCAAATGTCGCAGAAGTTAACGCAGCTTTTGGCCGACTTACAAGATATTGATGAGAGTTTTGAGCCTTATATAAAAGAAATAAAAACGGCTAAAATAAGTATCCAAGAAACGGCAAGTTTTCTGTCTTCCTATCAAGATAAAATAGTTTTTGACCCAAGTAGGCTAGAGCAATTGCGCCAAAGAATTAGGCAACTGCGCTCTTTGGAAAAAAAATATGCCAAAACTATTGAAGAGCTCATTGAGTACAGAGATCAAATTAAAGCAGAACTTGCGGAAGCAGATGGCTTTGATGATGCCATTAAAACCGCTGAAAATACGCTCAGCCTTTTTGCTATTGAATTGGGAAAGAAAGCTCAAAGCTTGCACGATAAAAGAGACAAAACCCAAGCCATGCTTTGTAAAGTAGTGGTAGAAAAGCTTCAAGAAATGGGCATTGTTCACCCTGCAATTGAAATGAAAGTTGAGTTTAATGAGAGCACAGAGGAAAAAGGAATTCCCGTAAAAAAGGGCTTCGTAGTTTGCGAAGAATTTGGCGCTGATACCATGTGGTTTGAGGTTTCCATGAACAAAGGTGAGCGTTTACGTCCGCTAGCCGACATCGCATCAGGCGGAGAGATTAGCCGAGTAATGCTGGCGTTTAAAGACGCTATGACAGCGCACAGTAGCATGCCGGTGATGGTCTTTGATGAAATAGATGCAGGAATTAGCGGCCGTATATCAGAAAAGGTAGGCCGAGTTATGCGAGGAATTTCATCTAGGGTTCAAATTTTAGCCATTACCCACTTAGCCCAAATAGCATCACAAGCAGATTACCATTTTGTGGTGCAAAAAGAAGAAATTGCAGGCAGAATAGAATCGAAAATTCAGCGATTAACAGATGAACAGCATATTCAAGAGATTGCTTCTTTGATAAGTGGTGAACAAATTACGCAGGCAAATCTAGCATCTGCTAAAGAATTAGTGGAAAAAGCTAGAGCCTAGCTAACTAGCTTACAAAAAAAGATTTTTTAATAAGGCTACTTTTCTTCGCCGGCATCTTTGGCGGCTATGTAGCATTCTTCTGCAAAAAGAGCGGCACCAATGATAGAAGCATCGGTCTTGAAATGAGCGGCTTTAAGAGGGGTATTTAATTTAATGAATGGGAAAGTTTTATCCGATTTCTCGCTTAATTTCCCGCCTAAAATGAACAAATCTGGATGCAGAATTTCTTCAAAAGCCTCTAGTACATCTTCAATGCGTTTGGCCCAGCCTTTACGGTTTAGTCCGGCAGCTTTTCTTGCGGTATTTGAAGCAATAAGCTCAGCCCATTTACCTTTTATTTCAACCCGGCCTAATTCTGTGTTCGGGATCAGGTATTTCCTAATAAACATAGATGAACCAATATATTGGCCAACGGTAAGCATTACGCATAGCCCGCCTTCATCCTTTCCTGCCCCCATCGCCATTTCGGCAATACCAGCTGCATCTGAGTGGTTTACCACATAACATGGCAAATCGTTGAGCTCTTTAAAGAATGATTCGGCATTTAGGTTCATCCAATTCTCGTGAACACGATCACTCGACAAAATAACCCCTTTAGTAACCGTTGCAGGGAAAGCAATACCAATTGGTCCTTCCCAATCAAAGTGTGCAACAATTTTGTGCAATTGAGAAAGTGCATCGCCTGGGGTTAGTGCTTTTTTAAAAGATAATTCTAGAGGTTCTGAATTTAGTGCGCCATTTTGTGTATCCACAACGGCTGCTTTAAAATAATTCAGGCCTATTTCTACTCCGAGTATGTTCATGTACAAAATTTAAAACAAATTGAGAAATTCCAATGTTAAATTTTACACAGAATTAATATAGTCTTAAAGTATTGATTATATGTAACTTACAGTGAATTTATTAAAAAAAATTATCTATTTAAGCTAAAATTCTTACCCAAGTATAGTTTTTTAGCTTCTTCATCTTCGGCTAACTCTTGGGTTGTGCCTTCCTTTAAAATTCGGCCTTCGTACATCAAATAAGCTCTGTCGGTAATTGCTAGGGTTTCGTGAACGCTATGATCTGTGATAAATATTCCGATATTTCTGAGGCGTAATTTGGAGACTATTTCCTGAATATCTTCAACAGCAATTGGATCTACGCCAGCAAAAGGTTCATCTAACAAAATAAATTTGGGGTCACTTGCCAATGCTCTAGCAATTTCCGTGCGTCTTCTTTCCCCACCAGACAGGCTGTAGCCCATGCCTTTAGCAACTTTTTGGAGATTAAATTCTTCAATAAGCGACTCTGTCTTTAGTTTTATCTCTGCTTTGGGTTTCCCTAAATATTGCATTACGGTACTAATATTTTCTTCAACCGTTAGGTTTCTGAACACACTAGCTTCCTGTGATAAATAACCAATTCCTTTACGAGCGCGTAAATACATTGGTAAAGGCGTGATATTCTGATCATTCAGCAGAATTTGGCCCTCATTCGCCTTTATATGGCCTACAAATAAATAGAATGTAGTTGTCTTACCGGCACCGTTTGGACCCAGTAAACCTACAATTTCACCCTGTTTAACATGAAGTGAAACCCCAGCAACTACTTCTCGATTTTTGTAGCGTTTTCTGAGGTTTTTTCCCGAAAGTATAGATCGCTCAGCTTGCATAGTTGAAAATACTAGAGTGAACGACCTATTTCATTGAGTGTATTTCCAATCAAACTAATTCTAGCTGATTGAGCAGTGAGCGGAAAATTTTAATACCGTCTTCTGAACCTAAATTAGCTTCCATTGCACGTTCAGGATGCGGCATCATGCCTAACACATTACCAGCGCCATTGGTAATACCTGCAATATTTGCAACGGAACCATTAATATTGGTCTGCTCGTTTACTTCGCCCATTTCATTGCTATAAGTAAAAGCTATTTGCTGATTATCTTGCAGCGCTTTTAAACCATCGTTATCAATAAAGAAATTGCCCTCACCATGAGCAACTGGTACATTTAAGATATCACCATGAGATAGCGCAGCGGTAAATGGGTTATGGGTACTCTCTACCTTTAGCTGCACATTTTTGCAAATAAAGCGTAAATCGCGATTTTGAAGCATTGCGCCAGGAAGTAAGTGCGCTTCTTGCAGAATCTGAAATCCATTACAGATACCAAGAACTTTACCACCGTTAGCGGCAAATTTACGTACTTCATTCATAATTGGGGAAAAGCGGGCAATGGCGCCGCATCTAAGGTAATCGCCATAGGAGAAACCGCCTGGAATAATAACGGCATCCACATTTTTTAAGTCGTGATCTTTGTGCCATAAAAAAGACACTTCAGCGCCCATTATGTGCTTTAATGCGTGGTATGCGTCATGATCGCAGTTAGAGCCAGGAAAAACTATTACGCCGAAATGTGCCATCGATGATTTATAAAATGGTTGAGTTTTGCTAAAAATGAAAATACTGCGGGAATATTATTGCTGTATTTAACTAAAAATGTTTTCTGTATCAGCCTTCAATTTCAGTGATCAATGCAATTTCTTGCAGCACAGAGCTAACACGCAGGCAATCGGTAAAGGCACCTTCATAAACATTGGCTTTACCTTTTGCGTGCACTTCGTTGGTTAACTCAACGGCTCTAGATTTACTACAGCCAGTTGCTTTAATAATCTGAAATATGACCTCGTCGAGGCTGTGAACTTCATCATTAAATAGTATTACACGCCAACTAGTTTCCACCTCTTCTTGAACTTCAGGTGCAATCTGTGTTTGTTCTTGAGGCTTTTCTTCCGCAAGTTTTATTGTGTGTAGTAAAATTAAACGATGTTTTCGCAAAATAGGCTTATTTCCTCTCGATGTGTATTTCGAAGTCTTCCATTACCGGATTTGCCAGCACTTTTTCGCAGGCTGTTTTTGCCAATTGCTCTGCTTCTTGCTCATTAGCCGCTTCAATTTCTAGCTCAATAAGCTTGCCAATACGTGTAGATTGTATACCACTAAGGCCTAGATCTAATAAGGCATGATGCGTTGCTTTACCTTTCGGGTCTAGAATAGACTTTCTTAGAGTTACGTTTACCGTTGCTTTGAACATTCCGATTTGGATTATTTTATGGATTTTAATCAAGTAAGTAAATTAGCGTTTATTAGGCAGTGCTTCCACCCAATTACACAAATTCATGAAGGGCGTTTTTTCGGCGTCAATCCAATGGATAAACGGCCATCTTTTAAACCAAGTAATTTGCCGTTTTGCATACCGCCTTGTCTTGGTTTTCATCTTTTCTATAGCTTCTTCTTTAGTCATATTATTGGCTAAATAGCTGCAAACCTCGTCATAACCAACGCCTTGTAAACCGTGTGCATTTTTTGGGAATCCTAGTTCTAACACCGCTTTATATTCATCAACTAATCCGTTTTTCCACATTAGATCAACGCGTTTATTAATGCGTTGATACAGCTGTTCCCTATTCCATTGCAGCCCTATTAATGGAATATTTGGCGTAATTTGGCCAAAATTCTTTTTTGTGTGGAAGGAAGAAAAAGCTTTTCCCGTTTGCATCCATACATCAAGTGCTCTAAAACAACGTTGTTTATTGAAGCCTTCCATAGATGCAGCGTAATCGGGGTCAGCTTCTTGCAATTTAGCTAGCAAAGCATCAACGCCCTCTTCATCAAACTGCTTTTGTAGCTCAGCTATATTTGCTACGTTTGCGCTTGGCATATCGTCTAAGCCAAATAGCAGTGTTTGCGCATGAAGTGTAGAGCCACCCACAAAAAGCAGCGATTTGTCAGCCTGTGTTGTCTCATTCCAATGGGGTTTTTCGGTTTCTAGGCGCTCAACAAATAAAGAAGCTGATTCTTTTTCATCAGGATTTAAAACCCCAATATTGTGATGCTTAATATCTTGCATCTCTTCTTTACTGGGAGCAGCTGTGCCAATTTCTAGATGCTTATAACACTGCCTAGAATCGGATGACCACACTTCATAGTCAAAATGCTGCGCGGCTTGCACCGCTAATGAGCTTTTGCCCGATGCTGTAGGACCAATCAGTATAAAGGGCGGGTAAATTGATGATTCTGCCACCTTTTTTACCAACCTGCAATAACCGAAATACGATGAGTGTAGCCCAAGTCTACGGTTGGCCCAGCAAAACTAGCAAATGCATAATCTACTTGAATCTTCCCTAAACGAATACCCGCTCCAATTGTTGGGGAAACAGCTACAGCCGCCGTCCAGTTTGTGGTTAAATCGGTTAACCCAAAACGCGCAAATAAAAGGGATTGATAGCCCAGCTCAAAACCCAAATTTGGCTCAATACTCATGGGACCAACATTTAAGTAAAAGGTCTGGCGATTTTCAAAACGGAGCTGCGTATCAAAACTCATTAATAAATCCCAAGTAGCACTTCTTTGGAGAAATTGTTTGGCTGCACCAAATCTGATTGAAGGACGAACCCATTCATTTTCACCGGTAGGAATTTCATCTCCAGAATCAGTAAATGCGCCAAATTCATCCGCATTTATTTGCCAAAATTTAAGAAGTCCTGTTACATTTTGCACTTGAATGGCTAGATCAGCAAAAGGAGAACTATAAAAAGCCGATAAATCAATACTGTAGCCTAAACCATTGGCAAACGGACCCAGTCTTGAATAAAGTACCTTCACATTCCCGCCAATACTCAAACGCTCATTTTGTTGTTGGGCAAAAGTTAATAACATGGCCATATCTGAAGCAGAAAAGGACGTAAAATATTGCTCAGGGTTTGGTCGGGGTAAATTTCTGGCTACATCCCATGCATTGGTGGTATTTTTTATGCCATCAACGCCTTGCCTAAATAGCGAAATGGCTACGGCTGTTGGCTTTTTTAGATGGGTTAAAATTTGTGCATAGGCTGCATAATCATAAGCAACAGCGCCACCAAAACGCTCAGAGTGCATATAAGCCACCTCACGCGATTTTGATAAACGAACTAAAGAAGCCGGATTCCAATAGGCAGCAGTAACATCATTACTAACGGCTGAAAAGGCACTACCCATGCCCAAGGCTCTTGCGCCAGCACCTACAGCTAGAACATCATCACCAAAATTAACAACACGAAACGCCTGTGAGTAGACGTAATTTGGCACTGTGAGTGAAAAAACGAATAATCCGACGATAAGGAGGGAAAAGAATGGCTGCGTACGCAATATTTTCTGTCGTATCAAAGAAGTCGTTGCGATGTTGATTTTGTAATCAATATGTAACAAAGATAATACCACAGAGAGGCTTTCACCAAAAGGAAAATAAATAGTCATGTAAACTATAGCTAATGTTCAGTAATGTAAATTAAACAGTAACTAATTTCATTTATTGGAAGTTAATTTCAATTTCAGCTACGCTTGTCACTAACCCAACTTCATTAAAACCTACAGATTCACCAACTTTTATGGCGGTAGGTAATTGACAATCTTTGAGATTAAGTGCATCCAAAGCTCCTTTATGCCAGCTTTTGTTTTCCGCATGGTAGAAGATAGATGCTTCTGCTTTTTCATCGAATATAAAAAGCCTTTCTTTATCTGCGCTGAACTGCAGTGCTAGCCAAGAATGAAAAGGCATAAACGTGAAGTCTGTAAAAGACTTTCTATAGCGCAATTTTACTAGATCTATGCATTGCTGAAGCTGCTCATCAAAGCTATCTAAGTTGCCAATAACCAAGGAATCAGCAGTATTTTTGCTATTAATGCCAAAGAAAAAAATTTCTTCATTTGCTATTAATTGCAGTTCGGAGATTTTACCGGGTGCTGCGTTTGCACTCACCACACATTGCCTTGTTGCGGTAACAGCTTGTTCTTTAAGTGCAGCTAAAGCATCAGCTTGGTTTTCATTATCAATAGCAACCCATTCAATGGCTACTTCCGAAAGTAGTTGATGATCATCTAGCGTTTTTAGCGCTACAGTAGCTAGGTCACCATTCAGGTGAAATTGTATAAAGTATTTAGGTTCTGCCATGCTGCAATATAAAAATTGCTAAGCGTTAATAGGCAATGCTAAAGCAGACCAATGCTAGAAAAATTTAGCTACGCTAAAACTAGGCACAAATTCGCCTGTAGGAATAGACCAACCCGCGTTTATTCTGAATAGACCAAAGACTTTGTTGATTGAAAAGCCCGCTTCATGAATCCATTCTGCGCCAGTACGTTCTTCTGACCTAGTGAATTCTTGTGAAAAAAATAGGCCATTATTTGAAAAGTCTTGTCCGCCAACTACCCCACTTCCTGCAAAAATTAAAAAGCCTATATCTTTTTTCACTAAGAAATTTAAGCCTAAGCTTTCAAAAAAAGCGGTTTGGAAATTGTGTTCTGCATGCAACCAAGCTGCACTTGTGCCAATAAGTGGCCGGCCAATGTATGTTCTAAACGTACCAAATTGTGTGAACTCTGCTTGGCTTGTTTCTAAAATACTGCCACGTTGAGGGAGTTCATTGCCTAGTGTTACAGCCGCAAAACCAATAATGTCTAGCTTATTTGGCATAAACCTACGCTTTAAAAATGTGGGAATTGACCGATTAAATTGAAGCTCAAAGCGAGCAAAATTATAGTCTGAGCCTAATGCTTCATTACTCCATTCAACATTGAATTTAGCACCATTTTCAGGCACAACATGCATGGTTTCAGGGCCTTCACCATAGGCCCAATTCATTTTAAAGCTGTGTATGCTTCCCTCAAAAATAGCCGGATTATAAGGCTGAGAAATATCACTTCCCAATAAATCGTATTCAGTATTAATGACAGCACTTCGGCCATCTTCAACTTGAAAGTCTACCCCAAACCGACCCGATTTCTTAGTTCGGTATGTTGCGCCAATCTTAGCTACATCTGCTCGGTACCAATTATTGTAGTCTCTTGCCCCCAATAACATGTAGGAAGCATTAAAAAGGCGCTGTGTGAAATAATTATTGTATTGAGTTAAGGTTGCACGCTGAAAAGACCCATTCAGCTTAAAGCGGGTGTTTTTGGGAATTGGTTCATAAGCTACTTTCCCACCAAATGAAGTTTCTCCTAAAGCAAAACTATAACCGCCGTTTAGGCTCATATCAAGGCGTTTAAAAGGGTCTACCCTGAAGCTACTTCCCACAAAAAAACCGTCTACTCTATTGAAATCACCAGTTGGGCTAAAACGTTGGATGAATTTCTTCCAAGGCTTTTGATTGGCTGCCAACGCACTATCTGTGGCTGTTTCGCCGTCAACCTCTACATCAATATCAAACTGTCTAGCTAAAAAACCTTTGGGCTGAAAGGCATTGGAAATACTTTTACTAGAATCTAATTGGGTATAAGCTACGCTTTCAGACTCTGTAAGTGGAATAGTGTCTACCTTATCAAAGAATACGCTATCTGGTTGTGCGATGGTGGTAGAATCTATAATTACAGATCGTTGTTTCTCACCGTATAGGCTATCTGGTAAAGCTACATTTACTTCATAAGCGGTTATTCGGGCAGATTGTGAAAATTTGAATAGTGGAAATTCTAGCCCAACCATTTTAATCTTTAATCGGCCCTCCGAACGAAAGTCTAACGGAAGCCAATAATCACTTCCAAAGTTGCTAAACTGCTGCTGATAGGTCATGGTCATTTCTTTTACGGGCATCGGGAAACGCACTACATCATTTGGTGTTAAATCTACCTTAATCATGGCAAATTCTTCATCTAGTACCCAAATAAAGCCTTCAAAAAGAGGCTGTAAGGTCTTTTTTGGGCTAACCTGAATTTTATAAACCAACTGACCGTTTAAACTACTTTGCTCAACCAACTTAAATTTATAATTGGCTAATGCATCAGGGTGTGTTGGGGTAAATAGATCAAACTCTGATACATCTAAAATATCATCATAAAAATTGGGGAGATACCTAAGTCCGCCCATATTAGCCGATGACATGAAGTTTGATGTTTGGCGCTTTGATTTTATAATCTCTTTTGGGCCTTTCTCTTTATCCCAAAATAATTGAGTTACTGTTTCTGTAATGAGTGCAATGGAAGTATCGTTGGCAAGAGTAGAGCGGTTGTAGCCTTCGGCTTTATAGGTTTTGAGCCCTTCTTGCCAAACTTTTTTACGCTTAATTACTTCACGCATAATTCGAATAGCCGGGTCTTCGCCCGTTATAGTAATTTCTTCCAACTCAAAAGAATCTGCGACTAATTTTAGTAAAAGTGGCTTTTTTGGGGCTTCGTTTAACTCAACTTGTGCACTTTTATAGCCCATGTATTGCGTTTTTAAAACAATTGGGAAGGAAGTAACCTCTAGTTGAAAAAAACCATCGGCGTTGGTAACGGTTCCTCTAAAACTGCCCTCTAAATAAACTGCAGCGGCAGGAAGTGGTTCTTTAGAATCTGAGTCAACAACTTGGCCACGAATTATAAATCGTTCTTCGGTGGGCTGTGCAATAAGACTTATACTATCGCAAAAAAAGCTAAGACTAGTAGAAAAGAAAGTAAGTGCAAACAAAAAGCTGATTGAAACAAAGAATCGAAGCATAAAGCGTACTGTTAGTGGAGAACCTTATTGAATTGAACGGACTTAGACGTACCCAAATAATTCAAGTTTCGGGTAGAATGTTCCAAATGCGCCATATAAACGTAAATAAATTTAACAATGTACATTTTTGATTGAGTTGAATAGCTATTTTAAAGCATATTATCTCCTTTCTTAAATCAAAAGCCGCCTCTAGTTGGTGGTATCTCCTCTTTAGTGTTTACTTATTTTTATGTCTTTACATAGCCCAAATAATCGAAATGATTCTTTAGATGCACTTAGGGGCCTTTCAATTTTTGGCATGTTATGGTCGGGTTTACTTCCTTATGGGGTGCTTCCAGCATTTATGTACCATGTTCAAGTTCCGCCACCATCACATGTATTCAATCCAAATTTACCTGGAATTAGCTGGGTAGATCTGGTTTTCCCAGCATTTATATTTTGTATGGGCGTGGCCATACCTTTAGCGCTGCACGCTAGAATTAAGAAAGGCGCTACCACCGGAGATCTCTTCAAATCTATACTTAAACGCTACGTATTGCTAGTGATATTTGCCTGGATTGTAGGCATAGCAAAAGGCATAGTTCATAGGTTAAGCTCTCTAGAAGAGGCCTATTTATGGGTACAAGCGTACGACTTGCAGCTGTTGAGTTTAGGCGCCGCCATTTTATTGCATATCATTCTTGGAACTTGGTCTAGAAAACGTTTTCCCGCTAAATCAAGAATGATTAAAAGCTTGGGTTGGCTTGGCTTAGTTGCCTGGTTATGTATTCTTAAATTCAAGTATAATGCAGAATTTACCGTTGCGCAAGTAGATATTATTCTATTAATTTTAGCCAATGTATACCTTTTAGGCGCACTTGGTTGGTTGGCTACTAAAGACAACTGGATTACACAGCTGCTTCTTTTTGTTGCGTGGGGAGCAATACAGTTTTTGCTTAAAACTCAAGATATTTCGCCCTACTTAGATGCTGTACCGGCTGTATTTCAAACGTCTATGCTACACTATATGATTCTGTTAATACCGGCTATTTATATAGGCAACCAAATGCTAAAAGTTGGTTTTGATAAAGCCGATTTGGTGGCAATAAAAATGAATCCGACCATAGCGCCCTGGACGCCCACTTCAAAAACTATGGCCTATGCACTATTTTCTGTATGTGCCCTCTTTTTGGCTGGTTTTTATTTACAGCTAACCATTTATTGGATGGTGGGATTTTGGGTCATTTGTTCTGTAGCCATGATTCTTGTGCGTTCATTCTGGAAAAAACCTTGGGAACAGCATACACTAATTCTTGGTATGGGTCTTTTATTAGTGGGAATTGTGTTGAATGGAATTTTTCTGGAAGGTGGAATCAAAAAAGATCCGGTTACGGCCTCATATTTATTGGCAACCACAGGACTTTCTTCGCTGCTACTATTGGCTTTCGAGGCTTTATCATTGAAATTTAATAAAGGGGTTTTTGTTTGGAATGGGCAAAATCCGTTGATGGCATACGTAGCGGTTGCGCTGGTGGCCTTCCCGATATTAGAGCTTAGCAACCTAATTTCATTTTATGAGTTTGACTTGTGGATTTTCCATGAAAATGCATGGTTTAATGCGTTTAAAGCTTTACTACTAACCTATTTTGTGATGTCTGTAGTTAGATATTTAACCAAGTTTCAAAGCCAATATTGGAAGATTTAACGGTCTCAGATAAAAGTATCATGCTTTTGAATGATAAAATAAACACATCTATCTCTGATTTAGAGAGATTATTTTTGTCATTGAAATTGTCAAATAAATAGCCGTAAATTTTAGTAGAAGATATTTTTGCTTGAAAAGAATAATAAACATAGCTTTAGTCCTAATTATAAGCCTGCACTAGTTTAAGCCGAAAAGCCACAATTACATACTATCTTGTGGTGAAGCCGGTTCCCTTAGGGGAGCCGGCTTTTTTTATTTAATAGGCTAGTGTTTTGATTGGTGCATAAAGATTGCAGCCTATAAAAAAAGCCATTACTCAGTGGAGTAATGGCTTTTAGTACAATTAAATTTTTCTTAACAGCTGTTTATTTGAAGCGGTCTAGTACGGAAGTCAAATCATCCAATAAATCTTGGGTACCCTCAATACCTACACTTATGCGCACTAGGCCGTCTTGTAAGCCTGCTTTATGTCTTTCTTCTGTTGGTATAGTTGCATGTGTCATAGAAGCTGGGTGTTCCACTAAACTCTCTATTCCACCTAAGCTTTCTGCCAGAGTAAATAACTTGAATTGCGAAATTAGCGCTGCAGTTTGCTCAACACTTAGTTTAAACTCCACAGAAACCATGCCGCCAAAGCCTCTCATTTGTTCTTTCGCTAATTCGTGTTGTGGGTGGCTAGCTAAGCCAGGGTAGTACACTTTTTCTACAAGTGGGTGACTTTCTAGCAATTCAGCAACTTTTTGAGCGTTCTCGCAATGTTGTTTCATACGAACACCTAGCGTCTTCAGTCCTCTATGAGTTAGCCATGCGTCGAAAGGCGATGAGTTGAGCCCCATAGCTAAACGAGCGAACTGGAATGCCTCTTGGTAGCTTTCTTCGTTAGTTATAAGCGCGCCACCTATAACGTCTGAGTGTCCACCTATATATTTAGTGGTGCTATGCCAAACAATATCAGCGCCAAGATCTAGCGGATTTTGTAGATAAGGTGTGGCAAAGGTATTGTCTACAAAGCTAATGACTTTATGTTTTTTGGCTAAAGCACAAACAGCCTTAACATCTACTAACTTTAATAGTGGGTTTGTGGGGCTTTCAAAGCTAATCATTTGGTATTTACCGCTTGAAAGCAACACGTCCAATTTTGCTAAATCGGTCATTGGATCGGTATCAAAAGTGATGCCAAGGGGTTCAAAAACTTTGCTAAGCGCGCGATAGGTTCCGCCATATAAATCGTTAATACCTAAAATACGATCACTAGGCTTTAGAATGCGTAACAAAGCAGTAACACAACTTAAACCTGAGGCTAGATAGGTAGCGTACTTACCATTTTCAACCGCAGCAAAGGCCGTTTCTAAATTCGTGAAATTTGGGTTTCCTGCCCTTGTGTAGTCGTAGCCTTTGATTTTACCCGGAGATTCTTGGGCAAATGTAGAGGTCATATAAATAGGCGGAATTACAGCGCCAAATTGTTCTTCTGGTTCTTGGCCTGCGTGAATAGCTCTGGTATTAAAATGGGACATATTTATAAGCAAATTTTTTAGCTGTTTTGTTACGATTCTGATGTACTAGTTACAAGTTGCCTCTTTAAAAGGTTCTTTTCAAAGAGTAAAACCTTTTTCTAGCATCCATTCATCGTTGTATAATTTTGATAAGTATTTAATTCCACTATCAGGAATTACGGTAATGATGGTAGCCGGTTCTTTTAGCCTGTTAGCAATTTGTATCGCTCCCCAAAGGTTGGCTCCACCAGTTCCACCACCTAAAATACCTTCTTCTTGTGCAAGCTTTCTGGCAGCTGTAAATGCTTGTTGATCATTGAACTGCAGTACTTCATCTATCACGTCAAAATCGATGGCTTTTGCTAGGTGATCTTCCCCAACACCTTCAATAAAATAGCTGCCAATAGCGTCTTCATTTATGGTTCTAGACTTCCAATAATCGTAGTAAATAGAGCCAAACGGATCTGGCATTATCACCTTAACATTTGGGTTGTGCTCTTTGAGGTATTTTCCCACCCCAGAAACCGTACCACCGGTGCTGCCACTAGCCACATAATAATCTACCTTACCGCCGCATTGTTCCCAAATTTCTGGACCCGTAGTTAAGTAATGCGCTTCCGGATTTTTTTTATTATCGTACTGATTCAGCATAAAGGCATTTAGTTTCTTTGCTATATCTCTAGCTGCTTGAACATAATGATCTGGGGCGCCAGGAGCAGCCGATGTAGGATAAATTCGTACCTCTGCACCATAGGCTTTCAAAGAATTTTGTTTCTCTATAGACACTTTATCAGGCATGGTTAGAATAACCTTATAGCCCTTTAGTGCGCCAATCATAGCTGTTGCAGCGCCCGTATTACCAGAGGTGTTTTCTACAATGGTGCCACCCGGCAGTAGTTCGCCACTTTCTTCTGCATCACGAATTATATGCCTTACAATACGGTCTTTAATACTAAAGCCGGGGTTTAAAAACTCTAATTTCACTAAAATTCGAATATCTTTGCTTGGAGAGAGTTTTGTTAGCTCAACAAGAGGCGTGTTGCCAATTGTATCTAGTAATGAATGTATATTCATAAAAATGAAAGTATTAGACTTTGATGGAAGAGTTTATGCCGAATTGCATGCATTTAGCTGTTGTGCTTCTGTTGATGGCTTCTCTTAAATGTTAAATGGCCAAAAAATGCCTAAAAAAAAACCCGACCTTGGCAGATCGGGCTTTACTACCTAAAAAAGTTTTGTGGATTTACCTGAACTCCGATAAAATAACAAGCACAACAACAGCTGGAGGGGATTTATCTATAATCAAAACCGTTCAAGGCATAGTAGAGTAATTCTACACATTTGCAATTTCTCCTTTTATTAAATAAATACCAAATTAAGACTTCCATTAAACGATCGAAAATCCACACTACTTATGGGTAACTACTGCTATTTCAACGGAGCTATAATAAAAGAAGTCGACGCTAAGGTTGGTGTAACCGATTTAGGCTTAAGGCGTGCGTATGGAGCTTTCGATTTTTTGAGGGCAGAAGGGGTTTTTCCGCTGTTTATTGAGCATCATTTAGTGCGGTTCAAAAAAGCCTTAAAATCACTTAGAATACCGATTAAAGAAGATGAACACCGATTGCAAGAAATTGTGAACGAGCTGTTGACCCTTAATAATTATAAGAATTCGGGCCTACGCTTTATTGCAACTGGCGGCTATTCAGAAGATTCGTATCACCCTACAACGCCTAATTTCTTTATCACCAATGACCCCATTGGTTCCCCCGCTAAAGAGCTTTACTCAGAGGGCGTTGACCTTATGCTGCTGCCTCACAAAAGAGAACTGGCTAACTACAAAACCATCAATTATTTAACGCCTATTTTTCACTTAGAAAAAATGCATAAAGAGCTGTTTTACGATCAACTCTACCATGACAAGGGCATAATTTCAGAAGCATCTAGAGCGAACTTTTTTGTGGTTATAAATCAGACACTATACACGCCAAAAGAGGGGGTATTGGAAGGTGTTACCCGAAAAATGGTGCTGCAAATAGCCAAAGAGCAACAGATTCCAGTGAAGATTACCGATGTATCGCTAAGCGATTTAACCAAAGCCTCGGAAGCCTTTATGTGTAGCACTACTAAACGAGTTCTACCGGTTACCAAAGTAGATCATCAGGAAGTAGGAGACGGGAAAGTTGGGAAAATGACAAAAAGATTAATGTCATTATTTGCCGAGATGGAGCAATTTTACATAGATGCTCACGCATAGGCCTTGAAAGCCAGCACAAACTATTCTTTTATGTTAAAAAGCGGTAGGTCTGAGTCATTAGCATATAGCTGTGGATGCTGCTCGCGGCTAAACCATTTTCTGGCCCTTGCATAAACACCGTCTTTGGGATCTTCTAGCCAAAGCGCTAAGTCCTCTGAAGAAAATGATCTTTTTTGCTGGGCAAAATGCCGAAATCCCTCTAATACGCGAGCCGTAAATAATCCTGTTTGGTTCGTTCTATCCCAACTGGCAAGCTCGCTAGCATCAGATGCTGTAAAAATGGCAACCCTGTCATTTGCCAACAAAGGTATTTTGATTTGGACCCCAACTGAAGCAGAAGCGTTGGGCAATAAACTTTGGCCATCTCCGGTTCGGCCACTAAAACAGCTCTCAAGGAATACTACAGTCTCGCCCATTTCCAAAATTCTGAGCTGCTCATAAAATGCACTCAATTGGTAAGCCGTAATATCAGGCCTGTTTAATCGGGCATCTACGGGAAGTAAAAAACCGTCTTTGCCATCTAAGCTCGGCATACCGTGGCCAGAGAAATACACAATTAATCGTTTATCAGCTCTATTTGGGGTGTCCATTAAGCGGCCTTCTTGGTTCTCGTTTCCCAAATAATAGACCATATCTGAAAGGCTAGCATTCTCTAAAACCGTAACCTGATTTTTTGGTACACCAAGTACATCGGTAAAATAGGTATGCATTAAACGCACATCTCTAAGCGCAAAATCTGCTTCTGGGGCATATTTATATTTGCTATTTCCCATAAGAAGTACAAAAGTATTTTCTGCTATAAATCTATTTTTAGGTAAGTCACGAAGCAGCGGATGCTGGTAAACCGGCTGGTTTTTTGGACTTTTTGCACCAAATTTCACTGTATAAGGATAGTTCTTCTCAACCATAAATGATTCTTGCAATAACAGCTGCTCACCTCGTTTAATTTGCAAAGAATAAGACGTATTTACTCGCAACTGTTGGGAAAGCTTTAACGCAATATTTGCTTTGAATTGCCCATCTTCATCGGTTTTAAATTGCTGTTCTGCTAGCGTTTGGTTATTTGTAGCAATCCCTTCGCTCAGCTTAATGCTCAGCTCTTTGAGTTCGCTTCTTAGAAACTGGCCGCTCCATTGAAGTTGTTTAACTAGATTATTTTCTATGGTAGCAATAGCTGTTAGTTGCACAACTTTCTGCGCTTCTTGTTGAACAACTGGCACGCTCAAAGGGTAAAATTCTTTGCCAACTTGAATAGTTATATCCCAACTAGCTTTATTATGGGGCAATGCAGGAACTGTTACCGATAATTTTTGGGTATTCTCATCGGTTATCTTCTGATTAATGGGAATGGCTTCATTCTCATTTGTCTGTAAGTATATGTTATCTAAAAGCTCATTTGAAGCCCTCCCGCTAAAACTTAGCTGTATTGTAAGCTCGTCATTCGCCGTAATTTCTTGGCTTAATCGGTCATTTTCCCACTGAATTTTATTGACTACGATTGGCGCATCTCGCTGGATAATTGTTAGCGCATTTACATCAAAATCAGGGCCTGCTTTGCCCTCTTCCCACGCAAATACGCTTGCGTCTAAGTAGTTTTGTGCAATGGTGCGAAAGTAGTTTTTTTGGGAACCATACTCGGCAGATGACATGCTCTTGCGTGCTATATTTGCGTTTGCTAGGAAATTCGTTATCTCTTCAACGGCAATTCTTTTGTGGATAGCCATATTGGCCGCCAGCTTTTTATAAAATGTAGAAATGGGCAAGTAACGGAGCTTACCATCTAAAGACAGCCCAATGATACCGTGAGAAGCCGTGCCCAAAATTTGTTGAAAGTACACCTCTTGTTGGCTTCTCTTGAAAAGTAGTGGGTGGAAAACATAGGCAGCACCGTTTTGTTGGTAGCTCAAAAGCCAATCAAATGACAAAAGAGCGCTAATTTTTGTGCTAGGATTCCCAAGAGAGATTGATGAGCCTAAATGGTTAACCATGTGTAAAAATTGGCCTTCATCTTGAAGCAACCAAGTATTTTTTCCGGTTTTAAGAGGATAGGCAGATGCAATTTGTAGGCGATTGTCTATGGCAAACTGTTCTTTTATCTGTCCGTCAATTTTTGAAAATCCTTGGCCATCAGGAGAAACCCAGCGCATGGATGCTGTTTCGTCAATAAGCCATTCAGAAGCTAAAACGGAGGGTAAGCTGCCTAAGCTTTCTAGCGTTAACTGCTTTTCAATAGCCTTTAATTTGTATATGAAACCATCTGAGAGCAGTGCCGCAATTTGATTGCCAGAGGGGCTCATTCTAAGTGCTCTTAAAAAGCGCCCCTCAAGGGCTAAATATTCTGATGATCGTAGGCTTAAATTTATTACCTCTATGAACTCATCGCCTGCATCATTCCAGATTAACCTGGTTACTATTGTACCATCTTCTGAGGCGCTTAATAATTTTGAGTCGGCCAGTTGGCTGCTTGTTTTTGGGTTAAATAAGGAAATTAATTGTCCGTCTTTTGCAAGCTTTAGTATTTGATGGCGCTCGTCGGTGGTAATCCAGCCGTCTTCAATACCTAAAAAGGCAAAACTATCGGCACTTTGACTTACACCAACTCTATTGCTAGTAATAGCTATAGCATCAAGATGAAGTAGGCTTGTTAAAAGGTAAAAAAGCAGTAAAAAAATGTATTTGAGAAAAGACATAATCTGAGTGTAGATCGTAGAGTTTTTTGTATTCTATGCTCAACCTATCAAAAAGTGTGCAAAACCTTATGCAAAATAATTTAACTTCGCCAACAAGTCTCAAATTGGGGCTTTTTTTGGCTATTGGCATGATATCTTTTGGCTTTGCGCCTATTATTGTGAAGTTAAAACCAGATTTTGCTTCTCCAATAAGTTTAGCCGCCTACAGAACCATAATTGCGGCCTTGTTACTTTTGCCTTTGTGGCTGTGGAAGGAAAGAACGTCCATCAAGAATTTGACAAAGCAGCAAATCAAGTTAATGGCTATTGCAGGTTTGTTTTTGGGGATACACTTTGTGTTGTGGATATCCTCACTTTCCTATACCTCTGTTGCTTCTGCATCTGTTTTAGTTACAATTCACCCGGTTATTATCATTTTAGTTGAAAGGTTTTTATTCAAAAGGAATTACCCAATAAGCACTTGGATTGGGGTTTTTACCGCCTTCATTGGCGTAGCGTGGTTAAGCTGGCTAGACGCTTCGGTAGCATCTAATTTCCGGAATGCAGCACTTGGGAATTTGTTGGCATTTCTGGCTGCTGTGGTATTTGTAGTGTACTTTTTTCTGGGGGAACGTGTCCGCAAAAATCATGATTTTACATGGCTTGGGTATGTCTTTCCAGTGTATTTTTTTGCGGCTATAACCTGCACTTTTGTATTTCTTATTGAAATGCCGGAACAGACTATTATTGCCGATCCAAGCTTTTTGTGGGTAGCATTGGCCTTAGCTATTGGTCCACAAATTTTGGGACATGGCTCGTTGAACTATGCCGTAAAATATATTCAACCCACGCTTTTGTCTTCTTTGATATTGGTTGAACCAGCAATTTCATCTCTGATGGCGGTATGGGTTTTTGGGGAAATACCTACGGCTTCGCAAATCTTTGCAATAACTATCATTATGGTAGGTATATCGTTAACTTGGCTTCGTAAATTATTTCGACAGCGTATCAGTGTATAGTTGAAATACTTTACCATTGCCAATGAGCGAAATGTTAAATTATATGAATTATAAAGATTTGACATTTCATGTTATATTCTTAATGGTATTCTCTTAATATGTACGATACTTTTCTGGCCATATTTCAAGTCCTGACAGGCCCTGCTGAATACGCTGCTGTAGCTTTATCTGCTGCAGTACCCATTGGCATGGCTACAGGAGTTTACGCTCATCAAAATGGGCTCCGATTTTTCCCATGGTTTGTGGCAGGATTTTTTGCGCCCGGATTTTCGCTTTTCCCATTGCGTACACAGCTCAAAAGACTTCAAGAACAAATAGCCGTTGATAAAGTAGATTTTCTCTTAAAGCATAAAGCCACGTTAAGCATTCCAAACAAAGCGGTTTTAGATGTAGATGTAGTTGAAATAGCAGCTATGCAAGATAAATTGGTTTCAGATTTGGAAGATGATGTGAACTTTACGACAAGCACATTAGATGATTTTTACAATGAGAACGCAAAGAAAACTGCAGTTGAATTTTTTGAAGATGAGCCTATAGAGGCTAATGAAAACCAAATAAATTGGATTGATAAAGCCATTACAAACGATTCACTAAAACTTCGTTTTATGGATACTGACCCTAGTGTTTTCAAAAAAGATGCGTTGACTAATGGCGACAAAAAACGAGATTTAGAAAACCAAGTTTTTGCTTTCTTAGAGTTCTTAGATGGTGTTTGGTTGCACTTTGATAAACAGAAAGATGTACTAAAAAAAGCTTTTTTCCGTGGCGAAAAATTTGGCCTATTGTGCAATCAAAAGTCTATGAATATCCCAACAGAATATGCTTCCTACAGCTTTGAGGCTTCTATTTGTTATATGAAATTGCAGCACGGATTGCTGCCTATTAGGGTGGTATCGGCCGATGTTATATTCATCGGGAATGAGCGCTATGTTAGATACCGCAACAAAAAAATAATAGCTAAAACGTAATTTGGCATCGCTGATTCCTAGCAGTACTATTATTTCTCAGTAGATAAAGACTATCTATTTAGCTTTTAAATCAAGCTATTTTTTGTATTGGGAAATTACCATCGAAGCCGTTTTGGAATACAGCCATAAACATCCCATATTAAATTGATTTTATTAGACTAAAGGCTTTAAATAAAGCTCTGTATAACTACTTAATTACGTTTTATTATGCTTCGTAAACACTTTCTCCAAAATTTAGGCTTAGCAGGATTATCTGGTGGGTTGTTTCGCACTTTTCTTGCTGATGAAGGTACAAATGAGGCTTTTCGCTTTGTTCATCTCACAGATTCCCACGTTTTTGATCGACGTGCAGGCTATGAAGGCTACGCTAAATGTGTCCGCAGTGTGAATGGTTTAAACCCTGAACCAGATTTTGTGATGATGGGCGGAGATATGGTATTTGATGGCATGTACAATGAAAAGCAGGATTACATAGCTTGGATGCGCCGCTTTAAAGAACTTTCTGACGAATTAGATATGCCCTGGTACCCAAGTATGGGCAATCATGATCCGTACGGATGGAGTAGCAGGCGTAAAAGTCCGGCTGATGATCCCGATTTGGGCAAGGCTATGATCTTAAATGAGTTTGAGTGGGAAGCACCTTATTACAGTTTTGATCATAAAGGCTGGCATTTTACCGTCTTAGATTGTATCGCGCCCGTTGAAAAAGAAGATGGGCTTTCCTATGCTCCCATGATTGACGTGAAGCAACTAGAATGGTTGGCCAAAGATTTGGGCGCTGCAGCCGATAAACCCAAAATTGTAGTGGTGCATGTTGCTCTCTTTTATCTAGGACATCAAGCGCAGGGGGATAAACAGTCTTCTGCAGTTTCGTCGAATATGCATGTTCAGAACAATAAAGAAGTACGCGAAATTTTGGAGCGACACGGCGTTAAGTTGGTTTTGCAAGGACATTGCCATCACCTAGAGTTTATGGAATACAATGGGGTAAAATACTTAACAAGTGGCGCAGCAAGTGGTGCTTGGTGGGCGGGAAATTGGAAAGGAAATGAAGAAGGTTTTAGCGTGATTCATTGCAACTCAGACGGTACGCTCAGTTGGTCATACCAAGACTTTGGTTGGACCGCGCAGTTAGACGATGCTGATACCCTTGAACGTGAACGCAAAGCAACGTATGATGCCTTTCAAGCAGATCAAGCCAGGCTGAGAGCTAAAGAACGAGGATAAATGCGGGCTTTTAAATACATATTGTTGATTAATTTAGGAGTTGAGCTAGTACATAGTGCTGATTACAGTTCCTAAGTTTTGGTACCATATTTCTTAATAACATATTATTAAGTTTAACGCATTTATTTTTATGTATTAACTGATGCTGCTTGGGCCATAATTCTTACTAAACGCCTTGAAACGGTGCTATATCTTTGATGCCTAAATAAGCTTTAAACTTTGCAATAGGAGCTTAGTTAAAGATAATTTTTTGGGTGTTTATGCGTTTAAAGTAGGTAATCTATAATCTATTGTTTTGATTTTATACAGCATTTTTTTGTTAAAAATATGTTAAAAACGTTAAAATTATTTCTAAAAAAATTTACTAAATATAATTATTTTTTTTGACTTATTTACCGCAAGCTTTGTTCATATGAGGTTAACAATTAAAATAGACCAAACCCTTCCAGAGTTTATTAGCATGTCTAATCAAAAATCTATCAATAGAAGAATTGTCACCAGTAGTATGGTTCAACTACTGGTAATTGGCATTTTTGCCATTGTTATAAATTGGCAAAATATAAATTTCATAACATGGTTTAATCGTCTTATACAAACCGAAGTAACGGTAAATGAGCAGATATTATAGGTATCGTAAGATATTTACCGCTTCACAATGCCGCTTTTAGTAATGCTAAGTAGAGAAGGTTCAGCTGAAAGAGTAGCACTGAAAAAGGATGCTTTGGATATTCTAACAACACTTGAACAGAAAATAGATGTGATCCATGGCAAGGCTAAGTCGGAACAAGAAATACAAAAAACTAGACTTTTTGAGAATAACTTCAATGAATGGGTGTCTATAAACGTCAATATTCTAAACCTAGGGGCAGAGGGTAGTATTTTTGCAGCCAAAGCGTTGCAGGTAGAAAAAGGTGCTTTAGTTTTTAACAAAATAGGTAAAGCATTAGATGACTTACAGTTTTTGTACTCAACGCAAAAAATAGCGCTAGAAACGGATGTTACTGAAGGTTTAGCATCTTCCAAAACAGTTTCCCTAGCTTCATTAATTTTACTTTTGTTATCGAGTTTGGGAACCTTTGCTTTATTAAGGCATAAATTGGTGAATACCTTGAATTATTTAATAACAAGACTAACCAATACTTCCAACAAAACCAATAATGCAGCCACTTTAATTAGTAAAAGTGCAGCCAAAATAGCTATCGGTGCAGAGAGCCAGGCAGCAGCAGTTGAAGAATCTTCTTCGGCATTATAGCAAGTAAATGCTAGTGCAGAGCCTACAGCAACAAATGCAACAGAGGCAGATGGATTAACCGAAAAAAACACTACGATTCTTGAGTTTGCTATAGCTAGTGTTACTCAGTTAACGCAATTGATGGAGTCTATTATAGCATCGTCTGAAGAAAGCAAAAAGTGATTGAGGTACTTGACCAATTCGCATTTCAAACCAATTTATTAGCCCTAAAGGCTGCTGTTGAGGCAGCCCAAGCATGTGAGGCTGGCTCTGGCTTCGCTGTTGTAGCAGAAGAGGTTAGCATGTTGGCTAATAAATCCGCTGAAGCAGCAAAAAATACGGGCCAAATGATAGGAAAGAACATAGCCCATATTAACGAGGGAAAAGAAATGGTTGGCCTTACATTTGATACATTTAAGCAGCTCAATGAATCTTTAAAATAGATAAAAAGTTTTATTCAGAACGTTAAGTATTCAGTAAACGAGCAATCTGTAGGGTTATCTCAGGTCGTTTTAGCCTATCAAGACATAGATAGAGTGGTGCAAAATAACGCTGTATTAACTCAACAGAGTAATGAAATAGGTGAGCGCTTGATGGAAGAAATTACTCATCTTAAGGAGGTGATTTTTGAGTTGCAACAGGTGGCTGGCTCAAATTCTCAATAAAACATTTAATTAACTGCGAGCTTATCTAGCGATAGATTTTAGAGTCCACATTTTGGGCTCTTTTTATTTTGTAGTTGAGGCTATCTCTCTAAATTTCGCCTAAAAGCCTGCACCCATCCAATTTTCTGTTGGGAAAGGATAGAAGTATCCTCAAACAAAAAAAGCCTTTCGCAATTAAGAGAAAGGCTTTTAACGTGGAATCGGGCGGACTTGAACCGCCGACACATGGATTTTCAGTCCAATGCTCTACCACCTGAGCTACGATTCCATTCTGTTTAGAACAGACTTATAATATAAGTGCTTTAATATGCTTTAGGCAAGTGCTGTTTTAGATTTCTCTGAAATAGCTGCTTCTACATGAACATCCCTCAGCCGTAACTGTAAGCTGTGCTTGCCATTCCAGAAGTTTTCTTCAATTACGTAAGCGATTTGAACCTCACCATCATTGGCATTTAATAGCTGTGGTAAGTGCTGATGCATATTGAAACCTATAGCATCAAAAACAGCTGAACCATTGTGCGTAAGCCTTAACTTTAGATGACCTTTACCAACAACACTTGGTCTACCAATTATTTGAATGCCTTTAGACACAAAAGTAGGGCGTAAATTATGAGGGCCAAATGGCTCAAATTGATTTAATAAGCGCCAAAATTTAGCGTCAATTTCATTCAAGTCTAATTCTCGATCTACCGTAATCTCTGGGTCTAAATCACGGCGAGTCATTTCTAATTTGGTGAGCGCATTAATTTGCCTTCTAAATTCAGGTACATTTTCTTCATTTAGCGTAACACCAGCAGCAAACTCATGTCCACCAAATTGCTCTAACAATGGTTGGCAGGCACTAAAAGCATCGTAAATATTCATGCCTTTTACACTACGAGCAGAACCCTTAACCTTGCCGTTGACTTTGGTGAGCATTACCGTAGGTCTGTGATGCAAATCAACAAGGCGCGAGGCTACAATGCCAATTACTCCTAAATGCCACTCAGGTTTGTACAGAACAAGAGCAAAGTTATCTTCAAGATTGTAGCAATCCTCAATCATAGCCGTTGCTTCTGCCATTGTTTGCGAGTCAATATCCTTTCTTTTGGTATTGATATTCTCTAATTGCTGCGCGCAATTAACGGATTCGAAGTCTTCCTCACTAATTAGTAATTCTATGGCTTTGCAGGCATCGCCCATGCGCCCTGCGGCATTAATTCGTGGCCCAAGAGAAAAAACGATTGAGGTAGAAGTGATCTTTCCCAATGTTAGCTTTACCAAATCAATCAGGGCTTTTAAACCAGGTCTTGGATTGCTGTTTAGCAGCTTTAAGCCCTCATGCATTATGATTCTATTCTCATCTACGATAGGAACAATATCAGAGGCGGTTGAGATGCAAACCAAGTCTAAGAACTTATGTGCCACAGAAGATGGCAGCCCAAGCTTTATAAGCACAGCTTGTACCAATTTAAAAGCCACGCCAGCACCAGATAACCCATCAAAGGGGTAATCGCAATCTGGGCGCTTAGGATCTAGTACGGCTACTGCATCCGGAATTTTATCGCCAACGGTGTGATGGTCACAAATAACCAGATCTATGCCTTTGGTTTTTGCATACTCTGTTTCATCAATAGCAGTTATGCCACAATCTACTGAAACCAAAAGAGAGCAACCCTTTTCTTGAGCGTAATCTATGCCTTCTTCGTTAATGCCATAGCCTTCTTTATACCTGTGAGGAATATAGTAGTAGACTTGAACCCCAAAATCCCGCAAAAAATTATGCACCATTGCGCAGGAGGTTGTGCCATCTACATCGTAATCTCCATAAACCACCACTTTCTCGCCATTTCTAATAGCATTTGAAAGTCTAGTAGCAGCTTTGTCCATATCTTTCATCAAGAATGGATTATAGAGTTGCTCTATATTTGGTCGGAAAAATTTTTTTGCCTGGTCATAGTTTTCTATTCCTCTAAGTGCCAACAGGTGGGCAATTGTCTGTGGCACGCCCAACTCTTGTTGGAGTGTAAGCACAGACTCTTGCCTATCCGGTGTGGCGTAAACCCATCGAAAAGCCATTTGATATATGTTTTTTTTCTATTTTTCATGTAAGAGGTAGCCAGCGGTCAAACCAAGAAACCAAAAAGTCTATGGTTAAATAGACATACTATACTATATCAAAAAAAACGCAATGAAACTTTGCTTTCTGCAATTTGGATGGGATATTATCAGGCTGCTAAATTAACGACCTATATAATTGTTCTTATGTTCAGAGAAATAAGCCTGCAGGGTATAGCCGGATCATTCCATGATGTGGTTAGAAGGCGACTTTTTGCCAACTCTACTTTTTGGCCACGCCTAAGATTCCCGGATGTCTTTCAAGATTTATCGGATAAAAACGCCGATTATGGCCTTATTGCCATTGAAAATTCTATTGCTGGATCCTTAGTTTTTAATTATGATTTGCTTGCAGAGCACCCGTACAATATTGTGGGAGAAGCTTATTTGCGAATAAACCATTGTTTAATGGCCTTGCCTGGCCAAGCTATAGATGATATTAATGAGATATGGTCGCATCCGATGGCTATTTATCAGTCGCAAAAGTTCTTGAATAGCCAACCATTTCGGGTTATTGAGAAAGAAGATACGGCGGGTTCTGCCAAACTCATTAAAGATTTAAATGTTATGGGAACAGCTGCTATTGCGTCTGCAGAGGCCGCTGAACTTTATGGCCTAGAGCTTTTAGCCCGCAATATTGAAACCGATCCGAACAATTACACCCGGTTTCTGATTCTAAGCGAAAAAAACTTAGCCATTGAAAAAGTACCGATTGGGCAAAAATGTAGCCTTTACATAAGGTTTACCGATAAAGCCGGCGACTTGCATAACTTCTTGGCGCCCTTACAGCAGTCTGGTTTTAGCATGACAAAAATAGAATCTCGGCCAAAAATTGGTTCACCTTGGCACTATGATTTTTACATTGATATAGATTTTACTGCTCACAATAATGAAGCGCAGAAAAAGCTTATAAATGAGCTCGAAAAAAGGTGCAAACACTTACGTGTTTTAGGAATTTACCCTACTTTCGGGTACATATAACTTATAATTGTGGCTTTTGCAGTAAAATTTTATTGGTTATGCCGTAAATAACGAAAATTTTTCGCATCTTTACGCCGTAAAATTATAAAAGCGCTTTTCTGTCATCAAAAAAGGATTAGTACATGGAAACAACTGTATTAGATAGTGTAAATACTCAAGTGTCGGTATTCGATCAAATTGGAAAATATGAGCACGAGCAAGTGGTTTTTTGCTCTGATGCTGCTTCAGGATTAAAAGCTATTATTGCGATACATAATACCACATTAGGGCCTGCACTGGGTGGCTTGCGTATGTGGCCCTATAAATCTGAGGCTGCTGCGCTTAAAGACGTTTTAAGACTTTCTAGAGGCATGACTTACAAGGCTTCTATTGCTGGCCTAAACCTGGGCGGCGGTAAAGCGGTTATCATTGGCGACCCAAGAAAACAAAAAAACGAGCATTTATTCCGTGCATTTGGCCGCTATGTAGACAGCTTAGGAGGCCGCTATATCACAGCTGAAGATGTTGGAATGGAACTGCGTGATATGGAGTGGATTAGAATGGAAACCAAGTACGTTACGGGAATTCCGGTTTCTTTAGGCGGTTCTGGCGACCCTTCTCCTTATACTGGATACGGCGTGTATATGGGCGTTAAAGCTAGCGCAAAAATGGCCTTTGGCTCAGATAGCTTGGAAGGAAAGAAAGTAGCGGTGCAAGGCGCTGGAAACGTGAGCTACCAATTGATAAAGAACCTGACTAAAGAAGGTGCTAAGGTTTACATTTGTGACATTTTTGCAGAAAAAGCAGAGCGAATTGCTAAAGAATTTGGTGCTGAAATTGTGAGTCCAGACGATATTTACGATCTAGATGTAGATATCTTTTCGCCTTGCGCACTTGGTGGCGTGGTAAACGACGAGACCATAGATCGCATAAAAGCCCCTGTTATTGCTGGTGGCGCAAACAATATTCTTGAAGATGAAAATATCCATGGCCAGCAACTTATAGATAAAGGCGTTGTTTACGCACCAGACTATGTAATAAACGCTGGTGGACTAATAAACGTGGCTAATGAGCTTGAGGGATACGATCACGATAGAGCTAGCCAGCAGGTTACGCGTATCTACGACACAATGCTCGATATTCTACGCTACTCAAAAGAGCATAATCTGCCAAGCATCCAGGCTTCCAATATCCTTGCAAAAAAACGTATAGAAAATATTGGAAAGGTTAAATCAATTTATTCTTCAAAGAGTTATTTTTCAGGCCGACTTGGCGAGCTTTATATGCGCGACCGAGCATAATCTGAATTAAATTAAACTCATGAACGAAAAGAAGCTCCGGTTCCTACAAAAAGATCGAATCATCAAAGGTATTCACAACGAGGGTTACTTTAAGGTGAGTGTAGTAAAAACTACCCAATCTGTTGAGGAAGCTAGAAACCGGCACCACTTAAGCCCACTTGCTAGTATTTTATTAGGTAAAGCCCTAACAGGCGTTATGTTACTGGCAAGTGAACTTAAAGGGGAAGAACGATTGCTACTACGCTTTGAAGGAGTTGGCCCTATAGGTCATGTAACGGTTGAAGCAAATAAATTAGGTGAATTGCGCGGATATGTTGGCAATGCTGATGCGGCAATAGACCCAACAACCCAAAAACTTGAAGATGGTTTGGGCATAGGTTTACTGCAAGCAACAAAGGTGCTATATAACCAAGCAAAGCCTAAACACTCTACGGTAGAACTACTTTTTTCTGACATTAGCAGAGACTTACAGTTCTATTTACAGCAATCTGAGCAGGTAAATAGCTTAATTACTATTGATATAGATTTTAATGAAGACGGCTCTATTGCTCAAAGTGGCGGCCTTATTATTCAAATGCTACCAGGTGCGCCAACCACCTTATTTGCACAGCTAACCAAACAATTTGAGGCTCTTCCTAGAATAACCAGTTTATTCAAAGATGAAGTGATGATAGATGAAATAATGGAAGAGGTTACGGGCAAGTTAGATGTGCGTGAGCTTGAACGCTATCCGGTAGACTTTTACTGCCGTTGTTCCAAAGATCGTTTCGCAGATGCACTTGCACTTCTAGCCGTAAACGAACTAGAAGCTATGCAAGGCAAAGAGCAAGAAATGAATTGCCACTATTGCAACGAGAAGTACACTTTTTCAAAAAAAGAAATTGAAGATTTGGTTGAACAAGCTAAAACTAAGCTTAACTAATTAACAAGCAATCTTGGCCTAAATTTCTTGGACTTAGAAAAGCCCAGATTGCGAGCTGGGCTTTTTTATTTGTAGATAGTTGTACGCTTTTTCGGTAACAACTCTTCCTTTTGGGGTGCGCTGAATAAAGCCTTCTTGAATCAAATAAGGCTCATAAACTTCTTCAATAGTTCCTTTGTCTTCGCCTACAGCTACGCCCATTGTTCCCAAACCAACCGGCCCACCACCGTAATTTTCAATGATTGCTTTGAGAATGCGAATGTCCATATCGTCAAAGCCCATTTTATCAACATCTAAAGCATTTAAAGCTTTGTCTGCAATTTCTGGAGCGATAAAATCTAGGCCATCAACTTGGGCAAAATCTCGGGTTCTTCGCAGTAGCTTGTTGGCTATTCGGGGCGTGCCTCTAGAGCGTCTGGCAATCTCATGAGCACCGGCATCTGTAATGCCAATATTTAGGATTGAAGCCGATCTAAGCACTATTTGTTGCAACATGGCAACATCGTAGTAATCAAGCCTAAAATCGATACCAAAGCGTGCTCTTAGCGGCGCGGTTAGCAAACCTTTACGGGTTGTGGCGCCAACTAAGGTGAATTTATTTAACTCAATCTGAATACTTCTTGCATTAGGCCCAGAGTCTATAACTATGTCTAGTGCATAATCCTCCATGGCTGAATATAAATATTCTTCAACTACCGGATTTAGCCTATGAATTTCATCAATAAATAGGATATCGCCTTCTTCAAGGTTGGTCAATAAACCGGCTAAATCGCCAGGTTTTTCTAGCACAGGGCCTGTTGTAGGCCGCATATTTCCGCCCATCTCGTGTGCAACAATGTGCGCTAAAGTCGTTTTACCTAAACCTGGAGGGCCAGAGAGCAACACATGATCTAGGGCTTCACCACGTTGCTTTGCCGCACCAATAAATACATTAAGGTTATCAATAATTTTGCGCTGCCCGATAAAATCGTGAACCCGAGATGGCCGTATCTTTTGCTCGAAGTTATCTTCTTTCTGTGATGGATTAAGTAAAGGATTACTCACGTAGCGGTTTTAACTGAGATTGAATGGAAATTTCTATAAATTAAGGATTATCAAACTATCTAAAAGCAGGCATATTGGAAATGAAAAATTCCTCACTTTCACCAGACGAGTTCGACACAATCAGCCTTAAAAGTCATCTTCAACATATGGCATCGGCTAAAGCAAAAGCTGGTTCTGTTTTAGCTAATGGACTCCCCAAAAATAGCGCAAAAAAAGGCGATAACAAGCTAAAACTCTTCGGTGAAGAATTTTTTATTAACTATGAGCTAAGTTGGTTGCAGTTCAACGAGCGCGTTCTATTTGAAGCGCTGAACAAAAAAAATCCGCTAATGGAGCGGGTTAAGTTCATCGGCATTGTTTGTTCAAACTTAGATGAATTTTTTCAGAAGCGTGTTGGCGGTTTAAAAAGGCTGTACCACTCTGGCGTTAATACCCCAGCTATTGATGGTATGAGTCCGCTAAAGCAGCTGAAAACCATTCGTGATGAAGTGACCAAGATGATCCATTCGTACCGTAGCTGTTTCCTGCACGATATTGTTCCAGAACTAGCCAAGCACGGCGTGTACATTAAAGCCTACAACGCACTAAGCATTGAGCAGCGAGAAACCGTAAACGACTATTACAATAAGCAGTTATATCCCATTTTAACGCCATTAGCCGTAGACGAAGGCCACCCTTTCCCCTTTATTTCTAATAAAAGCAGCTCTTTTGCGGTCGAGTTATTTAATCCATATACCGGTGAAGATACGTTCTCAAGAGTGAAAATTCCGGCAAACAGACCTCGCTGGGTTACTGCCTTCCAAGATGATGATGAAGTGATTTTAGTGCCTATTGAAGACGTAATCCAGGCTAACCTTGAGCGTTTATTCCCAGGAATGCGCATCAAAAGAGCGCACGTTTTTAGGGTTACGAGAAATGCCGATCTTGAACGCAATGAAGAAGAGGCAGACGATTTGTTAGAAGTTATTTCTGAAGAACTGCGGGAAAGACGTTTTGCTGAGACAGTGCGCTTAGAAATTGATGAAAGCACGCCCGTTCACATTAAAGAGTATTTAATTACACAGTTAAATATTAAGTGGACTGATGTCTATGAAATGAATAATCCTATTGGCTTGGTGGATGCTTTCCAGCTGGTGAAAATTGTAAATAAACCAGAGCTCTTCAACAAGCATTGGTCGCCTCAAATACATCCTGTTTTCAAACATGCGCCCGAAGAAGACACGCCAGATATTTTTTCCATTATTAGAAAAGGGGAGTTCTTAGTGCATCATCCCTATCACAGTTTTGCAAAATCTACCCAGCAATTTATTACCGAAGCGGTAAACGACCCTAAAGTTCTAGCAATCAAACAAACGCTGTATAGAACCAGTAGCGACTCACCCATTATGATGGATTTAATGCGCGCCGCTGAAATGGGAAAACAGGTAGCAGTATTGGTAGAAATAAAAGCCCGATTTGACGAAAAACAGAATATAGAATGGGCACAAAAACTCGAGAAATCGGGTGTTCATGTTAGTTATGGCATTGCGGGAATAAAGATTCACACCAAGCTTACGGTAGTTGTTCGGGAAGAGGAAGACGGCATAAAGCGGTACTTACATATTGGAACAGGGAATTACCACCCTGGAACAGCACAGCTTTATGAAGATTTTGGGCTATTTAGCTGCAATGATGAGCTTGCAAGTGACGTAACAGATGTGTTTAACCTACTAACTGGCTACGCACCTGAACAAGTATACAAGCATTTACTGGTAGCACCACACGCAATGCGCAAGAATTTTGAAGACCTTATTCGCTACGAAATAGAAGAAGCAAAGGCGGGAAGACCAGCACGGATTATCGTAAAAAATAATTCACTTGAAGACCCACAAATTATTCAGTTGCTATACAAAGCTTCAACGGCTGGCGTCAAAATTGATCTGATTATTCGTGGAGTTTGTAGACTTAGACCACAGGTCAAAGATTTATCCGAAAACATAAGAGTGTTTTCTGTAATAGGAAGATTCTTAGAGCATTCTAGGTTATTTTATTTCCACCACGGCGGCGAAGATCATTACTACATGGGTTCAGCAGATTGGATGCATCGAAATTTAGACGCACGAATTGAAGCCATTACGCCAATAATGGAACCTGGATTAAAAAGATATTTGCAATTTCTATTGAAGGTTTATTTACACGATAATCAAAGACGTTGGGAGTTAAATTCAGATGGTACATACAAAAAAATAAAGAAGGCAAAAGGGGAAGACGCTATAGATATACATCTAATCTTAATGCATCACACAACCTATGAATTGCCACCTATTCCCAGAACGTAGGCATTAAAATCCTAAACGGTTTATCGGTGTATTACTGCGTTGTAGATTGCGAAGAATCGGTAACTTATTGAATAGGGAATTTATTTTTGTGTCGGTTACAGTCAACGTAAACAAGTAGAACTGAAAATCCCCAAACGGATTAACGGTGAAGGCTAGATTCCAACAATCTAGGCTTCTTCTTAGCTGAAACCGAGATGGGGTTAATTCCTTCTCGATAAACTCGTAACCTATGGATGTGTTAAATGACCATTTTGGGGTGAGTTTAAAAGCTATGTTTGGGATATTAACCGTTGCCGTCTTTTGGAAATCAAAGGTGCCTTTAACTCTATCAAAACGTCTGCGCACGCTGTAATCTAGGTTTAAGCTAAACGACCAATCGGTTCTATATGGCTCAACCGACATATCGTTAAAATTTGGTTGTATTGCACCGAAAATACTTTGGTCTAATGGGTCATAAAATGCAGGATAGGCAATACCTTGTGCTTTAATTCCTCTAGGTCCACCACTAAAACGAGTAGAAGCTCTGATACTCAAACTGTTTAATAAAAAGGGTCTTCTGCTTTCATTAAAAAGCAGGGTATTAGTTCTAGTACCAGTGCTGTCATAGGCGTAAAAATCAAAGTTGGCACTTACGGTAATGGCAATTTGATTTAAGATATTTGACCGTAAATTACTGCTCAAATTTGAAAGAGGGTTGCGCTCTGCCGCAAAATTGTAACTAGTGTTAAAGCTTAGGTTATCAATTAATCTAATGGTTTCTTCTTTCTTCACCCCAGTAGAATCACGATCTATTTTTTTCGTTTCTAAGCTGTTATTCACGGAAAAAGTAATGGACTGAGATCTACCAGCGTTTGGGCCACCAACAATTCCCCCTTCAAAAATAGAGTACGTTCGGCCCGTTGTGTCGCCTTGAACAGGTCGGTAGTAGCCCCATTGATCATCACTAAAATCTGGTGTATATGTATACCCAATAGTTGGGCGCAGGGTATGCCTAAAACCCTTATAGGCGCCAAGCCGCTGTTGGGAAATGCCATAAATGGTGGTTGCCACGTTAAAAGAAGTGTCGAAAGTTCTTGCTGAAGCAAAGCCAGTAATCCGTTCATCAACGGTGGTTTGCTGGCCATTCTCATCGGTTTCCACAGATCTACGTATGGTTGAAGGATACCAATATTCATTAAAACGTACTGAGGCCGTACCCGTAGTTGCACCTGAGGCAAAAAGATTTCCATTTATGCTAGCAGCTTGCCTAAATCCTGCCTGAAAATGTTGGTCGTCATTGGTAACGGCTTCGTATTTATCGCGGTCAAAAAGCGCATCAATCCAATTTATGTCTTCCGTATTCAATGAATCTATTGGCGAGAAGCGGTAGTTGGTATTTAAGGCGTTGTCATAATTGATGGTTACACTTTCATACCATTTGGCATTATTTGAACTAGCCTCATTTTGGAATGGCGTTAGCGGCTGAATACGAAAAGTTGCGCTAGGAAGAGTTAACGAGGTTACGCCAGTGGCAAAATTTGAACTTTGATCAGCGTTAATATTAATGCTATAAATACTTTCTGGATGGCGGTAGGTGTAGTTTAATCGAGAGGTGGTAGAAACCTCAGCACGGTCACCAATATCAAAGGAATTCTGCTGATTGTACTGGCTAGTTCGTAGGTTTATGTTGGCAGATATACGAGCAAAGGGACTGATATCTTGATTATGGCTAAGCGCAAAATTTTGTTGGCGACTTTGGCTATAACTTGGGTCTGTTGGTTCTAAACCCTGAATATTTGAGAAGCCGTATTGTACATTTCCCGAATAACGTTTGGCTTTATTGCTATAATTGGCGCGGGTATCAAAGTTGAAACTTCCTGAAGTGAAATAATCGAGGGAAGCTTCCCCAGTTAAATACTCATTAAAAACTTGAAACCAACCCATATTGGTAACGCCTAAACCTCGGTTATTCTGATCCTGAAAAGCGTAGGTTGGCGTTAATAAACCCGACTCTCTTTCCTCAATATTTGAGGGGATATAGCCAAATGGGAAAACAAAAGGGTAGGGAATATCCATAATGTAGAGCATAGCGTCAGTAAAGAAAATCTGTTCCTGATCTACCACTTTCATTCTACGTGCTTTAATGTAATAGTTGGGAACAGGCACATCACATGGCGAATAGATACCATTTCGCACAAAAATCACATCCTGAGAGGTGTTTTTTACCTGCCCACCCCGCAATTTTCCCTGAGGAACAGTTATTTCTGCTTGGTTGAATTTACCTTTATTGGTCTCGTAATTGAAGAGAATACGGTTACTTCGAATTCGGTCGGCATCTCGTTCTAGAATTGGATAAGAAAGAGTGTCTGTATCATCTAAACTTTTAGCAGAAACCAACGAACTGTCTAAATTAAGAGAAACTAAACCCGCGCTTAAACGTCCTGCCTCATGATTTACCTGCGCTCTACCATAGAGTTTGGCTTCTCTATTTCCCTTTAACCTAAACACTAAGGAATCGCTTGCCTGAAACTCTACGCTCCCCTTTTGGTTACCCACACCACTGGTAGTTGAGGAAGGAAGTGGGCCTAAGTTTGGTGGCATTGCGGGGCTTAGTGTAGAGTCTTTTGGGGCCGCAGCACCTATTGAAGCTTTGAGGGTAGTGTCTGCAACAACTGTTTTAAGGGCTGTACTATCAGTTTTAACTGGTCTACTTTTACTTACAGAATCTGCTACTATTGTTTGCGCAGAAAGTAGATTAACAGGAATGATAAAAAATGCCAACACAACAACAAAAACACTTGATTTAAGTGAGTTGATATTCACGAATAAACCAAGTGTTTGTAAGAGAATTTTAGTCAAGAATGATAAAATTGGCATAGCGCAAAATACGAGATGCATGGCCTATGCGCATCAGTAGATTAGGGCTTTTATTTGTCAAGATATTCAAAGGCCAAAGAAGCCGCACCAAGTATGGCGGCGTCATTGCCTAGGGGTTCGTAAATAAGTTCAAAATCTTCAGCAAATGTAGGAAGTAATGAAGCTAGCGCCGTTTTACGGGCAGGTTCAAGAATATATTCTCCGGCTTTAGCAACGCCACCGCTTACCACTACTTTATTAATATCTAAAACATGGCAGTAGTTAATTATGCCATAACCTAATTTCTCGCCCGCTTTATGGAGTATTTCTATCGCAAGCTCATTACCATCTTCAGCGGCTTCAAATAAATGAACGGGCTCTAAAGTGTCGTATAAATTATGGAACCTTTTGAATAGCGGATTTTCAACATCTTGGGCAATACGCTCTGCTGCAAACCTACTCATAAATCGCTGGCCTAAAAAGGCTTCTATACAGCCCCGAACTTTTGAGTTTGAAAGAGGACCATGGTAATCTATGGTTACATGGCCAAACTCACCAGCGCCACCGCTAGCACCTCGGAATAAATCGCGGTTTAAGATTATGCCACCGCCAACACCGGTGCCTAGAGTAACCATAATAAATGAATCGAAGGCTTTTCCTGCCCCAAATCTGGAGGAGCCTAAAGCAGCTAGGTTTGCATCATTATCAACAAGTGCACGCAGTTTGGTGCGCTTATAAATTTCTGTTGTCATATCAACCTTTTCCCAACCTGGGAAATTTGGTGGGTTTGCCACCCATTTGCGATCCAAAGAAATGGTGCCTGGTGAGCCCAAACCAACACCTATAGGAGGTGTAGAGGCTTTCTCTACCATTTCTTTAATTCCGGTTGCAATACGGTCAATAATATGATCTACGCCTTTTTCTGCTTGAGTAGAAATACTATTTTGGAATTCTATACCCTTTGTTTTGTGTACAAGTGCATACTTAATATTTGTACCGCCTAAATCAACGCCAATTGCATAGCTCATAATAGGTTACCAGTAAGTATCCCGTTTAGGTTAAACAGGACAAATTAGATTTATGTTTTTACAAAAAACGCGTTAGATGAGGCCCTAAAAAGAGGTTAGTTTGTGCTTATTTCTTTTCAATAATTCGATAAACCGTTTCACCAGGTTTACGCATGAAATAGGTTTCTCGGGCAATTTTTTCAAGTAAGTTGGGATTCTGATTGAAAGCGTCAAGTTTCTTTTTAAGAAGCACGGCCTGTGCGTCTAGCTCTACAATATTGGCTTCAAGACTGTTTACTTCATTTGCTAGCTTCACTCTTGTTGCAATACTATGGGTATCAACAAAGCTAAACCATAAAATCCCAAATGCTACAATTCCCATCATTAGTACACGACGGTTCCAACGTAAAGGGTTTAAATAAGAAAGTGCCATAAACGTGTTTTTATTTGGTAAAGTACCCTTTATAAGCATATTTGACAACGAATAGATATAAAAAAAGGGACATAAATGTCCCTCTTCAAAATCTAATAAAAACATAGGCTTAATTAGCGTGCTAGACTCTTAGTTTTTTCAATAAAAGCTTGGTTATCAACCAGCGGACGCTTGTCGTCATTTGCAAGCATTACGGTTGTTCCATAAACGGTTCTTGTAATTCTAGTCATTTTATCGAAGCCAATTTTATCAACTTCGTCGCCAGGGCGGTGATAATCATCATGAACGCCAGTAAAGAAGAAGATAAATGGAATGCCAAACTTCCCGAAATTCCAGTGATCTGAGCGTCGATAGAATTGATTTGGATCTTCTAGATCATTGAATTTCATATCTAAATCGATATTTCCAGAAAGCGCGTTGGCTGCTTTTAAGGTTGCATCTATATCAGAAGAGATAATTTCAGCGCCAATGATATATGAATAGTTCTCTTCATTTACGGCTTCGTGCTCTTTATCTACACGGCCAATCATATCTATATTGATGTTAGCAATGGTTTTATCCATAGGATAAATTGGATGGTCAGCATAGTACTGAGAACCTAGCAAGCCTTTTTCTTCAGCTGTTACCCATAAGAATACTACCGAGCGGCGAGGACTGTGGCCAGCCTCTGCAGCTTCTTGTAAAGCTTTAGCTACATTTAGCATACCAATAGTGCCAGAGCCATCGTCGTCTGCGCCGTTATAAATAGTGTCACCTGTTTCATCAGGGGCGCCAATACCAACGTGATCTAAGTGAGCTGTTAATACTACGTACTCATCTTTTAGGATAGGATCTGTTCCTTCAACAATACCTACAACATTTTCTGAGTCAACATCAATATTACTAGCAAACACATCCATAGACATGCTCACATTTAATGCTCTTGGGCTGAAACCTTTAACATCTGCCATTAGTGCGTCATGCGCTTCTTTGATGTTTTCTACACCAAGTAGTTTTGCCGCAACAGTTGGATGAACTCTATTATAAGATTGGCTATTGACTCGTGTTTCACGGTTTAGGTAAGCAAGCGATAATCCAGAGTATTTTGTATATGCGCTTGTAGCATTTTCTTGAAGCTCTTCAAATCCTTCGGTGTTAATCAGCAATAAGCCTTTTGCTCCTTTTTGTGTAATAACATTGCCAAAGCGTTGACGCCAATTGTTTTTAGGGTCAATTAAGGTGTCGCCATCTACAACGTGTGCAATTTCTTCAAAGGCTAGTACATATTTATCTTTTATATCTATGTCGCCCAAGTGCATAACACCAGAGCTGCTATCATCAACAGCAAAGCCGGCATATACAATCTCTGCCTCACCGGAATCTGTGCCACCCCAGCCTGTAACAACATGCGCAAGGGTATTTAGCGATGAAACTGAGCGGTCTAAAACTACTGTTTCGCCATCTACATCATGATGGAAGGTGTAAACAGAACTATCTTTCTGCATAGCTTTTAAGGCTACATCTTGTAAATAGCCACCGTTTTCACCAGCAGGCTTAATATTTAAACTTCGTAACTGAGCAACTAGATATTCTACTGCAAGTTTTTGACCTCTTAATCCGGTTTCTCTTCCCGCAAACTCATCTGAAGCGTAAATAGTTAAGTGAGCTCGTAGGAACTCAGGGGTAATACGCTCTTGGAACGCAAGCATCCGGTCATTTAAAGGAGCAACAGCCTCTTTTTTATTACCTATTGAAAAAGGGCTGCTACAGGCAACGGCAAATAAACCGGCGCCTAGCACAGCAGCAGATAGTTTACGTGATATCATTGATACATTATTTGGGAAAGTTAAAATGAAACCTCAAATATGCGAAAATAGCCGTTCATTTAAAAAAGAGGTTTCGACCAATTAAAGTGATAGCCACCCCATTTAAATAGCAGATGAAAAAGATTCTGAGTTTGGTCAACTTCGCTAACTCTTTCAAAACCTTGAATTAAGTCAATAGATAGTTTTTTTGCCAATACACTCTGGCGTTGGTAGCTTTTAGATTGATAGGGGTGAATTACAGAAAATGTGTCATTAGTTATTCTTTCCCTCAGTAAAAGGCCTAAATCTATGGATGATGCATCACTTTCTTCCCTTCCCAATTTCAGCAACTTTGGTTCATTAGTTGGCCATTCTAACAAATTCAATAAGCCAACTCTAATACTATTATTTGACCGTAAAAGGCTTTGGCCTAGACTGATAACTTCTTCAAAAACGGCTAATACTTCATCTATGAAATGATCGAAATAGGTGAGTTTACCATAATGCATTTGAAGCTTTTGGTGTAATTCAGCTAAATACTTTGGATCGTATATCAACTCAATATCTTTCAATAACTGACCTTTATGCTGCTCTTTCAACGGCATTTTCACCCACTCATTGCCAACCATAAATCGGTGGGTACTGCTTTTTCTGTTATAAAGAAGCTGCTCAGTTATCCAAAGCTCATCACATAACTGCATGGCTAAGAGGTCATAAAAGAGGGGGACAGGATTTGGGTGAGCTAAAAAAATGGTCATACTAATTCAAATATTGGATAGGGAAGCAAAATAGGCATTAAAGCCTTTTTTATAGAATGTTGGAACATTAAATCGTAAATTGAAGGCTATAAATTTTAATAATATCGGGTTAAATATATATTCTATGTCTGTTAGAGTTCGTTTTGCACCTTCGCCAACAGGAATGCTTCATATTGGTGGGCTACGCACAGCCTTGTTCAATTATCTTTTTGCCAAGCATAATAAAGGCACTTTTGTACTGCGTATTGAAGACACCGATCAAACCCGATATGTTGCCGACGCTGAAAATGACATTATATCAGCGTTGCGCTGGAGTGGCCTAGATTACGATGAAGGCCCTGGTAAAGAAGGCGAATTTGGACCTTACCGCCAAAGTGAGCGCAAAGCAACGGGCATGTACACACAATATGCTAATCAATTGGTTGAGTCTGGCAATGCCTACTACGCTTTTGATACCCCAGAAGCTATAGAAGAAATGAAAGAGCGCCTGCGTTCTTCTGGGAATCCTTCGCCCAAATACGACGCCATTACCCGTATGTCAATGAAAAATAGCTTAACACTGCCAAAAGATGACGTTGAGCAGCGTTTAGCATCTGGCGAGGCGTATGTAATTCGATTAAAAGTACCACGCCGAGAAACCATAAATTTTGAAGACGAAATTCGGGGAAATGTTTCTTTCGAAAGCCAAGGTCTAGATGATCAAGTGCTCCTAAAATCTGACGGCATGCCAACCTATCATCTAGCAAACGTTGTAGATGACCATTTAATGAAAATAACCCACGTAATTCGTGGCGAAGAATGGCTTAGCTCTGCACCAAAACACGTGCTTTTATATGAGTATTTAGGGTGGGAAGCCCCAAAATTTGCGCATTTACCGCTAATAATGTCGCCAAATGGTGGGAAATTATCCAAACGCAAGGCAGAAAATGAAGGCATTCCTATCAATTCAAATGATTATGATGCATTGAATTACGAGCCTCAAGCTGTAATCAATTTCTTAGCATTCTTAGGCTGGAGCCCCGGCACAGATGAAGAGGTTTTTTCTATGCAAGAGCTAGCAGATGCGTTTACACTAGATCGTGTTAGTAAAAGTGGTTCCATTTTCAATCCTAAAAAACTGCTTTGGTATAATGAACAGTATTTACGCAATTTACCCGTTGCTGAAACCCTAGCACGTATTCGTAAGCTAGATACGGATGCTATTTATGCAGATGCGTCTGACGCGTTCATGGGCACTGCTATTGAAATGATGCACGAAAGAGCTTCAATAGTAACAGACTATCTAACAAATGGCGTCTATTTTGTGCAAGACCCTACAGAAGTTGACCAAAAAAGCGTAAAAAAAGCTTGGAAGGAAGACACGCCAATCATTTTAGATGAATATATGGCAAATATTGAAAAACTAGCTGAAAATGACTGGAAGGCAGCACCATTAAAAGAGGCCTTAGTTGCCACTGTAGAAGCAAAAGGCGTTGGCATGGGCAAGGTTATGATGCCGGTTAGACTTGCCTTGACTGGAGTAGGCTTTGGCCCAGATATATTTCAATTTCAAGAACTTTTAGGTAGAGAATCTGTGATTCGACGCCTAAAAAATATGGCTAATCTAGTGGGTAAAGCATAAGCGTTCTTTATTGAACAATTATGCCTTCACTTTTCTGGAGATTTAACGCTGTATAGCTGATTTCAGCGGTGTCGCCTTGTTTAGAGCCTATGGTGACGCCGTTGCGATCTTCTCTTCTAAAACCATTTTCTGAGCGCATCATTCGGCGTTCTTCAGCAGTCTCTTTCGTCTGTGAGGTATATAATTTTTCTGCTTCGTCTTCATTAGGCTTACGAGTATTGTTGTTCGTATTTAACCCAATCAAGTTGTTAAGCATGGCGTTAGCCGGATTTGTCTCAACTCTCATAACCGTACTGATATCGTTTAAGTGTGATACAATCTACATCCAAAAAAGCAGATTACAAATATTTGCGTAGGTATTTTACTTTTTTTCATGCTTTTGACATTTCTTAATAATCGTAACGCCAACGTAAATCAAGTCTGGAACCGTCATCATTTGTCTGGGTTAAAATTAAATTCAGGTCTCTACCTATTAAATATTCTAAGATAAATTGGGTCTGTGGATTGGTAACTCCCAGTTCGTTAACAATGGCAAAAAAGGTTTTATCGTTCAAATACCAACCTGTTTTTAGGGTAGTTGCATTTCTTGAGCCTGTTCTGGTGTTATCAATTTGCACCAAGTCTATGCCTAAACGCTGTGCCGCAATTTGCTCTATCCTATTGGCTAGTAACTGAATGGCAATATTAGAGGCACTTCCGCCTGCATCTTGGTCGGTTGCTGCTAGGCTTTGTTCCCAGCTTTCCAACGCATAAAAAGGCTTATTGAAGAGTAAATAACTAATCATATTCTGAAGCTCCATTTCTGGGTTACTTCTATAACTAAATATAGGCTCATTCAAATTTCCTGACACACCATACCAAATTGTTACCTCATGAGGTTTGGGTATTCGGTACATTGCTTCAATAGATAAATTTGGGTTCATCGGATTACCATCAAAATCTACCCTGCTATCTTCTAGTTGAAAACGTTTACCCAACAATTCTACACTGCCTCTTGTTGCAAGTAAACCCCCAAAAACCTGCCATTCTTCCTGATCTTTGGCTTTCAGTACATTTAGTTTACCTACTGGATAAATCTCTACACGTGGAAATGATCTGTTCCGAATGGAAAGATCTTCGGTAATACTCACTTCAATAGCGCTCTGTAAACCAAATAACCATTTGTTAAAGTCAAAATAGCTAACCGTGTCTTCGTTGTTAAGTCGAACGTCTTCAATATCACGGTTTTCAAGCGCGTCTATAACCAACTTTCCCCTTGAGAGCTGCAAATCGCCATTAAGCTTGGGTTCTGCATTATTCCCACTAAAATTTAGGGAGCCATTTGTTCTAAAACGACCTAAAGCATTATTTAAGCTCAGGAAATTTTCAAATTTAATAGATAAATCGATAGGGCTATTAGCTAAGTTTGAAGTAGGAATCACCCAACTTCCTTGCGCCTTTATAGATCCTTGATCGCCGCGTAGTAACGCATTTTGGATGCTAACTTTATCTCTTTCTAAGGCCAAGTTTACGTAACTAGCTTGGTGCGTTAACCCAAGTTCTAACCATGTTATGTCTAATTGGTCTACAACTAAGTTCCCTTTTGGGAAAAGATCTTTAATCGGACCAGAGGCGTATAGCTTTGTATTTAAAAAGCCTTTCCCAATTTGTATTTGCTCGTTGATCGGCTTAATACTATTCAAGAACTTAAGATCAAAATCTGTAGTACTTAAACTAATGGTCATAGAAGAATCAGCAGGAAAGGGGAAGCTTGAATCCTCATTATTTTCTGAAACCTCACTTATATAACCGATTTTAGGGCTTTCCAAAGATAACTCTAAAGCATTTTTTGCTAATAGATACGCAGATCCGTCAAGTTGAAAACGGCCATTATTATCATCTTGAACAAAGTTAACCATAAGAGAATCTGCGAAGGTATTATCTCCATCTCTGAGTTGTTTAAGCGCAATAAAACCATTGATAGTTGGTTGTGAAATAGGGCCGCTTAGCTGTGTCTTTGCTGAGAACTTCGCCTCTAGAGCGGTGTTTAGTGAAGGGTGAATAGCTTTCCAATTTGATAGTGTATTCTCAGGTATACTGATATCTGCCTTTATTGAATCAAGTAGATTAATATTGGCTTGGAAGCTAATGTCAGCCAGTTTTAGCGTATCTGATGATGAAGCATAAATAGATGTTTGTAGCGATAATGCCGAATTGTCAAGCGATAACTCGCCAACTAAACTTGGGATTTTCAGTTCTTGAAAGGCTAAACCGTCAAGCTTAAATGGGCCACTAATAGTCAAATTATTTGCAGTTCCGTACCACACTAAGTTGGTGGTAATGGCGCCTTCTACGGGTTGTTCAACTAAGAAGCACTGCTGGGCTTTGTATAAATCAAACGAAGTAGCTTTGAAAAATCCCTCTATTTGATCGTCTATTCGTAGAAAACTCAATGATAATTCGCTGCCTGTTCTATCATTAGTTAAGGTTATAGGATTTACCTGAATCCGGTTTTTGGCTAATTCTATGACGGAAGGCTGCTGTAGTTTTAGGCTGTCTGTATTATGCTTAATAAAAAGTGTATCAAGACTTATTTGGGTTGTATTACGCTCTTTGTCATGAATGAAGTGTGACCTAATATTGGCGCTATAGGCTTCTCCATTTTGAAAATAACTTCTTAACGAGCCTTCAATACTATCGGAACCTAATTTGGCGGTTATACTATTTGATAGATTGCTCAGCTTCGCATTCGAGATATTTGCATCATATATATTAAAAAAAACTTCTAAAGTAGGCTCTTTCTGCATGGGTATGCGCATTATACCATCAATTTTGCCTATTTTTTGATTCATACCAAAACGGAGGTTTTCTACATCAAAACTCCCAAGCAAGCTAATATTTCCATTGATATCAGGACTAATTTTAGTGGTTAGAAAACCCGTAGCATTTAAGGTATCTAAGCCAAAAAGCGGTGCTAACGAAGTAGGATTTTTTAGCTCCAGATAACCTTCAAGTGTATTTGTTGGCGCAAAAACTTCATTTAAGTCCATAGAAGCGCTGAATAAGCCTTCGGCTAAATCACTCTCTAGTGCTAATTGTTCTATAGTTAATAGGCCACTTTTGAGTGAAGCCGTTAACCTTGCAGTATCTATTCTCGCCTTTTGAATGAAAGACTCTTTGAAATAGAAATCGATTGCAGATTCGGTCTCGAACGGACTTTTCCCACTACCAACAATACTGCCTGTTGCGCTAATTCTTGTGTTAAAACCTTCAATATCTAGCCATTTTCCTAAGTCTAGACCCTGTAAGTCTACTTTTATTTCGTGTTCAACGGCGTCTTCAAAATGAACACCAAATACCTGCACGCCAAAATCGCCAGCTGTGCTTTTTGCTAGCACATCTATATTTGCACCAATGGCAGAGTATCGCCCATTTATCAGGAATGAACTAAATTGAACCGTATTTAATACAGATTTTGGAAGTCCAATTTTTAGGCTTCCCTCAAAAAAATCATCCGTTAAATTGTAGTTCAAATCTTGAGCCCATTGCCAGCCATTCAATTTGAAGTCTACATCTAAAGGCTCTAATAGCAGCGTATTTATGAAGAGCTGCTGCTTTGAAGTACTTTGAATTTTGCCATAAATAATGGGTGCTTTATAAGAAGTTTGCACGGCCAAATTAAAGGGCGAATTTGGCATGGCCTCACTTACAATACTAAGCCTATGAGAACTTGTATTTTCCGGGAAATTATAGGCGCCATCTATAGAAATGCCGAGGTCGTGTAGGCCGTAACTCTTTCCATCTATGCCGTTAATACCTAATGCATAACCAATAGAATCTACCAATAAGCCATCTAAACCAAATGCTATAGCCGAGGTATTTCGCAGCTCAAGTTCATGTATTTCCGGAATGGACAGAGAATCTGCTAAGGCAAAGGACTGAGTAGGCTTGGCCCAGCTTATACTGGCATTTGGTAAAATAGTAACTTCTTGTTTTGGGCTATTTAGCGATAAGGAAAGATCTACAGATAGCTGACTACTTTCTGTGAATGAAGCACCCAGCCTTAGGTGAGACACATTCTTTGCGCTAGTATCTGCCTCAATTTTTGCTTGTATTAAGCTAGGTAGCGGATAACTCAGTGTAGTTTCATTGCCGCTAGAAGTTGAGGCTATAACCAATTGGCCGTAAGGATTATAGGAGGTGCCTGCACTTAAAGAAAAATCCCAACTTAAAGGAAGAGTGTCTGAAGCATAGGGGGTATAACTTAGGTTCCCTTTTGCCACGGGTAAAGCTAAAGTGAAACCCTTAGTTGGGCTGTAAGATGCGCCAATGTCAAAGGAGAATTGCGCTAAATCAACGCCAAAAGTGCTACTCTCAAATGATACATTGGCTTCATTAACAGCTATTTTATGTAGTTTAAAAGGGGGAATTCCACCATCAGAAGGCCGATCTTTGCTTATAAATTGCCACAGTGCATCAGTACTATCTTGAGATATTTTGGTAGTAAAATGGCCAATAGATAGATAGTTAAAGGTACGTTGACTTTGTAGCAATAATAATGGGTTTGTGGCTATTTCTAGGGCTTTTATACTAAGAAGTGAGTCGCCGTTTAGTGCGTTTGTTAAAGTCAGTTCTTCAATAGAAAAATGGCTTAATAATTTCCCGTCAAACCCTTTGTACTCAATTCGTAATCGGTCTTCCGCTAGAACAGAATTAAGCTGCTTTACTGCAAAAGATAGCATCCACTCGCTATTGGCAAGCCACCACCCACCAAAGCTCAGCGCCACTAAAACCAGTATAGTATATAGTAGTTTTTTAATCATTTGTTAAAACGCTTGTCCTAAACTGAAGTGAATAGCCCATCTGTTGGAATCTTGATATCTGATGCCATCCACTATTCCACGGTCTGCATCGCTAGGGTTTATTTTATAGCCAAAATCGATGCGAAGAGGCCCAATAGGCGATTCATATCTCACGCCTACTCCCGTGCCTAGACGTATAGGCTCATTGGCTAAATCGAAGTCCCCAGACCAGATATTACCACCATCTAAAAATGTGGCTAAACCAAAGCCTTTAATGAAAAAGGGCACATCTTGTCGAAGCTCAACACTAAATGCCATCATACTACGGCCCCCTCTTGGTATGAAGGACAGAAAACGCTCGCCTTCAAATACAGCTTCTTTTGGCCCAAGTCTTTGTCTATTCCAGCCTCTAACGGAAGATGTTCCCCCCAAGAAAAAACGAATATTGCGCGGTAAACTATCTTGTGCTACAGTAGATAATAGTAGGCCTATTTCAGACTTGAATGCTAATTGACCACCACGCCAAGGCGCAGGTTTGTAATGTCTTACGTCTATATTCATTTTCTCAAAAGGAAATGTGGCACCTAATAATAAACCAGAAACTTCTGCACCGCCCCTAATAACCCAACCATTTTGATCTTTTACATAACCCTTATTGTATAGAAAACCCGCATTTACAGACGATATATCAAAGCTTTGAATAGAATCTGGTAGAAAACTATTTCGGTTTTGAAGGCTTTCTTGGTTTCGAGTTACATTATAGGCTAAAGTGCTAGTGAAATTCCTGCTTGTTCTATAGATAAAGGTGTTGTTCACTCCACCTCTTAGTAGGGCAAAGCTAGGTTCAATTAAATTTTGCGCAAAAGGGGAAATAACCAAAGATGATCTGGTATTGAACATCCATGGTATTAGGTAGGAAAGAGAAAAACGCTGCTCTATAAAGGACAAAGCACTTTCAACATTAAATTGATGGGCTTTTTTAAATACATTTCTGTGGGTCCAAACAACTTGGCCGCGTATGGTTTCTTCAACGCCAATACCGCCAGTTAGCTGTAAGGTGCGCAGTGCTTGCTCTCGTAAATTAATTTGTACGTGCACCGTAGAATCGCTGTCTCCTTCCTCAACACCAATGGTAGCAAAACGGATAAGATGATGACCAAACAACTCTCTTTGAGCGTTACTAATGGTTCTTTTATCGAAATAGCTATCTTTTTTGATTGAAGCTTCTCGAAGTACATATTCTTTAGTAAGCGATGTTGCTCCTGAAACATCAAATTGCGTTATTCTGCTTCTTTTACCACTGTTTAGCTCTGCCGTTATCTCTAGTTTTAGGCTATCGGCAGAGAAGTTTTTAGCAATTTTAAGTGTGGCAAAAGGGAATCCAATTCGTTTTAAAGGCTCTGTAAGCGCTAATTGCACCTCAGTTTCAAGTATATTTTCATAGCGCTTACCTTCTCGATAACTATGTTTTCTGAGTGCCGATTGAAAAGATGAGTTGCTCGTTATTAGCAAACTGTCTGAAGAAGATGCATCTATTTCAAGCTTGAAAGCGCCTATGATTTGAGCTTGTCCCTCATCTACAACAAACGAAATTTTAACGGCATCTTTACCTGATACTTCGTTTATTTGTGCTTTAACTTTGGCATTAGGGAAGCCTCTTCTTTGGTAAAAACGCTGAATTCTAATTTCATCACGCCTGAGTTCGTCGCGATTGAGATAGATTTCGGTTTTCTTAGTTCCAAAAATTCGCTCAACAAAAGAAATTGAACGACTGTAAATAAAGCCGTTTAGTACGAGCGGTGGATAGGTGTCGTTTCCTTCATAGTTAATATCAAAAACCTCTATTGAACTTGCCTGACCATGCATTTTATGGCTAAACGAGCAAAATATTAAAGAAAGTAGGCCTACGAAAAAAAGGCTGCTAACAGAACTATTTAGTGAACAGATGCGCAAATTTGAGATAGCTTTAAAGGCTTTTCATTATTTATCAAACCCGATAATAACCTATTAAAATACGAAGCCTTAAATCAAATCGTATTTTATTAGCCATTTAACAAAGAACAATCTTACGAAGCTTTTGATGAGCCGGCAAATAAATCAATTTTTTTCTCAAAAAGTAGATGTAGATCTTCAACTTATACCAGCTGAGCTTTTTTGGGAAGGTGCAGAAAAAAGCTCGCTAAATGATCTGATGATATCTGTTTTACGGGAAGACCGAATGTTCCCGGAATTAGAAGGCAACAAATTCAGGAAATTGAAATATCACTTGAAGGCAATAAGAAAGCAGGATGTGATTTTGAGTGTGGCTGGGCCTTACTCAAATCATTTGCATGCATTAGCTGTGGCTACAAAGTTATTTGGGTTGAACACTAAAGTATTAATTAGAAGCGGCACAATCAAAAGCACACCAACTACGGTTTTTGCGCTAAAAAGAGGTATTGAACTACATTATATTGATCCTTCTAGCTTCAGGAAGCGATATAACGAGGATCAGCATAAGGCATGGCTTACCGTATATGGCGCTGATTATTTTATTCCAGAAGGCGGTGGTGGAGACAAAGGAGTAGAGGCTTGCACGGAAATTTTAGCCAACCCGAATTTAGATTTATCAAAAATAACTCATATTTGCTGCGCTGCAGGCAGTGGAACAATGTTGGCAGGTATGGCCAAATATATAGCTAAACATGCGCCAAACTGTACATTGATTGGGATTTCGGCGGTTAAGCAGACAAAACATTTAGAAGAAATGTTACAGAAATATGCACCAGATATACTAGCAAAAGAAAGAGTTCAATTAATTGCGGATACAGATTTTAAAGGCTTTGGTAGGTGGGATGATAGACTGTTAAACCTTATAAAAACGTATGATGCCTTTGGCTTGCCACTTGAGCAGATTTATACGGCAAAGATGATGTGGTATCTAAGAGAATTTGTACAAAGTGAATTCGAGAATGGGGCAAAACCTATGAATGTACTGTGTATCCATTCTGGCGGATTGCAAGGCCGCTGTGGGTTGGTCTCAAAACGGCCTGATATGGATGAAGTATAAAGCTTTAGCAAACAAATGAGCCTTATCTATTGAATAAATAAGGCTCTGAATAAGAATAGATTCTCTGAAAAGCTTAAACGTCTTTTGCCAGTCTAAAGCCAAAAATGCTAATTTTAACCTGCGTGAGTGTGATTTCCTGACCTGCGGAGGTTTTTAATGAAAGAAATCGACCCTTCATTCTCAACTTTTGCAATTCTTCAAATATCCCATAAAAAAAGGGTTGAGTTGCTAAAACGTAAAAACCGATAGGAATGAATTGTCTAAAAATAATTAAAACTGCATATTGTACCATTAATTATAGTAGACCAAACCTTATTGTCAATAATCACGAACGTTGAAACCAGAGCATTGGTCTAAATTACTACGATTAGTGATTGTTTCTAAACCGTTCATAACCCTAGTTAAACCATCTAAAATGAATAAAACCATTGTTCAGCAATTCCAGCGATTCGGAATTGTACTGTTGAGTGTAGGCCTCTTAGCGGGCTGTGCCTCATTGCCTTTTGGTAAGAGTAAAAAGAAAAGCAGTGCGGCTTCTAGCCAAATGGCTAAAAAAGCTGCGGCTGCATCAAAAAAAGGAGGGATTAAGAAATTTAGCGAAGTCATAAAGAAAGACATGGCTAAAGATGAGGGCCTTTTTGATGTGTACTCAAAAGACGAAAACTTCTATTTCTTTATCCCTGAAGACATTATGGGGAGAGAAATTCTTGTTGTTTCTAGAATTGCAAAAACCACTACTGGATTAGGTTACGGTGGCGAGAAAACCAATGAGCAAGTGCTACGTTGGGAACGCAAAAGAGATAAGTTGCTACTTCGTCAGGTTAGCTACAGAAATGTTGCTGCAGATTCCTTACCAATTTATGAATCGGTAAAGAACTCTAATTTTGAGCCAATTATAGAAAGTTTTGACATAGCTGCACATGGCCCAGATTCTACCGGATTTGTGATTGACGTAAGCAAAACTTTTATCAGTGATATCCCGTCAATGGGGCTTCAATACTATATGCGTGAAAGCTTGCGTGTAAGAAATGTTGACGGCGGCCGTTCTTTCGTAGAGCACATTCACTCATATCCTGAAAACGTAGAAGTGCGACATGTACTTACTTACAATGCAGGTAGAGCACCATCAACACAAGATGTGGGAGCTTTTTCTCTAGAAATGAACCAAAGTATGATCCTTCTTCCTGAAGAAAAATACACGCCGCGTATCATAGACAATAGAGTTAGATACTTTGGCATTCAGCAAGTTGATTTTGGTGTAGACTCACAACGCGCAGAAACTAGACGCTATGCTGCACGCTGGAAGCTGGTACCTAAAGATAAAGAAGCTTATTTACGTGGTGAGTTGGTAGAGCCTGTTGAGCCTATCAAGTATTACATAGACCCTGCTACTCCAGAGAAATGGAGACCTTATTTAAAGCAAGGTGTTGACGACTGGAATGTAGCCTTCGAAGCAGCTGGTTTTAAAAATGCTATCATGGCAATGGATCCTCCTACTAAAGAAGAAGATCCAGACTTTAGCCCAGAAGATGTTCGCTATTCTGTAATTCGCTATTTCAGTTCAGATGTGCAAAATGCGTATGGCCCTCACGTAAGTGACCCAAGAACTGGCCAGATTTTAGAGTCCGACATTGGTTGGTACCACAACGTAATGAACCTGTTAAGAAACTGGTTCTTTGTGCAAACTGCGGCTGTTAATCCAGAAGCGCAATCTCCTAAGTTCAAAGACGAAGTAATGGGCGAACTTATTCGCTTTGTTGCTGCCCATGAAGTAGGCCATACCTTAGGTTTACCTCACAATATGAAGGCTAGTAGCAATTACACCGTAGCGCAGTTACGTGATCCTGCCTTTAGCCGTGAAATGGGTACTGCTCCTTCTATAATGGATTATGCTCGTTTTAATTATGTAGCACAGCCAGGTGACGGACATACCATGGAAGACTTATTCCCAAGAATTGGAGAATACGATAAATGGTCTATCAAATGGGGATATACTTGGTTCCCAGAAAACGATGCTGTAGCTGAAAAGAAAATGCTTGATGCCTGGACCACCGAAAAAATCAAGAATCCAATGTATCACTTTGGAAATCCATCAAGAGAAGATCCAACTTCCCAAACAGAGTCTATTGGTTCTGATAATATGGAAGCATCTGATTTAGGCGTAAAAAACCTAAAGCTGATTATGGACAATTTGATGGATTGGACAGAAGTTGAAGGCGAAGACTACAGTGATCTACGTGAACTGTTCTTAAATATCTATTCTCAGTGGAACCGTTACTTAGGCCATGTACTTACCAATGTTGGTGGTATAGAGCTTACGTACAAGACTTGGGATGATGATGGTGTACAATATGAAATAGTGCCAGCTGATCAGCAGAAAAAGGCCATGGACTATTTAGACCGTCAGGTATTCGCAACCCCAACATGGATGTTCAAACCTGAGATACTTAACCGTATACAAGCAGCAGGAATTTTAGAACAAGTGCGCAGCGCTCAAGTTAGAGCGGTTAACAGCTTAATAGACGGCGCACGTTTGGGAAGAATGATTGAAGCTGATGCACTATATGGTGAGGAAGCTTATGCCCCAGTAGACATGCTAGATGATTTAAGAGCTAGTATTTGGAAGGAGCTAAAAGGCGATAAGTCAGTAGATGCGTTTAGAAGAAACTTGCAGCGAGGTTATCTAGAGCGTATAGAGACTATGATGACGGATGAGCCACGTTCATTTG